>Ga0068876_10000084_pt1 | contig 68505 bp, 53 predicted proteins | sample NOAtaG_6_FD_66442 | JGI IMG/M metagenome (GOLD analysis project Ga0068876, IMG submission 66442) | Freshwater lake microbial communities from Lake Erie, under a cyanobacterial bloom - NOAA_Erie_Diel5S_2200h metaG | ecosystem: Environmental > Aquatic > Freshwater > Lake | place: USA: Ohio, Lake...
ATAGCAGTGAGGTCCACCTCTTCCCATTCCGAACAGAGAAGTTAAGCCCACTAGCGCTGATGGTACTGCCCTTTTGAGGGTGGGAGAGTAAGTCGATGCCACTTTTATATAAAGCCTCTCAGGGAACTGTGAGGCTTTTTTATTGCTGTGATTTTAAAGTATAATCATCATATCCGGCAGCTAGATAAAAGGATTGTAGGACGAGTTAAATGCTCTTTTCGGTACATTCCGCGATACAATATCTGATAAATATCTTTATTTTTAAAAAATAATTTTGTTAAACTTAAAATTCAAATGAGAACTGTTGTTTTTAAAAGCTTTTTTATATTGATTTTTTTCTGTATCGGTTTAGTGTGTACAACCTACTCGCAATCAAATAAAGATCAAATTCAACAAATCCAAGTAAAGCTCGATAGCCTTAATAAAGCGTTGAAATCAGAAAAAGTTACCAATTCGCAAAAGTTTAATGAATTGAATTCTACCATTTTAAACCTAGAAATTCAAATTACCTCACTGAATAGTAGCATAGATAAACTGACCAAGGAACTTGATAGCTTAAAGATAAACTCAAACAATATAGCAACATTTCAACAAACAAATATCGAAAATTATCATTCTGTAAAAATAGGTTCCCATAGCTGGATGGTTGTAAATTTGAATGTTTCTACCTTTAGAAATGGAGACTCAATCCCACAAGCCAAAACCAATGAGGAATGGGAACTAGCTGGAATGTATGGAAAACCTGCGTGGTGTTATTACGATAACGATCCAAAGAACGAAGCCAAATATGGAAAACTCTATAATTGGTATGCAGTTAGTGATCCACGAGGATTGGCTCCTGAAGGATGGCATATATCGAGCGATTTCGAATGGGTAACTTTGTATAATCTTTTGGGAAGTGATCCTGGATTAAGCATGAAAAGTATAAATGGATGGTGGGGGTATGGCTGCAGAGAATGCCATGGTGAACCTGCCTCCAGATTTAAATTAAAATGCAAATCTTGTAAAGGAAATTACAATAAAAGTAAAAATCCATTTAGTGGAAATGGTATTAATTCTTCGGGATTTTATGCTTTGCCTGGTGGGAGCCGCGTAAGTTATGGAAATTTCATTTCGTTCGGTTGGCTTGGCTGTTGGTGGAGCAGTACCTTAGATGAATCAGGTAATGCAATCACGTGGAGTTTGTGTCATAATACTTATAATCTCTCAAGGAGTTTCTTCGATAACAAAGAGGAAGGGCACTCAGTTCGTTGTGTTAAAGATTAAAAATTAAATTTAATCTTGAGTATACTCAATGGGTCTATTTGATTAATTTCTTTTTTATTTTTTTGATTTCTTTAAGAAATATTACGCAGGTGAACCAGGAAAAGAATAAATAACAAAAAGACATTTTTTTATGTACGCATAAATTGTGTACCTTTGTACTTTATTTCGAAATGTCAGAAAAACCAGATTTCCTCTACGATCACGTTGTACGTCACGCGTGGCACAGAATATCTCGCATGTACAATCACATGGCTGCTGAACAAGACCTAACCATGTCAATGGGCTTCATCCTCTTAGCAATCGGTAAAGAAGGAATACTTAGTACGCAATTAGGACCAAAAATGGGAATGGAACCTACTTCTCTTTCCCGAACACTTAAGTTAATTGAAGAGCGCGGTTTGATTTACAGAGTTGTCGATGAAATAGACAAACGTAAGGTACATCTTTACTTGACAGAAGAAGGAATTGTAAAAAGAAAAATTATTAGAAATTTTGTGGTTGGCTTCAATGAAAGAATATTCACAGAAATTTCTCCGAGAAAAATGAAAACTTTTTATGAAGTGGCAGAAAAAGTTGATGCCATGATCGAAGAGGAAATGAAACGTAGTTGATCTTATTATCAGCACGTAAAGCCATTTATAATGTTGAACACAATTTTATCAAATATTAAGGAATCCTTGCTGAATATTGGTGTAAACCAATTGAATCCGATGCAGCAAGAGGTAATGGAAAATTTTGAATCAAAAAATGATTTGCTATTGTTAGCCAAAACAGGTTCAGGTAAAACCATTGCTTTTCTATTGCCAATCCTATTAAAAATAAAGGCTGATTCACTCTCCCAAACGCTAATTGTTGCTCCGACCAGAGAATTGGTGTTACAAATAGAAAGCGTGGCTAAATCTTTGAAATCTGGTTTAAATATCATGTCTTGTTATGGAGGAAACCCTGTAAAAGCTGAGCTAAATAAATTGTTGGAAAATCCATCAGTTATCATTTCAACACCCGGTAGATTGTGTGATCATATTTCAAGAAATTATATTAATCTCGAGTCTTTAAATGTTTTGGTATTAGATGAATACGATAAATGTTTGGAATTTGGTTTTCAAGATCAATTGGAATTTATAATTAAACATATAACCTCTAAGTCTTTTAAAAAAATATTGGTTTCAGCCACTGAAATAAATAATTACCCATCCTTTATTAAGTTGAATGACTTAGTAACGTTGAATTATTTCTCAGAACCACCGGTAGATTTAACCTTTTACAAAATCAAAACTACTGAGTCATACCTTCAATCTGAACTTAGTCAATTGCTTTTAAATTTTGGAAAAGAGAAATCAATTGTGTTTTGTAACTTTAGAGAAAGCGTTTCCAAAATTACCTCTTTTCTCAAGAGTTCGGGATTTTCGGCTGTCTCTTATCACGGATTACTTGATCAATCCGAAAGAGAAAGGTCGCTAATGAAATTTAGAAATGGAACGGCAACAGTTCTGGTAAGCACCGATTTAAGTTCAAGGGGACTCGACATTTCGGAGCTCAATCATATTGTTCATACAGAATTTCCTGATAAAGAGGCGTCTTTTATTCACCGCAATGGAAGAACTGCTCGAATGAATGCAAAGGGTAATTGTTATTTATTATACAAAGAGGAAGATGTTACTATTGATTACCTAGAAAAGTTTATTGCTATTGCTCAACCAATAAACTTGAAACTTCAAAATGAAATTGAAATTCCAGAAATGGAAACAATTTATTTTAGTGGTGGTAAACGCGATAAGATTAATAAAATTGATCTTGTTGGTTTTTTAATCCATTCGTGTCGATTAATGCCTGAACAAATTGGTTTAATTCAAGTTAATGCAGAGGAGAGTTTTGTGGCAGTTAAAAAATCGGCTGTTCAACTTATATTACAAAATGGTCAACAACAAAAAGTAAAAGGTAAAAAGCTAAAAATCGCGATTGCTAAATAACTAAACAATTACTATAGAATGAGATCTTTTTGGAATAATTTCACCAATAATGTATAAATCCTGCTTCATTTTTTCGGCTTCACGAAAAACATCTGCTATGGATTTTTCTTCAACTGAAATAAGTAAACCTCCATTTGTTTGAGGATCACATAAAGTAAGGAGAGACTCTCCCTGAATTCCACTAACTAAACCATTATAAGCCTTCCAGTTTTTCATGGTATTGTCAGGATAAATCATCTGTAGAGCAAATTGTTTAACTCCATCCATTAACGGGATGCTTTCATAGTTAATACTAGCAGTTTGTTCCTTATTTGCAATCATTTCAGAGAGATGTCCTATAACACCAAATCCCGTGATGTCAGTAACAGCATTAACTCCTGGAATTTTTCCAAGCTGATACCCAAATGTATTCAACTGTGCCAATTGTGTGATAAATTGTTTTTCTTCCTCCTCATCTAATAAACCTCTTTTTAACGCGGTACTCAATATACCTGAACCTACTGGTTTGGTTAAGATTAATGTATCTCCAATTTTCGAAGTATCGTTACGTTTTAAATTTTCTTTTTGAATAATACCATTTACTGCAAGACCAAAAATTGGCTCAGTATTCTGAATAGAATGTCCACCTCCAATTCCAATCTTTGCTTCTTTACAGATGTCACTTGCACCTTTTAATACCTCAGTTGCAATTTCTAGACCCAGCACTTCTGTTGGCCAACAAAGAATACTCATAGCCATAATCGGTTTACCTCCCATAGCATAAATATCACTTAGTGCATTAGCAGCAGCGATTCTACCAAAATCATAAGGATCATCAACTATTGGAGTAAAAAAATCGGTAGTACTAATTAAATATTCTTCCTCACTAATGTCTATTACTGCGGCGTCGTCATTACCTGAATTCCCTACAACTAAGCCAAAATCAGCCGAAATTTTAACATCCTTGAGTATAACACTCAATTGTTCCGGGGCGATTTTACACCCACATCCGCCGCCCTTGGTAAATTGCGTTAATCGATGTTTGGTCATCTTTTTTAATTAATTAATTGATATAATTGCAAGGCGATTTCTTTGTTTGAAAGCTCTTTCGCATCAATATTTTCATTTACGATTCTTTCTTTTTTAGATGCATTAAAATCATAAGATCGATCATAATAACTTAGTGCAATTCTAAATGCTTCACCAATGTTGTTTTCTTGCAAAAGTTCAAGTGCAATTTTGGTGTTCAATGGTCCAATTCTTTTTGAAATTTTTTGAAATGAAGTACTTAATATTTTAGCATTGAAATGACCATATTCCTGAATTGTTAGCGCCAGCCTTTCATCGAAAGTTTTTTCGATAATATACAATGGAGCTGCTAACATCAAATCCCATACTGGGGTAGGAATAACCTTATCACCAATTAACCGATTTTCATTCTCAATCCATATTGGTCTGGATAAATCAAACTTATGGAGTTCAAAAAAAAGATTGTTTTCAAATTGTTCTTGTGTGGGTTGTTTTTCCTTCCCGAGTCCTCCAAAAGCTGAACCTTTATGATTTGCCAAATCTTCTAAATCAATTACTTGCTCACCAAGTTTTCTTAATTCATATAAAATGGCTGTTTTACCACAACCTGTTTTACCACCAAGAACGATGAATTGGAAAGGTTTTTCAAAAAAAGAGTGTACAAATTGTCTATAACATTTGTAACCACCATTCAAAACCAAAGGGTCAACACCATAGAATTTAAATAGGATTGAATAAAATTCGCTACGCATACCTCCTCTCCAGCAATGAATTAGGGGTTGCCTTTCATTTATCAATTTAATACCTTGTTTTAATCTTGAGCTGAGTTGTGGGCCGGATAATTCTAGGCCTTTTAATATAGCTGACGATTTACCATGTTTTTTATAAAGTGTTCCAACTGTTTTCCTTTCGTTATCGGATAGAATTGGAATATTGACAGCTGATGGTATATGACCGGAATTAAATTCACTTTCACTGCGAACATCAATAATCAATCCTTGGTTGGCTAGTCGAAGAAATTCGGTGATGTCAATTTTGGTTTCCATATTTACTGATTCACCGGAAAAGAAAATGTTGATACTTTAATTTTTGACTAAAACAATTCCGTCTGCTTCAAAACTCATTAGAAATTCAGGATTGTTAATTTTTGAAATTTCTTCTGGACTTTTTCCTGCATCTTCTGCAAAATGCTTCAACATTTCAACTGAAACGGTATCCCAGTATGCGTATCCGTGTATGTAAGCCTCAGTTCCAATTTCGGTATCTACTGGAATAGTAAAATGATCTTTAAATCTGACCATAAAAGACTCCCCATTTCCTTTATCAATTTTTACCCAGCATCCGGCCTTTAAACAAACTTGACTAATAGGTGCTTTAAATGTAAATTCCAATTTATCTTTTTGATCTTGGAATTGAATGAGCAGTTCTTCTACGTTTAAAGCCAAAGAGGTGTCTACTTTTACTGGGCCATAACTTTTTCCTAATTTCTTCGAACTAGACGAATTAATTGCTCTTGAGCTAGCGCAAGAAAGAAGGATAAAAACTGTAAAAACTGATAGAACTCTATACATTTATTATGAAACTAACTAAAACAAATTTATTTCTCAGTAAAGATTTAATTAATAAAAGTTTGCAATCTACTCAGCTAAAAATGAAGTGTAAAATTCGTTAGTATCATAAAGGACATCTTCAACAGCAACATTATCAATATTACTAGCTTTGAAAAATCGTGTAATAATTCTTCTGCTAGCGGCGTCATTCGTAACCATTTTAATGGTAGCTAAAGCCTTGTCCTCTTCGAATGTTACAGAAAAAAACTGAACATAATATTTGGAAACATCATTAATAGATTCAGCGGTAGTTCCCTCAGGAAAATGGAAAGTATAAATTCCATTTTCTTTGGATAAAGCTAATTCTTCTTTCGATGTGGCAGTTACAGTTGCAGTTGTGCTTTGTCCATATGAAAATGATAAAAAGCCTAAAAAAAACAATCCAGATAATAAAAATGATCTCATAATAGTTAAAAATTTATTTGAAGACGTTAAACATGCTCAACAAGTTGTGCGAAACATGGCTCTAATCTACAATTTTTTTGCCAACTTTGTTTTAATGGGTAGACTTTTTTCATGTTTTCAAGATGAATTTATTGAGGCAGGTTGCGATGAAGCTGGAAGAGGTTGTCTTGCCGGTCCAGTAGTTGCTGCTGCCGTAATTTTGCATTCTGATTTTTATCATTCTGATTTAAATGACTCTAAGCAGTTGAGTGAAAAAAAAAGGGAAATACTTCGTCCAATCATTGAAAAAGAAGCCATTTCATTTGCTGTCAGCGTTGTTGGTGTTGAGGAAATAGACGAAATAAATATTCTGAATGCCAGTATTTTAGGAATGCAAAGAGCAGTGATGCAATTGAAAGTGCAACCTGAGTTTTTAATCATCGATGGGAACAGGTTTCATGCAATGCCAGGTTTCAAACATCAATGCATTGTGAAAGGAGATTCGCTGTATCGTTCGATAGCCGCTGCATCAATTTTAGCCAAAACGTATCGAGATGAGATAATGTGCAACTACCATTTAAAACACCCTCATTACAACTGGAAATCCAATAAAGGATATCCAACCCAATCTCATAGAAAAGCTATTTTAGAAAATGGAAGTTCACCTTTACACAGAAAATCATTTAACCTATTAGGCACCAATCAGTATGCCCTTTTCGATTAAACAGTGTATTGTTCATTACAAATAAATACCCTTTCATTCAAAGGTGTTTAAATAGTTACCTTTACAATCAATAACTTGTATAATGTTGAAACGAATTTTCCTGGTTTTTATAAGTTTACTGATATTATCATGGGTAGTTTATGTCTCTTTGAGTTTAATAGACAAAAAAAATGATTTCGATATCACCCAAAAATTTGGAATTGAAGATGGACAGATATTAATTATCAATAAAAAGCAGGACGTAAATAAAGGTTTGGCTCAATTTAAAACTGAAGCGAAAAACAAAGAAGTCCTATTTTTATTATTACCCCATATCCAAGAATGCCGTATTGTGATAAGTGCCAATAGAAGACAGTTAATGTTTGAAACTAAAGAAAATTGGACAAGATTCTCGGTGAAAGAATTATTGGAAAAATCAGGTTTGACAATTACCAGTTACGGAATGAATTCATTCTCAATCAATGGTTACGAGGTTGACTTCTATCAAAATTTTTTATTTTTTCATCAACTTGATATTAAAACTACTCCAGTATTAAATTGGAGTTACTATGATAAACGTTCATCTAATTCATTTATAGACTTTACTTCTGGTGAAGCTTTGGTTAAGGACATTTATTTCAGAGGTGAAAATAAAATAGAATACCTATCCAGAAATTTAAACAATTTTAGTGGCAATCAAGTTAATGACAAAGAAACATTTGCTTCTATTCTTCCGAAATCTTTTGATAGTTATCATTTTATCGAAAGAGAATTTTTCAAAAATATTGAAGGCAATTCCAGTAATACTCTATTAGAATGGATGGATAAAGGTTTTGTCAGATTAAAAATTAAAGAAAAACAGGTTATAATTAGTGATTTTAAAGCTGGTCAAAATCCCATTGATATTATGTTTGATAAGATAGGGCAACCTACCTCAAATGAAAATCATGCTTATTTTGACAGCATTAATTTATTGACAGATTTCTCAAGGAATGGTCGAATTTATATGTACCTCTTGAATAGTTTTGTAGTCATTTCGGAGGATGAAAATCTTTGTGCTGAAATTGTCACTCAATGCAAATTAGGCAACACATTGTCAACAGACACAAAAGCATTGCAATTGATATTTGGCGAGTTACCTTCCAAGGTGTCTGAGAGGAAGGTGAATTCAAATGAGAAATACAGTAAATCTGTTTATAAAAACAGATTGCTGGAAACGCATTTAATTAAAACACAATTTGATGAAATTAAAGAAAATGTTACAAATAGCGGTTCATTAACCATAAACGTTGGGGCATCGATAAAAGATTTTATTGCATTTAACGGGAAGGGTAATGCTGCAGTTTTAACTGCGACTAATGAATTAATTTATTTTTCGGGTGGGAAAATTCAATGGTTAAAAAATCTTGGCTCAAAATCAGTTGGTGATATTGCGTATTTGGATAATCTCCAATTGATAGTCGTAACATGTAAAAATTCAGTTCATATTTTAGATAAAGCTGGAAATTACATGTTAGGTGGGGCTGTTAATGTATCGAATTCTCCAAATCAACAAGTAACGGTATTTCAATGGAAAAATAAATTGTTCTTTGCCTATCCTGATGAGTCAGGAAATTTAGTGACTTATAACTCCAACGGTGTTTTTTATCAGCAATTTTCTTCAGGTCTAACAGGGATTAGTGCACCAATGGATATTTGGGTAAGTCAGAATAAGTTATTTTATGGAGTTCGAAATACCAATCAGTTCAAGATGTTTGATGCAGAAAGGAAAGCTGAACATCGGACTTTTACTATTCCAATAGGAAGTACGAGTATTGTTGAATCTAACGTACTAAGTATCTTTGCTAACGAAAATTCCAGCATTGTAAAAATAGATCAACGAGGAGAAAAACAAAACATTGAACCAGTAATTGGAGGAAAGTTGTACAAAAGTGTTACCGGTAGCAATACGGCATTGATTGCCGTAGCACGTACAAATAGTATTACGTTGCTCGATGCCACAGGTTATAAGCTCTTCAACGTATCTAAAAATTTCAATAAAGTAGATTTTGCAATAGGGCAGCAATTCAATGGAGACAACTACCTTTCTGTGATTGATGGCATTGAAAATAATGTATATTTGTACACTGGAAACGGTCGGCCACTTATTAATCGATCATTTGAAGGATCCAAAAAGTCGCTGTTAAATTTAAAAGATGGTAAATTAATTTTAACGACAATTGTGGACGATTATCTTATACAATATGATATCGAAGATTAAAGTGCTTTAAATCTATAAAACATGAAACATTTACTTTTTTTCTTAATAGTTTATATTTTTTCAACATCAGCGTCAATTGCTCAGAATTATTTAGGTGTTCACGCCAGTAATTTTAATGGTGTAATGGGAACAGATCTGCAACCAGCTAGTTTTGTTGACAGTCGTTTTAAAGTAGACATTAATTTAGGTAGTTCAAATGGTACACTTTGGACCAACGCTTTTTCTTTTGATACAAGGGATATGCCTAAATGGTGGTTAAAATCCTTCGCTGATACCAATTATTCATCTTGGATGAATCCTGATTCTACATTTTTTGACCGATACATGACCAGAAATTATGATAGTGAATCGAAAAAGGTAATAGGATTTTATAATAATATTCAAGTTGATGTCCTCAATTTCATGTTTCATATTCAACCAAAAATTGCAATTGGAGCAACGGTTAAGTTCAGAAGCATAACCAATATAGATGATGTTGATCCTAAATTGGCATTATTGGCTCAAAATGATTTAGATATTCCTTCACTATGGAATCAAAAGTTCAATGAAAAATTGTTGGATCTTAATCACATGAGTTGGATGGAGTATGGTTTTGTATATTCCCAAGTCTTGAAAGATGATGGTGAACACTTCATGAAAATGGGAGGAAAAGCGAAATGGCTAGCTGGTTATACCGCTGCCTATGTTCATACTAAAAATTTCAATTATAACCTTTTTAATTCAGATACTTCGCAATATTTATCAGGTGATTTTTCTTACGGGCATTCCACAGGTTTATTAGATGGTGAACAATCGTTGAAATCAGCATCTAAATTTGGTCTTGGATTAGACTTGGGATTTGTATATGAGTGGAGACCTGACTGGAAAGAATATAAATATGATATGGATGGAGAAACCAATATTTGGAGACAAGATCTTGAAAAGTATAAATTAAGAGCTGGAGTTTCTATTTTGGATATCGGGGGAATGAAATTCACAAAAGGTGGGTTGAGTCGTGACTTTTCTGTTGAGACCACCAAACTTTTTAACCTTCAGGTATTTGATACAGTAACATCGCTAGCGAGTGCAGACCAAGTAATAGATTCGCTTATTAATGATCCGACAAATGGTTGGTCAGCACAAGAAAATCCTGGCAAAACCTTTTTTATGAATCTTCCTACAGCTGTAAGCTTGCAATTTGATTACCATATATGGAAATGGTTTTATGTTAATGCAACTGGAATGATAAGTGTTCAAAGCAGTAAAAATCCAAATAGATTACGAGTGCCAAATCAAATAGCAATTACACCTAGTTTTGATCATGCTTGGTTCGGTTTGCATTTACCATTTTCATATAATAGATATTCTGGTTTTAAAGCCGGTATTGGAACTAGACTCGGACCTTTAACTGTAGGTGTAAATGACTTTGGAGTATTGTTTGCCTCCGGAAAGAAGATCAATGGTGCGGCTATATATGCTGGTTTAAGATTACCTATTGTTTACACATCACCAAATGATATTGATTTGGATAAAGTGTCAGATGAAAAAGATGTTTGTATCGATGTTCCAGGAATTTGGGCTTTCAGAGGTTGTCCTGATAATGACAACGATGGTATTCAAGACTCAGAGGATGCTTGTCCTTTTGAGGCTGGCTTAGCTGAGTTTAAGGGTTGTCCTGATAAAGACGGTGATAAAATACCTGATATGAGTGATGCGTGTCCTGAATTAGCAGGTCTTATTGCTTTCAATGGTTGCCCTGATCGAGACAATGATAGTATCATTGATACTAAAGATGATTGCCCTGATTTACCTGGTTCTAGGTATTTCAATGGCTGTCCTGATCGTGATAATGATAGTATAATTGACCCACAAGATGATTGTCCTGATGAGCCTGGATTGCAGATTTTTAAAGGTTGTCCAGATAGGGATAATGATGGTATAAAAGATGATGATGATGCGTGTCCTGATAATCCTGGCCCACTTTCTAATCAAGGTTGTCCGGATTCGGATAAAGATGGTATTTTTGATTTTCTTGATGAATGCCCTGAAAAATATGGTCCGGAAGATAACAAAGGGTGCCCTTGGCCTGATACAGATAATGACGGTTTAATCGATAAATTTGATGAATGCCCTAATCTTGCCGGACCAACTGCAAATAAGGGTTGCCCTTATCAGGATACAGATAGCGATGGCGTTTTGGATAAAGACGACGATTGTCCTTCTACACCTGGAACTATTGCAAATAAAGGCTGCCCTGAATTAGAAAAGGAGGTAGAAGAAATATTAAAGACTGCATTTGATAATTTAGAATTTGAAACAGGAAAGGATCTCATTAAGTCCGTTTCAATTCCTTCTTTAACCGAATTAGCGGAGGTATTAAAGAAAAAGCCGACTTGGGGACTTCAAATTTCTGGTCATACAGATAATGTGGGTGATGATCAGAAAAATTTGGTTTTATCAAAGAAAAGAGCGGAGGCTGTTAAGAATTTCATGATTGCTCAAGGAATTGAAGCTAATCGCTTAAGAGCGCTTTATTTTGGCGAAACTATGCCTGTCGCTACTAATGATACACCGGAAGGACGCCAGAAAAACAGAAGGGTTGAAATGGTAATTATTTTTAAGTAAAATAATATTAAGAAAAAGAACCCAAGGTTTTTTCATTTAAATTGAAGGAGTTGTTTAATCTTTCCAAAATAAGTAGATTTGGCCTGAGCATATTAAGTGGTATTTTACTCACGATTGCTTTTCCATATACGGGTAGTTTTACGTTTCTTGTTTTCATTGCATGGATTCCGCTACTCTTAGTAGAAGATGATATATCAAAGCACAGGTATCGTTCATCAAAGGTTTTTACGCATGCTTATTTGTCATTTTTAATTTTTAATGTCGGAACGACTTATTGGGTCTGGTATGCAAGTCCCGGGGGAGCTTACATGGCTTTTACGCTCAATGCCCTCTTAATGGCAATCGCATTCTTTTTTTTCCATTTCGCTAAGAAAAAATTAGGTCCAAAAATCGGTTATTTGTCATTTATAATAATTTGGTTAGGATTTGAACATATTCACTTTTATTGGGAGCTATCATGGCCTTGGCTTACCATGGGTAATTATTTTTCAATAACACCTTCAATAGTTCAATGGTATTCGATTACTGGTGTTTTGGGAGGTAGTCTCTGGGTTTTATTGGTTAATTATATTGGATTTAGGTTAGTAGCGGATTTATGGATTAAAAGAAAAAGTGTTAAGTCATCAATTTATCTATCTTCCGTTTACCTTCCCCTCTTGCTATTGCCAATAACATGCTCCTTAATTATGTACTATAATTATGAAGAGGTAAGCAATCCATATGAAGTGGTAGTGGTTCAACCGAATATTGATCCTTATTTCGAAAAGTTTGAAGAGCCAGTCGAAATTCAGCTTGAAAAGTTGATGAACTTAGCAACAGAAAATAGTACGGCATCCACACAATTAATCCTTGCCCCAGAAACGGCAATACCATTTGGATTTTTAGAGGATAACGTTACGAATTTGGCATTTTACAAAAATATTCAAAGTCAACTAAAACCATTTAATGCAAGTTTTTTAATAGGCGCTATTACTTATAAATATTTTAACGAAAGGCATTCTGCTGCGTCAAGAATGATTGAGCACGGTGAATATTATGAAGTATATAATTCATCCATGCATATACAAAATTCAAAATCACCTGAGTTTATTCATAAATCCAAACTTGTTTTAGGTGTAGAAAAGGTGCCATTTATTGATTGGTTTCCATTTTTGGAGCAGTTTTCAATAGATCAAGGAGGTTCTTCTGGTACTATGGGTATCGAGAATGAACCGAAGATATTTGACGCCAAAGGTGTTAAAATTGCTCCTGTAGTATGTTATGAATCAATTTATGGCGAGTTTGCAGCTGCTCAATGCAACAAGGGAGCGCAGCTAATTGGAGTTATTACCAACGATGGATGGTGGCAAGATACCCCTGGTTATAAGCAACACATGAGTTTTTCAAGATTGAGAGCTATTGAAAATAGGCGCAGTGTAGCGCGTTCTGCTAATACTGGAATTAGCTGCTTTATTAATCAGCGTGGAGATGTAATTAAACAAACAGAGTGGTGGAAACCTGCATGTATAAGAGCTACATTAAATCTAAATGATAAAAAAACGATCTTTACCTTAACAGGAGATTTAATCGGGCGAATAGCTTTTTATTGCTCTGTACTACTATTACTGTTTTTGGTTTTAAAATGGGCACAAAAATATTTTGTTGTCAATCGTTGAGTTCTAATATTCCAAAACGCTCTTTTCTCGCATAAACTGCATACAGCAGAATTTCATTTAAGGCAAAGTCTCTTTGGAAAAGTTTCGGCACTGCTAAAGCCATAATCTCTTTTCTGTCAAAAAATGTTTTTCTCGAAATCCCCCCATCTTCCATGTCAATTTCTACTAATGCCACAACATTCTTTTTTCTCCCAAAATTAGCAGGGTACAAGCGATTGTTACCAATGAAATTACCTGCCTCGTCATAATTTTTAATGTTATCATTGAATACAAAACATAAGTTTCCTTTGTCGACAAAACTATAATAAGAACTAAAAGGTCCCCCGTCATTATTGGAAACTTGGTATTTGTTTATTTTTTTAAGCCAATCAAATCCTCCTTCAGTACCAATTTTAAAAGCAATAATATCATTGAAATAATAAGTAAATGTTTGTCTTACCAATCCTGTTCTTGGGTCAGTATAAGTATTTACTTGCACATAGTATTGTTCCAATGAACCTACAATACTTCCGTCTTGTAAAACTTCAGTTTGTCTCATGACATAGTTATACAATTGGGGAGCAGATTTTCCTTGTTGAATCCTTCGGTCAGCCTTTTCTTTTTGGCGATCACTCCAGTCTTGCGTAATAAAATTGTTGTCAAATTTTTCAAATCCTTCGTCGATTATTTCCTGTTTGTCAAAATTCGCACGAATAAAAAACATCCCGCTAACTCCTGCAACACGGTTATCACCATAAATGCCTGTCAAAGTTAAAATACGCTTATTATCTGAGTTTAATGATATTGCCTCAACGCGTTTTCCATCTAAGTTTATGTCAAAATCTTCTAACCCTTCTGAAGTTATATGAAAAATATGCATGGCTTTGTAATCCATGTAACGAATTAAACTTCCTTTAGAATCGGATGGCATATATTCGGTAGCAGAAACAAAGTAATCTCCTGTGTTTGAAAGGTAATGCTGATCAATTTCAGCGTACCTTCCTTCAAATGGCAGGCTATAGTCTCCAGAATTAATTTCGTTGAGTTCTCCATCAAAAATTTTAAAACCATATCGGTCACTTACCTCCTTTTTACTGGGTATTTCCCAAATTACCCCAAGGTATTTGTTGTCTCTCGAGGTGATGACACTAAAAAATCCTTTATTCAATCCTTTTTCAAAGGAATAGGAAGCTACCCTTGAGGCATCACCAATAGGTAAGCCATCTTCACTGTATTCTTGCATGTAAAAATGGTGTTCGCCTTCATATTTGTCCGACAAGAAAACAAAAATGCGATTACCAATTATTTTTATGTCCTCAAAATTGGCCATTCCATTAGTTGCTCTGAGATAAACCTTTCCACTAGCAACTTGCTCAAAATTTTTATGATTTGAAAGCCGATAAGATCCAAGAGTAGCACCTCCTGAATAACGTAACGTATAAAAATCAGCACTTGAATTTGGAAGAATTGCTATTATTCTTCCGCTACTAGGTACCATTTCTCCCCATTGTACGGTTTTTTCCTGTCCAAATAATATGCTGAAAAGGAATAGGAATGTTAGGGTGTTGAAATATTTCATTGAATAAAAGTTACGAATAAATTTATACTAATTGAACCCCAGTATAATTTTCAGGAGAAATTCTTTTCAATTCTGCTTTAATGGTAGCGGAAACATCCAGAGAATCGATGAAATCATGTACGGTTTCTTTATTGATTTGTACATTTTTACGTGTAAGGTCTTTCAATGCCTCATAGGGTTTTGGAAATCCCTCTCTTCGTAAAATTGTTTGTATGGCCTCCGCGACTACAGCCCAATTATCATTTAGGTCTTTGTTGATGACTTCTTCGTTTAAAAGTAGTTTATTCAATCCATTTATCGTAGACTTTATAGCGATTAACGTATGTCCAAAAGGTAGCCCAATTGCTCTGAGCACAGTGGAATCCGTTAAATCGCGTTGAAGTCGGGAAACTGGAAGTTTTGCTGATAAGTGTTCAAAAAGCGCGTTGGCAATACCTATATTTCCTTCAGCATTTTCAAAGTCAATGGGATTTACTTTGTGTGGCATTGCTGAAGAACCTACTTCTCCTGGTTTGAGTTTTTGTTTGAAATAGTCCATTGAAATGTAGGTCCACATGTCGCGATCAAGATCTAAAATGATGTTGTTTATTCGTTTACATGCATCACATAGCATAGCCAAGTAGTCGTAGTGTTCAATTTGAGTTGTTGTTTGACTTCGATTCAAGCCAAGGTTTTTATTTACGAAATTATTAGCAAATGTTACCCAGTCAATATCTTTAAATGCTATAGCATGTGCATTAAAATTACCTGTGGCTCCTCCAAATTTTGCCCCGTGAGGGGTGTTTAACAGGATTTCCTTTTGTTTGATCAACCTTTCTGAAAATACTTTTATTTCTTTACCTAGCTTTGTAGGGGAAGCTGGCTGTCCATGAGTGTGTGCTAACATAGGAATCTCTTTCCATTGAAACTGTAATTCTTCTAACTTTAAAATTAACGTATCAAGAATAGGAAGGTACTGCTCTAAAATTGCCTCTTTTATGGAAAGTGGAATAGCTGTGTTATTAATATCTTGAGAGGTCAGTCCGAAATGTACAAATTCAACATACTTCCCCAAAGCCATACTTTCAAATTTATGTTTGATAAAATATTCTACAGCTTTGACATCGTGATTAGTTGTTTTTTCTGATTCTTTTATCCAAAGTGCATCTTCCTCGCTAAAGTATTGGTAGATTTCCCTTAATTGGCTATAAGTGGATTTAGGAAAAGATTTTAATGGGAGTAGACCTTCTTCAACCAAAGCGATAAAATACTCGATTTCAACTCTCACGCGATACTTGATTAGGGCAAATTCTGAAAAATAATGTGCCAATTCTTTGGTTTTTTCATGGTAACGCCCATCAATAGGGGAAATTGCCGATAATGAGGAAAGTTTCATAATTGAAGAAAATTTAAATCGCAATTGATAAAATACAAAGATAACAAAAGGAAAAACATAGAATTTTGAAACACTTTCATTAAATTTGATAATGCAATTTTTTTCAAATCTCGCCATAGGTTTTAAAGCATATTGGAAAGCATTATTCTTTATTAAAGAACATAAAATGTATTGGTACATTTTATTTCCAGCGCTTTTGATGATTGCGGTTTATAAATTTGGCGAAATATTGCAGCAGCGCAGAGTAGAAGCATCTGCAACGAATATGAATGAATTAATTTGGTTTTTAATTTATACACTTATTGAAATTTCACTTGCGCTACTATTGATGAACTTTGCAAAGTACCTTGTAGTTATTGTGCTTTCACCTCTTTTAGCGCATTTAAGTATGAAGACGGAACATATTCTAACAGGCAACACCTATCCTTTTGATTTACAACAGTTTATACATGATGTTAAGCGCGGATTAATTATCGCCTTTAGAAATATTTTTTGGCAATATGTTTTTTTCGCTTTAATCTTTTTAGTGGCATTTTTAATTTGGGGAGATGCTAAACAGTCCCCTTTGTACTACCTTATTTTTGTTATAGGTGCTTATTATTACGGTTTTAGTTTCATTGATTATGTCAATGAAAGATTAAAAATGAATGTGTCAGAAAGTGTGGAGTTCATGCGTCAAAATAGCGGTCTTGCAATAGCTATTGGAAGCGTATATTCAATTTTAATCTTTATGCCGGTTAATCTCGAAATTTTATTCAGTTTTAATGGATTTAAAAGTTCTGGTATTTTTTTAAATATTTTAGAGTTTATTTTACATATGATTCTTTGGTTAGCGGCTTCATCAGCACCAATCTTAACAATCGTCGCATCTACGGTTGCCATGAATGATTTTGTTGGACTTAAAAAGCACGAGTTACTGGATGATTATAGTCAACAATAATTGAAAAACCGGAAAAAAACACTTTTTTTGTAATGAAATTTTAATTCTTTTCAATGGCTTTATATATTCAACGCATTTTTATTTGTTTTGTGATTGTATTTTTTTCTTTTAGAGAAAATCATGTTTTTGCATCATCCAATATTGATTTTCCGCCAGATACAATCAATTTATTAGATAAAACTGCAGCTGCTATGCTTATTGATAATGCCCTTCAGCTTTATGCGGAAGGTAGAAATAAAGATGCGATAAATACTTTTAAGGAAGCAGCCAATAGAGATCCATTAAATTGGAAACCACCGTATTATATTTCTCAAGGGCATTATAATCTTTCCAATTATGGTTATGCGTTGAATTACGCTAAAAATGCACTTGCATTGGATTCACAAGGAGTCGATAAAGACGTTTATGAATTGATTGGGCGTTGTTATCACCGGTTGAACAATATAGATTCTGCCTTGCTTTTTTACAATCGTGCATTGGATGAGGTAAATGGAATTAGAGCTAAAGAGCTTAATCTAGATTTAAAAATTAAACAATGTGAATTTGTGAAACAAGAAATTGCAAATGGAAAAGTTTCTAAAAGACAATTGATTGAAGGAATAAATTCAGGATATAACGATTACGGTGCGATATTAACCAATGGTGGTAAGGAACTTTACTTTACATCAAGGAGAAATAATACCATTGGGAGTAAAATGAATGAAGATGATCAAGAATTTTTTGAAGATGTATATCATGCGGTCTTAAACTCCGCAACGGGAACTTGGGATAGCATTAGCAATGAATTAAATGACATAAATTCTGAAGCATTTGATGCAATAACTTATATTTCATCAAATGGTCGAACCGCTTTGATGACCATCAATAAACAATCCATGGAATCAAAAGAAACCAGAGGTTCAGATATCTTCATCGTAGAGAAAAACAAGAAAAATAAATGGGGATCACCCGATGCAATATCAAATAAAACAATCAATACTACTTATTTTGACGGTTCAGCTACTATGACTGAAGATCAGCAAACGATGTATTTCGTTTCTGATAGAAATGCAGACAGAAGTTCTACCGATATTTTCGTTGTTCAAAAAGTCAATGATAATTGGGGACAAGCAAAACCACTTCCGAATAACATAAACTCTCCGGGAAGGGAAACCACTCCATTTATAACACCGGATGGAAAATATCTGTTTTTTAGTTCTGACGGTTTTGTAGGAGTCGGAGGTTTAGATATTTATGTCAGTGAAAATCTCGGAGAAAAGGGTTGGTCTGATCCTATTAATCTCGGGCTGGAGGTCAATACTGTAAATAATGATAGTCATTTTTATTATTATCCAGAAATAGGAAAGGCATTGATTTCAATCATTAATTTGAGCGGACAAAAAGGTAGCCTTGACATTTATGAAGTTGACATGTCAAAGTTTTCTTATCCTGTTCAACCGAAATAAATGAACTTTATGGAATTTAAAGGGTAAGCCCATCTGTTTTTTTAAAAATAAACTATTTATGAAAATTATTTTAACAAGTTGTATAATATTATCGGCGTTCATTTCATTTGGTCAAAAAGAAATTAAAATTTCCTCAAAAATTGAAAAGGTTACGGTATTCTTTCAAGGGGCTCAAGTGGAACATGTGGCAAATAATGAGCTGAAACCTGGAAAGCAATTGCTGATTTTTCAAAAATTAACTGATTTTATTGATCCTAATTCAGTTCAGGTCAAAGCAAAAGGGGACCTTACCATATTATCTGTAACAACCAGAAAAAACTTTGAAGATAGTACAATAAGTAAAGCACGAATTGATGAGTTGAATGATAAAAAAATCAAAATGGAAGCCAGAGATCAGGCGCTCCGTGATGAATACAATGTCTTACAACTGGATAAAGATTTATTAATGCGCAACCGCGAATTGTATGGTAGTCAAGAAGGATTAAAAATTGCCGAACTGAAAGAAGCCTATACTTTTATGCACCAAAAGTTAACTGAAATTGGTATTCGTCAAACGGAGATCTATAATGCCCTGGAAAAATTAAATATTGACATGAATCAAATTGAACAGGAGATAATAAGTCAGCGCAGTAAACCGGTAATAAATTATTCGGAAATTGTTGTAGAAGTAGATGTGGCGTCTTTAACAAAAGCAGAATTTTTCTTTTCCTATATTTCTCCTAATGCATCTTGGCAACCTTACTATGATATGCGTAGCGATGGCGTTGGAAAGCCTGTTAATTTAGAAGCCAAAGGCTTGGTAAGTCAGGCGACAGGAATAGAGTGGAAGGATATTGATTTGGTTTTATCGACGAATGATCCTTATGAAAATTCTATGGAGCCCAACATTCAACCTTGGTACCTGTATTATTACAATTATCCTCAACAGCAATCTGTATCGCAAAGAGAAGTGCCAACCTACGATTATTCTGGGCAAAAAGTTAGGGGTGAAGTTATTGATGCTGAATCAGGTGAGCCTTTGTCATTTGCAAAAGTGTCCTTTTCGAATAATCCATCAATTGGAGCAGTGACTGATTTTGACGGAAAATTTGAAGTAATTGTTCCAAAAGGTGAGTATTATATTACGGTATCTTATATTGGATATGAATCTGTTCAACTGCCTATTAATGGCCCGTATTTAAAATTCTTTTTACAACCTGAGGTACTTGAACTACAAGAAGTAATGGTCGTTTCTGCCGAGGAGAACTATTTCTCATCAGCAGACGGTTATACGTCAAACGTCGCTGGTTCCACTGATTATATATCCAGTAAAAACATTGACCAAATTACCGTCAATGGGCTATTTAAAAGAAAAACTAAATTGAAGGATGAAGAATTCAATACTTATTATGACAGTGCTACATATGAATGGTCAAACAATCTTGAGACGACTGTGACGCAAAAAGATCTGCGGGTAGAATATGCTATTCAATCAAAGTTTACAGTTCCTTCAGATGGTACGGAACAGCGTGTGAGTATTGCAACTTACCAGTTACCTGCATCTTATGAATACCACTCCACGCCAAAGATTGATCCGTCTGTATTTTTGTCTGCACAGGTATCTGGTTGGGAAAAATTGAATTTACTGAACGGTGAGGCGAATATGTATTTCGATGGCACCTACATAGGTAAAAGTTACATAGATGTCAATTCAACTAAAGATACCTTATCATTTTCATTAGGCAAAGACAATAAAATTCAGATTGAACGAACCAGAATCAAGGAAAAGTCTACTAATAAAACTATTGGCTCGCGTCAGAAATTTGAAGTGACTTGGGAAATTAAAATCAAAAACAACGGAGGTGCTTCAATTCCTATCATTGTAAAAGATCAATTCCCAATTTCTAATGATAGCGATATCAAAGTAAAACAAGGTGATTTAACCGAAGGACAGCTGAATGAACAAAATAGTATAATAACCTGGAAATCAGTATTAAATTCCGGGCAAAGTAAGGTTTATCAGTTCAATTATTCAGTTGATTACCAGAATGGAAATGTTCTTTATATTGAATAAATCTAATGTTCAGATACTTTTTTGAGATCTCCTACAATGGCTCGGATTTTTTTGGATGGCAAAAACAACCCAATCAACTAGCGGTTCAGGAGGTTATTGAAAAAGCTTTGGCACAACTTTATTCTTGTACTTCTATTGCAATTGTAGGTTGCGGACGCACTGATGCTGGGGTACATGCTTATCAATATTATTTTCATGCAGATTTGATTAATGATCAGCAAGAAAGGCATTTGGAGTTTAAATTGAATAGAATGCTTCCCTTGTCAATAGCTGTTAAAAAAGTTTTTAGGGTTGAAGATCACTCACATGCAAGATTTAGTGCAAGGTTAAGAACCTACAGGTATTTTATTCACCAGAAAAAAGATCCTTTCAAAGAAGGTTTGAGTCTTTATTATCCGCAGGTATTGAATTTTGATCAAATGAATATGGCAGCCACAAGATTGATTGGTAAGCAAGACTTTACATCATTTTCAAAATTACATACGGATGTAAAAACTAACATTTGCGCAGTAACTCAAGCAAAATGGAATCAGCAAGATGATGATTCATGGTATTTTGAAATTTCTGCTGATAGGTTTCTTAGAAATATGGTAAGATCTGTTGTTGGGACTTTATTAGACATAGGGAGTGGAAAAATGAGAGTTGAAGATATAGAAAGTGTTGTTGTTGCACGTGATAGGGGGGCAGCTTCATTATCTGTTCCGGCCCATGGACTATTTCTTTGGGAGGTAAATTATGGAATCATTTAATAGGAACTCCTCGAGATGAGTAAAGCACTTGAGATTGTGTTTTACTTAAATCTAAGCTGAATGTGAAGGTACTTCCAATACCTACCGTACTTCTTACAGAGATGGTTTGGCCATGTGATTCTATGATGTGTTTAGCAATTGCTAATCCCAGCCCACTGCCTCCCTCATGTCTGTTTCTGCTCTTTTCAACGCGATAAAATCGCTCGAATAATCTTGGGATATGATGTTCTTCGATACCAGGGCCATTATCTGCAACTTCTACTGTTACAATATCATCCATTTTAAAAAATCTAACTTCACATCTTCCATTTAAACTCCCATAAAAAATGGCGTTGGTTAGCAGATTGAATAATACTTGGCTGATTTTATTGCGATCACCGATGACGAATATGCTATTATTATCCTTAGCGAGGTAAATATTAAATTCTTTTTCATTGGCCATTATTTCAAGAGCGTCCAAAGTTTCTTTGGCCACTTCAACAAGATCAAAAGGTCGCATCTCCATTTTAAGCGCGTCAACTTCTAGTTTAGTAATTTGATCTAAATCCTGTAAAATATTAGCCATCCTATCTGTTGATTTTGAAGCTTTTTCAAGGAAAAGCCTGTTAACTTTTTCATCTTCCAATCCACCATCAAGCAAGGTTAGAATGTAACCTTGAATAGCAAATACAGGTGTTTTTAGCTCATGTGCTAGATTACCTAAAAATTCTCTCCGAAATGCTTCTTGTTCTTGTAATTTCGAGATTTCTTTGTTTCGTTCATCTGCCCAAATTTCAGCCTCTCTTTCCGCATCAGCAATGACGTCGTCAGTTATTTTAAAATGAAAATTTGTTTCCTTGGTTATTTTCCCCTTTCGAATCGAACGGTACAATAATTTCAATCGGTCATTTATGAAGTGGGTGATAAAAAAATAAAAAACCCCGAATGAAATTAAACTGGTTGTTAAGGGTAAACCAATCATTACCCAGACAGGAAAATTTAAGACTTGATAATCAATTATTATGGTAATGATTAATGTTAAAATAAAGATGATGGCACTGCCACCTAATAATAAATGAATGGGTTTTAGATTTTTCACTGCTCGCTAAAAGTATATCCTACTCCTTTTATAGTACGAATATACGAATCTCCTAGCTTTTCTCTAAGTTTTCTAATGTGAACATCAATCGTCCTTTCTCCAACTATGGTTTCATTTCCCCAAACGATATTGAGAATTTGTTCTCTGGTGTAAACTTTTCCGGGTCTACTTGCCAACAATTCCAAAAGTTCAAATTCCTTTTTAGGGAAGAGCATTACAACACCGTCTAATTCTACTGTAAATCTGTCTCTATCTATTTTAAATTGTTTTTTTCCTTCAAAGTTTTGGGAATCAATGGGTCTATCTAATCTTCGCAATAGAGATTCAACTTTGCTAATTAGCAGTCGTGGTCTTATGGGTTTGGTTATATAGTCATCTCCTCCTGCCTCAAATCCTGCTATTTGCGAATAATCTTCTGCTCTGGAAGTTAAAAATGAAATAATTGGTTGGGTAATGTTTAAATCCTTTCGGATAACTTGACAGGTTTCAATACCATCCATTTTTGGCATCATCACATCAAGTAAAATTAGCGAAGGATGTAATTGTTGTGTTAATCTTACGCCTTCTTCACCATTATTTGCGGTGAAAACGCTATATCCTTCTTTTTTAAGGTTGTAACTTAAAAATTCTAAGATATCCGGATCATCGTCTATCAGCAAAATTGTGTGTCCTTTGGTAAGATTTTTCATATTAAATCAAAAATGAAAGAGCCATCAATGATGACTCTTTCATGGATAATTAATTATTTAATAATTTGGAGTTTTTCGGTATTATTCAAATCAGATGCTCGAAGAACCACAGTATACATACCTGTGCTTAACTCTTGGGTATTTATTTGAATTTCATTTTGTCCATTAACTATCGTCATTTCTTGCTGCATAACAACTTGTCCTAATTGATTAATCACAAGAAGAGTTGCTTCGCTATTATCTGAAGAAGTAAATCGCAAAGTAGTGCTCGAATTTGCTGGATTTGGAACTAATAATATTTCCTTTCCATTGCTTAGTTCATCTATACTAACTGAAATTACAACATCAAAAGAATAGGTATCTGTACACGAACCATTAATAGCAGTTAGAATTACGTTGTATGAACCATTTGCTGCATAGGCATGTGTAGGTGCGTTAGCTGAAGAGTTAGTGAAATCACCAAAATCCCAAGAATAACCTGTAGCATTTGTCGATGTATTGCTAAAAGTAACCACATTTCCACTAGTTGTGAATGAACCATTCGCAGTTGGACTCTGAGTAAAGGTAATCGTTATTGGAGCGGATGTTCCAACGCCATTACAAGCATTTGCGTTGGTAGTAGTCACAGATACTGTTTCAGTTGCAACAATTGTAATGCTTTGAGTTGTTAGCCCATTGCTCCATAAATAAGAATCTGCCGAAGATGAAGTAACGACTACGGAGTCTCCTGAACATGCTTGTGTAGCACTTGCATTAATTGTTGGAAGTGGAGCATTGCTTACGTTAACTACAGTTGCGTTAGAGGTAGAAGAACAACTGTTGGCATCAGTCACGGTTACTGTATAGGAACCAGAGGTATTGACATTTATTGAATTAGCTGTGGCATTTGTAGACCAAACATTTCCAGTTGCAGCACTTGAAGTTAGCGTTACAGAACCTCCGGTACAGAATGATGTTGGACCACTAGCAGTAATTGTTGGAGTAGCTGGAAGTGCATTTACGGTAACTGTAATTAAAGCTCGCATACTTTCATCTCCGGATGTATTGATTTGACTAACATAATAATTGAAAGTTCCAGCTGATAAAGTTGACGGCGTTGGTGCAACTGTTGTGTAGGTTCCTCCTGATGCTTGGGTATACCATCTTAATGAGTTTCCTGAACTAGGGTTAGCACTTAACGCTGATGCGGTTGCATTTTGACAATAAGTTACAGAAGCCGTAACCGTCGGCATAGCAACGTTGAAGAATTTAGGGTGTGTAAAGCTTGCACCTGTTGCTGCTGCGCTATTAGCTGCTAATCGAGCATCCGGTGTTGTACCAAGTGGTGTGAAAATATTTACCCAATTGACTTGAGCTAGCGTAGCTGTTGAGTCGTTACCGTCTGCACCCCAAAAGCTATTGTAAAATGATTGCGTAACCCCAGCAGAAAGAACGGTATTTGTATTATTTAATAAATTGGTTAATGTGTTGTTAGCGAATACCAATGAGTCACCGTTAACGTTTGCAACGACAGCAGAACCTTCGATAGATAGTCCTTTTTCCCAACCGGTAATAAGTGAATTAAAAACAGATGTTGAGGTATTTCTTCTTAATCGGAAAGCCTTTTCAAATTTTTCACCAACAGGAAGTGTTACAGTACCATTTCCTTTCGGTCCAACTATTGTAATATTTGAAAATATAGGCATTGTCTTAGGTTGTGCAGTTGATCCAGTTGCATCATTGTCTGATTCAAAAGAATTTGAATCTCCGGCAGCATCAGAAAGATCTTTATCCCTGATGATTAAACCAAATTGTACTTTTCCTCTGTAACCAAAGTCTGTATCAAAGTCATCATCTAAACCTCTGTATGCAATAAGGTGTTTGCAATTTACAGTTCCTCCGAACCATTCAAAAGAATCGTCGCCAGAAAAAGAAACTTGCACATAATCAACTGTGGTTAACGAACCAACAGATCCAAATGTAATCCCGTTGATTTCTTTATTAGGTTCAAGTGGAATTCCTCCAAACTCAACTCTTACATAGTTTAAAGTTCCCGAATTGTCATTATCAAAATTTCCACCAAATTGTGTATCTGTTGTTGGAAGAATTCCTTCTATGTTGGCTACCCCTCCAGGTTGATTATTTTTAGCAAGTCCAAGAATTACCAATCCTCCCCAGTCACCTTCATTTCTATTTCCTACTGCTTCATTGGAAGTAAAAATAATTGGCTGACTAGCAGTACCGATAGCGTTTATTTTCGCTCCTCGAGTAATGATCAGGGTACCTTGTGTTAATTTATCACCTCTAATAATTGTTCCTGGTTGGATGGTTAGTGTTGCGTTATTTTTTACATAAATTTTATTCTGCAACAAAATAACCCCTGACCAAGTTGTATTGGTGGTTATGTCAGTGGAAACAGTTGTCGTTGTAGCAGGGTAAACCGTATTTTCCGGATCAAAGTTAGCCCAACCACTAGTCCAATCCGTAGCAGGTGTATTGTCTGTAACTGGAAACGCTCCTTTATAATTGACAACGTTCCAAAAGGCATTTTGAGAAAAGGCACTTTTCGAAAGTAATAGTGCCATCAATAACATAATCTTTTTCATAGTTTTTCTTTTTTACCATGCAAAGAAATGTTTATTTGAATTGGGTAGCGTTACAACAGTTTTATGCTTTATTTAAATAAATATTAGGTAATGTTACCATTATGTTAAAATATCAAAATTGTGTAACTATAGGTCAAAAAAAAAGCGGGAGAATTTCCCGCTAATTTGTTGGATTTTCGATTTAGTCTTTTCCAAAATTATACTTCAATGACAACGAAATTGTTTGTCCAAATTGAATTTCTTGCCAAACGTTGTCAGGTCCTTTCAAAAATTTATCATTTGTGGTTGGGTTGTTTGGGTCAAAAGCTGCTGTACTGCCACTTTTATCATTGTCAAATTTTTGGTTTCCATTTAAATCTTGAAAAAATATTAGATCTTGTGCAAGTAAATCTTTAACATTCAATTTAATTTCTAATTTTTCTTTAAAAGTTTTTGAAAGTTGTAAATCGATAATATGACGACCATTCTCCCAAACGCTTGGTTCTTGAACATTACCCACAATATAAATGCGCTGCCCAACGACGTTATAGGAAGCAGTAATTTGCCAATCTTTTGTAGGATGGGCATAACTTAACCCTGCGTTAATGATGTAAGGAGATTGTCCCTGAAGGGGTCTATTTTCTCCTGATCCTATAATTTGTGAAAGATCAACTTGTGATTTTATAAGTGAAAGATTGGTGTATGCGTTTAAACCACTCCAATAGTTTTCTTCAGATGAATCTTTCTTTGATATAAAACCAAAATTAAGGCGGTATTCCATCTCCCCACCAAAATTGGTGACTTTTGGCACGTTGGTGTAATACAATTCTGGTGCACCTGAAGTACCTGTTCTGTTGATTAATTCAATTGGATCATAAAGTTCCTTATAAAATCCGGATACACTAATTATTTGGTTTTTACCTGGGAAATATTCAAATCTAATATCGTAATTGTTTATGGTTGCTCTCTTTAATTCAGGATTACCCGATAAAATGTTATCTTGTATAAAGTTGTAGAATGCAAATGGTGCCAATTCTCTGAATTCGGGTCTTGACACAGTTTTATAGTAAGCTAACCGAATATTAATTCTTTTAATTGGAGAATATATTAAGTTCACTGAGGGTAAAATATCAATTACTGTTGTATCTAAATTTTTGGCTAAGTTTGATCCAAATTCGATGTAATTAAATTGTTGGTTATAAGATTCTAGCCTTGCCCCGTAAACCAATTTAAATTTTTCGTTCAATTGCGAATTTGCCATTAAAAAAGCTGCATTTAAAAATGAGAAAGCCTGATAACTGTCATCAACATTAGATGCTTCATCAAGTTTAAAACCGCCAAGACTATCACTCATGATTCCAAGATTTTGCTCCTGAAAAATGGAGTCTTCCGGCTGAAGCAAGATTAAACTGTTAAAACTACTGTTCGTTGGTTTATACTGAGAAAATCCAAAGTTTCGGGAAACGAAGTCTCTGTTTCTGATTTGGTGAAATCCACCAAACTTAATGTCATGTTTGGTTTTTCCAATTTCGAGCATTCGGTTATAATCGTATTTCGCACTAGCAATATTTTCATCGCTTTCAGCCCAAAACATATTACCTGCAGCTGTTGGAATTGTTCCATTATTCTGAATGACCGCAACATATTGTTGAGTCGAATCTTCCTCAGTGCTTGCATATTTTCGATAAACTACACGCCTTAAATTGGGGACATCTCGTTGTACATTGCTATAACCCAAGTTCCAATTGATTTTACCAATTTTCAATTCATGGTTACCTAAAAGTTGGGCAGTATAAATATTATTTTGCGTGTACCAAATATTATTTGAACGTTCGAATTGTCTCGGATCGTTGTCAAATTCTCGAGCTCCTCTTCGCACATTAAATCGGTCATCCGAATTAATAGAATACATTTGTTTCAACTGGAATTTATTTTTTTTGTTGAACTTGAACATGGTATTTAACATGGCACTATTCATAACACTTTGCGTGTAAGAAGAATCTTCAAGCTCCATTTTAAGAACCACCTCTGTTGCCTGTTCTTCATAATCCCTTCTAGTAATTTGTGAGAATGACAGGTTGTTTTGATATGAATAGGCAAATACCCAGCCCAAACTGCGCTCTAAATTGTTCTCAAATTTGTAATTTTTACCTATTGAATATTGAATACTCAAATTGGGAAGCGCCAATTTATTTCTTCCAGACCAGCTGAAGTTCATTTGTTTTGCTAGCAGACCTTTTTCATCTTTTGTTAGACCGGCAAATGTTGCCGTGCTTGGAATTCCTTCAGGTATAGACCGGCTTGCCGCACCTAATCCAAAAATATCTAGAAAACTGCTTTCATAGGTTATGAAATTTCTAAAGGTTGTTACAGCGTTATAACTACTGCCTATTTGTAATGTTTGAAAGTTTTTATCTTTTGGCTCAGTGGTATTGATATCAATGATACCGCCTGCAAATTCCCCAGGCATATCGGGAGTCCCAGTTTTGTAAATAATCAAATTATCTAACATATTAGAAGGGAATATATCGAAAGCAAATGCTTTCTTGTCACTTTCTGTACTCGGTAAAGGAGCACCATTTATGAGCGCAAAATTGTAGCGATCACTTAAACCGCGAACAACGACGAATTTATTATCTTGAACACTTGCTCCCGTCACACGCTTCAAAACATCACTTACTTTTGTATCAGGTTTAGTTTTAATGTCCTGATTAGAAATGGCATCCAGAGCTGCAACGTTGTTTTTTTGAAGTGTAAGTATATTTTCAATGGTTTCCTTTTCCATTTTAAATGTGACCGTAACTGTTCCAATTTCAGTTGACCCCTTATTTAATGAAATGTCAACAGTTAACGTGTCGTTGTTTTTTACTTCAATTCCTGTAATGTTTTTTGCATTGTAAGTAAAAGATGTGATACTCAAATTATAGGTGCCAGGTGTTAATTGAGTGATTAGGTAATTACCTTCCATGTTACAAGTTGCTCCTTTGTTTTGGCCAACCAAAGTTATTTTAGAACCTGGGAGCACTTCACCAGATTCAGCATCGAAAACTTTACCTTTAATTACGCCTGATTGCGAAAGTGCAGAAAATGAGATGGTTATAAGAAAAACATTCAGAATTATTTGAAATTTCATGTCATAATTTTTATCGACACAAAGGAAAGGGCCTCCAATTATTAGAGAATTACTGAAAGGTTAACAGTGTGTTAATTTGAAGTAACATGAAGTTAACAAATAATGAATAAAAGCTTAATATAGCCTATTTATCTGTTTTTTCGATGAATTTGTAACCAATACCTTTAATGGTTTTAATATAGTCATCTCCGATTTTTTCTCTTAGTTTTCTGATATGCACATCAATTGTTCTATCACCTACTACAATCTCAGATCCCCAAACTTTATCCAAAATGATGTCTCTTTCAAAAACAAAGTCTGGTCTTGAGGCCAATAGGGCTAACAGTTCGAATTCTTTCCTAGGCAAATGAATAATATTGCCATTTTTTTCAACTAAGTATTTTTCCCGATTAATTACGAGATCCTTATTTTCTTTGTTTTCCTGAGTAAGCATCCCTTTTCTTCTGAGTAGGGCATTAATTCGGCTAATTAATAATTTGGGGCGGATGGGCTTTGCCACATAGTCATCTGCCCCAGCATCTAAACCTGCAATTTGACTGTAATCTTCCCCGCGGGCAGTTAAAAAACAAACGAGTGTATGTTTAAATCCATTTGAATTTCTAATCGCTTCACAAACTTCCACACCATCCATCCCTGGCATCATTACATCTAGAATAATTAGATCTGGATGAGACTCTCTCATTATTTGAAGTCCTTTTTCTCCGTTTTCTGCTGCTATAGCATTAAATCCTTCCTTCTTTAGATTGTAAATTAACAAATCACGAATATCTTCTTCGTCATCGATGACCAAAATGGTTACCATATATTTTCTAATTAAATATTACAAAAGTAAGTTGAATTTTCATTGAATCAACAATAAAATATAGAGAGTTAAATATTAGCAAAAAAAGATTTTTTTAACTTTTTTAACATTGTCATTTTGACACTAAGTAATTAAAATATTATTTTTGTTCTGTAGTAGTAGGTTAGGTTGATTAGTGTGGCAGGAGTTCCATTTTTGGAACTCCTGTTTTTTTATCTTTTCAAGTTAATACTTATCTTTAGCTCTTAGATCAAAAAGAAATGAAAATAAAAGTATTACTTGCAGAAGATGATATCAGTTTAGGTTTTATCATCAGTGATCAATTAAAAAGTGATGGTTATCAAGTTACCTTGTGCACAGATGGGTCAGAGGCCTTGAAAAGATTTAATGAAGATACCTACCATTTATGCATTTTTGATGTAATGATGCCAAAAAAAGATGGATTTTCTCTGGCAAAAGATATTCGAAAGGTTAATACAGAAGTCCCTATTTTGTTTCTTACAGCAAAATCAATGACTGAAGATAAAGTAGAAGGGTTTAAATCAGGCGGTGATGATTACCTTACCAAACCTTTCAGTGTAGAGGAATTGCAAGTGAGAATAACTGCTTTGTTAAAGCGGGTAAAATTAGTCCCTGATGTATCGGAGTCTTCATTGATCTGCTTAGGGGAATATCAATTTGACACTGTAAATTTTATATTAAAACATAATCGTTTTGAAAAAACGTTAACTAAGAAAGAAGCAATGGTGTTAAAGTTGCTTTGTAAATTTAAAAATCAAGTGACCCCGAGAGAATTAGTATTAAATTCGGTTTGGGGACAAGATGATTATTTTGTGGGAAGAAGTTTAGATGTATTTATTACGAAATTGAGAAAATATTTAAAAGAAGATGAGTCTCTTCAAATTCTTAATGTTCATGGAATAGGTTTTAAACTTATTGTAAACGAATGATTTATTTGTTACATATTGAAACGGCCACCAAAGCCTGCTCAGTTGCTTTATCATTAGATGGTAATTTGATTGCGATAAAAGAGACATTAACCGATGAATATGAACATGGTGAAAATCTCACCCTTTACATTCAATCGGTTTTGGAAAGTGGAGATATAAGAATTGATCAGTTGAGTGCCGTTTCTGTTGCTTCAGGACCAGGTTCATATACCGGGTTGAGAATTGGAGTTTCCACTGTCAAAGGCATTTGTTATGCTTTAGGTATTCCTTTGATTAGTATCGATGCATTGCAATCTCTTGCTGCTGTTGCTTTGGAGAAGCATTCCAATAGCAATTTATGTGCGTTAATTGATGCGCGAAGAATGGAGGTTTATTGTGCAATTTATAATGGAAAGTTAAAAATTTTGAAATCCATTTCAGCTGATATTATTGATGAATCAAGTTATCACGAGTATGAACCATTTGTTTTTTTTGGCGATGGTGCTGAAAAAGCGAAGAATTTATGGGACAGTAGAAAGTGTATAATTGATAGTAGCATTCATTCGAGCGCTAGAGGTCAGGTTTCTTTGGCATATGCTAAGTTTTTGGCTAAATCTTTTGAGGACGTCGCTTATTTTGAACCTTTTTATTTAAAGGACTTTATTGCATCAGCTAAGTAGAATTTAGCTGTTCAACTCGATTACCATTTAATCACTTTTAGGTTGCCAACACATTTATTCTCCTCTAAAATGGCAATAAAATATATAGCTTGAGGAAGCCCTGTTAAATTTATTGTTAGGTTTTGGGATCCAGATGAAAATTGACCAGATCTAATTTTCCTTCCGGTTTCGTCTCGAAGTTCAAAAGATAAACTGCTAAATTGGTTGATACCTAAATTTGAGATAGTCAGTAAATTTTGAGTGGGGTTGGGATAAGCAATAAAATCATGAGCAATTGTTTCAGTTAGACCCAATCCAATTTCTTCAAAATAAGCATCAAACTGAATTGAACTAAGATTTAATGTATCTAAGAATATTGGATCTAAAACATTACCAATTAAACCATTATTTCCCCAATTTACAAATTCATAACCAGGATTTGGTATGGCTTCAATTTTTACAGGAATGCCGTTAAAATAAATTCCATTCCAAGGATAGCTATCCGGTTCAATTGTACTGATGTGAATTTTTCCTGCACCTGCGGGATGAACATCTAGGGTGAGGTCTACTTGATTGGGCAGATTAAAATGGTATTGAAGATGATTTCTGACTTCGTAGCTTCTTTGACTGAGCTGATTTCTAAAAATTATATGATTATTGTAAAAATTTGCCATTTGTTGAGGAACGTTATTAGGGTCTCCCCAACGTTGGAATTCGTTGTCCATCTCATCAACAGTTAAGTCGTAAAATTCTTGTTCTATTGGTAGCAGTCTCGTGGTAAGGTATTCAGTATTCATTAAATCGGCAAAGCGATTAATGAAGTAATCCTTATAACGATTGTTCTGAATACTTTGAAGCCAAATATTGATGTAAGGATTGTCTGTACTTTGTCCTAACATGTATCCAATATGATCAGAATAACAGTCTGTCCAAGAATTAGGAGCAAGCGCTAATTCCATGTCAATCGTGCAAAAACGATATCGGAAATTTGTTTTATTTGACCGAATGATTTTAATATTATTTCCAGGCCAATCTACATTTCCCATCCAAGATTCAGCGGCTATATAATCGGTATAATAGGTAAGGTCAAAATACTGATCCGCTTGTTCCCAATAATTGGGAGCACTGGGGTTGAGGGAGTTAAAGTTATTGTAATAGGCAAAAAAGGTATCAACAGGTGCTCCTTTGACAGATCTAAGAACAAAATTCTGCCACGCACTTAAAGATAAAATATCAACAGAATCCGGGTGTGCTCCTTCAAGTGTCAGAAAGTATTCTTCGTCAAATTTTTCACGTAATTCATACAAACCAAAATATTGCCCATTGATATAGACTGTTACTGGTCTCCAAGCCGAATAATAATTATTCGTTGTTCCAGACATACATTCTTCTTGGACTGCATCTTTGTAGGGATAAATTAAATATTGATTACTGCCATTCCTTAGGTAGAAATTACTGTAGGTATTTCTATTTGGCCTATTGGGAATAAACTGCCCACCAACAGGACCTTGTCCAACAACACTGTGATCAAACTCAAGTCTAAAGGAGTGTTGTGGATGAGAACGGCTGCCTCCCCAGCCACCGTCAACTTGCATACCGCTTTGTTGAGAAAATATAAGTTCCTTGTTTTCATCAAAATAGTCTACGTAAGCAAATCGTTGCCAATCTTCTCCCCAGTTATCAAAAATCCCAGTTGGCCCATAAAGATTTGAATTTGCAGTTATAAGGGAGATAACGGGGGTTGAATGATCAATATTCATAAGGTAAGAAACACCAGCTGTAACCGAAGGTAAAACATTGCTGCCAAAAACTTTTGCTTTGATGGTCTTGGTTGTGTTGATATTAATTGGATTACCATTATATAATAGAGAGGTAGATGTTGGTTCACTTCCATCAAGCGTGTAATACACATATGTTCCGCTTCCGTTAGGGTTTGAAATTGTTACGCTGAATGGGTTAGTAATCATTCCTGATGCCACTGAAAAAGTAGGGGGTTGCAAATAGTTTGTAACTCCTAAAGCAGTATTATTTGAGGCTGCTGGCGTAGGAAATCTAAAAAAAAATAAATCTGTTGCTGCATCAGGTTTACTCCCTCGGCTAGCACCTATAGTCGGGCAATTAATGTATAAACTGCTGATTTCATTATAACCTGGAGCAAAGAGATGAATCATTTCACCATCCCTGTTTATTGTAAAATTGGTATGTTGATATGCTGATGGATTAAGTGATTCCATATTCCCATTTAAGGATGAATAGGATACAAGTTTCATGTAAAATTCGACATAGTCATAATTCATTGCTGGATCTGTGCTTGCTACATCAAATGAAAGTGAATTTATAGTTCCAGCATTTATTCCAGCTGAATTAAGTTCACTTGCTAAAAGTAATATTTGGTGCCGAGCCCCCCAATACCAATTTCCGTAAGGTGCTGGATAATCTGTTGCGCCATTTTGTATGGTACCAAAGCCAATTTGTTGTCCATTAATCTTCAGGTTTGGGCGTTGTGCTACAACGTTAGCATTTTGGTTGGAACATGCTGCTGCACTGCCGTCCTGAAAAGTAAAAGCACAAGATTGAAAGGGTGTCGAAGATTGATTGAAAACGGAATTGATAGTATATCCTGCTCCATCATAAGAACAAATATTTATCAATACGTTCGAAGTTCCGTCCCAATAAAAAGGCGTTGTAAAGGTATGGTTATTCCAACCTGTTGTAGGGTTGTAGTTAGAAGCAGTCAGTACATGTGTGAATCCAGTTATAGGTTTACGGTCCTTTCCGCTACAAAAAATCGGTTTGTATTCTCCGGGCGCAATTTTTATATTCGGGAATGTCCACTGATAGGGAAGAGAGAGGTTATCTGTTAGTCCGTAATTTAAAAGATTTACTGTGTCCGATCCTGCATTGTATATTTCTATCCAATCCGGGTATTCATTATCTTCATCTGATATCGTTTGGTAATTTTTATTACTCCCCTCATTGATGACTAGTTGAGCGGTAGATGGAAAAATATTTACCAGAGCCAATAGTAAAATAAAAATGATCGATTGAAATGTATTTTGCATATACTACAATGTTAGTAATTCATTCGGTGGGTTCCATGGAATTTCTCATTAATTTAAAAATAAACTTACTGCTTTTCTAAATTCGGCATTTTCTTCCAAATCGTCATGTCCTTGCCCAGCTAACCGAACAAATCTCCCAGAATTGTTAAGTAATTCAGCCAATTTTTCACCTCCTTCATAAGGTAACACAGCATCTTGATCACCGTGAACGATTAAAGTAGGAATTTTCACCCCTTGCAAATAGACATTTGTTTCAAAGGGATATTTCAATAAGAAAGTTGGAATAATATAATACCTCCTTATCGTCATATCTTTCAAGGAATAATAGGGTGCAATTAGCAGTAATCTCGAAGGATTCAATTGACTAGCCAACATTGCGGCAGGTCCAGTTCCTAATGAATAACCAATAACATTAATTGTTTTTTCCGGATACAATTTTGCCATTTCTTTGTATACATGTTTTACATCGTTGAAAAACTGTTCTTCGTTGATACATTCTCCATTACTTTTTCCAAAGCCACGGTAATCAAAAGTGAAGAAATCATAACCTAAAGAAGTGTAAAACTTGGCGGCTTTTCTTTGATATAAAACATTACCCTTATTTCCGTGCAAAAAGAAGATCAATCCCCTTGAATTTGGCACTTTGCAAAGAACACCATGTAACTTTATTTCATCCATTTTAAAAGTCAATTCTTGACTTGGAATCCCCATATCTATAACTTGATTTTGCTCAATTTTTTCTGGATGAAAAATAAAACTTTCTTGCATGAAATACATGTATGTACAAATGCTCAAGTAAATCAATATAATTGAACCTAAACTGTACCCAAGAATTTTTCTTATTCGCTTCTTTTTGAGTATGTTTAATCCATTCATGGACGTGAATTTACTAAATAACTATTTGTAAACAAATGGTTTTGTTTTACAATTCTTTTTATCCAAGTATATTATTCAGATAAGGTACTTCTATACTCAAGAATTTAAATTATGTAGCCTAAAATAATGTGAAGGACCCAATGCATCTAGAATAAATCTTTCGACGACAAGGTTCCCCCCCTCATTTTTAAAGTTTCTCAAAAGAAATTTACATTTGAATTGATCTATTCATTAGGGTAATCATGGCCAATGAAACGATAAAAAGCTGTGTTGCTGTCTCATCACTTAATCCTGAACCATCTTCATCTTCAGTGGATATTTCCATCGCCATGAATTGAGCCAATTCTGGTTGGTCGCAGAAATCTTCTAATATTTCAGCATCGTCATTTTCAAAATATGCATCTAACATTTCAAAATAGGGCTCTTCAAATGCCTCAATCTCTGACTCTGCAATGACTTGAAGTTGTAACCCTTGTTCCTCAAAACATGCAGAAATTAAACAAAAATAATAGATTAGAAGACCCTCCAATTCCTCATTTTGATATTCAGCAGGAGCTGTCATCACGTAACCTAATAGAGTTGGTTGCATCAAGGCATATCTCTCAGATAATTCCTCTAACTGTTCATCATTTAAATTATCAACTTTTTTAATTGCATTTTCAATAGAGGAAAAGGATACGTGATTCATAAAATATATTTTGAACAAAAGTATTCATTTTATTTTGCTTATTCTGATTGGATGAATCAGCAATTTGAAATAATATCCTTTCTTTTAACAAATAATGAAACAAGTTAACTCTATTTAGTAACATGAAGTGTAGTAAAAAGCAAGGAATAAGTATTTTTGTCAAAAGCTAAAGCATGTCGTTCGATAGTGATTTTCTTCAATTTTTCATTGAACTCGCGCCAAATAACAATAAATCATGGTTCGACCTGAATAGGAAAAGATATATCCATTCGGTTAAAATCCCCTTTCAAACCTTTATTGGGGAGATTATTGACAGATTAAGTCTTATTGACCCTGAATTTAAGCTGATTGAGCCAAAAGATTGTATATTCCGAATCAATAGAGACATTCGTTTTTCCAAGGATAAGTCGCCTTACAAACTCATGACATCTGCATTAATTCGAAAAGGGGGTAAAAAATCTGAAAATATAAATGGTATATATTTAGAGCTGGGACCTGAACACATTCGCATTTATGCTGGTGTATACGAAATTAACCCTGAAAATTTGCTAAGGATTCGAATGCATATTTCCAATAACTTAAGTGAATTTAAAAAACTATACACTTCGGATGAATTCGTCAATTGTTTCGGCACAATACTCGGAGAAAAAAACAAGGTTCTACCACCTAGTCTAAAGACATTTGCATCTAAAGAAACATTATTATACAATAAACAATGGTATTTTTACCGGCAACTTGAACCGGGCGCTTGCTTGTCTAAAGATTTCATTGAAATAATTATGGAAACTTATAAAATTGCTGCTCCTATTCAAGCCTTTTTTCAAAATGGAATTAATAGTGAAATTGATTAAAATAGTTTAATATGACAAATAGAATGAATAAGTTATTTACTGTCTTTTTTGTACTTTTTATTGGAACAATCTGGTCGCAAAAGCAAGAATTATCATTAAAAGATGCTGTTTTAGGACAATATAGAACATTTGGTCCTGATAGAATGTACAACTTTCAATGGATTCCTGGTACCGATAGCTATAGTTATGTTGAAAAAACTTATCAAAGACTATATAAAAGCACAGTAAAAAGTAAGGATTCAATAGAATTACTTTCAATTCAGCAGTTCAATACAACTTTAGGAGCTGAACTTTACAATTTTTATGGTTTGGAATGGATTTCAAAAGATGAATTTACTGTTAATGATGGTTTACATTTTTATCGTTTTAATGTCGATACCAAAAAGGGAAGCCTAACACATTCATTCTCTTCGGAAATAGCAAACCCTAAATTACAAAAGTCAACAGGTTCATTAGCTTACACGATTGAAAACAATGTTTCAATAACTACTGCTTTAGGAAAAACATTGAAAGTTACCGAAAACGCAGATAAAAACATTGTTTCCGGCCAATCTATAGCAAGAAATGAGTTTGGAATTTCTGGTGGTTTGTTTTGGTCTGAAAATGGAAATCTTTTGGCTTTTTACCAAAAAGATGAATCAGAAGTGCATGATTATCCTTTATTGGATATCAATTCAACACCAGGTGAATTGGTTTCAATTAAATATCCAATGGCAGGACAAATGTCTGAAAAACCTAAACTTGGTATTTATAATTTGAAAACCGGTGCGACAATATTTATCGAGCCTAGAGGAGAAAAAGATAATTACCTGACGAATTTTGCATTTACACCGGATAGCAAATTTGTAATTATTGCTGAGGTTAACAGAGATCAAGACCACATGTGGCTTAATGTTTATGAGGCAGAAACGGGGAAATTTATAAATACAATATTGGAAGAAACTAGCAACACTTGGGTAGAACCCGAGCACCCTGCATTTTTCCCTAATCCTAAGTCAAATAATTTTATTTGGATCTCAGAAAAAAGTGGTTTTAATAATCTTTATTACTATGATTTAGATGGACTACTTTTGAAGCAGTTGACGTCAAATGATTTTGTAGTTAAGTCAATCATAACAGGATCGCCAGATGGTAAAAGTGTTTATTTCAATGCAACCGGACCAAATCCTCTGAATACAATGGTATACAGAGTGGATATGAATGGCTCTCAACAGTTAATTACAAATCAGGAGGGTGTGCACGAGTTTTTATTGTCTTCGGATGGGAAATATTTTTATGACGGTTATTCAAATCATTACACACCGCATAAATCAGATATTTATGCTGCAAATGGTAAAATGATTAAAGCACTTATTAATAGTCCAGATAAACTTTCAAATTATGCCACAGGTACTTCAGAAATCATAAAACTTGCGGCAAAGGATAACTCAACACTTTATGGAAGAATTATAAAACCAAGTAATTTTGACTCCTCCAAAAAATATCCCGTTTTAGTTTATGTTTATGGTGGGCCTCATGCTCAAATGGTTACCAATTCCTGGTTGGATAATGCCAATTTATGGATGCATTGGATGGCTCAACAGGGCTATTTGGTATTTACCCTTGATGGCAGGGGTTCTGCTGATAGAGGTGTAAAATTTGAATCTCAAATTCATCGCCAATTGGGTACAATTGAAATGGAAGACCAATTGTCAGGAGTTGAATACCTGAAATCACTGTCCTATGTCGACACTAACAGATTAGCCGTACATGGATGGTCATTTGGTGGTTTTATGACCTCTTCATTGATGCTGCGTCACCCAGACGTTTTTAATGTTGGCGTTGCTGGTGGACCAGTTACCGACTGGAAGTACTATGAAATAATGTACGGAGAAAGGTATATGGATCGACCTGAACAAAATCCAAAAGGCTACGAAGAAGCAAGTTTATTAACACATGCGGGAAATTTGAAAGGTGATTTATTACTTATTCATGGAACTTCGGATGATGTGGTTGTAATGCAACATAATTTTGTTTTGGTGAAGAAATTCGTAGAGTTGGGCATCCAAATGGATTTCTTTCCATATCCAATGCATAAACACAATGTAGTTGGTAAAGACCGTGTTCATTTAATGGAGAAGGTATTGCAATACGTTATAGAGCACAACAAATAACTAACTTCATTTTAGTTTCTATTTTAAAATAGTATTTTTAACTACTAAATACTTATAGTTCATTAGTACTTCATTTAACAATTAAAACGTGCAAAAGGAATTGCTGATCAAAGCTTTTAAACTTATGAGTACGGCCAAATCAATGGCTGAAAAGTTTGAAGCAAATAAAGAAATTACGGCCAAATATGTTCATGCGACCTCACGAGGACATGAAGCCATTCAATTAGCAGTTGGTCTTCAGTTAAAACCCCAAGATTGGGTGGCACCATATTATCGAGATGATAGTATTTTGTTAGGTATCGGTATGACTCCCTACGAATTAATGCTGCAGGTTTTCGCTAAAAAAGATGATCCTTTTTCTGGAGGCCGGACATATTACTGTCATCCATCTTTGGACAGAGAAGACATGCCAAAAATCCCGCATCAGTCTTCCGCTACTGGTATGCAGGCTATCCCTACAACAGGTGTAGCTATGGGTATTCAATATAAAGAAAAACAAGGTCTTGCAAAAGATTTTAATGGCGAGAATCCTGTAGTCGTATGCTCTTTGGGTGATGCATCTTGCACCGAAGGTGAAGTTTCTGAAGCTTTACAAATGGCGGCGTTAAAGCAATTTCCTATTGTTTATTTAGTGCAAGATAATGGTTGGGATATTTCTGCTAATGCAGCTGAAACAAGAGCTCAAGACATGTCAGAATATGCTAAGGGTTTCAATGGTATTGAAGTGAGGTCAATAGACGGAACCGATTTCGAGTTTTGCTACAATACGGTTCAAGAGGTTTTCGAAACTGTACGAAAAGAAAGAAGACCATTTATTCTGCATGCTAAGGTGCCTCTTTTGGGTCACCATACATCTGGAGTTCGCAAAGAATGGTACCGTGATGATTTGGATGAGGCTGCACAACGTGATCCTTTTCCAAAGCTTAAACAGTTATTGAGAGATAAGGGTGTAGACGAAGCGGACATTATTAATAGTGAAGCCGAAGCTCGTAAACTTGTAGATGAATCATATGATGAGGCCTTGAATGCAGAAGATCCTATCCCTGATTCTGTAACAGATTTTATTTTTGCACCAACACCAGTGATAGAAGAGAAGGGAATTCGCGAGCCTAAGGGAAAGAAAAAAACCGTAATGGTTGATGCGGCATTATTTGCTGTACGTGAAATTATGGAAAAACACCCTGAAGCACTTTTATATGGACAGGATGTAGGAGGTAGACTAGGTGGAGTATTCAGGGAAGCAGCAACTTTGGCTCAAAGCTTTGGTGATAATCGAGTATTCAATACACCCATTCAAGAGGCATTTATAATTGGATCTACTGTGGGTATGTCGGCAGTTGGTCTAAAACCAATTGTTGAAGTACAGTTCGCCGATTATATCTGGCCAGGTCTGAATCAATTGTTTACTGAAGTTTCAAGATCTTATTATTTATCTAATGGTAAATGGCCCGTCAGCTGTGTCATAAGAGTTCCTATTGGTGCTTATGGTTCTGGAGGTCCTTACCATTCTTCAAGTGTAGAATCTGTTTTAACCAATATCAGAGGAATTAAAGTTGCCTATCCTTCAACTGGAGCCGATTTGAAAGGGCTAATGAAAGCTGCTTTTTATGACCCAAATCCAGTTGTGTTACTCGAACATAAAGGTTTGTATTGGTCTAAAATTCCTGGTACTGAAGGTGCAATGTCAATAGAACCTGATGAGGATTACATCGTTCCATTTGGTAAAGCAAGAATGGTGCAGTCAGCAAGTATTGAGAATTGCGAAAGTGGGAATTCATGCGCAATTATAACCTACGGAAGAGGTGTTTATTGGTCATTGGAGGCCGCTAAGTCTTTTCAGGATCGAATAGAAATAGTTGATTTGAGATCACTTAATCCATTGGATTATGAAACCATAAATGAGGTTGCAAGGAAACACGGTAAAATTTTATTAGTTACTGAAGAGTCTATTGAAAGTAGCTTTACCCTTGGTTTAGCTGGTAGAATTCAACGGGATAATTTTACTTTTTTGGATGCTCCAGTTGGTACAGTTGGATCAGCAGATACACCAGCAATCCCATTGAATTCAACCCTGGAAGCCGCACTATTAACAAATAGCGAAAAGGTCAGACAGGCGGTCGAAGAATTATTGAATTATTGATTGTAATAGGCCGAAGGTTTTATTTCCTCAGGTTCAATATGTACAAGCACATCCAATATATCAGGTATTTCTTGCATTAATTTGTCTTTTACAGAATGAGCAATCGCGTGACCTTCACCAACTGAAAGTTCTGACCTTACTACTACATGAAGATCAATTATGAAATGCATGCCCATTTTTCGGATCAAACATTTTTCAGTAGTAATAACCCCTGTCACTTCTTTTGAATAGGTTCTAATATCAAAAAGTAAATCATCATGAAGGTGTTCATCCATTATTTCTCCTAAGGCTGGTCTGAAAATTAAAAAGGCATTGTAGACAATGAATAATGAGGCAATCATCGCAGCATAATCGTCGGCTGTCTCATAACCTGGACCAAAATATAAACTTATTGAAATACCTACGAAGGCCATTAAAGAAGTTATAGCATCACTTCTATGGTGCCAGGCATCTGCTTTTAAAGCCGTACTGTTTGTTTCATTACTGCGCTTGTTAACGTATCGATAGAATGTTTCTTTAATGATAATAATTACACCCAAGATATATAAAGTATAAGGTTCTGGGATTTCATGGGGGATCATAATATTATCGATGCTTTCAACAAATATTACCGTTGCTGAAATAAGCAAAAAACCAACTACAGCAAATGTTATGAGAGGTTCTATTTTTCCATGTCCGTATGGATGATTCTCATCAGGAGGTTTTGAAGCATAACGTAAGCCGAAAAGTACAAGCAAAGATGCAAAAACATCAGTTGATGATTCTATCGCATCAGCAATTAATGCAAAAGAATTACCGGTATAACCAGCAATTCCTTTGGATATAGCAAGAGTTAAATTACCAATAATACTTAGGTATACAGCAGAAATTGCTGTTTTAAATTTAGGGTTATTCTTGGGCATTGCCATACAAACCTACAATATATAAATGAATCATTCAAATCAAAATAATGGCTATTAACAGATTCGCGAGGATAATTCTAATTTATTGACCTTCGCAACGTTTTAATGGTTTGTATTTTTACATAAAACTAATTTTATGAAGTTACCACGTCCCTATAATCTAAAGGAACTTACCCAACTCATTCAGTGCAAATACGTAGGGAGCGAAAACCACATGATTTCAGGAATCAATGAAATTCATATGGTCGAACCTGGGGATCTCGTATTTGTTGATCACCCTAAATACTATCAAAAAGCATTAAATAGTGCTGCTACAACCATTTTAATTGATAAGGAAGTTGATTGCCCTGAAGGAAAGGCATTGATTATTTCATCTGCTCCATTTGATGATTTTAATAAACTAACACGTTATTTTTCTCCTTTTGAACCCCAGTTAAAAATGATAGGAGAGCATTCATATATTGATCCAAGTGCCGTAATTTTCCCCAATGTATTTATCGGTAGGAACGTTCAAATCGGAAAGAATGTCACGATTTATCCCGGTGTATTTATTGCTGATAATACAATTATTGAAGATGAGGTAGTTATAGGCCCTAATACGGTTATAGGGCATAGCGCATTTTATTACAAACGAAAACCGGAAGGTTATAATCCAATGCATACTTGTGGAAGCGTTCATATTGAAAAAAAGGTTGAAATTGGAGCGCTTGCTACAATAGATTCTGGAGTTACTGGAGTTACTCGAATCGGTGAGGGGACTAAAATTGATAATCAAGTGCATGTAGGTCATGATACTATAATTGGAAAAAATTGTTTGTTAGCAGCAAATGTTGGATTAGCCGGTTGTGTTAGAATTCAAGATTCGGTTATTCTTTGGGGACAAGTTGGTGTTGCCAGTGACATTACTATTGGAGAAGGAGCAATTGTTTTGGCTCAGTCCGGAGTTTCCAAGGACTTGCCACCGAATAAAACTTATTTTGGTAGTCCATGTGGTGAAGTCAAAGAAAAATTTAGGGAAATGGCATCACTTCGCAGACTACCCCAGATAATAGATAAGTTGTAATGGCAATTATGCGCGAGCAATTCCTTGAAAATCAATTGAAAGACAAAGATTTCATGTTGAATTCTTTGTTGGAAATTACTACTGCTATTAATGCGAATGTTGGTGTTGATCAATTACTCAAAATTTACAGTTACATATTGAGTGAGCAACTAGGACTCAATAGATTCGCTTTATTTAATAAAGTTCAAGGATGGGATTGTTTATTAAAAATTGGATATAAAGGGAAAATAAAAGAAGTAGATTTTCATCAAGAATTAGAACGTTTTCAGGAAATCACCGAAATACAATCTTCACATTCCACATTTCTGAAATCATTTGATGTTGTCATTCCAATTTATCAAGGAAAAATACCTCTTGCCTATTTGTTAATTTCTGGAAAACTTTCTTCTGAAAGTCAACGCCATTCTGTAGAGTTAAATGCACTGAGATTCATTCAAACACTCACAAATATTATCGTCGTCGCAATTGAAAATATCCGCCTTGCTGGTCAAAGTTTAATTCAAGAAAGAATCAAGAAAGAATTAGAGGTAGCATCTGAAATGCAGCGATTGCTTTTTCCGTCTGATTTGCCTTCCAATCGTAAAATGGATATTTCGGCGAAATATACGCCAAGACACGAAGTTGGTGGTGATTACTATGATTTCATACCACTTGGGGATGACGAATACATCATTTGTATTGCTGATGTTTCAGGAAAGGGGATAGGCGCAGCTATGTTAATGGCCAATTTTCAAGCTACAATTAGAACCTTATTTAATTACCAAAGATTTGACTTGGAATTTTTGCTCGAAGAATTGAACAAAAAAGTAATGAAAAGCGCTAAAGGTGAAAAGTTTATTACATTTTTTATTGCCCATTATAACGCCAATACTAGAGAATTGAAATACATTAATGCCGGGCACAATCATCCATTTATAACCAACGGTAAAAAAGTCGAAATGTTAAAAGAAGGATGCATCGGACTTGGGATGTTAGACGAATTTCCATTTATAAATTCTGGTAAAAAAGTACTTAAACCCAACACAACAATATTTCTTTATACCGATGGTGTCGTTGAATTGGAGAATGAAAGTCAAGAATTTTTCGGCATTGAAAGGTTAATTAAGTTGGTCAATGCATTTTATCCATTAAAGATGGAAGATTTGAACAATTTATTATTCTCTAAATTAGATGAATGGCGCGGAGGACTTAACTTAACAGATGACACAGCGGTATTCAGTTGTAGATTTTTTTAGCTACCTGAATAAATACATTTTACCAAATTCTTTCGTAAAGTATTGATCAGCGCCAGTTTCCTTGTGTTTTATGTTTTCACCATTTATTTGAGATAAAACCCGATACAAGTATACTCCATTGGCTAATTGATCTCCAAATTCATCCCTTCCATCCCAAGCATATTCTGTAATATTTCTTCCAATTCTAATTGGCCCCAATTCATCTTCCGTTATTTCCCTTACAATCTTACCTGATACGGTTAAAATTTGAATTATCATTTCGTCAGGAACTTCACTGCCAGTCAATGTAAACACAAATTTGGTACTGTTACTAAAAGGGTTAGGATAATTCATAAGGTGTGTTATAGAAGATTCATGAATGACTTCAAAATTGATTTTGTATTCTAAATCTCCGGACAGATTTCCACTTCTGTCTGAACCTTGAACGGTCAGTTTATATGTCCCATCAACAGCAAATTGAGCTGGGTAAATAATTTTAAATCGTTTGTTTTGATTATCTGCGGGAATCCATTGCATAATGGTATTTCCATTGGCATCAACAAATGGAATCTTAGTCAATACTCCATAAGGATCTGTAAGATAAACACCAAAAAGGGTCGTATCAGAAACATCATTCATTATTAAATATGGATTTTCATCTTTTAAGGTTATTAAAATTTCTGATTCAGGGGAAACAATATCTCCATTGAGTATATGTTGCCCATCGAAAGTGACATCGAGTATCGGATGTTCATCGTCGTTGATAACATAAAAAGGCAATTGCATCAAATTATTAAAGTGTGCTTGTTCTGGCTGATCTGTTTCATAAAGGCTGCCATTGATATATGGGTTTACCTCCATCCATAGAGAATTATATCCACTCAGCCCTACAGTTGAGATCGTTATAGTATCTCTAAAAACTTCATTTACCAACAAAGAGTCTTGCCGATCATAGTTAATGTAATGTTTTCCTTCATTGGCATCTTGAACCCAATACTTGACTAGTAAGGAATCCATTGGAAGCGTGAAAATATTTTTCACATCTACTGCAAACTTAACTTCTTCACCTTCTGTTAAGGTGTCTGAATTTGGAAGCCATGTATACATACTTGTGCCATCAATCGCAGCTTCAGGAAGTGGACTATATAAAACGTGCCATCTATCAATCTGGGCAGGTGTAAGAGAGATTGAGTCTTTATAAAAGGCCTCTAGCTGAATATAAGGATAGGCATTAGCATCTATAATGCTATTCAAATTGTTAATTTCACCTGTTGCGGTCATCGTTGTGTCTAAAGTGAATTGTAAATTACCTGAAGCATCATATGCTTTTACCGTCAGAATTGTTGTGTCTGCATTCATTGGCTCTAAAGGATCTTGTTTCCAAATTACTGATTGCCAATTAGACGCGGGGCCAATTAGTGTGGAACTTTCTAGTCCTATATTTTCAACACTTTCCAAAATGCCATTCAGTGAAACATTTTGCCCTGGCAGTTGGGCATATTGTTCGACTACGGAAGAAGTATCTCCTTTACGACATAAAAATGCAAAAGGCAAATTCGGACGTCCAGCTACAATACTGTCTGAACCTAGTGTTTGGAACATACCGATAATACTTGGCTGTAATGTCTCAATTTGACTAAATAAAGTAGTCATTGGTGAATAAATGAGTAAATAATTTCCATCCGGAACACTAGTTTCAATCATGTTTTCAAAAGCTTGCAATTGTGCAGCATCGTTTTGATAAAAGGTAAAATACTTCCATACCCTGAAATAATTGTCATTGGAATTTTGAAAGAAATTATTCGGGTTCTGATTTCCAAATCGTGTGCCCCATGGTTCAAGTGTATATTTATCAATGACAGCAACATGAAATTTGGGAGTTGTGTTTATGATTCCATAATCCATCATTTGACCATCTAAACTGTAAAGATTATTATAAACCGCAGGTTCCGATGAAGAATAAATTACGTCACAGGCGAGTTCTCGCGAAAAAGGAAGAAAAGATTTTACCCATCCTTGAGCATCAAAATTGATGGCACTAAACGCGTTATTCTTAAATTGAAAGAAATGGTCCTGACCCCAACCAGATTTTCCAGAAATATATTGAAATGAACTTTCATTCCAGTTAGGATTCGGCTCATCTATTGCGACCCTCCAATAGTAGACCATGCTGTCAGTGCAAATTAACGGCGATGAAATTCCTGAATTGGAATTTAACCATTGAGAGGGAAGTACTTCTTGGACACCACCATAACCAGATACAACACAATGGCGTTTTATGGGACTATTGAATTGATCGGTTGTATCAATTTCAAATCGATAAGTTCCGTAATCGGCTATTGGATCAATTGTTGATGCTTTGAGTGAAACACTATCATTCGGCACTACAGCATATCGATAGGGTACCACAGGAACAATGCCATCAATATTTATGAACAAAGGCTTGGAAACTTGATTGTTATTCAATTCATCATAAATTTCATCTACAGATGTAGGAATATCTGCTTTAACGGAAAAGTTATTAATTCCAACCCCTATATTAGGTTGCAAAGGCATTTTAAAAACTACTTCCGATGTATAATGCAATTGTGGAATAGAAAACAGATAAACCGAATCTGTATTAGATGAAGGAAAATTTCGCGTTACTTCAAGAGAAAATGTGTCAACTATGGATTTGCCTAAATTTTTAAGCGTAATATGCATTTCTATACTATCTACTGTCAAGTCTAATTCTTGAGGATAAAATGTTATATTCTCCTCTAATAATTCTATTTCCGGTTTTTGATGCCAGTTAATTTTCAACATGGGGTCTCCGTTGAAAGTCATTTGTGTAGATGTACTTTCAACAGCTAATCCAGCCCCTGGGATTTCCATAGCCGAAATGGTTGATTTGATTTGTTGCCCAATCGGAAGTCCATATCCGATTTCACTAAATTGTTCATACAATTGATTAGTGTACTGATATAAAGTATTGGCAAATCCTAGGCTAACCTGACCTAAATAGCCAATAGCGCCACTTTCAGGAACGCTCACAAAACTTTCAGATTTGGAAACTCCGGTTTGAAAAATGTTACCGTTATAACATGAATTGGTAATTATTATCGGATATTTTCCATAATTATTCCAATTAGCTGGATCGTCTATATTTATTTCAAATCCAGTCGTTGTTGGTGCAGCATGTCCGAAAAAGGTAATCAAAGATACCCCGTCTTCAATTCGCGTCATTATTTCATCGAGTTCACTTGGATTTAAAGGATCATTATTAGATTTTGCCAGTGTATGAACATTACCACCGAAATATTGACTTTCAATAGTGCCTTTTAAATTGTTCATGTAACTCTGAAAGGTAAATTGCTGACTGGCATTAAGCCCTCCGACGAAGTGTAATACCTGTTTTTGCCAATCTTTATTTTGACTATTGTAAATACTGGTTTGAATTTGTTGTTGGTCGAATAATTTAATTTTATCTAAATAGTCTGCTAATTCTTGATTGGATTGTACAGATATTCTACCTGTAGGAATAAGTGGTGTCCATTTTGATGTTCCTGGTAAATTTGAAGTAATCAGCGCATCACTCGAAGGTTGACCAAATGAAGGGATTAATGAAAGCGCATAATTTGTATTGTTATTTCTTGATCCTGGACCAGTTGAAGTGACTCCTGAAATATTTGCTTCACGAATCCCTTTACCCATAAGGTATAGTCCAACGGGTTTTTCGTTCGCTAAATTGTACAGATGATGAGCAAATCGTCGAATTCCGTTGATATGTTTTGGAATTCCTCCCCCATACTGCTGGTATAGTTCATTTATGTTAGCAAGAATAACATTATAATTACCACCATTTGGATCCGTCGAACGATAAGTCGCATAAGCCAAAGATGCCGATTGTAATTGAGGATGGTAAACCATAATCAAAGCCTTCTCAGGGTTAAAAAGACTAGAATTGGAATAGTCATTAAAAAGTCCTGTCCCGTTTACAGCTTTAACACTCTGTATATTTTTAAAATTAGAAGTTTCTTCAAATACAACTTGCTGTTGGCTGCCATCTGAACTGTTAGCGATTAGCAATGATACTCCTGTACCGTTATTTATCAGAGGAATTTTCTTTGGAGAACTACCCAAAACAAATACAGTTGCATTTGTAGGAGTTCCGGAAGCTAAATCGAGACGTGTTTTGCTTTGAACTGGATTTCCTGGAACCAGAAAACTAGCGTTTATCAAAGAACCTGTTGATGGATTTCTTGGGTAAAGAAACGACCAGTAGTTGATGGATTGAAAATCAGTTACAGCTCCTTGATCGTTAACAATAGATACTTGGAAATTTGTTGAGCCAGAATTTGGAAGAAGATTTGGACTAAAGTTAGAATTGATATGTATAGCCTTGTAGCCCGTGAAGATTGTATCAGCAATAGTATAATTAGAACTTCCGATAGTGTGCCTAGAATGATGATTACCAAGGCCATTAAAATTAGCGTTGGAAACACCAACAATTACTGATTGGTATAAAACATTTGGAGCATCACCTCCTTGGTACAATTGATCTAATATTGTTGAAGACCAAGTTGTCCATGTATATCCATTCGCCCCATTAACGGGAGAAAGACCCCAGCCTTCACCAGATGTGTAAAATGAACTCGATGCATCTGAAGTCTTTTCCCCTTCATTATATGCTGTTGAAAAAGATTGAAACTTTTCAAATAAAACGTAATTAGAAGGAATATAATTTGATAAAGATTGGTCGTTATCGACTATAAATCTTTTATTGTTGGTTTGATTATTCCATGTAAAAAAGTACTCTATGGTGTCATTATATAAACTGTATTTCGGATTACCGACATCGTTAGGACTCTCATATAACGAAGTATCTAACCAACCATCATTTTTTTCTGCATAAAATAACAGGTAGTCGCCATTGTTCATCTGGTTATCACCGCCATCCTCAATGTAAATTGGAATTTCTTGTTCTCTTCCATAAACTTGAATATTTGAAGATGCAAATGCACCTAATGGAACACCTGCATTTTGTAAAACGGAATAATCCAACTTATGAATGCCCGTTTGAGCTACTTTAAAAGAATAATATTTTTGATTGTAATTTATCCATTCATTACCATAGGATTGTGCATAGCTATCTATTGGCGCAAATGACCAAAATAAAATAAAAATGAAAACAACCTTCCTCATATTATTTCATGTTAGATGGTTTTTTTAGCTTTAATCGCAAGGATATTACATGTGAATACAATGCAACTGAAGCATCACCTATATCAGTGAAAGCATAATCAATATAAAAGTTTTTCAGATTTAATCCAATGCCAATGTTAGGTTGAAAATTTAATGTTTGGGTGTCATCAAAGTTTTTAACATATTGAAAATTAGATATCCCTCCTCTAACGGAGACATACTCTTTAAATCCGAATGAAATACCCATGTGAGGATCGAGTGATATTAATCCTGTTCTTATCAAAGTATTTCGTTTACCGTCAGTGGAAATATCAAGGTCTATTTCTGTTGAGGCATACAATCCTGATTTTGTGATTTCAAATTTTCGATAACCCGCTAAGATAATTTTTGGAAGGGTTAATTCTAAACCATTTTCTGGAAGAGAATTTCCTGTGGCTAAAAAAACTTCCTTCGTTTCTTCATCTAAAGTAAAGACCCAAGCATTAAATGTGGAGGTCACATCTCTCATCATTAAACCAAATTTCCATTTATTTTGAAAGCTATATTGTGCGCCTGCATCAAGACCAAATCCCCAAGATCTTGCAAAATCACCAACTTTTCGATGAATTAGCTTTACATTTCCACCTACACTTAACCCATCAATGCCAAGTTTTCTTGAATAACTGAGGAGAAAAGCATAGTCTGCGGCTGTAAATGTCGATATTTTATCATAGTCTATATTCCCTGCGTTATCAATAAGCTGTGTGGTATTCGGAATGTCGTCGACTGCAAATCGAATAGCTGAAAAACCCAATGAACTTTTGTCATCAATTCTATGCGCAAGTCCAAGATAATCATACTTTGCAATTCCTGCAAAATAGGATGAATGCATTAAACCAACTTCTAGCCAGTCTTTTACATTTGTTAAACCTGCAGGATTCCAATACCCAGAATTTACTCCGCCCGTTTGAGCAACCACCGAATTACCCAAACCTAAGGCATCTGCACCAATACCAATTGAAAGGAATTCATTTGAATATTTAGGTGCAATCGTGCCATCTTGGGCTTTTACAATAAAAGTCAAAAAGGAACTAATTATAAGAAGTCTGTATTTCATTTTACAACGACAATTAATTAAAATTTAGAATACAAACACTACTATCGCAAAAAAATTGTGCTCCATTGCAGACGACCTAAATTTATTAAGGTAAATTTACTGAATTCAATTAGAATAAAATAACCGATTATATTTTTTTTGATGAAGTTATTTACAGTGCCTAATTTACTAACTGCTTGTAATCTTTTTTGCGGCTTGCTTGCGATTGTTTGCAGCGTTGCTGCAAGAATTGATTGGGCGCCAATTTTACTTTTGTTAGCAGCTGTTTTTGATTTTTTTGATGGATTCGCTGCGAGGTTGTTTAAAAGTAATAGCGAATTGGGCAAACAATTGGACTCTTTGGCTGATGTAGTTTCATTTGGCGTAGCCCCAGGAATTATGATGATGGTTGTCCTTGTAGCCAGTATAAATATTGGCGGACCGATAGAGGTCACAGAGCGTTTTCCTTCGCATGTACATTATGAATGGAACAATTGGGTAAATACACTCTTTTATGATGTGCCCAATAGCCTCGATGCGTCAATAAAATATTTTCCACTTATTGCATTAATTATCCCAGTTTTATCCATGTTTCGATTGGCTAAATTTAATATAGATACGCGTCAATCTGATTCATTTATAGGTGTTCCAACACCTTTAAATACTTTGTTTCTGTCTTTTTTTCCATTACTCATGTGGACTGAATTTCATGTTTGGAAAGATACCAGAGGCAGCCTAGATTATATTTTGAATGTTTACACCATAGGAGCAGTTGTAGTTATCATGAGTTTTCTATTAGTAGCTGAAATAAAATTATTGGCGCTTAAATTCAAAAATTACAGTTGGAAGGATAATGCACAAAGATATATTTTGCTGTTGGCAAGTGTTGTATTAATTTTAACGTTACGTGTGTGGTCAATTCCATTAATTGTATTTTTGTATATCGTAATATCCTTTTTCGTAAACTTTTTTGATAGAAATAATAATGAAATTCAAAGCAGAAATTGATGTAATGCCATTAGATGCACTATTGGATCCTCAGGGTAAAGCAGTTACCAACAGTATGAAAAATATCGGTCTCCCACAAATTGATGGAGTAAGAATTGGTAGGCATGTACGGTTGTTTGTGGAGGCCTCCTCTCAAAACGAGGCAGAACTTAAGGTAGATGAAGCTTGCAAAAAATTACTGTGCAATGCAATAATGGAATCATACACATTTCAAGTTAAACCAGTTTAACAAGCTGAATTGATCACAGGTAAAAATTGGATTGGTAACCAACTACTTGGTTCTAGTTCTAAAATTTTTTATTCTTCAAATCCTAAGGAAAATGCAAATCTTGAACCTGCATTTTATCAGGTCACTACAGAAGAATTAGAAATTGCCGTTAAAAAAGCTGAACAAGCATTTGATTCTTTTAATGGAATTTCGCCGTTACGAAAGGCGTCTTTTTTTAGCGCTATAAAGGGTCAACTCCTACAAAATCAAAGGGAAATTCTTGAATGGTATTGCCTTGAATCGGGTTTATCTTACTCAAGAGCTCAATCAGAGTTGAACCGAACGATTTTACAAATTGATCAATTTACTGAATTAGTTAAAGAGAATTTCTGGCGTGAAGCTTCAATAGACAATACTGATCAAAGTGTTATACCTCAAAAGCCTGACGTTAGAAAAATGAATATAGCAATTGGACCGGTTGTGGTTTTTGGCGCCAGTAATTTTCCATTGGCCTATTCAACAATTGGAGGTGATACAATTTCAGCTTTGGCTGCAGGTTGCCCTGTAATTGTGAAATCACATCCGTTACATCCAGCTACAGGTGAGTTAGTTGCTAATGCTATTATTCAAGCAGCAATTCTTACTTCAATGCCAGATGGTGTTTTTTCCAATTTAAATGGATTGGATTTTAGTGTAGGAGAATTCCTTGTTAAGCACCCTAAAGTTAAAGCTGTTGCTTTTACAGGCAGTTTTGAGGGTGGAATGGCCTTGTACAAGATTGCGACCAATAGACCAGAACCCATTCCCATTTTTGCCGAAATGGGGAGTATCAATCCCATTATTATTTGTAATGAAAATATTGAACATTACACGAATGATTGGACGACACTAATTGCAGATTCAGTCGCTAATGGCGCCGGTCAATTTTGTACTAAACCAGGATTGATTTTTATTATTGATGGTAAAGGAGTGGTAACTTTTATCGAAAATTTAAAGCAGAAAATAATTAATAAAAATGCTGAATGCATGCTCAGCGAGAAGATATATAAAAATTATATCGCGAGAAAAAATACCCATCAAGCAAAAATCGAAATAGAAGGTATAATAGATTTTAGTAAAGGTAATTTCGCATCTCCAAATGTAGGATTGACCAATGCCGTTGATTTTTTGAATGACGATTTTTTAATCGAGGAAGTATTCGGTCCTTACACATTAATTGTTCGGTGCAGACATGAAAAGGAACTTGTTAGCTGCTTGAATAAGCTTAAAGGAAGTTTAACAGGTACGGTCTTCGCTGATTTAAAAGCTTGTCAAAACTTGAAATATTGGCTAAATATAATGGAAAAGAAAGTAGGCCGGCTCTTGTTAAACGCTGTGCCAACAGGAGTTACGGTTTGTCCTTCTATGCATCATGGAGGACCATTTCCTGCAACAACAGATAGTAGATTTACCTCTGTGGGTATAGACGGGATTAAACGATTCATTCGGCCTTGTACTTATCAAAATATTCCAGATTTTTTACTACCAGAAGAATTACAAAATAAAAATCCACTTAAAATTTTGCGTCGGATTAATGGAAACTGGACTTTCGCTGAAATTATTTCATAAAATATTCAAAAAGAGGTGTAACAATTCCTTTACTTAATCAGTAATTTATATTTTTGTTAAAATAAAAGGAACTATGGCTGAAGAAGGATCAAACAACGGAGTTAAAAGAATATCAATTGTTTTAATGAGTGTTGTAGTTTTATTAATAGGGGGATTGGGTTACCTATCCTATTTGCTGTCTCAAAAAAATGATGAGTTAAATCTTTGCTCAGAAAATTTCACAAAATCTCAAACGGAGTTGGAAGGTTTGAAAAAAATGCTTTCAATTAATTTGGGAGAAAGAGATATTAATACTTCGAGTGATTTAAAGGCTGATTTTATGAATATGCTTGAAACTTATGATGCGCTAATTGAGCAAGATAAAAGCAAAGCTGATTCTCTTATGGTTCAAAAAGAGAAGATTCAATCATTAATTAATGAAATAAATAGAACGAAAAATATGAGTGCTTCACAATTGGAGCGATTGAAACGAGAAAATGAAACCTTAAGGGAAATAATGAGAGGATACGTCAATGATATAGTTAAGTTAAATGAGGAGAAAGACAATTTAACGAAACAGCTTGACGATAAAACCACAACTTTAAAATCAACAGAAGAAGAAAGAGATTTGTATAAGGCGGATGCTCAACAGAAAGCTGAGCAAGTGAAAAAAGGTTCAAAACTTCAAGCATATGGGTTTTTAACTCAAGGAATAAAAATGAAAATGAATAATACTACCGAGGCTACCACAAAGGCAAGGCAGGTTGTTCAAATTAGTTCCAGTTTTTCAATTTCAGAGAATCCAATAGCACCTGCTGGAAGAAAAGTAGTATATATGCAGATTATTAACCCAGATGGCAAAACTTTACAATCTAAATCTACTAATGTAATTCAAACTGAAAATGGTGCCGTTTCTTATTCTGACAAAAGGGAAATTGATTACCAAAACAAAAGCGTTGATTTAACAATATTTTATGATCTCAAAGGTGAAACTGCGATCTCAGGAAATTATAAAGTAAAGATATATTGTGATGGAATTCTTATCGGTTCTGATGGCTTCACTTTGAAATAATTCAATTTTTAGAAAGATAACAACAAATTAATGGTGAATATTTTTATTGCAAATCTCGACTGGGAAATTACTTCTGAAGATTTGCTAACAACTTTTTCTGCATTTGGTCCTGTTACTTACGCACATGTAGTTTTTGAAAAAGAATCAAAACGTTCCAGGGGATTTGGATATGTGGAAATGGAAGAGACGGATGATGCTATTAAAGCCATTGATGCGCTTAATGGAATGGAAATTAATGGTCGTAAATTAGATGTTAAAATAGCCTCTCCTAAAGGAAACCGACCTCTAGCCAAAAAGGAAATCAAAAAATCGACAGAAAACAAAAAAGCTTTGTTTCGAAAATTTCCTGAAAAAGATTCCTATAAAAACAAATCATAAAACATTTCTATGTCTTCTGCTATTGAACAAGGTTATGTGAACCATGAGATTGATATTCATGGCATCGCAACAATTGAGTTTGGACATCCATTAAGCAATTCTTTACCAGGTAAAATCCTCAGAAAACTCGCTGAAATTATTGAGAATTTAGGAAATGACCCGCAGGTAAAAGTAATTGTTCTGACTTCCGCTGGAGAAAAAGCTTTTTGCGCCGGCGCGAGTTTTGATGAACTCATCTCTATTAAAGATTTAGAATCAGGAAAAAATTTCTTTTCTGGTTTCGCCCATGTTATTAATGCCTGTAGAAAGGCCCCTAAATTTATTATTGGAAGAGTTCAGGGTAAAGCCGTCGGTGGAGGAGTAGGACTTGCATCTGCTGTAGACTATTGCTTGGCTACTAAGTATGCGGATATTAAATTGTCTGAATTAGCCGTCGGAATTGGTCCTTTTGTTGTTGGTCCTGCAGTTGAAAGAAAAATTGGTTTATCTGCAATGAGCGAATTAGCCATCAATGCAACTGAATGGAGATCAGCTGAATGGGCCAAGAAAAAGGGACTCTTTACAGATGTTTATGAGCAAGTAGAAGAAATGGATGAGGAAATAAATAGGTTGGCGAGACAGTTGGCAAATTCTAATCCAGAAGCAATGAAAATGCTTAAAAATGTTTTCTGGAGAGGAACAGATGATTGGGACACATTACTAGTAGAAAGAGCAAGTATGAGCGGAAATTTAGTATTAAGTGAATTTACAGTGAATGCAATAAATTCGTTCAAATCGAAATAATCTGCTAGATACTGTTAAGAATTTTCGATTTTTTTTAATTTTCCACCGCCTGAATATCTCTTTTTTTAAAAAATCATTTGTTAATAAAATAAGAAATGATATCTTTGCACCCCCAAATTAGGGTAATTGTCTTATTTAATATAATTAAATTGTGAATACATTAAGTTACAAAACCGTTTCGGGTAATGCACAAACTGCCAATAAAAAGTGGTTAGTCGTTGATGCCGAAGGCCAAACTGTGGGCCGTTTAGCGAGTAAGGTGGCTAAAATTATTCGTGGAAAACACAAAACGAATTTTACCCCTCATGCTGATTGTGGAGATAACGTTATCGTTATTAACGCAGAGAAGGTTTCTTTCTCAGGTACCAAACTTGTTGATAAAGAATATGTTCGCTACACTGGGTATCCTGGAGGACAGCGTTTTACATCGGCTCAAGATATGTTGAGAAAACATCCTGAACGTCTTATCGAAAAAGCTGTAAGAGGTATGTTGCCGAAAAATAAGTTGGGGAGAAAGTTGTTTACCAATTTAAAAGTGTATTCAGGAGCTGAACATAAACAACAAGCTCAACAACCAGAAGTATTTAATCTTGATACATTCAAATAATTAGCATGGAAGTAATTAACACATTAGGAAGAAGAAAAACTTCTGTTGCAAGGGTATACTTGTCCAAAGGCACAGGTAAGGTTATTGTAAACAGAAAAGACTATAAACAAGCTTTCCCGGTTGCTGTTCTTCAATCGAAAATTGAACAGCCATTTGCATTAACTAACACAGTTGGACAATTCGATGTCAGAGTGAATGTATTTGGTGGAGGAATCAACGGTCAGGCGGAAGCAATACGATTAGGAATTTCGCGTGCACTTGTGGAAGTGGCTGAGGAAAATAAGGTATTATTAAAGGTTGAAGGTTTGATGACTCGCGACCCGAGAATGGTTGAACGTAAGAAACCTGGACAGCCAAAGGCTCGTAAGAAATTCCAGTTCTCTAAACGATAATATTTCAATCAAGATATTGTTTAGTATCCAAACGGCAAAGTACTTTCCAAGTTCGGACCCTTTGTTTGTTGAAGTTATACTAAGTTGCAATGGCAAAAAAAAGGAAAGTAAACAATAAAAAATATAAAAATGTCAAAAGTTAATTTCGAAAATTTATTAGCAGCAGGTGTACATTTTGGTCACCTAAAAAGAAAATGGAACCCGGCAATGGCGCCGTATATCTTTGAGGAGAAGAAAGGTATTCACATAATCGACCTTAATAAGACAATTGCACATCTAGATCAAGCATGTGCGGCAATGAAACAAATTGCAAAATCGGGAAAAAAGATTCTTTTTGTTGCCACGAAAAAACAAGCAAAAGAAATTGTAGCTCAAAAGGTTGCAGAAATAAATATGCCATACGTTACTGAAAGATGGTCAGGTGGGATGTTAACTAACTTTCAAACAACCAGAAAATCAATTCGTAAAATGACTTCAATTGATAAAATGAAATCAGACGGATCATGGGAAACTTTGAATAAAAGAGAACGACTTTTCAAAACAAGGCAACGTGAAAAATTGGAAAAAAACTTTGGTTCAATAGCTGAAATGACTAGACAACCCGCTGCAATTTTTATCGTAGATATTTTAAAGGAGCATATTGCTTTGAGCGAGGCAAAAAGATTAAATATCCCAACTTTTGCAATGGTAGATACCAACTCTAATCCTAAATTGGTAGATTTTCCTATTCCTGCCAATGATGATGCTACTAAATCTATCTCAATTATTCTGGATGCGATTTGTGGGTCAATAAAAGAAGGTTTAGAGGATCGAAAAACTGTTAAAGGTTCTGATAAGGAAGAAGTAGAAAACATTGAAGAGACTGTTAAATCAGAAGCTTCTAATGAAGTAGGAAACGAATAATCATTAATATTAAAAAAATTACAAAATGGCAATAACTGCTGCAGATGTAAATAAACTTCGCCAGCAAACTGGCGCTGGAATGATGGATTGTAAAAATGCCTTGGTTGAGGCCAATGGTGATTTCGAAACAGCTATCGATATATTAAGAAAAAAAGGTCAAAAAATCGCTGCTAAACGTGGCGATAATGAAGCTAGAGAAGGTTTAATTATTGCACAAGCTTCCACCGATGGTAAGTCTGGGGTAATTCTTACATTGAATTGTGAGACTGATTTTGTTGCGAAAAATGATGGATACCGAATTCTCGTTCAATCATTGGTTGATATAGCTTTGAAATACATGCCTAGTTCAATTGATGAATTAAAATCATTGAAATATGATGATAAGTTAACAGTAGAAGATAAAATTACTGAACAAATTGGTGTTATAGGAGAAAAGTTGGATTTATCTAGTTATAGTACTATTAGTGCAGATAAGGTGGTTGCTTACAATCACCCAGGTAATCAATTGGCAACATTGGTGGCTTTGAATAGTGGATCAGAGACTGCTGAAGACGCTGGAAAACAAGTTGCAATGCAAGTCGCTGCAATGAATCCAATTGCTTTGAATAAAGATGGTGTGGATGCGAGAACTATTGAACGTGAAATCGAAGTTGGGAAAGAACTTGCTATACAGGAAGGAAAGCCAGCAGATATGGCGGAAAAAATAGCTATGGGTCGATTGAATAAGTTTTTTCAAGAAAATACTTTGTTGAGCCAAGCATTTGTTAGGGACAACAAATTAACTGTTTCAGAGTTTTTAAATTCATCAGAAAAAAACTTGACAGTGACGGATTTTCGACGTTTTTCGTTAAGTTAATATGTTCAAGGCTATCATTTGATAGCCTTTTTTATTGCGCTTAAATTGTAATTTGTCCATTCAAAATAAATTCCAGTGAAATATAAACGAATACTATTAAAACTAAGTGGTGAATCGCTGATGGGCGATAAGCAGTTCGGTATTGATAACAACAGATTGTCATCATATGCCTCTCAAATAAAAGAAATCCACGATCTTGGTGTAGAAATAGCAATTGTTATCGGAGGAGGAAATATTTTTAGAGGGGTTCAAGCTGAAGAGGGGGGTATGGATAGAACGCACGGTGATTACATGGGAATGCTAGCAACAATGATTAATTCCATGGCTTTGCAGGCTTCTCTAGAAATGGCAGGTATTAAAACACGTCTTCAATCTGCTATTGAAATGAAAGAAATTGCTGAACCTTATGTCCGCAGAAGAGCAGTAAGACATTTAGAAAAGGGAAGAGTGGTGATTTTTGGTGCTGGGACAGGAAATCCTTTTTTTACAACAGATTCAGCTGCATCTTTAAGGGCTATAGAAATAAACGCTGATGTAATTCTAAAAGGCACAAGGGTAGATGGCATATATACCGCTGATCCTTTAAAAGATACATCTGCAGTAAAGTATGATACTATTACTTTTGATGATGCCTATGGCAAGGGGCTGAAAGTTATGGATATGACCGCATTTACACTCTGTAAAGAAAATAATTTGCCAATTATTGTGTTTGATATGGATTCTCCTGGTAACCTTCAAAAATTATTATCGGGAGAAAAAGTGGGAACAATTGTTCACAACTAGAAAATATTATTTTTGTAAAAAAAGATATTATGACGGAAGATGTTCAACTAATATTTGATGAGTTAAAATCTCAAAATCGAAAGTCAATTCTTCATCTAGAAAATGAATTTGTAAAAATACGTGCCGGTAAGGCTGCTCCATCCATGTTGAATGGAGTTATGGTCGATTATTATGGTGCACCAACTCCAATTCAGCAGGTTGCTAATATAACTACGATGGATGCAAGAACGATTACCGTTCAGCCATGGGAGAAAAACATGCTCAATGAAATTTCTAAGGGAATTATCAATTCTAATCTTGGGTTTGCGCCTCAAAATAATGGAGAGGTACTAATTATTTCAGTTCCTCCTTTGACAGAAGAAAGACGAAAAGATTTGGTAAAAAAAGCTAAAGCAGAAGGAGAAAATGCAAAAGTTGGAATTCGAAATAATCGTAAAGAAGCACTTGATATGTTAAAGGATTTGAAAAACGAGGGGCTTTCAGAAGATTTATACAAAGATGCTGAGCAAGAGATTCAATCATTTACGAATTCTTCAGTTAAGAAAATCGATGATTTGTTTGATTTGAAGGAGAAGGAAATAATGACTATTTAATTCTATTTCACAAGTATTTCTACTCGTCTATTGGCCTGTTGTTGATACTCTCTTGTAGCATTGGGATACACAGGTTTAGTGTTTCCGTAACCAACAGCAGATAGACGATTTTTGTCAACGCCATTACTAATGAGATATTTCATAACAGTTTTCGCTCTTTCTTCTGACATTCTTTGACATGAACCAGTATTTTCCCCATCTGCAAAAACATGTCCTTGAATTTCAACTATTAATTGCTCATTGTATAATAAAAATTCTTTCAAACGTTCAATATCATCTTGACTTTCCTCGAGAATTTTTGCTGTTCCCGCTTCGAATTCTATTTGTTCAATTTGCATAGATTTGCCTTTACTAATTGGGTCAAGTTTAACAACAATAATTTGATCAACTTTGCTTAGTATCTCGACAACAGTATCTTTGAAGAAATAGTTTTTGGCATCACATTTCAATGTTAAGCTGGTAGAGCCATATGGATTAATATAAATTTCACTTGCTACATATATAGCATCCAGTTGCTTATCTCCATCTAAAACTGTAGTAGCACGGATAGGGGCATCTGTTTCCAAATCTCGAATGGAAATTCTGAGGTAAGGAATGCCAAGATCATCTCTGTTATCTACTTCTTCCATTTCCAATGGAATGTCCGAACTTGGTGTAAATGTAAAATTCAAATCAATTGTTCCTGTACTTTGAGTTGCTGTACAAAAACCAATCATAATTCTTTGACCTGTTTTTAAAGAAATTTCAGGCAAAAAGCCGTTTTTAGTAACCTCAGCTACACCAACAGACTTGGTGTTTTTAGGCAAAAATTTACCTTTTTCTTTCAATAAACCAGAGGTAATATCTTTACAAATTGTTTCAGTTTTTCCTATAAAATAAATAAATTGTAGGTATTCACGATCAACGCTAGCGCTGAAATTAATTTTACCTTTTTGATTTGCTAAAAAGGAAACCCAGACCATATTTTTGTCGAGAGAATCCTTTAAGTGCGCTACTTTGACAAATTCATCTTTAGCACCAAGATTTCCTGTGAATTTATAAGAATAGTTTCCTGATTTGAAAATCGCAATCGCACCATCACAATCTGCAATTGAATAATTTGTTTTCGACTTTTGTGCAAAACCAGATAAAGTATAAAATAATGTAAGTAAGGTTAAAATGCTAACTAACTTCATTCCTTAAAGTATTATTGGAAAATTATTCATTCTCTAATCATTTTTGATGCCAAATAAGAATATCTTGAATTTTATTTCAAATTTACGGTTACCTTTCCTTTAGCATTAACCCTTAATACAATATTCTTTTCATTTAAAAACAAACTTACGAGATCCAATTTATGTATATTCCCCGCTAAATATATTCCGTCTGAAATTTCTTTATTCATTTCCTTTTGTATTAAAGTTTGTGCCTGTGTTAAATAATCGGTTATGTCAAAAGTAGCTTGTTCCCTAATTAGCTTGGTAATTTTCTCATTTAATAACCATTTGGCTGTACGCAATAAAGTGTTTTTTGTTTCAAGTTCGAAATCTAAATTTGGAAAACTAACTATTTTGGTTTCATGATCAAAAACAGGATTTCCTTTCAAATAAAGAGTTCCTTTCCTTTTACCAGAAAAGTTCAATTTTAAAGCTAGTTCTTGGTTTATGGTGCCGCTTACGCTTATACTGTCAAGTATAACTTGGTTTTTCTTTATGTATAAGGTGTCTCCTTGAAGATTCTTATTAATAATCTTTGATAAAGAGTCATATCCTGCATGAATATCTAAATCAATATTAAATCCATCTTGAGGAGTGATTTTAGTCAGGTTGGGGAGTTTGGAAATTTTGTTGACTTCTTTTTCGGTTGAAAAAGTGGGTTGTAAGGTCACTATAATATCTAATAATGCTGCAGTTTCTTTAAATTGAAGACTATTTAATGATATATTTTTAGGGTGAATATATAAAAGTCCATAATCTTGAATATTTATTGGATCATTTAGATTCTTCCATAATTTTTCTAATTCAGGTTTAATATTGATCGCTGCAATTTGATCATCAATTTCAGACTCCAAATTTTCTAATACTATTGTTAGTTGTTTTCTTAGTTGACTCGTTACGTCAAAATTGAAAATTGAAACTTCGCAAGCATCAACTAAATCAAATTTGGTAAGTTCTGTATTAGATTTGAATTTATAGTCATTCGTTATTTCGATACCTGTTTGAAATGCGACACTCATCCTTCTCATAGGTTCATCTACTCCACAACTTAAGTATACTCTTGGAATAATACACATACCGTCATCTGAAAAAAGATAGGTACATTCAGGACAGTAGTTCATACTTATGCCATATTTCCCGTTTAGGCCATAATTAATATATTTTCCTGAGCCTTTAAATTTTATGGGTTCTCTTTCGAAATCGTAATTGTAACTTACCCCCGAGCAATAATCTTCGCCTCCACTCATAGTTTTAGGTATTGATTTCTCTGCTTCTTGTAAATAAGTTTTTAATTCAACACTTATTGGTGCGCTAATATAGGAAACTGAAGGTGTTATGGGGGGTAATGGCTCAGTTTGGTATTTTGGTTCATTAGGTGCAATTGTTTTGCAAGATAGTAGACAGCAAAAGGCCACGATACAAAACACGGCTTTCGCTATGAAATAGGATTTCATATGAATTATTTTCTTTTTCTTTTTAAAAATACTGTTTGGCTATAGGCTGGGCAGAAGCTGGCAACAGTGAGTGTCCCCTTTGTTTCAGATTCTTCATACATCATAGCTTCAGTTACTCTTGATGGTTCTCTGCTAAAAGAACCATAGATTTCAAAACGAAGGGTATTCTTATTAATTAAACTTAATGAAGAGGAGTGAAACATTCCTTCAACTTCAAAAAATGATAAAAATGATTTGTTGCGATAAGACATATCTATTAGAGTTCCGTCTAACTCATCTAAAATAAATTTTGAAACTGGAGAATTTTCAGGTTTAATTATACGATACGTTTTGGTTAGTTTATCATTTTTTTCGTCAGTGTAAGTCATGATGTAAGTCCATGATGAATCTTTAACAATTTCTTTAAATTCAAATGCTACATCTATTTCTATCTGTTCTCCGGTATAGCCTGATGACAATAACATTTTACCTGAGTAATTTCCGCACCAATCTTCAGCATTGAATATTTGACAAGATGCCGAATATGATGCACATGTAATAAGAATGCCAATAATTAAGAATTTCATTTTATATCAGTTCAAATACTATCAATGATATTATTGAAAGTTACACTTGGCCTCATTGCCGCAATTGTTAATTGTTTATTAGGATGATAATATCCTTCTAAATTTACAGATTTACCTTGTGTTACTTGAATTTCTTTTAAAATTTTTTCTTCATTATTTATTAAATCGGTAGAAATTTTAGTAAAATGTCGACTTAACTCGGAATCCTGATTTTGGTTTGCAAGTGCTTCAGCCCAATATCGAGCTAGAAAATAATGACTACCCCGATTATCCAAATCTCCGGTATTTCTTCCAGGTGATTTATCATTGTTCAGCAGGAGTTCTGTCGCTTGATCTAATGTTTGCGCAAGAATTTTGGCGGTAATGTTATTTGTTGTTAAGCTGCAATGTTCGAGCGATGCTGCTAAAGCTAGAAATTCGCCAAGAGAATCCCACCTCAAATGCCCTTCTTCTATAAATTGTTCAACATGTTTTGGTGCAGAACCACCAGCGCCTGTTTCAAATAATCCTCCGCCGTTCATAAGTGGAACTACAGACAACATTTTAGCGCTGGTTCCAACCTCGAGGATAGGGAAGAGGTCTGTAAGGTAATCTCTAAGTACGTTACCAGTAACAGATATTGTATCTTTGCCTTGTACGATTCTCTCCATGGTAAATTGGATCGCATCATCCGGACTCATTATCTTAATTTCTAATCCATTAGTATCCAATTCTTGGAGATAAATATTTACTTTATCGATTAACTGTCTGTCATGTGATCTATTGGTATCTAGCCAAAAAACAGCTGGAGTGTTGGTTATTCTTGATCGATTTACAGCTAATTTTACCCAATCTTTAATTGCTGCATCTTTAACCTGACACATTCTCCATATATCCCCTTCTTCAACTTGGTTCTGGAATAAAATATCACCTTTACTATTTATAACTTGAACGGTTCCATTTGTTTTTATTTCGAAAGTTTTATCGTGCGATCCATATTCTTCAGCTGCTTGAGCCATGAGGCCTACATTAGGAACCGTACCCATTGTAATTGGGTCAAAAGCACCATTTTTTTTACAAAAATCAATAACTACTTGGTAAATAGTTGCATAACTACTATCCGGTAAAATAGCTTTCGTATCACAGGAATTACCATTTTTATCCCACATTTGTCCAGAATTTCTGATCATGGCAGGCATAGACGCATCCACAATCACATCACTTGGTACATTCAGGTTAGTAATTCCTTTTTCTGAATTAACCATAGCTAGTTTAGGTTGGTTTTCATAACATTCAGAAATTGCACTTAGCACTTCATTCTTTTTATTTGTAGGTAATTTTTCCAATTTAGTTATTACATCTCCAAATCCATTCTTTACATCAACGCCAATTTCGTCAAATAAATCGCCATATTGGTCAAAAACTGATTTGAAAAATATTCTTACTGCATGTCCAAAAATTATAGGATCTGAAACTTTCATCATGGTAGCTTTCAAATGAAGCGACAGTAAAATATTTTTGTTTTTTGCGTCAGAAATTTCATAGGTAAGAAATTCTATTAATTTTCTTTTACTCATGAAAGTTGCATCAATTACTTCACCTGCAAGAATTGGTGAATCGTCTTTTAACACGATTTGATTGTTATTGACGTCAGTAAAAATAATTTTATAGGTGTCATTTTGTTCAATTGTAAGGGATTTCTCATTGTGGTAAAAATCTCCTTCTGTCATATGAGCTACGTGTGTTTTACTTTCGAGATGCCATTTCCCCATTGAATGAGGGTGTTTTCGTGCATAATTTTTTACTGACAATGGTGCCCGTCTATCAGAATTTCCTTCCCTTAAAACTGGATTAACTGCACTTCCCTTTATTTTATCGTAAAGAGATTTTTGCAACTTTTCTTGTTCATTTTTTGGTTCCTCGGGATAATCTGGTATGGCATAGCCCTGGCTCTGTAATTCTTTAATGGCCTCTTTTAGCTGTGGAATTGATGCACTGATATTTGGTGTTTTTATTATATTAGCTTCCTTTTGTTTCGCCAACTCACCTAAATATAGCAAAGCATTATCAACTTTTTGGTTGTCATTAAGAAAATCTCCAAATGTTGCAAGAATTCTACCCGCAAGTGATATGTCTTTCGAGTCAATTGATATATCTGCATGTTTTACAAAGGCTTTTACAATTGGAAGAAAGGAATAGGTCGCAAGAGCTGGAGCTTCATCCGTTAATGTGTAGGTAATGGTTTGTTTAAATAAACTCATCTATAAAAAATATTAATATCTAATTACAAATTTATTTATAAATGGCAAGCTACATCATGGTCATGAATAAAAGAAATAACAATCATTTTAACAATTGAATTCAATTAAGTAAATAATTGTGATTCATTGTTACTCTATTCTTGTGGTCGAAGGTTATTTATTAAAATTTTCAATTCTTTACTGTATAAATTTGCTCCTTGTTCATTAAAATGAAGGTTGTCAAACCAAAGTTTAATATTCTTTAGCGCATTCGGACAGTTTCTCAGGAAATTAATATATGGGATATTTTTGCGTTTAAGGAATTCAGCCATTAATTGAGCAGATTGTATAAAATTCGCATCTGCTTTAAACAAAGGTGATGTAATTATTATAAGTTCAATATTGTTCTTTAGACAGATGTCATGAATGTGATCAAAGTAGAATATTGCTTTTGAACTAGAGAAACTTGCCGATTCATTTTTGTCCATTTTAGCAATTTCTGTCATTACTCGAATACTATCTTTATCTGAAGATTTTATTGGAATAAATCCGTTTTGTTCGGGCAAAAAACCAACTCCTTGTAGGGGATTGGTTAATAGCACTAAATTATCGCCATTATGTCTGAAACAAGAGGATAAGTATTTAATCCATTCGAATGGAGAGGCGTTGTTTATCTCGTTGTAAATAAATTCATTTTTATTGTAATAATATTTCAAGTAGTGTATGTCGGAATTTAGTTGATCTTCATGGAGACTATTAAAGTCCTCAGGATCAAGGTGAAGAATTAAGGTTTTTTTTGGTAATTTCTTAAATTGTTCAAGTAGGTCAATTACAGCCGCGAACCATCCTAAATGTTTTTTTGGTTCACCTAATGCAAAAGTTTTTTTACCAAAAATCAATGGGTTTATATTGTTTATTGCTCTTGAAGATCCTACGATTAAGGTGTCAGCATGTTGTTTTTTTAAATAATAATTTAGGTGACCATTTGAATAATGGTAAAAGTTCTGTTCATAAAGTTTATCAAGATACCATCCAATTAATCGGTCAGCCGAAAAAAGTAGAATAATAAATATTAATATTTTTAAGCCTAATTTCTTCATTAAAATTGGAAGTAAATAAATTGCATTCCAGACGATGAACCCAGTAATAAAATACTAATGCATAGCAATAAATAAATTAAATAACGATAAATGATGTGTTTTTTTCGAATTTCTGTGACGGATTGATTTGGAAATTGTAATTCTACAAGAAAAAGAAAAATACTTCCGAGAATTGCGGTAGAGAACCTATTATCTGCAATTACAAAATAAAGGTCTTTCAACTTAAGGTTTGCGATTGAATAGATTATGTCAATTGCTTGCTCAAAAGATTGAGAACGAAAAAATATCCAAGTCAAACAAATAAGATTAAAAACCAGGAATATTTTTAAAAAATGCAACCATTTAAATTTGAAAGGAAACAATAAATGTATAATTTTTTCAAAGGATATAAAAAATCCATTGATGATTCCCCACATTACAAAATTCCAATTTGCGCCATGCCATAATCCGCCTAATGTCATCGTAATCATGTTATTTTTAACGGTTTGAATTATTCCTTTTTTGTTTCCTCCTAAAGGAATGTATACATAATCTTTAAACCATGTAGAAAGGGAAATGTGCCAATTTCGCCAAAATTCTGTTATTGAACTCGAGAAATAGGGAGTTTTAAAATTTTCCATTAATTCATATCCTAGCATTTTTGCTATTCCTCTCGCCATATTAGAATATCCTGCAAAATCACAATAAATTTGAATGGCAAATAAGTAAGTAGCAAAAAGTAGTGCCCCACCTGTTTGATTAACATATGAATTGTAGTATTGATCAACATATATAGCTACATGATCTGCAACAACAGCCTTTTGAAAAAGGCCCCAAATTATAAGAATCAAGCCATCTTGAAATTGTTGTGAAGAAAATCTAGACTTAGGAAAATTTATTTGTGGCAATAATAATTTGGCTCTTTCAATAGGACCTGCTACTAACTGGGGGAAGAAAGCTACAAAAAGCGCAAACTTTCCAAAATGTTTTTCTACTTCAATTTCTTTTCTGTATACATCTATTGCATAACTGATGGTTTGGAAGGTGTAAAAACTTATACCAACAGGCAATAACCAATTTGAATATTGAGGTTCATAGCTAACTTGAAAAATATCCAAAACTTGTTTAATTAAATCTTGAAAAAAATTGAAATACTTGAAAATGACTAACATTCCTAGATTTAAAGAAATATTTAACCACAATCCAATTTTTCTTTTCTTTATATTTTCCGAGCAGGTAAGATTGTTACATATAAAGTAGTCCGAGGTAGTTGAAAAAAGTATTAATAGAATATATGCCGGTTCCCAGCACATGTAAAAGAAATAACTAGAGATCAATAACAGGATCCATCGATATTTTATAGGTATTGTCCAAAAAACAGTAAATACAACACAAAAAAAGACCAGAAAGTTTATGCTATTGAAAAGCATATTTTAATAGGATTTTAAAAATTCAATCATCTTATTGAAAGCTTTTGCCCGATGACTCCATTTATTTTTTTCTTCCATAGATAACTCGGCAAAGGATTTATCCTGCCCATGAGGGATGAAAATTGGGTCATAACCAAATCCATTTAAACCTTTAGGTTTATCAATTATTGAACCCTTAGTAATTCCTTCAAATTGAAAAACATCCCCATTTATTATTAGAGAGATAACTGTTCGGAACTGTGCATTTTTGTTAGGGAATTCAGCTAAATTTTCAAGGAGTAGTGACATGTTCTTTGAAGCATCTCTTTCCTCTCCGGCATACCTTGCTGAAAATACTCCAGGTTTTCCATTTAAAGCTTCTACTTCTAAACCAGTATCATCAGCAAAACAGTTATATTGGGTTTTTGAATAAATTGTTTTTGCTTTTAGTGAAGCGTTTCCTTCAAGTGTTTTTTCAGTTTCCTCAATTTCATCTGAAAAACCTATATCATTTAATGAAAGCAATTCAATAGTATTAGGCAGTAATGCCTGGATTTCAATTAACTTGTTTTGGTTGCTCGTTGCGAATACCAGTTGCATGTTTTTTTAGGTTTAAAATTAGAAACATTATTTGATTTTTATTACCACCTAAAAACAGAAGCCATGGGGTCTGACGCCATGGCATTACTGTTAACCAATAACCCCGTTGGGGGGATGAAACAAACACGTTTGCGTAAGTGTGTCTACTATTTTTTAAAGGAAGATTACTT
>Ga0068876_10000088_pt1 | contig 67885 bp, 63 predicted proteins | sample NOAtaG_6_FD_66442 | JGI IMG/M metagenome (GOLD analysis project Ga0068876, IMG submission 66442) | Freshwater lake microbial communities from Lake Erie, under a cyanobacterial bloom - NOAA_Erie_Diel5S_2200h metaG | ecosystem: Environmental > Aquatic > Freshwater > Lake | place: USA: Ohio, Lake...
CTACGTAACTCAACATACCGCTTATTAATTGCCTGATCATCCGCCGCAAGAGCATTGGTTTTTTGATTAATCTTAGCTATTTCATTAAAAAAATCTTCCTTAATGCCATTTAAAACTAAAGCCATTTTGCCTTTATATTCGGCTAGCGCTTCTTTAGTTAATTTTCCTTCTTTGGCTAGGTTGGCAATATCGCTGTTGATATTGCTAATTTCGGTTTTAATGGTTTCAAGTTGGCGATCAATTTCGGTAAGCTGTTTATCATGCTTTTCAATCGATTCATCTTGTTCATTATTTTTTTTCTTTAATGTTTCAAGTGATTCTCTTAACTGATACTCAAGGCGCTTTTGCCTTTCAAGTTCTGCAAGCCAAGCTTCACGCTGCCGCTCTAATAGACTTTTTACCATAAACTAGCTTTTTGAATAATATAATCGCATACTATAAAATATCTATATAATTAATTAACAAAAAGTTAATTTATGTCATTCTTCGGCAAAAATTAATGCATTATTTTCTGAAATTACAGTTTCTAATTCTCTAGGGCCATCAAGAACATATGAATAAGTGCTCAAATAGTCTGGAAATTGGTTACCTTCCAAATTTAATAATTTTAATTCTGCATAAAATTTATATTCTTGCGAGTTAAGTTTGTTATAAATAACTGCAAATTCCTTCTCAGTAGCATCCTCAGATGCCTTGAAATATAAAGTATTAGTATTTAAATCAGTACTTTCTTTTTTAAATACTACTGAAGCCGAATGCGGAGTTTTAGTTATTATTTTTATTTTATTATTAACTGAATTGCAAAAATTTTTAATAAAGTTGCGCCCTCCTGATTCATTAAAAATAAGCAAGTTATCTCCGTGCCCTAAATCTATATCCATAAAAGAGCGCGGCGCGACAAATAGTTTTACTACGTTATGACCATAACCTGTGTTCAACGCAATATCAGCAAAAAAAACTTCTTTAGGGATTTCGATAGAAATATCATCATCTCCAGCAAATGCATTTATAGCGAATGAAGCTTGGCGTATTTTATCTAATGATAATTTTTTTTCCTCACTATTAACCTTAACTAGGCATTCGCTAACATTGCAAGCCATTGATATTAAATCATTTCCATCAGTTCCAGATAATCCAGAAAGCAATCCTTCTTTATAATGAAACATATAGCCCTCGAGTCTTCATTAAAAGATATAGGATAAACCTATTACGATAGAATTAAAAGCTAATTTGGCTTTTTTAATAGATTGATTGGCAGCACTAGGCAAAAGCAAATTATTAGTATTAGTTACTTCTACCGATGAAGTTTGTATTTTTCCTAAGTTATAATGACGATATCCTAAAGAAAACATCAAATTATCATCTAATTTGGCTTGCAATCCCAAACCAAAGTTGAAAGCCATTTGGTTTTTAGTACGGCCAATTATTTCTAATATCTCTTTATTAGCGTTGATTCTTCTATAATTACTACTATCATTTATCGAGTTTCCTATTCCCAGAGAAACAAACGGTATCAGTGTTTGTTTCTGTACTGGAATTGCATAAGTAAGTTGCATAAAGGTAGCGCTGGCTTTAAAGCGCTGAGATATTTGCTCATCATCTACCAAACTTTTGACTTTGCCGCTTGGGAAATGATAAAAATCTATTCCAGCTGACAAATTGCTATTCAAATATGCGCCCATACCAAAACCAAATAAAAACTGATTTTTGGGGCGCTTACCAGCATAATCAAGCTGATTAAATTTATTAGCTATATATCCCCCTGTATACGCATTTAAATATAGTTTTTTTTCTGTCGCCTCGCAGTTTGCCATAACTATAGTAAATAGTATGTTTATAAGAAGCAGTTTTTTTTGCATTTTCCCCCCAATAACAAATAATCTATTGATCAACCCATTTTATTAATTCATTCACTAATCCCTTTAGCATGCCTTGAAGCTTTTGATCAACCAAATTATCATCACTGTTGAATTGAGTATGAGCTGCGGGAATGCAAACTTGGTCAGGCAATACTAATGCCCCGATATTGCTAAGCATTAAACGCAGCGGAACTAAACCACGCATACCGCCAAAGCCCCCAGGTGAAGCTGCAGCTAAGGCAAAAACTTTACTGCGAAAAGCATTTAGCGGAATTTCTTGCGGGTTGTGTGGCCGCGAAATCCAGTTTAAAGCATTGCAAAGCAATGGCGTCATCCCAGAATTATACTCAGGTGAAGCAATAAAAATACCCTGGCTTGCTACAAATAGCTCCTTTAACTTTATGGCGTTATCAGGAAGACCCTTAGCAGCCTCTTCATCCCCATGGTAGATAGGCATTGGATAGTCGGCTAGATCAATAAACTTTGCTGTTATATCGCTGTTAGCTGCTAATTTACACGCTAATTTGGCTAATTTTTTATTGAAAGAATCTTGGCGCGAGCTGCCAGCTAAAAATAATAACTTCATTTGTATACTATATTTATTTAAATCCACTTCTCAAACTATAATGATTTATTTGTATAAATCAACCAGCCCATTTTTTCTGGCATTCATCGAGTTTATCTTCCATAATAGCCTGGCGTATTTCAGCAAATAATTTATTCATAAAGAAAACGTTATGGATGCTCAAAGCTTGCAATGCAAGGATCTCATGCGCCTTTAGCAAATGATGTAAATATGCGCGCGAATGAGTTTGGCAAGTTTGGCAGGCGCAGCTTTCATCAATTGGTTTGTCATCATTGCGAAATCTCTGATTACGAAGATTGATATGCTCTCCACCAATTTTTTCCACATTATTTTCTTTTTGCCAAAATTCAGCGCTTACTAATGCCCCGCCGTGGCGGCTTAAGCGAGTTGGGTGCACGCAGTCAAAAGTATCAATTCCTGCCCGCACACCATTGAAAATATCACCAATTCCACCAATACCCAACAAATGCACAGGGCGATCAGGGTTTAGCATATCCATAGTTTGCGAAACAATATCATGCATTTGTTCTTTTGAAGCGCCTAATGAACCGCCAATCGCATGGCCAAAGAAAGGCTGGCTATTAACAAACTCCGCCCCTTCGCGCCTTAAATCTTCATATACACCACCTTGGATAATACCATATAGCGCTTGTTTTCCATTGTTGTGGGTAGCAAATGCAGCTAAACTGCGTAATGCCCAACGATGCGAAAGTTGCATCGAGCGGCTGGTGTATTTTTTATCAACATGGAACGGGGTGCATTCATCAAGAACAACCACTAAATCAGCACCAAGCTGCCGTTGTATCTGCATGGAAAGTTCAGGGGTTAATAAAATCTTCTTTCCATCTATGTATGAGCGAAAACAAGCCCCTTCCTCAGTTATTTTTAGCATGGTTTTGGGACGATGAGTCAACCGTTTGCCTTTGATTTCGCTAGCAACGGAACCATGCCCAAGGCTAAATATCTGATATCCCCCTGAGTCAGTTAACATCGGCTTCCGCCAACCAATAAATTTATGCAAACCCCCCATTTTCTCAACTAACTCTCCCCCAGGCTGCAGCATCATATGATAAGTGTTGGTTAGGATTACTTGCGTATTAGCAGCCTCCATTTCCGCCATGGAAACGGCTTTTATTGCGCCTTTGGTAGCACAAAATATAAATGCTGGGGTTTTGATTTCGCCATGTGGAGTACTGATCACCCCGCATCTAGCTTGTGTATTTGTTGCCTTTGCTATGACTGAAAAGCTGAAATTTTGATAATAGTTCATATATTACAATAACTTGGAGATATATAGTATAGGGATGAAAATAACTCCCATTAGAAGGCGTATTGTATAAGTGCCGACGATATATGTCCAGAACAATGTGTACCAACTAACGGGATTAATGGCGAGGATTTTCCAAGCTAATATACTAAAAACAATATTATCCAATAAGCTTGATGTTATATTAGATAAAAAAGCCCGTAACCATAATTTTTTTTCTGAAGTGATTTGGCGGATTTTTTGGTATAACCAAATATCCACGTATTGGCTAATAAGGTAAGCGCTGAGGCTTGCTATTAATATTGATGGTATGGGTAAAAATAATAGCAACATTGCATTGTGAGCCTCATTTGAGCGAAAGCGAAATTCGAAATCAGCGCCCAAAGAAAGTGGCTTAACCCCTAAAGCTGGAATCATTAAGGCAATAACTAATATAGAACTAATAAAGCCAAGATAAACGGCACGGCGGGCAGCATTACTTCCATAAAACTCATTTAACATATCTATTGCTAAAAAAATTGATGCAAATGTTACTGTTCCTAAAACAACGGGTTCGCTGAATAAAGCATATTCACCAGCTTTAAGAACTTGAATATTAGCGGCGATCAAAGCAATGCTGATGTATAAAGTAAGCCCAATTTCATTAAAAAATTTCCTTATTAGCAATATGGCTACTGAACATATTGTAAAAGCAAATAGCCCCATCATTTCAGCAGGCAGAAGATGCATTGCTTGAATCATGCTTTGCAAATCAAACATTAGGCTCATAAGCAGATCATGCTTCTTTGAAAGCGCGGTGGAAACTATCAACAATTGGGCTAATTAAATACTGTAAGAAAGTACGTGTACCTTTTACAATAAATACATCAGCTGGCATCCCAGGATGCAATTTTATCTCAGTATTAATGCGTGATATTGATTCTTCATCTAGCTCAATCTTGATCAAATAATAAGCTGCTTCACCAGGACGGGAAGGTTGATCGCTTGAAGCTGCCATCATACCAGAACGTGGGTCATCAACAAACCTATCGGCAGATACATAGATAACTTTGCCATCAACACGTGGTACAAGCCTAGTCTTAAAAGCACTAAGCTGAATTCGAGCAGTTAAACCAACCTCCACGCTTTCTATATCTCGAGGCGAGATACGCGCTTCAACAATCAATTTATCATTTTGCGGAACAATATCCATAATTTTGCTGCCAGGGGCGATTACTCCACCAATGGTGAAATGTTGTAATCCATGCACTATACCAGCGGCAGGCGCCCGGATAATAGTGCGATCTAGAATGTCTTGTTCTGCTTCCAATTGCTCACGGAGGGTAAATAGTTTTTCCTGTACTTCGCGCAATTCTGCCTCAACTTTAGTAACAAAGTCATCACGTTGGCGCAACATATCGATTTCAATTTCTAAGATTCTTTCCTTAACTTCTAAAATTTGCGCTCCAATAGCTGCCTCTTGCCCCATAACTTCTGCTGACTGTCTTTGCATTTCAAAAAATCGTTGGTTACTGACCAAACCCTTTTTTTGTAGCTCATTAACGCGTTCAGCTTCTGCATCCAATAATGTGCGGCGCTTTGCATAAGCTTCTTTTTGATATTCTAAGCCATTTATGCGCTCTTTTTCCTGTTGGATTTTTCTAGTTAAAGCATTATTTGTATCGTTTAAAAGGCTAGTCCTAGCGATAAAATAGCTTTCTTGAGTTTTGAGAATTTCTTCTAAATCAGGGGTTTTTTCGTCAAATAAAGGGTCTTCAAATTTAAGTTCAGTTTCATAATTACGCTCAGCAAGAAGCCTTATCTCCATTGCCCGGGCTGTCCATAGCTGGCTTTTTATGGAAGCAACCTTAGCTTTTTGGGAAGTATAATTAAGTTCCATCAATACTTGCCCTTCTTGTACTAAGTCACCTTCTTTGACTAGAATTTTTTCAACGATACCGCCATACAAATGTTGAATAGTTTTATGGTTACCGCTTAAAGCGATATGACCATGCCCAACGGAAGCGCTATCTAAAGGGGCTAATCCGCCCCATATAACAAAGAAACCCATGAATGCTAAAATTGCTACAATTCCAAATTTTACCGCCGGCTTAACCTGCCGATGTAGTTCATCCTTGATCTCTTGCTGAAAAGCGGATTTTTCCAGCGTATCTGCAAACATAAAGGAGTTTATATAGCTAACAGCCTGATGCACTTCTTTAGGTAACATATCCCAAGCTCTTTTAGCCAGTGTCTTAGTTTTTTTATGAACCACCACGGCATGATTTTTTATTTTATCTTTTAATTCTTTTTTAATCATGTCGACACCTTATGATTGTGAATTTTTATTAAGCAAATTTCCTGGTTGAGTTGGCTTTGAAGCTTGCGCCAATTGAGCCATCACTTCTTGTTTATTGCCAAATAATGCAACTGCTCCATCTCTTACTACTAAGATTTTATCTGCTAAGTTTAGAATTGTAGGGCGATGTGATATTAAGACCGTAGTAATTTTTTTCTCTTTCGCAACTTCAATAGCTAAAGACAATGCTTCCTCGCCTTGGCTATCTAAACTGGCATTTGGCTCATCTAACACAAGCAATTTAACGTCGCCATACAAAGCCCTTGCAAGTGCAATCCTTTGCCGCTGGCCACCAGAAAGGGAGGAGCCATCATCACCAATTTGAGTATCATAACCATTAGGTAATTGTAGAATCATTTCATGAATTCCAGCTAGTTGTGCTGCTTGCACAACCATTTCTGGATCGCAATTGACATCCATACGGCCTATATTTTCACGTACTGTGCCAGCAAAAAGCTCAACATCTTGTGGTAAATAACCGATATATTTTCCTAGTTGTTCGCGATTCCAATCAGTCAAACTTGCATCATCAAGGCGTACTGCCCCTATGCTCGGCCGCCAGGCACCAACGATAATTTTAGCTAAGGACGTTTTTCCAGATGCACTTGGCCCAATTATAACAAGAGTTTCTCCGCGATTAAGAGAAAAACTAATTCCCTTCAGAGTATGTTTTTTCGATCCAGGAGGGGCAAAGAAAACTCCTTCAACGTCTAATTTTCCAGCTGGTTCTGGTAGAATCATCAAATCTTGCTGGCCTTCTAAATGATTAAAAGCATTTTCAAGCCGTTGGTAGGCTTTGCGGAAGTTTACAAATTGCTTCCATGAGGCAATAGAAGCCTGAAAAGGGGCTAACGCACGGCCAATTAAGGATGAGCTAGCAATAATAGTTCCCGAAGTTATTTCGTTGTGAATCACTAAATATGCACCAATACCAGTTACAGAAATCTGTAGTACGGTACGAATAAATGTGGTTAATTCGTTAAGAACACTCTGCCTCTGGCTAGCTAGAGATTGGGTTGTTTGTACTTTGGTATTTAACTTTTGCCAGCTTTTAATGACGTTGGGCAACAATCCCATTACTTCAACAACTTCAGCGTTACGGTTTGCTTGCTCAACCTGGCGCATGCTTCGAATGAAGTTTTCATTATTTGCATCGTGCAACGGCTTAGTAATGCGGTCTGATATAATACCCATAAAAATAAGGAATGCACAGCTGAATATAGCTAACACACCCATATATGTATGCAACATAAACAGGACAATGATAAAAATAATTGCCCAAGGTGTATCAAGTATAGTGATTAATTGAGGGCTGGTTAGGTAAGTTTTAATCGTCTGTAAATCACGCATTTGCTGGCTACCACCACTGCCTTTGATTTCTAAAGCCATTTTTACAGAATTAGAAAAAACTATAGGTGAAAGTCGTTTCTCGATCCACGCACCCATCATAATCATCGCAAAAGAGCGTGCACCCTGGATTAAACCAAGCAATAGTAAAGCTGAGGCAATTACCAATGTTAACATTGTCAGTGTACTCAGGTTACCGCTAGAAATTACTCTATCTAAAACTTGCATCGAATAAAGGGGCGTTGCTAACATCAGTATATTAGCTATGCACCCAAACAATAATGCATAACGTAGCATTAATTTGCATGAAAGTAGGGTGTCTTTTAAAGGCGATATTTTTGCCGATGTAGGTTGTGCATATTTACTCATCATTCAGCCTAATTAAAATTGAAATCAACTTTTGTTTACTTACTATTTAAATAGATATAGGTTAACAGATGGTTAACCATTTATCCATAATTAATTAAAAAGCAAGTAACTTTTAATATTTATTTACTTAATTAATATGCTTAATTAAGTAAATGCACTAATTTTGGCCGCTTGGAGATGCTACCATGAATATTTGTTTTCCTTCTAATTTTGGCTCTAGCTCTATTTTTGCTATATCTGCCAAGTCATCACGGAACCTTTTGATTATGGCAAAACCAACTTCGTCATGTGTTATTTCGCGGCCACGGAAAGCGAGGGTTACTCTTACCTTATTACCATCTTGTAAAAAGTTTCGCGCATTGCGTAATTTTACCCCATAGTCACCATCAGCAATATTAGGGCGAAGCTTTATTTCCTTGGTTTCAATTAGTTTTTGCTTTTTCTTTGCTTCATGGGCTTTTTTTTGTAAGGCGTATTTATATTTGCCAAAGTCCATAACGCGGCAAACTGGCGGGTTGGAAGTTGGCGATATCTCAACCAAATCCATGTCCGATTGCGAAGCAATTTTTCTGGCTTCTTGCAAACCGACTACTCCAATCATCTCTCCATCAGCGCCGATCAGTCTAACCTTTTCAGACGTAATTTCATGATTTGCCTTTGGCAAACCTTTTTTGCTTTTTTGCTCTATTATAGTAACCTCGCCTTAAAAAATTTATAATTTCTACTTATTTTGTGCTTTATAAAGCTTAACACTGTTTAAGCTTTGCAATTTCTTCCTTTAAGTTAGCAATAAATGTGTTTAATTCAACAATTTTTTGCTCATCGCTACCTAATTTTCGTATAGAAACCGCGCTATTTTCTCGCTCAGACTTACCAATTACTAATGTGTAAGGAATTTTTTGTAAAGCATGTTTGCGAATTTTATAACTTATTTTTTCGCTATCAAGGTCAAGCTCATGCCTTATTCCCGCTTTCCTCAAACTAGCGCTAACTAAGCGGGCGTAGTCATCAACATCATTAGTAATAGTAGTAACTACTGCTTGCACAGGTGCTAGCCATAGTGGCAATTTTCCTGCATAATGCTCAAGCAAAATCCCAATAAATCTCTCTAAAGAGCCAAATATTGCTCTATGCAATAAAACCACATTATGCTTGGCGCCATCTTCGCCTATATAGTGTGCACCCAAGCGTTCTGGTAAATTAAGGTCGACTTGTAATGTGCCAAGCTGCCAATCCCGCCCAATAGCGTCACGCAACACAAATTCTAATTTAGGCCCGTAGAAAGCACCTTCGCCTGGGTTAAGTTGGCAATTAAGGCCAGCAAGCTTAGCTGATTCTTTCAATGCTGCTTCTGCTTTATCCCAAACTTCATCTGAGCCAATGCGTTTGGCTGGGCGGTCGGAAAACTTCACTTTGATTTCATTAAAGCCGAAATCTTTATAAATTTCCTGAACTAAATGGCATACTTTCAAGCTTTCTTCATTCATTTGCTCTAAAGTACACATAATATGGGCATCATCTTGTGTAAATGCACGCACACGCATTAAGCCATGTAAGGCGCCAGATGCTTCATAACGATGAACTTTGCCAAATTCCGCTAAGCGAATTGGTAAATCTCTATAGCTAGTCACCCCTTGTTTATAAACTTGCACGCACCCTGGACAATTCATAGGTTTTACTGCATATTCTCTATCTTCATCGCTAACAAGCACGCGGAACATATTTTCGATAAATTTTTCGGCGTGGCCTGAGGCGCGCCACAAGCTTAAGTCTAACATTTCTGGGGTGGAAATTTCTTGGTATCCAGCCTCATTATGCTTGTTACGCATATAATTAACTAATTCTTGAAAGATCGTCCAACCTTTAGGATGCCAAAAAACTGCGCCAGGAGCTTCTTCTTGAAAATGGAATAAGCCCATTTCTTTACCGATTTTACGATGGTCGCGTTTTTGTGCTTCTTCTTGTTGTGTTAAATAAGCATTTAACTCCTCTTCAGTTGCCCATGCTGTGCCATAAATCCTTTGTAACATTTTGTTTTTACTATCGCCGCGCCAATAAGCGCCCGCTACTTTTAATAGCTTAAAAGCTTTTGTACGCCCAACATTAGGCGAGTGAGGGCCGCGGCAAAGGTCGGTAAAATTACCTTGTGTATATAAAGTTATTTTTTCATTTTCAGGGATTTGTTCAATCAACTCAACTTTATAATTTTCTCCTTGTGATGCGAAAAATTCAATAGCTTCTGAGCGGGTCATTTCTTGGCGAGTTATTGGCATATTAGAAGAGGATAATTGCTTCATTTTGTCGGTTATCTTTTCTAAATCTTCTGGGGTAAAGTTAACTGGGCAGTCGAAATCATAATAAAAACCATTTTCAATAACTGGGCCGATGGTAACTTTTGCTTGCGGGTATAATTCTTTTACTGCATGCGCCATTAAATGGGCAGTATCATGGCGGATAATTTCCAAGCCATCTTCTGAATTAGGAGTTATAATTTCTAAATGACAATCTTCAGTAATTGGCAAATCCAAATCTTGTAACTTACCATTAACTTTTGCAGCAATTGCTTTTTTACGCAAGCTTAGGCTAATTTGGTTAGCTATTTCTAGCCCCGAGATATCAGCAGGGAATTCGCGAATGCTGCCATCTGCCAGAGTTATTTTTAACATAAATTTATATTTTTTTTTAAATGAATGTAAGAAGAGAAAGTAGAAAAATTAGCTGCCGCTGTCAAGTGCTATTGTAATTATAACCAGTTTTAGTTATAATTCAGGCATGCGGGTGCTTGGATGGCTGCTATTTAATTTATAAATAGAGGAAAGTCTGGGCTTAAAAGGGTAATAGTGCTGGGTAACGCCCAGCGGAGGTAATGCTTTTTTTAGTAATATTAAAAATAATAGCTAAGAAAAGATCATATCTTTAGGGAAAGTGCAACAGAAAGTATACCGCATTTAGCAAAACTAAATGTAAGGGTGAAATGGTGAGGTAAAAGCTCACCGGTTTTTTAGTGATAAAAAACGCGATGGCAAACCCCACTATAAGCAAGACTATATAGGCGCATCTTATTGAATTAAACCCTTATTCGCCCCATTCTTAGCGTGAGCTGGTTATGGGCAGATACGCGGGTAAGTCGCTAGATTTAAATGGTAACATTTAAACGAGATAAATAGCCATCAGAGGTGTATACTTCTACAGAACCCAGCTTATAGAGTGCCTGCATATACTCGTCAGATTTTAAAAATGGCTTTGTCAAACGCTCGCTTATGTATGTTTATACACTGCACTCGCGTTTTTCGTGCCCTTTTTAAAATCTGACTTCGTCTATGAATTTCGTATGCGAATACTTTATTGATAAGAATAATCATCGCATTTCTAAAATGGCTTTGTCAAACGGTATAACATCACCTTGTGCAAGATATAACCTCTTTGCTTTTGTTTATAACTGCAAAAATATTGAGGCGTTCTTCTGCTTCGGTAGCCCATAATTTTTGGCTTGTTTCTATTAAGGATTGACAATCGGTTATACTGTATTGATTCATAAAATTTTCCTTAATTTTCGTGATATCAAGCTGTTCCTCTTTTTTATCGGATGCAATAACCATAGTAACAAATTTCTCTGGCATCGATATCGCACTCGCAATCATTTCGTTGGTTAGAGATGAACTGCCTTTTAGCATCTCTTGTAGAGATTTAGCTTGCAACTCCCAAAAGGGGCGGCGAAAACTGCGGCATCCTACCATTAACGGCTTAATACTGCATCCTAATTTGAATAACCGCATTAAATAATTTTCTCCATTATTATCTTTATAACTCATAATCTCTTCTGCAAGGCCAGGCCCAGCTTCGGACGTGAAGATTTCAATCTTTCTGGTTAGTATACTATCCGCATAATTTCTAGTGGACTCGCCATATTTTTTAATCAAATTATCCGCCGCAACTAATGCATGCATAGGTACTGTTAAGCCTTCTTTGTCGCGCTCAACGAGCATAGTTTTTTTCTTGTCTTCTTCTTCGACCATATCTACTATATGCGCGAAAGCATTATCTTTGTAACACCCCATCGCTATCATAAAGATATTACGCCCATCAACTTTAGCCATAAGTAATTCATTGAAAAAAGTGTTTTCCAATTTGGTTTTCAATAAATCAATTCGATTATCATCATAATATTTGACGCATTCGAACAATATGTTTATGCCACTTTCTTTAAGAAGTCCTGTAGCGTTATCAAGTTTATTATAGCTTGTATACTGTAAATATTTATGTAGTTTAGGATTGTCTCCTTTGGCCCATTTTAGCCACATTTCCTTAGTAATTTCCATGTTTTTTCATTCTATTAATAAATTTTAACGAGCCATTAAAATATATATTAACTATATTGTCAAGTTACAATTTTTTTAAGAATTCTGCTGCTGACGATCTGATTTGTTGTTGCTTGGAAAGGGTGAATTTATTCCAAGTACTTAGTACATAACGCAACCTTTGATTATTATTTAGCTTATCATGATTTCGTGCAATGAAATCCCAGTACAGGGCGTTAAAAGGGCAAGCCTTAGGGCCAGTGGTTAACTCGGGATCGTATTGACAGTTTTGGCAAAAATTGCTCATGCGGTTGATATATTTGCCACTTGCGGCATAAGGTTTGCTGGCCATTAAGCCGCCATCGCCAAAAAGTGCCATGCCTAATGTGTTGGGCATCTCTACCCATTCAAATGCGTCCGAATAAACAATTAAATACCATTCTTGCACTTCTTTAACGTCAAGCCCAGCTAATAAGGCAAAATTTCCTGTAATCATCAACCTTTGTATGTGATGAGAATAAGCATGTTCTCTTGTATGTTTGATGGCTTCTGCTAAGCAACGCATATTAGTGCGTCCATGCCAATAAAATTCTGGTAAAGGCTTGTTAGCGGCAAAAAAATTCATCTCCGCATACTCAGGCATGTAATGCCAGTAAATTCCGCGTACATATTCGCGCCATCCTAAGATTTGTCTAATAAATCCCTCAACAGCATTTAGCGGTGCGATTTTGTTATGATATGCTTTTTCAGCTGCTTCGCATATTTCTAAGGGCAATAATAAACCTGCGTTTAAATATGAAGATAGTAGAGAATGATATAGATAAGGCTCGTTTATTTGCATGGCATCTTGATAGGTGCCAAAATTAGGTAATATTATATTAATGAAATGCTCTAATTCTTGTAGTGCTTGCTCTCTTGTTATTGCGTAATGGAATGGTTTTAATACGCCGAAGTGGGTGGAGAAATTTTCTTCTACCAACTGCAATACTTCATTAAGTATAGTTGATTTCTTATGGCTTATGCGTTTTGGTACTTGCGGCTTTTCTTTTATTGGGCTGCGGTTTTCAAAATCGTAATTCCATTGATCTCCTGTAGGAGTACCATCTTTATTGAGTAGTATATTATACTGTTTGCGCATATAGCGGTAAAAATATTCCATACGTAACTGTTTCTTACCTTGTGCCCAAAATTTGAATTCGCTAATTGAACTTAAAAATCGGTCATCGTTTAAAGTTTCTACAGGGATGCCAAATTTTTGACGCCATTTTTGTGTTTTAGCTAGTAACCGCCACTCGCTAGGCTCAGTTATGGTTATTTGCTGAGGCGTGATTTTTTTTATAACTTTTTCTAATGCATCTTCTATTGAGTTAATTGTTTGCGGGTCATATTTTATATATTCTACATGTAAACCCTTCTCGGCTAATTCTTGTGCAAAGTGCCGCTGTGCTGACCATAAAAAAGCAATTTTTTTTTGATGATGCTTAACGTAAGTTGCTTCTTCATGCGCTTCGCAGAAGACGATTACGGAATTATCAGTTTTTCCAAGCCGCAAGCTGTGCAAGGAATGCGAAAGTTGGTCGTTAAAAATAAAGAGTAAATTTGTCATATTTGGTTACTGTTATTAAAAACCGATAAAACGGGCTTGACTTATGTTATTTTTTTTATATCATGCTGATTCGTCTGTTATGTTATAAAAGGCGTGATTTAAGTTTGCAAGGTTAATTTTTTTATTTGGAGAGGGGCATTAAGTGGCTCGTATTGCAGGTGTTAACATTCCTTCGGGAAAAAAACTAAAGATTAGTTTAACTTATATATATGGAATTGGTAACAAAAAAGCTTTAGAAGTTTGTGGTAAAGCAGTTATCGATCCTGAAAAAAGAACTTTTGATCTCAGCGAAGAAGCAGTAATTAGGCTGCGTGAAGTTATTAGCTCTTCATTTATAGTTGAAGGTGATTTGCGTTCTAAAATTTCAAAAGATATTCAAGAATTGATTAGTATGAAGCATTATCGTGGGTTGCGCCATATGCGTGGGCTGCCTGTACGTGGTCAAAGAACTCATACTAATGCTCGCACTCGCAAAGGCCCTGCTGTTGCGATTGCTGGTAAGAAGAAAGTCACTAAATAACGTCTAACAAGGAGTATTAGTTCCGCATGAGTGCAAAGAATTCAAAAAGAAAGCGTAATGTAGTTGTTGGTGTTGCGCATATCAATACAAGCTTTAATAATACAATAGTAACTATTTCTGATTTGCAGGGTGATGTCCTTTCGTGGTCATCAGCTGGGGCAAGTGGTTTTTCGGGTTCGAAAAAATCTTACCCATATGCTGCGCAAATAGCTGCGGAAAAAGCAGCGGCAAAAGCCGTTTCGTATGGTTTAAAGACTGTGTCTGTAAAAATCAAAGGTCCTGGTTCAGGGCGCGATACTGCTATTAGAGCTTTAGCTGCCGCTGGTTTGACAGTTACTGCAATTAAAGATATAACGCCAGTTCCTCACAATGGTTGCCGCCCACCAAAACGCAGGCGTGTTTAAATTTTTTTATCATAAAACTAAGTTGAATGCATAATTTTAAAACGGATGAGATAAATGGCTGAGAAAAAAAATATAAATCCTGCGAATTGGACATCTTTGGCGAAACCAAGCGAATACCAAATTGAGAAAAAGAGTGCTAATTTAGCAGTGGTCAAAGTTGAGCCTCTGCAACCAAACTTCGCTATTACTTTAGCAAACCCATTGCGTAGAATAATGCTTTCTAGCATCCAAGGGGCAGCTATTGTTGGTGTAAAAATAGAGGGGGTTCTTCATGCTTTCTCAACAATAACTGGTGTTCGTCAAGAAGTTGAAGAAGTTATCCTTAACCTGAAAGAAACTGTGGTTGAATATACAGGAACATCTCATCGCAAGTTACGTCTTTCTGCAGTTGGCCCATGTGATGTTACTGCTGGTATGATTGAAGCGCCAAGTGACGTGCGTATAGTTAATCCAGACCATGTTATTTGCACTATAGATCGTGGTGGGCGCATCGATATGGAATTGTATGTAGAAATGGGAATGGGTTATAATGCAGCAGAGGAAAACCGTGCTGATTACATGCCTGTTGATGCTATTCCGATTGATTCTGTTTTCTCGCCAGTAAAAAGAGTCAGTTTTAAAATTGAGAATAGCCGCGTTGGTGCGGAAACTGAATATGATAAGCTTATCATGGAGATTGAAACCAATGGTTCTATTGATCCTGAGATGGCACTAGCAGTTTCCTCGAAGATATTGCAGGATCAGCTATCTCCGTTCATTACCTTTAATGAAGTTGATGAAGTGAAAGTTGCTCCTCGGCCAGAAGATAAGCTTCCGTTTGACCCAGCATTATTGCGTAAAGTTGATGATCTTGAGCTATCAGTTCGTTCGCAAAATTGCTTGAAAAATGATAATATTGCTTATATAGGTGATTTGGTAGTGAAATCAGAAACAGAAATGTTAAAGACACCAAATTTCGGACGTAAATCACTAAACGAAATTAAAGAAGTATTAAGTAGTATGAATCTGCGTTTTGGTATGGAAATAGAGGGTTGGCCGCCAAAAAATATCGCAGAGTTAGCAAAGAAATATGAAGATCAAAATTAAGTTTTGAATTTCCATAAGTTATTTTTAGGTATAGGGTATTAGTATGAACCACAAGATCAAAGGTAGAAAGTTTAATCGCTATAGTGCGCATAGAAAGGCAATGTTTGTTAATTTAACAAAATCTTTACTGGAGCATGAGCAAATTACCACTACGCTTGCGAAAGCAAAAGATCTGCGCAGTGTTGCGGAGAAAATGGTTAGCTTAGGCAAAAAAGGTACATTACATGCGCGGCGTAAGGCTATTGCATATTTGCGTGATGAAAAAATTGTTGCAAAACTATTTAGTGATATCGCATCACGCGCTAAGACTCGCCCTGGTGGCTATACTAGAGTTTTAAAGGCAGGTTTCCGTAAAGGCGATTGTGCTCCTATGGCTCTTATTCAACTGGTTGATATTTCTGAATAAGGCTAGCAACTGAGCCTTATTTGCCTTGGTATGCTTAAAGTCCAGTGCGTTCATTCTGATTAATTATAGTGTTTTTCATTTATATTAACAGAGCATAGCTCGATTGCTAGCCTAGTTTCTAAGTCATTCGCCCTCCTCGCTCCTTCTCTTAACGCAAAGCTAAAGCACTATAGAAGTGTGCAACACTCTGCGTGTTATACGCTTTTGCAATCAGATTCGGTATCATTTTTGGGGTTTAGGATTAGCGCTGCGTTAAGTATTTCGTGTGTGCGCTTTGCGCTCGTCACTCATCCTCATAGATACGGACTGATTGCATGTGTGTATCAGAAAAAGTTTATTGAATATATATTTTAATCACTGCATTATGTAGGTATAGCTTTGAAATATGATAATAGTTTATGCCAATCATCCTTCCTTATGAAGATAAATTTCCACAGATTGCAGAAGATGCTTTTATTGCTGACAACGCAGTAATTATCGGCGATGTGGTTATAGGTAGCCAAAGCAGTGTTTGGTATAACTGTGTTGTCCGTGGGGATGTCAATTATATCAGAATTGGTAAGCGTACTAATATTCAAGATGGAACGATAATACATGTGCATCGTAATGATGGCCCAACAATTATCGGCGATGATGTGACAATTGGCCATAAAGCTTTGCTACATGCATGTATAATTGAAAATTTAACGTTTATAGGCATGAATGCGCAAATAATTGATTATGCCACAGTGAAGACCAAAGCAATGGTGGCCGCTTCTGCTTTACTTTCTCCAAATAAAACAATACCTTCTGGTGATTTGTGGGGAGGAATACCTGCAAAATATATGCGAAAATTAACAGCAGAAGAGCTTGATCATATTGGTATCTCCGCCCAGAATTATGTCGAATTGGCATTAAAATATCTGCAAACTAAAAAAAATGTTGATATCATGTTTAGCCTGCAATAAGCTGGCTTTGTTGATTTTGTCTAACATTACAAATGAGGTTTTATTGTGAGTAAAAATGAATTGATTTCTCAAGTTGCAGAAAAGCTACAAATTTCTAAAGCTAGCGCCGCTGCAAAGGTACAAGCTGTTTTTGATGAAATAGTTTCTATGACTGTGCAAAAAGGAGAGTTCCGTTACCCAGGCTTTGGTACTTTTAAAGTTCGTGAGCGCAAAGCAAGAGAAGTGCGTAACCCACAAAATGGTAAAAAAATGCAAGTTCCTGCTTCTAAAACCCCTGTCTTTGTGGCAAGCAAAGTTTTTAAAGAAACTGTGAATGCATAATCAATAGCAGATACGTTTAGTTTAAAAAGCGTTTGTGGAAAACACACAGACGCTTTTTTTATTTTATCTCTTTGACAAAAAGTAAAAGATTATTAATATCACTAACTATTAAAAAAATTAATTTTATCAGTTCATGCAAAACTCAACTCATTATTTGCGTAAATTAGCAGTTCCATTTTTAATTGGTGCAGTAATATGGTTTATGCCATTCCCGCATGGTTTAGACCCTAAAGCTTGGCATTTATTTGCAATTTTTGCGGGGACTATTGCAGGGATTATGATATCGCCGCTTCCTATGGGTGCTATTGCGATGATTGGTCTAACAATTGCTATAATTAGCAATGTTATTCCATTGGAAAGGGCGTTGGCAGGGTTTGGTGATAAGATAGTATGGCTAGTGGTTTGTGCTTTCTTTATTTCTCGTGCTTTCATTAATACTCGTTTGGGGGAGAGGATCGCTTATTTCTTTACTTATTTACTAGGCCGCCGCACGGTAGGCCTTGCTTACGGTATGGTAATTACTGAGTTTTTCCTCGCGCCAATGATTCCAAGCGTTACAGCACGGGGTGGGGGAATTATATTTCCTTTAGCAAACTCCGTTGCTAATAATTATGTGCATAATTCGCATCGTAAGGCGGCTGCGTATATAATTGCTACTTGCTTTCAAAGTAATGTCATAACCAGTGCTATGTTCTTAACAGCTATGGCTGCTAACCCATTAATACAACAATTTGCAGGCCAATCAGGCATTACGGTTACTTGGGGAAGTTGGGCGCTAGGAGCTATTGTACCTGGCTTGATTAACTTGATGTTGATGCCACTTTTATTAGTTTGGCTTTGCCCGCCAGATATTTTAGTCTCAGAAGACGCGCCACAAATGGCTAAGAAATCATTAAAAGAATTGGGGCCAATTAGTGTTAATGAAAAAATCATGGCTTTAGTTTTTATAATGTTGATCTTTTTATGGATTCAAGGAAAGAGTTTATTTGGTATCGATGCGGTAAGTACTGCTTTTCTTGGTTTATCTATATTATTACTTACCAAAGTGCTTAATTGGAATGATGTAATAAATGAACATGGGGCATGGCAAACTTTTGTTTGGTTCGCGGTGTTAGTGATGATATCCGAACATTTAAGTAAATATGGTATGACATCTTGGATAAGTGAACACATAAAATACCTTACTGAAGGTGAGGATATGATTAAAGCATCTGTAGTTCTTGGCTTGCTTATGTTTTTCCTGCATTATTTTTTCGCGAGTGCTACTACTCACATTACTGTTCTTTATCCGACATTTTTGCTTATTTTCCTTTCGATTGGTGTACCACCAATGTTAGCGGCAATGTCACTTGGATTTATATCCATATTATCAAGCGGGATAACTCATTATAGTTTTGGTTCGGCGCCTATTTATTTTCGCCTAGGATTTTTTAGTACAAAGGCATGGTGGAAAATTGGTATAGTTGTTGGTATATTTAATTTAGCTGTATGGGCTATTGTTGGCTCTATATGGTGGAAATTTTTGGGATGGTATTAATTGAGATATCGCTATGGCTGATGACAAATTTTTCTATAAAAAGGCTGATTTTATTACTTTAGGTGATCTTATGCTTGATCTCGAACATGAGATCGCCTGTGAAGGTAGAGATGTTAGTCAATTTATGATAAAAGATGTAGCGCCATTGGCAAAGGCCACTAAAGATGAAATTAGTTTCTTTAGTAATATTAAATACAAAGAAGATCTAAAAAGCACCGACGCTGGGGTGATTATTCTTGAAGAAGCAAACTTGCCATTAGCTCCTGAAAAAGCCATAAAAATATTATCTTCTAACCCTTATTTATTATATGCAAAAGTTGTTGCTAGGCTATACCCTGATCAGAAATTTAATCACCATATTTCTGCTTCAGCGATTATTGATGCTTCGGCCAATATAGGTGAAAATTGCTATATTGGGCATGGTGTTATTATTGAGGCAGGGGCGCAAATAGGTGAGGGATGCTATATTAGTGCGCATGCATTTATTGGTAAAGGAGTAATTATCGGTAAAAATACGGTAGTAAAACATAATTGTACGTTAGAGTTTTGCTATATCGGGGATAATTGCTTGCTTCACCCAGGGGTTAGAATTGGCCAGGATGGTTTTGGCTTTGCTAATAACGGACAAGGGCTGATAAAAGTTAAGCAATTAGGCAGGGTTGTAATTGGTAACTATGTTGAGATTGGTGCTAATTCTTGCATTGATCGCGGGGCGTTGGATGATACAATAATTGGTGATGGTACTAAAATTGATAATCTGGTTCAAATAGGCCATAATGTAACGATGGGAAGGTCGTGTATTATAGTGGCTCAAGTTGGGATTGCAGGTAGTACTAAGATTGGAGATGGTGTTGTTTTAGGTGGCCAGGTTGGCGTAAGTGGTCATATTTCTATTGGTTCAGGGGCGATGCTTGCTGCTAAAAGTGGTGTCGTTAAGGACGTTGAGCCCAAAGCAATTATGGGTGGCTTGCCAGCTGTACCAATAAGGCAATGGCATAGGCAAAATGCTATTTTGCGTGACATGGCCGCCCGCAAAGAAACTGAGAAAGATTAATAAATTGGAGACCTTGAATGCAAGAAAGTTTAATTGATATAAACCAAATTTCCAAGATGATTCCTCATCGCTACCCATTTCTTTTAGTTGATAAGGTCATCGCAATAAACGAAGGCAAGGGTATTGTAGCACTTAAAAATGTTACCATGAATGAGCAATTCTTTGTAGGTCATTTCCCACAAAAGCCTATTATGCCTGGTGTGTTGATTATTGAATCTATGGCGCAAGCTGCGGCTGTTTTTGTTGCCCATGAACTTAAAGATACAGCGGGACTTTTGGTTTATCTTGCGGCAATTGAAGGGGCAAGATTTCGCAAGCCAGTTGTTCCTGGTGATGCTTTGCATTTACATATAAATAAAATAAGTAGCCGAAGGAATATTTGGAAAATGGAAGGGGAGGCTCACGTTGATGGTGAAAAAGTGGCTGAAGCAACTTTTTCGGCAGTGATTGTTAATGAGTAAGCTAGAAAATTACTATAAAACGCAGTGTGCTTAAAACTTGCACACTGCGTTATAAAGGTAATTTTATATATACCATCAACCCGCCTTTACTGCTGCGTGCCAGTTTTATATCGCCGCCATGATTGGTCACTATATTACGCACAATCGCCAATCCCAAACCAAATCCTGAGCTTTCGCTATCTAATTTTGCAAATGGTTTAAATGCTAAATTAATTTTATCAGATGGTATGCCAGGCCCGTCGTCATCAATTTGAATAATCAAATGCTCTACCTGCTGCTTAACACGAATAATAATCTTTTTATTGGCATACTTTATTGCATTATCGATTATATTTTGCATAGCCCGTTTAATTGATTCCTTTTTAACAAACATATATAACTTATTAATCAGGCAATGGAATTTTATTCTTGTATCTTTGTATCGGGCAATCACATCTTTGATTAAAGCAATAATCTCTTGTTGCTCCGATAATTCATTACCATCGCCTTTGGCTATTTCGATGTGGCGAGCGAGCATCTCTTCCATTTCTTTTAAATCTATATTTATTTCATTAATTTCATGTTGATTGTCAATATCTTCTAATACTGCTAATTGTAACTTTATCCTAGTCAGTGGGGTGCGAATATCATGCGACAAATGTGCTAACAGCTCAGTTCGATAAGTGATTTGCCTTTCAATTCTATGCTGCATTCTGCTGAAGGCCAAAGCCAATTTTTTTATTTCTGCTGCGCCAGTTGCTTTTATTTTTGGAACGTGCTGTCCTTTGCCTAACTTTTCTGCTGCTACAGCAATAGCCGCAATAGAGCGTACCTGATTTTTCATGAATAATAACGAAATAAAAACTAATAATATTCCAGAAATCACAATCCATAAAACATAAATATAAGTTGTTGGGCTGCTTATTTTTTTATTAGGGAAATCAAATAATAATTCAGATTTTGATGTAAAAATCTGTACTCTAACTTTGCGGTTATCTGCAATATAGTAAACATTAAAATCCTCTTGCAAAAAACTTTCCAACTGGTGGCGAAAGGAATCTAACCGAGTATCTGATCTATCTAATGATCGCATTTGATTGAAGGGATATGGCGTCGCAATTTGATAAGATACTTGTACGGTTAAAGGGGTAATAGTATGAAGAAATTGATTAAATTCTCTTTCGTTAGTGCTTGATTCATAGCCATTTAGAATAAATAAGATTTCACGGATGATAGTATCTTGCATATGATAACGCACATTATCCCAATGCCGCTCATAAAAAACAATACTGGCGATTACTTGCAATAAGATAATCGGCGTAAGTATCATAATAACAAAACGGCCAAAAAGAGACGCGGGAATAAATTTCATCTCGCCTTCCTTCAACCGAATTTTTGCAAGATTATAAAACCAATAAAAATAACTCCAGAAGCGAATAGCGCCGCAAAGATATCATCAAGAATTACCATAAATGCATTTTTAAACATTCTATCTATATAACCAATAATTAGCGGCTTTCTAATATCATAATAACGAAAAACTAGCATCCCTAGTAAAAATATTCCATCACGAACCTTTAGATCAAGTTGAAAAAAAGGAATTAACCAACGCACCAGTTCTACTAACCAAGTATAGCTTATTGCTATTGTTAAGAGAGTTCCTATCACTTCATCAATAACAATCGAACTATGATCAAAAGTTTTGGTTACTTTTTGAAATCTAGATATTGCCCAAGTTCCTAGTATTGTTAAAAACAAAACGCAAACTAAGAGAGATAATTGCAATTCATATCTTGTTGTGGAACCCTCGATCATTAGATAAAAAATGGGATAAGCAGCAATAGAACCCATAGTTCCTGGGGCAAAGCGGATTCTGCCGATAAAGAACCAAGTTGCAACTAAGGTATAAAAAGTTAACGGAGCTTCGATTGCAGCATTTTTAGCATGTAAAAATGGCCTAACATAATACCCATATTTATTATTTTTTCTATACATGAAACTTTACAGCAAAAACACAACCTATGCCATTTATCTTACATAACATTTAGTAAAGAGCAAGTTTTATACTTCACAGGCTAAGAGAACGATATTTGATGCCTAGAAAATGTAAAGCTTTTATTTAAGTGAAATAACGATAAATAACAGTATAGCAAATAATGAGCAATGTTTATTTTCATAAAATGAACAATATATATTGAAATATTATTTTATTTGTTTTATAATGTTAAAAATTATTTAATACATGGAAATTTATGCGTCAATCTTTATCTGGCTTATCTTCATTTGCTAAAGAAGCTATTGTTACAGCTTCCTCAAGCATTACTTCAAAATCCATGGAATTATTAAATTATTGTTATAAACAGTTCTCATGGGAAGGGCGGGAGAATGCGCCTAAATTTTTATCCTACTTTCCTTTGTATAATAAAGATATTATTACTACAGCTTCTTTGGAAATTACTCCAAAATCCATAGAATTATTAAATTTATGGTGCAATGATGATGGCGCCGCACAAGAGTCTATGGAACAAGCTTTAAAAGATTTGGAAAGAGATGGCATTATATATAATAGCGTGAAATATTATGATTTCTTATCAAATGATAACATTTCACAGGTCAAAAAAAAGGTTATGCTGAATCTGTTTCACCAAAGTGTGGCTAGTAATTTTACGCCATTAATCACGAAAGGAGATGAAATAGTTGGGCATCCATCTAAGCACTCTCATGAGGAGATTAAGGATGTGTTTACTTTTGAATTCTCGGATATGGAAGATGGCAAAGTTAAGCCAGATAAGTTATTTTTCAAAATGCATGGAACTTTGTTTTTTCATGAAGGTATAGCAAAATCTATAATGCCAAAAACGCATTTTGATGGCTGTATAACGTTAAATTTAACTCCAACAGACGGAGTAATTAATATATCCGCAGAAACGGGGCATATATCAATTACTGGTAAAGATTGGCCCAGCAAAGAAATGATGAGGGTAGTTAATAAACAAATTTTAGAAAAAATTGGCAGTGCTCTGCACCATCCTGATTTTATAGATAGGAGTATTGTTTTATCATGCTCAAATGTAACTCAGATAGAGCAAGATAAGCCACTAAAACTTATTCAATGCAGTATTGAAGATATTAAAGACTATATTGAATTTCTGCCACATCAACTTAGCGAACAAAGCTTTAATGAGTTTGTTAAATACAGATATTACACTTCTAAAATCAAAGAAGGAGATATTGTAGACAGTGATAACACTCTATATATAGCAGATGTTTCTCTTCTGAATCTATCTGAATTTAATTTGAGTTTTGCTGGCTGCGATTTTAGCAATATTATTGCTATAGGTACGGATTTTACTGGCTGCGATTTGCTTGGCGCAAAATTTAATCAATCAATGATGTTTTTTGCCAAAGGAATAGATTTTACAGCTGCTGAAATGCAAAATACATACCATACAACATATGAAGAAATTGCCACATCTTCATGGGCGAAGTACTTTTTCGAGAAATTCAGCTCAGTGCCAAGTAATGAAGAGGAAATTACCCGTATAACGCAGTATTTAGTGGAAGATGGTGATTATATCGAAGTAGCGCAAATTGAATCGTTGGCCGTTAAATGTTCAAACCCTATATTAGCAGCAATTATCAGGGAATATAACTCCATGCCGATTTTAAGAGAACTGCGGCCTGCCAAGCCAGAATTACTAACGGAACAATTAGATAAATTTTCTAAGATTTTAGATGAAAAAGAATGGAAAATTCACGATGTGCAAGCAGATGGCAATTGCTTTTTTTATGCTGTTGCTCATCAGCTAAAGTTAATAAATTACTATCCTAGCGATGAAAATATATCTCATTTAAAATTAAGGGAACGCGCAGTATCCTTTTTGAGTGAAAATATAGACGAATTTAGAGATTTTATAGAAGGCGATGAAGGCGCTGTGGTAAAATATATCAAACGGATGGAAGCTGATTACTGCTGGGCTGATGATGTCATCGCAACAGCTCTTGCTAAGAAATTGGAAATTAAGATATATGTCGAGCAGTATGAAAAGCAGCCAGCTATAATTAATCCTGATGCCCAACATACTATTTACTTGGGAAATATTTCTAACAAACATTTTGTTTCTTTGACCGACCGTTATGATCAAGCAATAAATGACTTCCATGAACTCAATGAGTTACATCCAGAATAGGTTAAGATAGATCAGGATTAAGAATGAGAAATTGTTGATAATTGGCGTTGAAAAAAATTATTATTTTATAATTTTAATAGCAACTTGCTCATGTTCGGCATTAAATGCTATGAACTCAGCTTTAAAACCATTTGATGCAAGAAATTCTTGTAAGGCTTTCCATTCGTGGTGGGCATAATTGGGATAATTATATAATTCATCAAACACAATTATCGTTCCCTCTTTTATGTTGCTAGCTAATATATCTAATGCCCCTTTAGTAGATTCATATATATCACAATCTACATGTAAAAAAGCAATTGGAGCGTCTTTGAGGATTTTGCTTTTAAATTCAGGTAACACATCGGCAAAATTACCTTTAAATAAAGTCACGTTAGTGAGCACTGGCGGCGCAAAATCATTTTTATGCGCCGCAAAAGCTCCCTTTAATACTGTAACATCTGCTCTGACCCAATCTTCTGGTAGGCCTTCAAATGAGTCAAAACCATATATGCTTTTTTGTGGGTTAAGTGCGGCAATAAAATTGATAGTTCGGCCTGTGGCTACGCCAAGTTCAAGGAAAAATCCGTCCAACTGAGTATGATCTGATGTAAAGCGCAGAACATCAGCATCAGAATCAGAATGCAATTCTTTGGCAGAGCTTAAGTGTTTTTCCACAAAATCTACTGCATCTTTATTCGATTTATAATTTTTATTTGTACTCTTGAAGTGCAAAACTTGGTAGCCTTTTTCACCTTGCAGAGCAGGTAGTACGTTAATATGCACATTCTATGCAAAAGGTGTAAGTGGCTCTAATACAAAGCATTTTAGACTGCTGCAAGTTAATATAAACATAAGTAATACAACCCTCATAAATGAACCTCAGATTATTATTGGGTGTAACATATCACTGCTACTTTTTTTGTAAAGTTAAAAGATTAAATTGTTTTAAGAGCATAAAAACTGCATGCTGGACTATCTTCTTGACACTTACTCTATGTTGTCTATAGCCTAGAGATAGCTGCTTCTTTAATATAAATGAAATATGTTGAGTCAATTAAGATATACGGGAATTGCCATTTTTATAATAACCACTTTAGTGGCTATTTTATTAGGATTTATCTTTAAAATGGTTGCTATTGACAATGTGTTGCTTAGTAGTGCCAGCCAGCAATCTAATGCTATAGCTTCTGCCTATAATCGAGTGATATGGGATCGCTACTACCCATTTATAAGTTTTTTAAATAATCCGAGCGCCCAGAAAAAAGATGCTTATCCTCAATTTATGAGTTTTATTAATGAAAGTAAGGCAATGCTTGGCAAGAAAAGTGGTTTAGTGTCTATAAAAATATATAGCAAAGGTAACTTATTATGGGATATGAACCCAGAAGTTAAAATTGATAAAGAGGAAGGATATACCGAAAATTGGTTTGAAAAATTGGATACTAAACAGGCTTTAGAAAAATCCTCTAAAAACGGAGAAGTGTCAGTTATAATTCCATCAATTATTTTGGAAGAAAATGGAGCTAAAGCCAGTAAAGCATTGATAAAATCATTTGTACCCCTGGGCCGTGGAATAACAGACCCTGAATTTGCTGCGTTAGCTAATTTAGCAGATGGTATAATAGAAATAAGTTTTGATATTACTGAGCCACTTCGCACTATAAATATTATTCAATATATAATTATAGCCGTTATCAGCATAAGTTTTTCCGTAGTTTTTATTATCTTTTTAAGGATGAGTCAACGCGCAGAAACATTGGTGGAAAAACAAAATGATGCCAGTATAGAGCTAGCAAATGCTAAAGCCTCCGCTGAAGCAGAAAGCCAGGAGAAATCCAGATTTTTAGCAAATGTTAGTCATGAATTGCGCACACCATTAAATGCTATTATTGGTTTTTCAGAAATTATTAGTTCAGAATCGATGGGGCCTTTAAATAACGAACATTATAAGGGATTTATCAAAGATATTCATACTTCTAGCGTGCATCTGCTTAGTTTGATTAACGATATCCTCGATTTTTCTAAAATTGAGGAAAATAGATTTGAAGTCGCTTCAGAAGAAGTAGATATAACTAAAACCATAATGGTATGTATGCGGATGATGGTGGCAAAGGCAGAAGAATTAAAAGTTAATTTAGTGGATGAGCTGCCCAAAGAGCACATTATTGGCATGCTCGATGCCAAGCGCATTAAACAGGTTATTCTAAATTTAGTTTCAAATGCAGTTAAATTTACACCGCCCGAAGGAACCGTGAAGGTAAAATGCTGGGTAGATCAAACAAATAATCATGTAATTATTTCAATAAGCGACACAGGTGTAGGAATGGAGGCGCAGGACATTGCCAAGGCTTTAACGCCATTTAAACAAGTTGATAATAAACTTAGTAAACAGCATGCTGGCACTGGCCTAGGTTTGCCATTAACCAAAAGGTTAGTGGAGCTAATGAAAGGAAGATTTAATATTATGTCCGAGTTGGGCTTGGGAACAACTGTTACCATAAGCTTCCCATTGCCATAGCACCTGAATTTCATATCCTCAAAGAAAATATATTGATATTAAATTTATGTTAAATATATTTAATTAGATTATTGTTAATCTAATGAGGTTTATTATGAGGGGAAATTATGAAAAGCAGCTAAAAAAGTGTGAAGAAAAGTTGCAAGAAATGCGTTTAACTTATATAAGAGAGCATCCTGGTATCACTAATTTATTAACAAAGATAGGTAAATATCATTATGAATTAGGGAGATATGACGAAGCATTAGTAAATTATGAAGAAAGACTCAGGATTTTGAAAAAAATTCATGCTGGTGATCACATAAATATTGCTCATGCCTTTAATGATGCAGGATGGACTTTATATATATTAGGGCGCTATGATCAAGCGCGTAAATATATAACAGAAAGCGTTAGCATGTGCCGCAGGCTGTTTTCAGAAGATAATCTGATCATTGCAGGTTATTTAAATAATTTAGCGGCTGTGCATGAGAAATTAGGAAAATATGACGAAGCATTGGTAATTTATGGTGAAAGCCTTGGCATACGTTTAAAAATTCATAAAGGTGATAATAAAGAAATAGCGGATTCTTTAAACAATATGGGTAATGTACTAGAACTTCTAGAGCGTTATGATGATGCGCTTTTAAATCACCAGCGTAGCCTTGAAATTAGGCAGCGAATCTGCTTTGAGAATCATTATGATATTGCTTGTTCTTTGAATAATATTGGTAATGCGTATAGAAAAAAAGGGTTATACAAAGAAGCCCTTAATTATTATCAAAAAAGCTTAGAAATACGCAAAAAATCCTGCCTTGAAGACGGCCCCGATATAGCTAATTGTTTAGATAATATAGGTGTAGTATTCGAAAATTTAAAAGATTATGATCAAGCTCTAAAATACAAGGAAGAAAGCCTAGAGATAAGGCGTAAAATATATAAAGCTCCGCATCCTATGTTAGCTATATCTTTAAATAATATTGGCAATACATTCAAAAGCTATAAGATATATGATAAAGCGCTAGATTATTTGGAACAAAGCTTGCATATGATGGAAAAAATTTATCCTGAAAATCACCAGCACATCAAGATAGTAAAAGAGAATATTAATGTTGTTAACGAGCTAAATAACAAGCAATTAGGTGAGAGAGGCCTGCTATCTACTACTTGGGTTGTAAGGGTTTCTAATAAACAAGAAGGAAAACAGCAAATGGGGCGAGGGTAGCTATAAGTGATTAGCATGGCAAATAGCGATAGCGAGTGCATCGGCGGTGTGTGAATCTTTAACATCTACCCCTGGCATTAACAATGCCAGCATCGCGGTTATTTGCTTTTTATCAGCACTCCCGACGCCTGTTAATGCCTGTTTAATCGTTTTTGCTTGGTACTCTGTTAGCGGTACTTCATGTAAGCTGGTTGCGAGCATCGCCACTGCACGTGCTTGCGCTAACTTTAATGATGAGCCAAAGTTTTTGTTAACATAAGTGATTTCAATAGCAGCTGAGTGCAAATTGTAGCAAGTTAAGACTTCAGTTAATTTTGTATAAATTTGTTTTAGCCTTGTGCACATATCTTCGTTATTTGTGGTGATGATTGTGCCAGCGTTTACAAATTTAATTTTATTTGCAGTTGATGCTACGACAGCCCAGCCAGTGCTTGCGAGGCCTGGGTCTACTCCCAAAATTAATTTATTGTTTGTGCTCATAAACCTAATTTTTTCATCAAGCTATCACTTACTGAGAAGTTGCCAAAAACTTCCTGCACATCATCGCATTCTTCTAACGCGTCGATTAGTTTGATAACGCTCGCAGCATTTTCCTCAGTTAGTTCGATTGCTGATAATGGCAACCATGACAATACAGCTCTTTCGGGTTCGCCATACTTACTAACTAATGCTTCGCGAACATTATGGAAATCAGAGGGTTGGCAAGTTATTTCATGTTCGGATTCGCTAGATTGGCAGTCATCTGCCCCAACTTCAATGGCAGCTTCTAACATTTGGGCGGCTGTTGCTGTGTTTGCAGGAAATATCAGCAACCCTACGCGTTTAAATAAATAGCTGACGCTGCCACTTTCACCAAGGTTACCGCCATATTTATTAAATGCTGAACGGACTGCGGAAGAAGTGCGGTTTTTGTTATCAGTCAGCGCGTGAACAATAATTGCCACTCCGCCGCTGCCATAACCTTCATAAAACATTTCTTCAAAATTACCATTTTCAGCACTATTTAAAGCGCTTTTTATTGCACCTTCAATTTTGTTTTTAGGCATATTAGCGGCGCGCGCTTCGGCGATCGCGGTACGCAGCCTTGGGTTAAAGTTTGGGTCATCCCCTTCCTTTGCGGCAACAATTAATTCTCTAGCAATTCGTGTGAAAAGTTTGGCGCGTTTTTTATCCTGGGCGCCCTTGCGGTGCATAATATTTTTAAATTGTGAATGTCCTGCCATTAATAAACCTCATCTTTAAATTTTAAGAATATTTAAATTCTTCACCTAAATATAAACGGCGCGCATCTTTATTGGCAACGATTTCTTGCGGTGTACCTTGCGCTAAAACGTTACCATCGTAAATTATATACGCACGATCAACAATCGAAAGAGTTTCCCGCACATTGTGATCAGTAATAATCACACCAACCCCCTGATGTTTTAATTGACTTATTACTTGCTTGATTTCATTTACATTTATAGGATCTATCCCCGCTAATGGCTCATCTAATAAAATAAATTTTGGTTTAGTAGCAAGGGTGCGGGCAATTTCAACACGCCGACGTTCGCCGCCAGAAAGCGTTACTGCTTGTGCTTGGCGCAAATGCTCAATTGAAAAATCAGTGAGTAATTTTTCAAGCTCTGCTTCACGTAATGATTGGTCAGATTGCCAATATTCGAGAACTGCCATTATATTTTGTTCAACAGTTAAGCCGCGAAAAACAGAAGCCTCTTGGGGTAGATAGCCTATTCCAAGTTGCGCTCTGGCATAAATAGGTAAGCTTACAAGGTCAATATCATCAAGGAAGACATGGCCATAATCAGCTGAAACTAAGCCAGTTATCATGTAAAAAGAAGTGGTTTTACCAGCGCCATTAGGGCCTAATAAGCCAACAACTTCCCCTGATCTGGCCTGCATAGTTATATTGCGCACAACCCGACGCATACCATAAGACTTGCCAATCTTCTCTACTTTTAGCAGATGATTATTTTCTTTGCTTTGCATTTTCCCCCAGCTGGATGGTTAACTTTGCCCGTTGCTTACCTTCTTTTCTATCGCTGCCATTAACTAATCGGCCTTTTTGTTGGCCGTAATCATAAATAAATTTTTCACCTTGAGCGCGATGACCATTTTGTTCTAGTATAACATTACCAGTTAAGGTTAACAATTTGTTAGCAGTATTGTACTCGCCTTTTTGGCTTGTTGCCGTATATTCTGGGGTTTTAAGTACTATATTGCCTTTTGAAATTAATTTGCTAATATTTGCTTGAGTTAAGGAAGATGACTGCGGAGCCTGAGAGCCGCGCAATGGAGATGCGCTGTAAAACACAACTAAGCTGTCACTGCGAAGTTTTGTTTTAAAGCGAGTAACAAGAACAGAGCCACTAAATACCGCAGTTTTTTTAATATCATCAATAACTAGCTTATCCGCAGTTATAGTCATTTGGGATGCTTGGGGCGTTAGTGCAAAGCTGGGCAAGGGAAGTAGTACACATGCAATAAATACACGCAATATTATCATATTACCCCTTGCCTTCATGTTTACTATGGGTATATGGCTATGCAGTTGCTTCTGCAGAGTTTTTAAGTTTCTTTTTCGCTAATGATTTTAACACCCTCTTACGCAAAGTTAGTGCCTCAGGCGTTAAATTACCAGCTAAGGTGGTTAAAAGATAGTTATCTAAACCGCCATTATGCTCAATTGTGCGAAGGCCATTAGGGGTTATTCGCAACGAAACTTTCACGCCAAGTGCTTCGCTTAAAAGAGAAGCTTTTTGCATATTTGGCAAAAATTTGCGCCTTGTTTTGCGGTTTGAGTGTGATACATTGTTGCCAAATTTAGTGCCTTTACCTTTAGAAATAATACATCTACGTGCCATGATTTGCTCCTTTTAAAAATTCCTGATAATAACGAATGATAAAATCGAAGATTTATTTTTTCTTACGATTGTAATCAACTTTTTCTTTAATGCGCGCAGCACGCCCACGAAGATCGCGAATATAGTATAGTTTTGCCCTTCTAACGCGACCAACTTTCATTACTTCAATTTTTTCTATGCGTGGAGAGAATAACGGGAAAATACGTTCAACCCCTTCATCATGGCTTATTTTACGCACAGCGAAAGTAGAGCCCAACCCTCTGTTTTTACGGGCAATGCATAACCCTTCAAACATTTGCACGCGTTCATTAGCGCCTTCAACAACGCGTACATGCACACGCAGGGTATCACCTGCTTTGAATTGCGGTAGTTGCTTGCCTTCCATTATAGAAGCAAGGTGCTTTTCTTCGTATTTATGTAGTAAATTCATTTTTTTTCCTCATGTATTGGTCCCATAAATCGGGACGTACCTGTTTAGTTATTTCTTCTGCTTGATGTTTACGCCAAGCATTTATTTTCTTGTGATTGCCCGAACGTAATACCTCAGGAACCTTTTTCCCCCGCCAGTTAGCAGGTTTAGTATAGTGAGGATACTCAAGCAATAACCCTTCAGGGTCAAAGCTAAAACTTTCCTCTTCTAGAGATCGTTTAGCGCCCAGAACCCCAGGTAAAAGGCGAATGCAAGCGTCGATAAAAACCATCGCTGCAACGTCTCCCGAAGATAGGACATAATCTCCTACACTAATTGAACGGAAATCATACTCATTTAATACCCTTTCGTCAATACCTTCGAAGCGCCCACATAAAATATTTACACCTGGCTGTTCGCTAAACTGTTGGGCAAGCTTTTGAGTGAATCTTTCGCCACGTGGAGATAAATAAACTAATGGCAGTTTATTATCAATAAATCTAGCATCAACAGCCGTGGCGAGCACATCAGGGCGCATCACCATCCCGCCGCCGCCGCCGAATGGAATATCATCAACCGTTTTATGCTTATCTGTGGCAAAATCACGAATATTAGATACTTCCATTCCCCATTTTTGATTAATAAGCGCTTTTCCCAGCACTGACAAACCTAGTATCCCAGGGTAAGCTTCTGGGAAAAGGGTGAGAATATTTACTTTCCACATGGCATTAGGTTTAATTATGCTGAATTTGCGGGCTGTTTGTAATCCAGGCCAGTAGAGCCAAAGCCGCCAGACCCACGCGCTGTTTCCGTTAGATCTTCAGCAACGTTCCAGTGCACTTGGTTATAACGGGCGATAACTAATTGTGCTATTCGCATGCCAGGTGAAACAACAAAGTCTTGATCGCCTAAATTTATTAATGGTACGCCAACTTCGCCACGATAATCAGCATCAATAGTACCAGGAGCGTTAATCACGGTGATGCCATGCTTTAAAGCTAACCCTGAGCGGGGCCGAACTTGCGCCTCAAAACCTTCGGGTAGGGCGATTGCAATGCCGCAAGGAATGAGCGCCCGCGCATTTGGCTTTAGGATTATTTCTTGATCAATAGCCGCTAATAAATCCATGCCTGCACTTGCTGAAGTTGCGTAGGACGGCAGGGGGAGATCGCCTAGATTAGGCAGCCTTTTTATAGCTATTATTATATTGTTAGTCATTTTTACCTCCAAAAGAGTATATTTGCTGTGAGTATAGCAATTCACTTAGGAAATGTCATTTATTTAATTTTCAAAGATTCTAGCAATTACGAAAATAACGCTATATAATGTTTGCTATTAGAAAAAACATCATAATCAAAATGCAACAAAGTTATAATCACATAACCATAGAAGATAAATGGCAAAAATATTGGCATGATGAAAACTGTTTTATCGTTGATAATAAACCAGGTAATAAGCCGAAATACTATGTCTTGGAAATGTTCCCTTATCCTTCGGGGAAAATGCATGTTGGCCACTTGCGTAATTATACTATTGCGGATGTAGTTGCACGTTTTAAAATGGCTGAAGGCTATTCTGTCTTACATCCGATGGGGTGGGATGCTTTTGGTTTGCCAGCAGAAAATGCGGCTATTGAAAATAAAGTTCACCCAATGGATTGGACTTTAGAGAACATAAAAGTAATGAAAGAATCTCTCAAGAAAGTAGGGTTATCTTATGATTGGAATAGAGAAATTACTACCTGTTTGCCTGATTATTACCGTCATGAACAAGAGATATTTCTAGATTTTCTTGCTGCAGGCCTTGCTTACCAAAAAAAATCATTTGTTAATTGGGATCCTGTTGATTGTACAGTTCTGGCCAATGAGCAAGTAGAAAATGGGCGCGGTTGGCGTTCTGGCGCATTGGTTGAGAAGAAAGAACTAACTCAATGGTTTTTGAAGATAACTGACTTTGCCGAAGAGCTATTAGCTGATATTTCAACATTGCGAGGGAAATGGCCTGAAAAAGTGCTAACGATGCAAGAAAATTGGATAGGGCGTTCTGAGGGGGCGTTTGTTGATTTTAATATTCAAGGCACAGCTGAACAGATAAAAGTTTATACTACCCGCCCTGATACTATATTTGGGGCATCTTTTATTGCTATATCGCCGCGTCATCCGTTGGTTGCCAGTTTGTTAGGGCATAAACAAGATGTGCAAGCGTTTATTAAAGAGTGTGAGCAAAACGGAACTTCAGAAGCAGAGCTGCAAACTATGGAGAAAAAAGGCATATATACCGATTTGCAAGCGGTTCACCCCTTTGATGAAAATATTAAATTACCGATATATTTAGCCAATTTTGTATTAATGGAATATGGTACGGGCGCTATATTTGGCTGCCCCGCGCATGATGAGCGTGATCATGAATTTGCTTTAAAATATAACCTGCCAATCACACAAGTTGTTAAGCCAGTAGATAACCAGCTGCAAATTGATACTAAAATAGCTCCTTATACTGGATTGGGTATCGCAATAAATTCTGATTTTTTAAATGACTTGCCGACTGAAAAAGCAAAAAGTGAAGCAATAAAAAGCCTTGAGCAAATTGGTATGGGCCAAGGAACAGTGCAATATAGGTTGCGTGATTGGGGGATTTCAAGGCAGCGCTATTGGGGATGCCCCATACCAGTTATCCATTGCCCTGACTGTGGCGTTGTTCCCGTGCCTAAGGATCAATTACCTGTAACTTTGCCAAAAGATATATCTTTTGAAAAACCAGGTAACCCACTAGAACATCATCCCGAATGGAAGCATGTAGATTGCCCTAAATGTGGTGGAAAAGCTAAGCGGGAGACTGATACTTTTGACACATTTTTCGAATCATCTTGGTATTTCGCTAGATTCTGTTCGCCACAATATAAAGGTGTTTTTGACAAAGCGGCGGCAGACTATTGGTTGCCTGTAGATCAGTATATTGGCGGTGTTGAGCATGCAGTCATGCATTTATTATATGCACGTTTTTTTACTAAGGCGTTGCAAAAACTAGGCTATCTAGAAGCGCGTGAGCCTTTTTCTGGCCTACTTACCCAAGGCATGGTGTGCCATGAAACTTACCGAACAAAAACAGGAGCTTGGCTATATCCACAAGATGTTTTAAAGCAGGGTGGTAAAGCTTTAAACCGCACCAGCGGTGAAGAGGTGCAAGTTGGTGGCGTTATGAAAATGAGCAAATCTAAGAAAAATATCGTCTCGCTGGATGATATGGTTGATAAATATGGCGCCGATGCTACCAGGTTGTTTTTAATGTCAGATTCCCCCCCCGAGCGTGATTTTGAATGGTCTGACGCGGCGATAGAAGGCGCATATAAATTTATTAATCGTTTTCATAAATCAGCAGTGGACGTATTGACAGGGTATCCCGCAAGCAATTTAAACATAGAAGAAGAAAAAAAATTAACGCAGTTAATGCATAAAACTATATACTTTGTTACGGAAGATTTGCAGCGGTTTCACTTGAATAAAGCAATTGCCAGGATAAGAGAATTATATAATTTTTGGGGAACTGTTACTGTTGGTAAAGAATTGCAAAAAAAAGTTATTGCAACTATCTGCCAGTTGTTAAACCCGATCGTGCCACATGTGACCGAAGAGGTTTGGCAAATGCTCGGCAATGAAACATCGTTAGTGTATAGCAAATGGCCAGAATATGATCCAGCATTGTTAAAAGATGATGAGATAGTGATTGCAATCCAGGTAAATGGCAAAATGCGCGGCACAGTAAGCATGCCAGCACATAGCCAGCAGGATAATGTATTATCATCTGCAAAGCAATTATCTGCCGTGCAGATGCAACTACAAAATAAAGAAATAAAAAAAGTGATTTATGTGCAAAATAAAATTATGAATATTATTGTAGGATAGAAAACAAGGTAATATATGTTTAAGTATTTTTTAAGCTTTTTTTTAATTGTTGTTAGTACTAATTTAAGCCTGGCTGAAGAAGGCAAGGCTAAAGAGAAAATTGTTGATGGTAGTAGCGATGGTAGAGTTAAAGTAATTACCAGTGAATCAAAAAGCTACGTAATTGAGAAAATTGATAAGCTAGAAAAGAATTTGGATAAGTTGGAAAAATACATTTATAATTCTAAGACTGGCACTGGCTCAGGCACTGCTTCATCTATTTCAGCCAATGCATTAGTACAAATTGATGAGTTGCATGAAAATATAAAAGAATTAAGAGGAAGTTTTGAAAACCTTGAGCATAAATTAGATGAGCTGAGCCAGAAATTTGCTAATTTTGCTGCTGACGTCGAATACCGTTTTTCAGAAACAAAAAAAATGGTAAATCAGCAAGATCATGATAACAAAATTTTAAATTCAATTGATAAACAATTGGATGACGATGTCTTTTCTAATAAATTAAATGACCAGAGTGCATTGAAAAAAGATGGATCGCCATTTTCGCGTAGCGCCACTGATCAACAAGCAGTGAGTCCCGAGGAGCAGTATCAGAAAGCATATGCATTAATAAAAGAAAAAAAATATGCAGAGGCAAAAGATTCATTTAAGCAATTTATCGCTAAAAACTCCGCTACACAGTTAGCTGGTAATGCTTATTTTTGGTTGGGAGAGATAGAATTTTCACAAAATAATATCGAAGATGCAGCAGTGCAATATTTGCGGGGCTATCAAAGTGCGCCTGCTGGTACAAAAGCAGCAGATAATCTGTTAAAATTAGGAATTAGCCTGAAAAAATTAGATAAGCGTAAGGAGGCATGCATCACCTTTACCAAGCTGGACAAAGAATTCCCTGAAATGCCGACAATGGTGCGTAAACGCCTCAATGCCGAAACCAAAGAGCTAGCTTGTGAATAATGAATAATAAAAAAATAATTTTTGTTCCTGATGGTGCAGAAACATTAATTTTAAAAGAGGCTTTGCAGAAAAAAGAACAGCTGGTTTGTTTTGTTACTTCGCGCCCAGATAAATTTGAGCAGATAGCAAATTCATGCCAATTATGGTGCCCAGATATGTTGCCAGCTCTGGAATATCCAGCTTGGGACTGCATGCCGTATGATCGGATCTCGCCAAGCATTAAGATAATGCAAAGCCGCCTCACCACTTTGACTACTCTGATTAATAATAGACCGTTGGGTGCACGCTTATTATTACTGCAAACACAATCTCTTTTACAAAAAACTATTAGTCCTGCACTTCTTGCTAAGTATAGCATGCAAATTGAAATTGGCATGCAGATCACGCCAGAGAACCTTAAAAGGTTTTTAGTGGATGTTGGCTATAGTTATTCAGATACTGCAAATTTCTCAGGGGAGTTTGCAGTGCGTGGTGGAATTGTTGACATTGTGAGTGAGGTTAATTCTGGTTATCGGATTGATTTTTTTGGTAACCAAATAGAATCTATTAGGGTATTTAATCCAGAAACGCAAATCAGCAGCGGCAATATAAAACAATTTTGCTTATTGCCAGTTAATGAAGTGATTTTGAATAAAGAAAATATAGATTTTTTTAAAGAAAATTATCGCTTTGAATTTGGCATTGATACCAAAGATGAGCTTTATGAAGCTATTAGCCATGGTAGGCATTATGCAGGTATTGTTCATTGGTTGCCTTTATTTTACCAACAATTAAGTTCTTTAACCGATTATTTGCCAGAGAATACAATTTTTTATACTGATCATTATTTCGAAGAAGCCTTGGCAGAATTCCATAAGGAAGTTAATGACTATTATCAAAGCCGCATAAGTGCATCAAAAAGTGATTATAAGGCATTGCCGCCAGAGAGTTTGTATTCATCAGTAGCCTCTATAAAGAATAAATTAGAAAAGTTTAATTTAAATGTGCTTAGCCCGTACGCTGTTCCTGAAGTATATAAGTTAGGAGATAAGTTGGATGTGGAAGCGAAACTGCAAAAATTGCCTTTAATCAATGTGTTACAGCAATATGTTGCTAAAACTGCGCAGCACAAAAAAGTAATTATTACTTACAGCAGTAATTCAGGAAAAGAGCAAATAATCAATTTATTTGAAAATGAAGATATACCCTGCCAGGAAATTAGGGATGGTAATGAAATATCTTCATTGCCGAAAGGTGTATTTGGGCTTATGCCTTGGGCTTTACCGCAAGGGGTTGTTACTAATGAATATGTATTTATTAGTGAATTTGACCTTTGGGGCGATAAGCCTAAAAAGCGTTCAAACAAGCAAAAGCAACGCAAAGCTTTTAATTATGATTTATTTAATTTACAACCTAATGAACTAGTGGTGCATAAAGAGCATGGAATTGGCAAGTTCTTGGGTTTAGAAGCGTTAGAAATCAAAGGGGTATCGCATGATTTTATCAAGTTGTTATATTTTGATGATGATAAATTTTATTTGCCAGTAGAGAATTTTGAATTAATCAGCAAATTCGGGGGGGATTTAGATAACGTAAGGCTTGATAAACTTGGCCACACAGCATGGCAAGCACGAAAAGCACGCTTACAAAATCGCATAAAAATTGCTGCAGAAGCTTTGCTTGCAATTGCTGCGGAACGCAGCTTGCTGCAAGCGCCAATTTTGGGGCTAAGCCCCATTTATCAGGAATTTTGCCACCGCTTTCCTTATAGCGAAACAGAAGATCAGTTGGCGGCAATAGAAGATGTGAGCAATGATTTGCTTTCTGGCAAGCCAATGGATAGGCTTGTTTGTGGGGATGTTGGTTTTGGCAAAACTGAAGTTGCTTTACGGGCAGCATGCCAAGTTGCAGCAGGAGATAACCCTTACCAAGTAGCAGTAATTGTGCCTTCAACTTTGCTTGCCCGCCAACATATGCAAACCTTTAGTGAGCGGTTTGCTGGTTTGCCAATTAAGCTAGGCCAACTTTCTCGTTTTGTTAATGCGGCGGAGCAAAAGCAAGTAAAGCTTGGGCTAAAAGAAGGTGTTGTTGATATTGTAATTGGTACGCATGCGTTACTTGCTAAAGATATTGAATTTAAAAGATTGGGTTTGATCATTATTGATGAAGAGCAGCATTTTGGCGTTGCGCAAAAAGAAAAATTGAAGAAGTTAAAATCGGGATGCCACATATTAACCCTTTCAGCAACACCGATACCACGTACATTGCAAATGTCACTCGCGGGAATAAAAGAGCTTAGCCTTATTACAACGCCGCCGCTTGATCGCTTACCTGTTAAAACTAATGTTTTGCCTTATGATTCTGTAATTGTGAGGGAGGCAATAATGCGTGAATATGCACGCGGGGGCAGGGTATTTTATGTCACTCCACGCATCGAATACATGGATAATATATTGCAACAGCTACGGGAATTAGTACCAGAAATCAGGGTAAAGACCATTAGCGGTAAAACGCCGCCAGCGGAGTTGGATAAAGTGATGTATGACTTTTATTTGGGTAAATTTGATTTATTACTAAGCACTAATATTGTTGAATCTGGCCTGGATATTCCTAGTGCGAATACGATTATAATTGACCGTGCGCATCTGTTTGGATTAGCGCAGCTTTACCAAATGCGCGGTAGGGTGGGGCGCAGCAAATTGCGCGCCTATGCATATTTACTGCTTCCTCCTGGTTTGCGCTTAACTGATGATGCTAAAAAGCGCCTTGATGTAATTAGCTCCATTGATCGTTTAGGTGGGGGATTTAGTATTGCTGGCCATGATATGGATATTAGGGGATATGGTAATTTGGTTGGGGAGGAGCAATCTGGTCATATTAAAGAAGTTGGTGTTGAATTATATCAGCAAATGCTAAATGATGCTGTGGCAAATTTACAACAACAAGAGGAGGCACTTGCATTAAATAACGCAGATGATTGGAGCCCTGCAATTAACTTAGGAATATCTATCCAAATACCAGAAAGCTATATCGCAGATATAAATTTGCGTTTGCAGCTCTATCGCCAAATAGCAAGCTTGGCTAATCAGGAAGAAATTACCCAGCAAAAGTTAGAAATGCTAGATCGTTTCGGTAAGTTACCTGATAGCATCGAGCATTTATTGCAAGTGATACAAATAAAGTGCTTAGCAAAGCAAATTGGCATTGCCAAAATAGAGCGTGGGGAAAAAGGCATATTATTTACTTTCCGTGAAAAGAATAATATCAATGCTGCAGAATTTATGAAATTTGTACAGGCTCGCGCAAATTTTATGAAGCTGCGGCCTGATAATAAATTATTGATAATTCAAGAATGGAGTACCGCGCAGCAAGTTTTAAAAGGAGTGTTGAAGTTGTTAGGTAACTTGGGGGGCTGGATGTAGATTATAAATTCCATTTTATTAGTTCAAGGGTGGTGACCTAGAATGTACTAGATCACCACGCAACGAAGTTGCTCGTGATGACGGCGTGTTGGCAGAAGCGTTGAGCCCCTGCCATATTGCGGCCAAAGAATAGCCCCAGCGATATCACTGGGGCTGCAAGTAAGTTGATTATTTACTTGCTTCTGTTGTTTTGTCAACCTCAGCAATCACGCCATTGTAACAGCTGGATAATAATTGTGCCATCTCTTTATCTGCTGTTTTTGTATCTTGCCCCATTATTTTTAGATTGGTAATCGGCAAGCTTGGTAAGCTTATTCGCACCTGATGAGTATTTGCTTCAGCATCATAAGGAGCGTGTTTTTTTATAAAATGTGTTAAAGTGGATATAATGCACTTTAAATACAACTCACCAGTTTTGTCTTTATTATTCACAAGGTTTGCTGAATCTGTCATAAATTGCACTAAATTATTCATAAGCGAATCTATATCATTGAAGTCAATTTTCATATCGGTGAAAGCTTCATTTTTGGCAAATTTTAGATCGCCATGCATATTAATGCCCACATCCTTGTGAGAGAAATTAAAGTTGTGTATTTTGGTGCGCATGGAGATTTTATCGAAATTTACAGTATCTCTTTTAATTTCTTCGTATAGCTGGGAGATAGGTGGATCGAATGAAAAATCAATATCTGCGTTAAGTTTGAGATGAGGATACATCTGCATTTGCGACATAAATTTTATCATTACTTCTTCTATCTCATTTTTGGCTGCAAATTTATCGTTGAGTTTAATTTCAAAATCTCCGCTATCAGTTTTAATTTTAATAGTATCATTATCCTTATTTCTTAATATATTAATAAAGCATGGTTTTTTATTGTTTGCCAAATTATATTCTGCAAAAAGCTCTTGCCCATTGCTATCAACAAAGAAATTTTTTTGATTGAAGATAGTAAAGTAAAGATTATCAAATTTAAAATTAACTTTATTTTCCGTATTCTTAAATTCCAATTTTTTAGCCTTGATAATATCTTTATAGATATAAAAAATATCTGTAAAGTTGGCATAACTAGTTTGGATTAAAAATTCACTTTGTTGCTCAAATTTAGTATATCTAAGTTTTGCAATCTCAAAAAATTCATCATAGAATGTAATATCGTAGTTTGTATTTTTCAATATAACATCAACGCCCTTGCGCCAAGCAGCGAGAATAAAGCGAGCTTTATCTGCCTTTATTTCTTTTGGTGCAAACGAATTATTGCTGGACGATTTATTAGTTAAATGAAGATTTTTAATTTCAACACCCATGTTCCATAATAGAAAGCCATATGGCCTTATGCTGTCAAAGGATAGTTCGAAATTGCTGTGTTTGGACTCTTCTTTTAGAGCAATCAATAGCTTGGATGCAGAGTTATATAAGTAAAAGAAAGCAGAAAAATTTATCGCTGCTAAAATACATAATAAATATGCAAATCTTGATAATATTTTTTTCATATTTTGTAATTTTGTTAATTAATTATAATTAACGACGCATCATACTATAAATTCATTTATTTGGCAATAGAAAATATGCAAGCGAAAATATAATTAATATTCACAAAAAACTTGACATAACAGGAGATACAATGTAAAAGCACATGGCGGTGTTAGTAGTTCTTTTCTGTGCCGAGGTTTTTTATACCTGTGTGAAGAGAGTTTTAGCATTAAGTTAGAAGTTAATTAAATTGGTCAGCAAGTGGTGAAACTAATTGCGTTTTTTAAAGAAGTAAAAGCAGAAGCTGCAAAAGTAGTATGGCCAGCCCCGAGAGAGGCTGCTATAGCGACGGCTCTTGTTATGTTTGTATCTTTATTATGCGCGGTATTTTTCTTTCTTGTTGATAGCGCTGTTTATAAAATTATTCATTATATTTTAGGTGTTGGGAATTAATGGCTGCGGATTTTAAGTGGTATATCTTGAATATTCTTTCGGGCTCTGAGCATAAAGTTGTTAAGGCTATAAATGATGCTGCCATCGCTAAAGGGGTTAGTGATGAGATTGAGCAGATCATAATTCCATCTGAAAATATCCAAGAGATGCGTAAAGGGAAGAAAGTTGTTGCTGAAAAAAAAGTGTTCCCTGGTTATATAATGATTAAAATGCGCTTAGGTGATGTTGTGTGGAATTTAGTAAAGAATACCCCGAAAGTAATAGGCTTTTTGGGGAGTGGTAATCGCCCGCATCCAGTGTCAGAGACTGAAGTTGCTAGGGTATTGAAGCGTGTTGAAGAAGGGGCGGTTGCTAAAGAAATTGAGCTGACTTTTGATGTTGGTGAATCTGTTAAGATTATGGATGGTGCATTTGAATCTTTCGTGGGTACGGTTGATTCGATTGATGTAGAGCACAAGATATTGAAGGTATCTGTTTCGATATTTGGCCGTTCTACCCCTGTGGAACTTGAGTATCATCAAGTAGAAAAAGTGCAGTGATTTATAAGTTATAATATAATTAATTAGGAGTGAATATCAGTGTCTAAGCCTAATAACAAACAAGCCGATGCTGGCTTAGTTCAAGTTAAGTTGCAAATTCCCGCTGGGAAGGCTAACCCTTCGCCACCTGTAGGTTCTGCTTTGGGGCCTCGCGGTATTAACATTATGGAATTTTGCCGCCAGTTTAATGAGCGTTCGACCAAGCAGTTTGCGGAAGGTACACCAGTGCCAGTTACCATCGTGGTTAAAAAAGATAAGAGTTTTGAATTTACGATGAAGGCGCCGCCTTCTTCTTACTTGATTTTGAAGCAGGCAAATGTCGCGAAAGGTTCGCAAACTCCTGGTAAAAATACTGTTGGCAAGATAAGTATGGCTTCAATTGAGGAGGTTGCGAAAATTAAAATGGCTGACATGGGTATTGATAATTTAGAGTCTGCTATGGCTAGTATTAAAGGCACGGCGCAGTCAATGGGTATTGTAGTAGAAGGGTAGTGTTTTATGACTAAGAAATTAAGTAAAAGAGTTAAAGGAGCGCGTAGTTTGGTAGATGCGGTTAAGCAATATAGCTTGGACGATGCCATTAAGTTATTAAAAGAGTATCGCGAGAAATTTGGCTCTAAGGCTAAAGATGAGACAGTTGAGATTGCTTGTCGCTTGGGTATTGATGCCCGCCGCCATACAGTTAGGAATATTGTGCCAATGCCAAGTGGGTTGGGTAAAGAAGTTCGTATAGCTGTAGTTGCTTCGCCAGAGCGCCTGGATGAGTTGAAGACGCTGGGTGTTGAGCATTATGGTGCGGAAGATCTGATTGATAAAATGAAATCGGGTATGCTTGATTTTGATGTCTGCATCGCGACTCCTGATATGATGGGGGCTTTGGCGAAATTAGGTAAAATTTTAGGGCCTAAAGGGTTGATGCCAAATCCTAAGTTGGGAACCGTAACTACTGACTTAAAACTGGCTGTTAAAAAAGCAAAAGCTGGGCAAGTTGAGTTTAAGACAGAAAAAGCTGCGATAGTGCATGCAGGGGTTGGCAAGCTGAGTTTTGATCAAGAAGCCATTAAAGCTAACATTGCTGCTTTATATAATGCGGTCTTAGAAGCGAAGCCAGCTGATGCAAAAGGTACGTATATGCGTTCGGCAACGATTTCTTGTAGTCAAGGCCCTGCAATTAAGCTTGACTTAACAACTATTTCAAGTTAGGATGCTGCCTCTTGCATTCAAAACTGAGTGTTTTGTTTATTGCACTACTTGTGGCGGCTAAGAATAGTAAAGATTTTTAGGATAATAAAAAGTGAACAGATCTAAAAAACTAGAGATTGTTGAGAAATTAAAAGAGGTTTTTTCCTCTTCTGCAATTGTAATTGTGGCGCGCAATCAAGGTATTACCGTGAGTGAAGTGAATTCATTGCGTCGTAATGTGAGAAGCGCTGGTAGCGCTTTCTGCGTGACCAAAAATAGTTTAGCTAAAATAGCTATGCGTGGTACTGAGTATGAAGGGCTTGAAGGTTTATTTGTAGGCCCTACCTCTATAGCTTACTCAAGCGATCCTATTGCGGCGGCAAAGGTGTTGGTTGAGTATGTAAAGACTAACTCGAGTTTAGAAATTCTTGGTGGAATGATGGGTAATAGCCACCTGGATGCTGATCAAGTCAAAGCGCTTGCTTCGTTGCCTTCATTAGATGAATTACGTGGTAAGCTGATTGGATTGATTAACGCTCCCGCGAGCAAGGTTGCCCAAGTATTGCAGGCGCCTGCTAGCCAGCTTGTGCGCGTATGCAAATCTTATGCTGAAAAAGAGTAAAAAAATTAACTATTAAATTCTGTAAGGAGTATTTAACATGGCTGACTTAGAAAAAATTGTTACAGAGCTATCTAGCTTAACTGTACTAGAAGCTGCTGAATTGTCTAAAAAATTAGAAGAAAAGTGGGGTGTTTCTGCTAGCGCTCCTATGATGGCTATGCCAATGATGGCTGGCGCTGCTGCTGCTGGTGGTGTGGAAGCTGCTGCACAAACTGAGTTTGATGTAATTCTTGCTTCTGCTGGTGCGGAGAAAATCAAGGTAATTAAAGCTGTGCGTGAGATTGTTGCTGGTCTTGGTTTGAAAGAAGCGAAAGATTTAGTTGAAGGTGCGCCAAAGCCAGTGAAGACAGGTGTAAGCAAAGAAGAAGCTGATAAAATAAAAGCAACTTTAGAAGAAGCGGGTGCTAAAGTTGAGATAAAGTAACTTAGTATGGTTGTTTCTGTTTTATTTGATGTGCTAACTTTTACGAGTGTATATTATGAGTAAAGTTAGCGCAGTTTTATTACAGTAGTTCTGATGACATAGTAATAAGGGTGTGTTTGGTTGAAAACAAATATGCCCTTGTGCTGTTTGCTGAGTGATTTTATTTCGTATGGTTGAGATTACTGGTATTAATATACACTCAAGTACTATTTACTTAAAAGTAAAAATAACCCGTTTAAAGTATAAACAATCGGATGATTTTATGGGATTAAAAGCCGAAGATTGTTTTTAAAGAGTATGGTGTTTTAGTTTTTGCTGAATTAGCGTCTCCAAAAGCGATAATTTAGCGAGATATTGGTTTAATTTATAATAAAGTGGTATAACGTGTTAACAACATCCGCAAAAAAGCTTAGAAAAGTATTTGGCAAGATTAAGAGCGTTTCTCCCATACCTAATTTAATTGAAGTGCAGCGCCAATCTTATGAAGATTTCTTGCAGTCTAATATTCCAATCAATGAGCGGAAGCGCAAAGGCTTGGAAGGGGTGTTTAACTCTATATTCCCAATATCTGATTATGATGGCAAAGCGTCGCTAGAATATATCAAATATGAGCTAGACCAGCCAAAATACGATGTTGAAGAATGTATCCAGCGTGGGGTAAGCTTTGCTGCACCGTTGCGTACAACAATGCGCTTAATTGTTTGGGATATTGACGAAGAAGCTGGTACAAAAGAAATTCGCGGTATAAAAGAGCAAGATGTTTATATGGGGGAAATCCCCCAAATGACAGATAGAGGGACTTTTGTTATTAACGGCGCGGAGCGTGTTGTTGTTTCGCAGATGCATCGCTCACCAGGTGTTTTCTTTGATCATGATAAGGGTAAAACTCATAGTTCTGGCAAAATCTTGTATTTTGCACGTATTATTCCTTACCACGGGTCATGGCTGGATCTTGAGTTTGATGTTAAAGATTTATTGTTTTTCCGTATAGATCGTAAGCGTAAAATATATATAACTACCCTACTTCGTGCGTTAGGGATGTCTAAACATGAGATTCTCAGTCAATTTTATAAGGTTGTTACGTTAACACGTCGAGGCGATGATTATGTGGCGCCTTTTGTAGCGGAGCGTTTTAAGGGTATGAAAATCTCTGCAGATATCATTGATGCTGATACAGGAGAGGTAGTGCTTCCTGCTGGTGCAAAGGTAACGCCAAGAGTGATGCGTCAATTATCTGAATCTTCATGTAAATTTTATCGCATGCATGATGAAGATTTGACAGGATTGTTTATCGCTCAAGATATTGTTGATGAAGAGACGGGTGATATTATCGAAGCTGGTGATGAAATAACTGAAGATGTCATAAATAAAATTAGAGAAGCGAATTTAAACGAATTTTCTGTGCTTGATATTGATTATGTAAATGTTGGACCTTATATTCGTAACACTTTAATTTTAGACAAAAATATCTCACAAGAACAGGCTTTAGCAGAGGTGTATAAAGTATTGCGCCCAGGTGAACCTTCAACTCCAGAAGTTGCCGAAAAGCTATTCCGCAGTGTTTTCTTTGATAAGGATCGTTACGATCTTTCAGATATTGGTAGAATGAAAATCAATGCAAAATTTGGTTTGGATACTCCTGAAGAGCATACTGTTCTAACCAAAGATGATATTTTGTGTGTTATAAAGCATTTAATTCATTTGAAAGATACAAATGGCTCTGCCGATGATATAGATAATTTAGGTAATCGTCGCGTGCGCTCAGTAGGTGAATTGGTTGAAAATCAGTTTCGTCTAGGTTTAATTCGCATGGAAAGAGCTATAATCGAAAGAATGGGAAGTGTGGAAATTGATGCGGTAATGCCACATGATTTAATTAACTCAAAGATATTGATGTCTGTAATCCGCGAATTCTTTGGTACTTCGCAACTTTCTCAATTTATGGATCAGACTAATCCATTATCAGAAATTACACACAAAAGAAGGATATCTGCCTTGGGGCCTGGAGGGTTAACGCGGGATCGTGCTGGTTTTGAAGTTCGTGACGTGCATCCTACGCATTATGGTCGTATATGCCCGATCGAAACACCAGAAGGGCAGAACATTGGCTTGATAAACTCTTTAGCAAGTTATGCCCGTATAAATCGTTATGGCTTTATTGAAAGTGCATACCGGCGGGTTGTTGATGGTAAAGTTACTGATGATGTGGTATACTTGTCAGCGATTGAAGAAGGGGAGTATGTTATTGCACACGCGAATGCACCCCTGAATCCCGACAACTCTTTTACTGAAACCTATGTTAAATGTCGCCAGAATGGTGAAATTATTTTAGCCGAGCCAGATCAAATATCTTGGATGGATGTATCGCCACAGCAGTTGGTTTCGGTAGCTGCTTCATTAATTCCTTTCCTTGAAAATGATGATGCTAACCGTGCATTGATGGGTTCGAACATGCAACGTCAGGCAGTTCCTTTAGTGCGTGCGGAAGCTCCTTTAGTTGGTACAGGTATGGAAGCTGTCGTTGCAAGAGATTCTGGGGCAACAGTGGTTGCAAAGCGCAATGGAGTGATTGATCAAGTTGATGCCAACAGAATAGTTGTCGTTGCTGATGCTGAAGAAGGGGAAGAAGCGCCAGGAGTTGATATTTATACCTTAGTTAAATATCAAAAATCCAACCAGAACACTTGTATTAATCAGCGGCCAATAGTTGAAGTTGGTGAGCGTGTAAAAAAAGGTGATATTATTGCCGATGGCCCGAGCACACAATTGGGTGAGTTAGCCTTAGGGCGCAACGTGTTGGTAGCATTTATGCCTTGGAATGGGTATAATTTCGAAGATTCTATATTGCTTTCTGAACGTATTGTTAGAGATGATGTGTTTACTTCTATCCATATTGAGGAATTTGAAGCAGTTGCACGTGATACGCGTTTAGGCCCCGAAGAAATAACCAGAGATATTCCTAACGTAAGTGAAGAGAATTTGCGTAGCCTTGATGAAATCGGGGTTGTACATGTTGGGGCGAGCGTTAACCCTGGTGATATTTTAGTAGGTAAAGTTACCCCTAAAAGTGAATCTCCAATAACTCCAGAAGAAAAACTTTTAAGAGCAATATTTGGTGAGAAAGCCGCTGATGTTAGAGACTCTTCATTGCGTGTTCCTCCTGGTACTAAAGGGACAGTTGTTGGAGTGCGGGTATTTACTCGCCGCGGCGTTGAGAAGGATGAGCGTGCAATAGCGTTAGAGCGTTATCAGATCGATAGGTTGAATAATGAGCGTAATATTGAAATTGATATAATTTCTAAATACGCATATGGCCGTATTCGTGAATTATTAATTGGCAAAGTTGCTACGAAAGCGCCAAAGCAATTTGTTACTGGTGAAGTTATTACTGAAGCAATGCTAGAGGCTATACCTAAAAAACTTTACTGGCAAATTATCGTGCAAGAAGCAAATATAATGGAAGAGATTGAAAAAATTAAGAAGTTTTTTGATCGTTCTATTGAAGCTCTTGAAGCTGCTTATAAACATAAAATTGAAAAAATCCAAAGCGGCGATGATATGCCACAAGGTGCTTTGAAAATCGTTAAAGTTTATGTTGCTACTAAGCAGAAAATTCAGCCTGGAGATAAAATGGCTGGTCGCCATGGTAACAAAGGGGTTGTTTCTCGCATTGTGCCAATTGAAGATATGCCATTCCTTGAAGATGGAACGCCAATGGATATAGTTTTAAACCCATTGGGTGTACCATCGCGGATGAACGTAGGGCAGATATTGGAAACACATTTAGGATGGGCTTCAGTAAACCTTGGTAAGCAAGTTGAGCACATGTTAAATGAAATTCAGCAAGCTAATTCTTCCTATGCTCCTTTACGGGATCATTTGCGAGAAATATATGCAGACTCAAACATTGCCGACCATGTTGAGATGTTAAACAAGATGAGTGATGAGCAATTAGTAAAATTAGCTACTAATTTATCTGCAGGGATTCCTTTTGCTACTCCTGTTTTCGATGGTGCAAAGGAAGCTGACCTAAATAAAGCGCTGGAGAAAGCTGGCATGCCGACTTCAGGGCAAGTGCGTCTGCGAGATGGCCGAACAGGTGATTTTTTTGATCGTAATACTACAGTTGGTTATATATACATGCTTAAGCTTGACCACTTGGTTAATGATAAAATTCATGCACGCTCTGTTGGCCCTTATAGCCTTGTTACGCAGCAGCCGCTTGGTGGAAAATCGCATTTTGGTGGCCAGCGTTTTGGAGAGATGGAATGTTGGGCATTACAAGCTTATGGTGCTGCTTACACCCTGCGCGAAATGTTAACAGTGAAATCTGATGATATCGCAGGGCGGATTCGTATTTATGAGTCCATTGTTAGAGGTGATAATTCATTCGAATCAGGAATTCCTGAGTCATTTAATGTTATGGTCAAGGAGTTACGTTCTTTATGCTTGAATATTGATTTGCAGAGCGAAGAGCAAGCTGAAAAGAATGAAAGTGTTGATGTCACTGGTGAAAATAACGAAGAAAAATAATAAATAAAGCCGTTCATGGAGAGGTGCTAATGAGTGAACTAAGTTTCAATCAGATTAAAATTTCTATTGCCAGCCCAGAGCAAATGAGGTCTTGGTCTATGGGGGTGGTTACAAGAGCAGATACTGTAAATTACAGAACCACTAAACCTGAATTTGGCGGCTTTTTCTGCCCACGTATCTTTGGCCCCGTGAAAGATTATGAATGCTCTTGTGGAAAATATAAGCGCATGAAATATAGGGGTATTATATGTGAAAAATGCGGCGTAGAGGTGACCTCTTCCAAAGTGCGCAGAGAACGTATGGGGCATATAGAGCTTGCCGCACCTGTGGTTCATACTTGGTTTTTACGTTCATTACCTTCACGGATAAGCACCCTTTTAGATTTACCTTTGAAGGATATTGAAAAGGTTTTATACTTTGAGTCTTTCATTGTTATCGACCCTATTGCATCGCCGTTTTCTAAAGGGGAATTGTTATCAGAAGAGGATTATTATAACGCACAAGATGAATATGGTGAAGATGCTTTTGAAGCGGGAATTGGCGCTGAAGCAGTTCGCAAAATGCTTTCTAACATTGATCTAGAAGAAGAGCGTGATTCTTTGCGTAGCGATCTGGCTAATACAAATTCAGAGACAAAACGTAAGAAAATTGTAAAACGCTTGAAGCTCATAGAAGATTTTCTTGATTCAGGAAACCGACCTGAATGGATGGTATTAGAGGTACTGCCAGTGTTGCCACCAGATTTGCGTCCATTAGTGATGTTGGATGGCGGGCGTTTTGCTACTTCGGATATCACAGAGCTGTATCGGCGCGTTGTTATCCGTAGTAACCGCTTACGGAGATTGATGGAGTTGAAAGCACCTGATATTATCATTCGCAACGAAAAGAGAATGTTGCAAGAATCAGTTGATTCATTATTTGATAATGATCGCCGTGGCCGTTCAGTTAAAAATGCCAATAAAAGGCCGTTTAAATCACTTTCTGATCATATTAAAGGTAAGCAAGGGCGTTTCCGTCAAAACTTGTTAGGTAAGCGGGTTGACTATTCAGGGCGTTCAGTAATTGTTGTTGGCCCAGAGCTAAAATTGCATCAATGCGGAATACCTAAAAAAATGGCAATTGAGCTATTTAAGCCTTTTGTTTATGCCAAGTTGGAACGCTATGGTTATTCAACAACTCTTAAAGCAGCCAAAAAAATGGTTGAGCAAGAGCGTCCGGAAATTTGGGATATTCTTGAAGAAGTCATTCGCGAGCACCCAGTGTTGTTAAACCGTGCTCCTACCTTGCACCGTCTGGGAATTCAGGCATTTGAGCCTATGCTTATAGAAGGTAATGCCATTCAATTACACCCATTAGTTTGTACAGCATTTAACGCTGACTTTGATGGTGACCAAATGGCTGTCCACGTTCCATTATCCGTTGAAGCGCAGCTTGAAGCGCGGGCATTGATGATGTCCACCAATAATATCTTAAGCCCAGCTAATGGTAAGCCGATTATCGTTCCTACCTTGGATATGGTTTTAGGATTATATTACTTGACGTTAATGTTTAATGGCGAGCCAGGTGAAGGTAACGTATTCAGTGGTATTAGTGAAGTTGAGCATGCGTTGAGTAAAGGCGTAGTAACTTTACATTCTAAAATTAAATGTCGTCGTATGCGTATTGATCACGAAGGTAAATCAACAGTGTTCTTGGCCGAAACAACTCCAGGAAGAGTCATTCTTTCCGAAGTTTTGCCACAATCATCTACTATTAGTTTTGACATGGTTAATAAGTTAATGACTAAAAAAGAAGTTGAAAAACTGCTTGACACTGTTTATCGCCATTGCGGTCAGAAAAAAACTGTAATATTTGCCGACCATATTATGAAGCTCGGCTTCCATTATGCTTGTCGCTCTGGCGCTTCTATCGGTAAAGATGACATGTTAGTGCCACCTTCGAAAGAGCACTATATTGCTGAGACAAAAAACGAAGTGTTGCAGTATGAAAATCAGTATGCGGATGGTTTAATTACTCGTGGTGAAAAGTATAATAAAGTGATTGATGCTTGGTCACGTTGTACTGATAAAATTGCTGGTGACATGATGAAAATTATCTCGGAAGGCAAGCAAGAAGCTAAGAAAATAAATAGTATATTTATGATGGCTGAGTCAGGTGCTAGGGGTTCAGCTGCGCAGATTAAACAGTTGGCAGGTATGCGTGGTTTGATGACCAGGCCTTCTGGTGAAATTATCGAAACACCAATTACTTCGAATTTTAAAGAAGGTTTGACAGAATTAGAGTACTTTAATTCTACGCACGGTGCCCGTAAAGGTTTGGCTGATACCGCATTGAAGACTGCAAACTCTGGTTATTTAACTAGAAAATTAGTGGATGTCTCTCAAGATTGTATTGTTGTGGAAGAAGATTGTGGTTCACAAGAAGGTATAATTTTCCGCCCAGTAATAGAAGGAGGAGAAATTGTTGTGCCTTTAGCCGATAAAGTGCTTGGCCGTACAGTGCTTACAGATATTCGTCATCCACAAACTAATGAATTAATTATTGCAAAAGATAGTTTGCTTGATGAAAGTGCTGTAGAAGCTATTGAAGCAGCGGGTATTGATTTCATTAAGGCACGTTCTGTATTGATGTGCGAAAGCAAAGGCGGAGTTTGTGCGAAGTGTTATGGCCGTGATTTATCAACAGGTGATGCGGTTGATATTGGTACGGCAGTAGGTGTTATTGCTGCACAATCAATCGGCGAGCCTGGAACTCAGCTTACTATGCGTACTTTCCACATTGGCGGTGCTGCGCAAAAGAGTGCTGCGCAGTCCAATGCTGTTTCCTCTTTCTCGGGTTTTGTTAAATTGATTAATAAAAATATTGTTGAGAATGGTAAAGGTGAGAAAATTGTAATGGGTCGCAGCTGTGAGGCTATCATCCTTGATGATAAAGGTTTAGAGAGAACTCGTTATAAGATTCCATATGGTTCTAAATTGTATGTGGCAGAAGATGAACGCATCGACGCTGGTACAAAGTTAGCGGATTGGGATCCATTTGCTATTCCAATTATCACGGAAAAAGCAGGGAAAATAATGTTTGTTGACCTTGTTGAAGGTGTATCCGTAAAAGAGGTGATGGATGAAAGTTCTGGTATTGCTAGCCAAGTAGTTATAGATTGGCGTCAGCAAGCTAAAGGTAGTGACTTACGCCCACGTATTGTGTTAACTGATGAAAATGGCCAGGTATTGACCTTAGCTAATGGTCTAGAAGCACGTTATTTCTTGCCAGTTGATGCTTTATTAAACATCGCTAACGGAACTAAGGTAAATGCAGGTGATATAATTGCACGTATACCTAAAGAATCTTCTAAAACTCGTGATATTACTGGTGGTCTGCCGCGCGTAGTGGAATTGTTTGAAGCACGTAAACCCAAAGATCACTCATTGATTAGTGAAATAGATGGTTATGTTGAGTTTGGTAAGGATTATAAGTCTAGAAGAAGAATTATTATCAATCCAGCTGATAAAAATGCACAACCAGTTGAATATTTTGTACCACGTGGGCGTCATATCACGGTAAATGAAGGTGATTATGTATCGCGCGGAGATATGTTAATGGAAGGTAATCCTTCCCCGCATGATATTCTTCGAGTTATGGGCATTGAGGCTTTGTCTGAGCATATTGTTGATGAAGTGCAGCAAGTATACCGTTTACAAGGTGTGAGAATCGATGATAAACATATCGAAGTGGTATTAAAGCAGATGTTACAAAAAGTTGAAATAGTCGAGCCTGGTGATACTATTTTCCTTGCGGGTGAGCAGGTTAATCGGGATGAGCTTGTGCAAGCAAATCTGCGTGCGGATGCCCAAGGTTATCGCCCTGCAATTGGCCGTTTGGTATTGCAAGGAATCACCAAAGCTTCCTTAAAGACAGACTCTTTCTTCTCAGCTGCTTCTTTCCAAGAAACAACACGCGTTCTTACTGAAGCTGCAGTTGCAGGGAAAATTGATAAGTTGCGTGGCTTGAAAGAAAATATCATTGTTGGCCGTCTGATTCCTGCTGGTACAGGCCTTTACACTAAGATGATTAATCAAGTTGCCAAACGTAGGGATGTTGAAAGACAAGACAAGCAGGTTGAGCCCGATACACTAATTGATGATCAAAAAATTGCTTAACTAACTTAGTTATGGGTTGGGAACCACCACCCATAACTATTTCTATTGTAACTGGTTAATTTTAAATGATAATAACGCCAATAGTAAAAAATATCATTGCTAACTATACTGGGGAAAACCCAGGAGTAAAAGCTAATCTAACGCGAATGCTAATGCATGGTAAATTGGCGGGAACTGGTAAATTAGTGATATTGCCAGTTGATCAGGGCATGGAGCATGGACCTGCACGTAGCTTTGCTGTTAACCCTGATGCTTATGATCCTGCATATCATTTTAAATTAGCTATTGATAGCGGTTTAAATGCGTATGCTGCCCCTTTAGGCATGTTAAGCGCTGCTGTGGATGATTTTGCAGGGGTTATTCCGCTTATACTAAAAATCAATAGTTCTAATAGCTTGAGCGAAAAAGAGCCTGATCAAGCAGTAACTGCTACGGTTAAAGATGCATTGCGTTTGGGTTGTTGCGCCATAGGATTGACAATTTATCCAGGTTCAAATAATCAGCTAGAAATGTTAGAAGAAGCTAGAGATATCATCAGTGAGGCTAAAAGTTATGGTTTAGCTACAGTGATATGGTCTTACCCGCGTGGTGAAGCTATAAGTAAGCAGGGAGAAACTGCAATAGATATCGTTACATATGGTTGCCATATTGCCGCCACTTTAGGCGCTGACATAATAAAAGTTAAGTTGCCAACTGATTACATAGAGCAGCCAGAAGCCAAAAAGGTTTATATCTCGCAAAAAATTCCACTGATCACTATTGCTGATAGGGTAAGGCATGTGTGCCAAGCTGCTTTCAATGGTCGTAGAATTGTGATTTTCTCAGGTGGTGCTACCAAAAATGAATCTGAGCTTTATGAAGAAATTAATCAAATTAGAATTGGTGGTGGCAACGGCTCAATTATTGGGCGTAACGCTTTTCAGCGCCCTTATCAACAAGCTGTTTCGTTGTTAAATAATGTGATTGAGATTTATAGTTCTGATTAGGATTAAAGGATATTAGGAATAAGTAACTCAATTTGATAGAACGAAAGAATTTAAAAAACTATTGACTAATTACCTTAAAAATAAAAGTACTAAGATATGATTAATAGGCATTGCCCAGTAACTATATAGGCAATTAAAAAACCATTGTATTGTTGAATAATAATAAATCAAGAAGAGGTAATAAATGTTTATAAGATGCAGGTTTGACCATTACACAGCACTTTTTCGTTAGCAATGACATAATTGTATAATTTGAAACTTTTTATTGCTCTGATATTTATAACCTTCTGCAACTTTTTGCTGTAATTTTACAATTAATGATTTACAAAGCGATTTCCTTGAGTAAACTATAGGGTGTGTTTTAATTATAAGGGTAATTTTATGAATTATAATTTAGCAACAACCTTTGAATGTATATATAATCATACTATTGGGCTTTCAAAGAAAATAAACAGCTTAGAGGTAAGCAACAAAAATTTAAAGGATGATAACCCTAAAGTAAGTAATGTTTGGGTGGATTTTGATTGTTTCAAAGATGAAAATATAAAAATCCTGTATAATACCATTACAAAAAGTTATGATTCTATTATTAATAGATTACTTAAGTACGTAATTGAAAGGGATGAAAAAAATATCTATAACAAAGAATCATGGTACTGGACTACTGATTCAGAGAATGCTGATAAAGTTTTTAATATAATTAACAAAGTAAACTTAAATTTATGGCATAATAATTTGTTAGAGCCAATATCGGTCACCCCTTCTGGTCAATATGAAGAATATGTTTACCTTATGACTATGGTAGTTACGAATAAATTAGCAAAGAAAAAATATGTATACAATGAAGATACTTCGCACAATGAAGTTCCTTCTCATAATGAATCTAAAGTTGAATATATATGTGATTTATCATCCGATCAGGAAAATAAGCTAAATTATCGAAAGGTACCCCCGTATGAAGTATTTAAATATTTTGACTCCTCGGGAGAAATACCACCTTACCTGCAAGTTAAAATTGGAAATGCTACTAAAACGGAAGTAAATATTAAAATAAAGTCTATATTTCGCGATGAATTTATTGCTTATAACGAGTTATTGAAGAAGGCATTTAATTACGATCCATTAGCATGTAACGCAATTAAAAATGCACCAGAACATCTAGTCTATCATATGTGTGTTAATTATGTGCAATATAATTTAAAGCCTGTGGATATAAGGGACTTTTTTACAAAGTCTGAGACTTGTATTATGCATTACGAGTTGATTAAGACTGAACCAGATGATTATTGTTCTGAAATTGAACTTACTGAGTCAATTAACTTTTATGATGAAACTTAATTGCAAAGCGAAAATCTTTAGGGCTTGCTCCAGAGATATGGATTTTTAGCTCTGCACGTATTTATCGGTTATACTCTGCTTTAGTATTTTAGCGCTAAAATTTTCAAAGGTACTAAAGCTATTCTCTATTTTTTACAAATAACCATTAATAAGCCATATATAAATTTGATTTTATGGCTAGTGGAGGCTGCTTATATGAAAAATATAGTGATGTTATTACTCTTAATAGCTGTTTTTCTGTTTGAAAATGTGTGCTACGGGCAAGTAAAATTTAAATTAGGCGTATCAACTTATCGGAATATAAGTTTTGCTATCAAGGATAGTGATTTTCATTATGATATACTATATAAAAAAAAAAACTCCTTGTTGTCTGATTTTTATATTGGCTTAAATTATAAATTTTCTAATTTTTTTGATATAGAAATAACAGCAAACAAATTGACCTATTCTGTTATATTAAATGACAGGGGAAAAGTAGTATTTGATCCTAAATACAATCATGTTAATCATGATACTTTTGCTGTTGCTAACCGAAGTAGTGGTAAGATTTTGGCGGAAGTGGGAAATATTGTTTTTAAAGATAATCCAGCCACTTGCTGTAATATAGAGGGAACTTTTTTTAATAAAAGGGAGATTTGTGGTATAAATACTGTTAATTTTTATCGTAGTTCCTACCTTGAGAATAAAGTATATTTTGTTATTATTTCAGCAAGAATTAAGCCATTTAAAGAGAATAAAGAGTTTATACCGTATCTGAGTGCTGGTCTTGGGTTAGCATTCAATAAATCAAAGCTGTATTATAATGATGTTAGCCAAAGTAAAACTAACTTGGTAAAAAAGAAAAACTCTAACTCTCTTGTTGTTGAAATTGGTCTAGGAAGTAGCTATAGTATAAGTAATAAAACTCAATTGGATATTAGCCTGAAGTATATCGATTACGGAACTTATAAAATGGCAAATAATATAAAAAACAAGATAAAAGGTATATCTGTCATGGTTGGTGTATATACAGTTTTTTAATTGGAGTATCATTTAAAGCCAAGAGCAAAGCTTTTTTATGCCAATACATAAAATTAGTATTAGATCTTTCAAGATGCACCTCAATTTATCAATCGTTAAAGTTGTTAGCTATAAATCTTCGGTACTTTAATATCTTTTACTTCCTCATCTGAGTTTTTATTTATTATAACACTGTTCTGATCTATAAGTTGACTTCCCCATTCTTTTACAATTAATTCCAACTCAGATTGTAATTTGCGAATGGTTATTTGATTTTGTATCCGTGCAATTCCTGTAAATATTTTTGGTATTACCAAGTAAACAAACCATCCAAATCCTGCCGAAAGATAAATAATCAACCAAGTTTTAGGATTAGATACTATACTATACGCTGCGTCATCAGCATTTTTTCCTATGCCTATACTAAATATTGGAATGAGATATTGTAATACAGCAAGTAAGTTATAAGAAAAAACAATTTTTGAAGCATATTTTTTTTGATATGGATCAACAACCATGGCGATCATTCCAGGAAGTAGACCGATGACTGGTAGGAAAACTGCATATAATGAAAATAATGAAATAAGTATAACAAGAACTGAAATGGATATGAGTACTGTATTGCTTCGCAAAATATCAGTTTTAGCCATATGAACTTAATTAACCGTTATCTCCCTTACCTATATTTATGGCAGCATTAATAAAAGAAGTAAATAGCGGATGTGGGGAAAACGGCCTCGATTTAAGTTCTGGATGGAACTGCACACCAATAAACCAAGGATGCTGGCCAATTTCGATTATTTCAACCAGCTCATTATCAGAAGATATGCCGCTGAATGTAATACCAGATTGCTCAAATTGTTGTTTGTAATGAATATTGAATTCATAACGATGGCGATGCCTTTCAGTTATGGTTGCTTGGTGAGAATATATTTCTTTAACCTTAGTATGTTCCATTAAAGAGCAGGTATAATCACCAAGGCGCATAGTTCCGCCCATGTCACTATCATGTTGCCTTGCCTCACTTTGCCCATTGTGTTGCCATTCAGTCATGAGACCAATGATGTTTGTGCAATTAGGAGTAAATTCTGTGGATGAAGCGTCGGTGATACCAATAATATTGCGGGCAATTTCTATTGCTGCAAGCTGCATTCCTAGACATATGCCAAAAAATGGCAAATTATGCTCGCGTGCGTACTTAATGGCAATGATTTTCCCTTCCACGCCGCGATTACCAAACCCCCCTGGCACAAGTAAGCCATGCATGCCAGCTAATTTATTTTGCACATTTTCTTCGGTTATATTCGTTGCGCTCATCCAATGTAATTTAACGTTGCAGTTATGATGAATACCAGCATGATCAAGTGCTTCAATTAATGATTTATAAGCATCTTTAAGGCGATTATATTTGCCGACGATAGCGATATTTACTTCTGATTCAGGGTGTTCTTTGCGCTTGACTATATCTTCCCATTTACTCAAGTCTGGGGCGATATTAGATGGCAAATTAAAGCAGGATAGCACAATTTTATCAAAATTTTCTTTATGGTAAGCTATTGGAACACGGTAAATGCATTTTTGATCCAAAGCTTGGATAACATTTTCTTGAGGTAAGTTACAGAATAAACCGATTTTTTTGCGCTCTTCAGCAGGAATCTCCCTGTCAGAGCGGCAAAGCAAAATATTTGGCTGGATTCCAATTGACCGCAGTTCCTTTACAGAGTGCTGAGTTGGTTTTGTTTTTAGCTCGCGTGCTGCCGCTAAATAAGGAACTAATGTTAAATGGATATATAAGACATTATCTCTGCCTAGGTCATTTCCTAATTGGCGTATAGCTTCAAAAAATGGTAACGCTTCAATATCGCCCACTGTACCGCCAATTTCACACAGTAAAAAATCGGCATCTTCACAATTAGCAGTGATGGATTGTTTGATTAAATCAGTAACATGTGGAATAACCTGCACAGTTCCGCCTAAATAATCGCCACGGCGTTCTTTAGCTAACAATTGCGAGTATATCTTGCCAGCAGAAACGCTATCATCGCGTCGTGCATCAACCCCCGTTAGCCTTTCATAGTGGCCAAGGTCAAGATCAGTTTCGGCGCCATCACCAGTTACGTACACTTCGCCGTGTTGATAAGGGCTCATTGTTCCTGGGTCAATATTCAAATAAGGGTCAAATTTACGCAGGCGCACTTTATAACCGCGTGCTTGCAGCAATGCGCCAAGAGAAGCGGAGGCAATTCCTTTTCCCAATGAGGAAACAACCCCGCCAGTGATGAATATAAATCTAGTCATTGTCTACTCAACCAAAGGGACTTGTTTATTTGCAGGAGATTTGTCAGCATCCTTAGGAAGTGTTTGCTGCTCATCGACAATTGATTTAGCTATACTACTGCCACTACCACGTGCATTATCTATATTGATCTTAGCCAAAAACAAGCTGTTAACCATAAAAACTGCCGCGAAAAAGAAAGTTAATTTGGTTAAAATATTAGCTGAACTCCTTCCAGAGAAAATTCCATGCCCACCACCTGCTAAACCAGATAAGCCATCAGCATTGCTTTTTTGTAACAATACTAATATTATTAAAAAAGCAACGGTAACAGCTTGTAATATAAGTAATATGTCTTCCATTTTTGTTTGCCATATATTTAACTATAAGCATTGTAGCTCAATCTAGCTTGCAATGCAATCAATGTTAACTGTTTAAACGTTTTATTCATTAACTGAGGAGGAGGGGATGCTTTCAAATAAACGATACAGTAAACTGGTAATTGATTTGCATGAATCGGCAAAGGAAGATGTGTTGAGAAATGAGTTAGTTACTTTATATCAAGAAATTAGAGATTCTCTGGACGAGAAATTTAAGCTAGGTTTTAAAATGGATATTCTTGCCCGTTCAACGTTGCATTATTTTAGCCCTATGGTTAAAATAATGATTGAGGAAGTGTTTAAAAAGCAACCAATTATTGGTGTATCACAGCAAGATATAATAGAGTTGTATGTCAAAACAATCAAAAAAACCCTTATCAAGAAAGATAAGCAGGTTTTAGAAGTCATTCTTAATTATATTGATATAATTCCAGAAAAAGAGCAAAAGCCAACATTAGGTAATTTGTTTGCTGATAAAGATATATTAGAAAGCGCTTCGCCAATAAAAGAGCGCATCAAAGAAGTCATAGAGTTATTAGATTTTGAAGATAATATTAAAGCTTTCTCGGTAAAATTAAGAGTGGATGAAGAAAGAAAAGATGTAAGCCCTGCCAAGCGTGCTAAAATACAAGACCTATCTTCCCCAAGTTTATATTTGCGTTAATAATCGCATGGGCTTTGCTTGCGTCAATGAATGGAAATGAGGCATGCATTACTGGGCGTAAATTTATTTCCCCTTGATGTTTATTAAAAAAACTCCATGCATCACGAATTAATTTTGCTTTCTGGGCAAGGGTTTTATTTCGCAAGGTAGAGCCAATTAACTTTAAATTTTTCATCAGTACCTTGCCTAAATGTATATTGGCATGGCTGCCATTCATGACTGCAAGCAAAATCATAGTAGCATTGAATTTTAAACAATTAATATTGTCATTAAGATAATTACCGCCCAATATATCTATTATTAAATCAACCCCTTGTTGCTCATCACAGATTCGCGGGAAATTGGTATAATCTGCTGCAAAATCAGCTTGTAATTCTTGCTGGCAAAATTGTTGCTTTAACTTAGAGCTTGCTGTGGTTATAACTGTAGCATTAATTAACTTAGCTGCTTTAATGGCGAAGCTGCCAATACCACTTGCCCCAGCATGAATCAATATTTTTTGCTGAGGTTTTAATTTTCCTAACACAAATAAATTTAGCCAAATGGTTACCAATGCCTCAGGTAAGCAAGCAGCCTCTATAAAAGAAAAATTTTTCGGTTTTGGAAAAGTTAACGCCTTGTTGATGACTACATGGCTGCTATAGCCGCCTGAGGGTAATAATCCACAAATTTCATGGCCAGTCGCCAGATCAATACCGCTGATTTCCAAGCCTGGCGTTAAGTCCCCATTTTTAGGCAGGTATTTACCTTCGACATGCAACAAATCTGCTCTATTAATACCAGTTGCTTTTACTTCGATAAGTATTTCGTCTTTTGCAAGCTTGGGGATGAATTTTTCTTCTTTCAAAACCAGTTTATTATTTTCGATCTGATAAAATAGCCGATTATACACAAAACTCTACGGAAATAATAAATATCTTATATAGCAAGATACACTAGTTACAGAAAAATTATAAGATAAATTATCCGTTCCCACGCAAGTTGAAGTAGTTCCTTGATCGAAAGCGCGGATTATTCCATTTCCGCCAATACCATCATCTAGCTTGTTGTCTAGCGCCCACGCTTCAGTTGGCGTCATGATTGCTGATTGAGCATAGCTCCCTGCAGAGAAGCCTGCTATTTGCAAGGCGGTTCCTGTTGTGCCGCTGGTAGTGGTGGCAAGAGGATAAAGCTCAATACCAGCATTTGGCCAGCCACTGTTGGGAATATTGATTCCAATCATTGACTGCCCCGAAACTGTGGTTACCCCAGAAAAAGGTATAGTAATCATGCCCGCTAAATGTAAATGCTGCCAAGCTCTCAAAGATTCTATGGTATCTGTGGTATTTTGCCACTCTATCAAGCCATTGCCATTACCATCACAAAATGCGCCGCACCCTAAGTTAGCTGCTGCTCCGCTATAGTCACCTGGTAATGCTTGATAAGTTTGCTGGAAATTCTTAATTGCCGCGCTATAATTAGATAAGTTGTTTATTAAAGAACGTAAACGAGATTGCTCTATCAGGCCATTACCATAATTAAACGTTGCTAGAATTAGGCCTATTATAATTAGTACTAACGCCATCTCAACCATGGTAAAACCCCTATGTTTGTGCTTTAATTTTGGCATCATAGTTTATGAATATTTATTAAATTAATGTTAATGAATATCATCTTGATTTTGTAATGTCTAATATAAAATTTAAGGAGTTTTGTTTTGTTGTATCTGCTTGGATTAGGTTCTAATATTGGCGATAGATTAACTAATTTAACAAAAGCTCTGCAAAAGTTGCAAGAACTAGGTAAGCTTCAAACGGTATCAAATGTTTATGAAAGCAAAGCCCTTCTTCCTGTTGATGCGCCTTCTGCATGGGATATAAATTTTTTCAATATGGCGGTGTTAGTTGAAATTAATTTAACTCCATTTGAATTGCTTTCTGAGCTAAAGAATATAGAAAAAACATTAGGCAGGGACATGGCTTCCGCGGCTTGGTCACCACGTGTTGTTGATATTGATATTTTGCTTGCAGAAGAAATGGTTGTGAGTACAGCGATAGTGGAAATTCCTCACAAAGAATTACACAAAAGAAATTTTGCTCTAGTGCCCGCGGCAGAAATTGCCCCCAATATGGTGCATCCTTTATTAAAACAAACCATAAAAGAGTTGGCGGCAGTGGCTTCCAAGAAAGGGTTGCGAAGGATAGGGGGATTTTATGAGATAAAAAATAAAATATTAGTTCTATTAACGAAATAACTGTGAGTGTGTTCCTAAACGCTCCAAGGTTAATTCTTTATCCCCTATACAATATATTAGTAGAAAATCAGGGCCCCAATGGCATTCTCTTCTTCCAACGTAATTGCCTAGTAAACGTTGGTTTTTAAATTTTAACGGCAGAGGCTCACCTCTGGATAATAGCTGGATAACCAAAGTTAACGTATTCAAATCACGTTTTTGCTTTCTAGCTTTTTCTAAATCTTTTTTACACCTTGAAGTATAATTTATATTTGTTATCATTTATTTAAGCCTAGATCTTCCAATAATCTAGCTAAGCTATTATGTTTTATTAAGCCAACTCCTGTATCCGTTTCTTTAAAAGCGGCTAAGGTTTCTTCATTGGGGATTTTGCTAATTTCGTAACCAACTTTTTCTCTTATAGCAGATAATACAAATTCTTTAATAGAGATTTCTGCAATTGCTGTAACAATTTTTAGTTTTTGATGATCTCCTGGGGAAATCTTGATGTTAATTCTACTCATATAAGTACTTATGTTTTAATAACTATAATATACTATAGCTACTCTAATAAGTATAATACTAAATTTCAGGAAAGATCAAACTGATGATTGATTAGTGGCGTATTAAGTTTAGCCATTACCAAACCTAATCAAAACAGTATTGTCAGGCAGTGGTTGGATGCTAATTGAGGGCTTTTCTGAATTTAACTTAACCTCTGCAGCTTCATGCCCTTCGATGCTGGCAACGATTGCGCGGTGCAACTCGTCCATTTCTTTTTGATTATTATTCGCAAGCTCCGCCTGCCATTTGATTACCTCGCTAAAATGTGGTTGCTGGTTTAGTCTGTTTTGCATTTTGCCAATCAATGTAGCAAATTTATTATTATACATCTTGAGCTTACCATCCTGCCCATAAATGCATATAGGATCAACATGGTTATTTAAGATGGTTTTATAGACAGATAGCAGCTCATTATAGTGGCGCTCTAACGTCAGCTCATTAGTAACATTAGTATAATTTATAATACTAATGCCATTCTCAAGGCATGCAATGGTTTGATTATACATTTGCCCATTTGGTAAATATAAGTGATTAGTCTTAAAAGCAGATGTTCTTAGTTCATTCATGAGATTATCTTTATATTTAGCAAAATCCTTAATTTCAGGTAAAGAGTTTGCTTCGCGCATTTTATCAATAACCTGCCCATAGTTAGGGGATTTAGCTAAAAATGAAGGAGAGATGTTCAGAAAATTAGCAAAAGCATTGTTAAAATATATAACTTTTTGTTGGTTGTTGAGGATAACCGTGCCATGTAAGCTTAAATTAAGCAATTCGGTGATTATTTTATTAGCTTTGTTCAGTTCCTTTTCTGATTCTACATTCTCAGTAACATCTTCTGCATAACCTATTATTTTATCATCTGTGCTGATTATTTCATGAAAATCAATATGCTTGGCTTGATTGTTAATATTGAAAATTCTTCTTGAATTATAAGGTTCATTTATAGTGCTATTATTGTTAAAAAACAAATTATTAATCGCATTTTCTATTTCTCCATTTTTGGAATTAATATTTAAAAGACCAATCTCTTGCATTAAATTCATAAAAGCGGAGTTATAAAAAATTATTTCACCATTAGGTTGGCGTTTCCATACTGGAAAGGGAAGGGTTGAGAAAAGAGTTTCTAGTTCGTAGCTCATAGCTCTATATTTGTGCATATACTGAATAAGCCCTATCTCTGTTTCCTTGCTTGCACTTATATCTTGTAGCCAAATTATAATGCCATAAAATGCCCCAGTTAATAGAGGAGTATAGCTTAATTTGTATTTTAAGTATTTACCTTGTAATTTTTGGCTAACAAAATTTATAACCCCCTCCTTGCTATACCATTGATTGGATTGGGGGTTGTTTATATACTCTTCAATAACGCAAAATAAATTAAGTGGCAAGCGCGCTAATAGCGCATTAATATTAGTACTTTCAAGATGTATGCCTAACATTTGCTGTGCAGAAGGAGAAATTTCGGCTTTATTAGCCTGTAAATCGATAATAATACTTGCAAAAGGTGCGGTGCTTATCATGGTTTTGTGGTTGATGACTTCCTTTTCCAATTCGTCGTTTTTATTCATTAATAAAATAATCATGCTGATGACAATTATACTCATTAACAGTTCTGCAAAGAGCATAATTGATTGGCTATGTAAATATTGATCGCAAAGCACAATCGTGAGCCCAATCTCCAGGCTAACTAAAATCGCTATGAATAAGCGATAATAATTTTTAAATATGTGTGTTATTTTCATCTTAAGCGCCCCTCCTCACTTAAAAATCAATTCATATGATTATGTTTTTAAAATTAATGATCCCATCACCCGCCTGCTTTCTAAAGCAAGATGAGCCTCTGCTGCTGAAACTAAAGGATAATATCCATGAATTTTTGGCCTCAATAATTTAGCTTTCAACATTTCTAACACATCATTGCTGGCTAATGTTAATTCCATACGATTAGATTGATAATCAAATAAAGTTGGCCGCGTAAAGAATAAGGATTTTGCAGCAATATCTGCAGTTTTCACTTCAGCAACACCAGAAGTGGAGCCATAGCTAACTAAAATCCCCATTGGCATTAAGCAAGCAATTGAACCTGTATAAGTGGATCTGCCAATAGAATCATAAACAACATTAACTCCGATACCGCGAGTAGCAGTTAATACTTCTTCATGCCATCCTTCTTTTTGGTGATTGAATACTAAGTCGCAACCATTCTCTAAGGCCGCAGTTATCTTATTATCGTCGCCAACAGTGCCAATTACTACTGAGCCCATGCTTTTACACCATTGGCATAATAAACCGCCAACGCCCCCACCAGCCGCATGGACTAGTACAATATTATTAGGCCGAACAATAAATGCACGGCGTGCAAGCATGTGCACGGTTAGCCCCTTGAGAAAACCTGCCGCTACTATTTCATCACGTAAAGTTTCTGGTATTTTAATTAAATATTTCTGATCAATGCAACGTTTTTCAGCATATGCACCAGGTGTAGGGCAGGTGGCATAAACTACTCGATCACCAACTTCTAAAGAGTTAACAGAACTGCCAACAGTTTCAACTACCCCGCATGCTTCCATTCCTAATAAATTATCAGGGTTAGGTGGCGATACCTGGCCAGAGCGAACTTTTATGTCAAAGAAATTAACTCCTATAGCTGTGTGGCGCACCAAAACCTCATCGGGCTTTGGGGGTTGTATATTAACTTCCCGCACTGCGATAACGCTAGAATCACCTGTATTTTTGAAATAAAGTTGCGTTACCATTTAAGTCGCTAATTTAGTTTGCACTTCTCCATAACTATATAGTGTATCAATCTTGCCAATAGATACAAGTGTTGGATTGAAATTATTTTTTAAAAGGCTGTTCATTAAACTACTAACTTGTTTTGTATCAATTAAGTCTATGTTTTTTAATATTTCTTCAATGCTTAAATAACGGCCAAAAGCAGCGTAATTTCCTGCAAGCTTCTCTGCCCGCGATATCGAGCTTTCCTGCGCCATAAGCAAGGATGCTTTTATCTGTGCTTTTGCTCGTTGTAATTCGTTTTCATCAATTTTATAAGCGGCTTTGTGCAATTCTTGAATAGTTACTTCAAGTAGCTCATTAACTTTATCTTCCGTAGTGCTAGAATAGATGCCAAAAATACCACAATCTTCGTAATTAGAAGTAAATGCCGAAATTCCATAAGCTAGCCCTCTTTTTTCACGAACTTCTTGAAATAAACGCGAAGACATGCCGCCGCCAATAATTAAAGACAGCACTTGCTGTGCGTAATATTCTGGATGCAGGTAAGAACAGCCATTAAAGCCAAGGATAATATGAGCTTGCTCCAAATCCTTCTGTATACGAAGTTCGCCACCTGTGTAATTTGATTTTTCCATGGTTTTATTGGATTGGGAGGCGAATTTGGTGCATTTATTTTCTAATAACGTGTTAAAATGATTATGGTTAATATTTCCTGCTGCAGAAATTATTATGTTGTCATAGCTATAATGCTTATTTACATAATCTAAGAAATTTTCTCTGGTGAATTGCTGCACTAATTCTTCTGTTCCCAATATTGAACGGCCGATAGCCTGATTGGCAAAAGCTGTTTCCTGAAAATAATCAAAGATTATATCATCTGGAGTATCTTTGGTCTGGGCAATTTCCTGTAATATCACTCCGCGCTCCCGTTCAATTTCTTCATTAGAGAAAACAGAGTTTTGCAAAATATCTGTCAAAATATCAACTGCAATCTCAACATCATCCTTAAGAACTTTCGCGTGATATACAGTTTTTTCGCGAGAAGTATAGGCATTAAGATAGCCGCCGATTTGATCAAATTCCTCAGCAATATCTTTTGCCGAACGCTGCTCAGTGCCTTTAAATGCCATATGCTCTAAAAAATGCGATATACCGTTATTAGTAACGGTTTCATAACGGCTTCCAGTTTTAACTAAGATACTGATGGCTACTGTTTCCACTTGTGGCATGTGATCAGTGCCTATAAATATGCCATTTGCTAACTTATTAGTTTTAATAAAATCCATAAAGTATGATCCTTAATTAACTGTTTAATTTACTTAATTCTTTAATATCTAAGCCAGTGCTGGCTGAAACAACTTCTATACCCAACGAACCTGAATATACTGGTTTTATACTAATTCCTTCACGGTTACTTTCTGTATCCAACAAAGCTTTGATTTTAACGGGTGGGTAGCCTTCTGCCTGCAATAGTACAGAGAAAAACCTTTTAACAATATTATATCCGCTCTTTTCTTTCAGCAGATATTTCATTGCATAATCAAAACTTATTAATCGGCTTGTTTTCATTTATATGTATATTTTTATTCGTATTAGATTATAACAAAAGATAAGGGCTAGTGCTATATATTTGTTTAAAGTTTAGTTGCCAAGTGCATTCAATAAGTTCTTAAATGTTTCAATTTTCTGACTGCTGCCGCCCAATAAAAAACCAGATAAATCGCAGTTATGGAAAAGTTTTACATTATCTTCATTGACTGAGCCACCGTACATCACCTGCATCTTTTCCCCATAACTTTGCTTTATAGCGCAGATGATTTGCAAAACATCTTGTGGATTAGGGGTTATGTTGCTGCCTATTGCCCAATTGGGTTCATAGGCAATTATGCATTCAGCTAGGTTGGGGAAAGCCTTCAAATCATCTATTATTTGTTGGGTAGTTACCTTTATAGGGGCTTTTTTTCTTTCCCCCACACAGATAATCGGCGTAATTTGATTATTGAGAGCATTTATGGTTTTCTGGTTAATAATCTCATAGCTTTCATTGCAAGCTTTGCGCTTTTCAGCGTGGCCAACTATAACGTATTTACATCCCAGTTCTGCAAGCATTTTTGCGCTAACTTCACCAGTGTGGGCGCCAAATCCATTAGCGGAGCAATCTTGGGCACCAGGTATTAAATTAGCTTTTCCTTTTAATTTATTGTAAACGTCAGGTATATGTACAAAACTAGGGCAAATTACTATCGGGAATTTACTATTTAAGTTGCCAATGCCATCAGCTAAGGTTAGCGCTTCAGCATGGCTTAGATTCATTTTCCAGTTACTAACTAACAACATACAATGAGAAAAAGTATAATAATTTAGTTGGAAATTAGGTTATCTTATGTTGTGTGTCAATAAATTTAGGGAAAACCTATGCATATTAAATTAAGCAGAAAAGGCATTGCCTATAAGCAGTTGACGTAATAGTATAAAGGTTGTTACAGTATGATGTCCAATCAATTTAGAGGAACATCATATGGAACAATGGAAAGAGTG
>Ga0068876_10000092_pt1 | contig 67716 bp, 55 predicted proteins | sample NOAtaG_6_FD_66442 | JGI IMG/M metagenome (GOLD analysis project Ga0068876, IMG submission 66442) | Freshwater lake microbial communities from Lake Erie, under a cyanobacterial bloom - NOAA_Erie_Diel5S_2200h metaG | ecosystem: Environmental > Aquatic > Freshwater > Lake | place: USA: Ohio, Lake...
TCGACGGGGAGGAACCGTAGCGAATGACCTGCCGCCGCTCAACCCGCGTTGCCGCCGGGAAGCGGGGCAGGCTGGGAAAGGCCGGCGAGCAGCAGGTCGGCCACTTCGCCGATCCCGTCGTCGTCGTGGGCGGCCACGATGCGGTCGGCGGCTGCGAGCACGTCGGGCGTGGCGTTGCCCATCGCGATGCCGATGCCGGCGCCGCGGATCATCGGCAGATCGTTGACGTCGTCGCCGACGGCGCAGATCGATTCGGGCGCGATGCCCAACCGCTCCGCGATGGAGAGCACGCCAGACCACTTCGTCACGCCTGCCGGGGCGATTTCGCACATCCAGTCGCGGTACCGCGGGCTACGGATCGTGTGCAGCGAGAGCATGCCCGGCCAGGAGGCGTCGAGCGCCCGCTCGAGGTCAAGCATCTCGACGTGCGTGCCCATCGTGAACCCGGCGAACACGCCCTCGGGCGGCGCCTGGTGGAGATCGGGCACCACGTGGGCAAGCGCCCGATTGCGGTCGAGGTATTCCGCGACGCCGCGATTCCCCGGCACGCCACCGGACGCTGCGGAGGCGAGGCTGCGGCAGTGGAAGTCGTAGCCCGCGGCGAAGCTGTCGGTATAGAGGATCGGCTCGTGCCCGCGATCCACGATCAGCGCAAGCAGCCCCTCGAGCACGCCCGGGGCGAACGCCGCCCGCTCGAGCGTGGCATGCGTGCGAACATCCTTGATCAGCGCGCCTGATGCCGTCACCAGCGGTGCATCGATCGCGAGCCGTCGCGCGACCGGGAGCACGTCTCGGTAGCGACGGCCCGTGGCGATCATCACCCGCATTCCGGCCTCGCGGATGCGGCCCACGGCCGCGCAGGTGGCGTCGGTGATCTCGTGGCGGCTGTTGCTGAGGGTGCCATCCACGTCGAGGACGACGAGCCGAATGGCGGCCGGATCACGGGCTGCTGGTGCGTGGGACATGCCGCGTATGGTACTACGTTGGGCCATGACACCCTCCCCTGACGACATCCCCTTCACTCCCGTGGCCCGGGTGGGCGACATTCCCGCCGGCGAAGGCCGCACCTACGAGGCCGGCGGCCGGCTCGTGGCGGTCTTCTTCGATGGCGAAAACTACTCGGCGATCGACGACCTCTGCCCGCACATGGGCGCCTCACTCGGCACCGGGCCGCTGCGCGACGGCGTCGTCACCTGTCCGTGGCATGCCTGGCGGTTTCGGCTCTGCGACGGGGCCTGGTGCGACAACCCGAAGCTGAAGGTGGATGTCTTCGAGGTGCGGGTCGTCGGCGATGCGATCGAGGTTCGCGTGCCGCCGGCGAAGGCGGTGGAACTGCCCGCTACGTCGCCGACACCGTAAGCGAGCCGCCCGGCTCGAGCACGTGCGGCTCCGCGAGCCGCTCGGCGGCCACCCGCCGCGCCCAGGCCGCCGCATCCTGCTCGATCGGGGGCCAGGTGCCGTAGTGGTTCGGCAGCGCGATCCGCGGCTTCAGGAGCGCCAGCGCCTCGAGCGAGGCGTCCGGGCCCATCGTGAAGAGGTCGCCGATCGGCAGCACCGCCACGTCGAGCCCCTTGCCGTCGCGCGGCTTGCCGATCCGTTCCATGTCGGAGAAGAGCGACGTGTCGCCGGCGAGATAGATTCGCACTCCCGCCACGTCGAGCACCCAGCCGGCCGGATTGCCGCCATAACTGCCGTCAGGAAGGCTCGACGAATGATGGGCGATCTCCATCCGCGCCGTGCCGCCGGGGATCGCCGCCTGCCCGCCGAGGTTCATCGGCTGGGCGCGTTCCACCCCCTGCTTCGCGAGCCATTGCGCGATCTCCCAGTTGCACAACACGGTCGCGCCGGTCCGCTTCGCGATCGCGACCAGGTCGGCGACGTGATCGAAGTGGCCGTGCGTGACGAGGATTGCGTCGCAGCGGACGTCTTTCGCCTTCATCGACGCCGTCGGGCATTCGTCGAAGAACGGATCGACCAGCAGCGTGCCGGCGCCGGTGTCGATCAGCCAGGTGGCGTGGCCGGTCCAGGTGAGTGTGACGGGCATGGTGAGTCTCCGATCAGGGGCGCAGTCGCGCCATCATGCATTTCTTGTAGGCTTCGACGCCGGGCTGGCCGTAGGGATTCGTGCCGACGAGCCGGCCTTCGACCACCGTGGCGAGCATGAGCATCTGCAGCAGTTGGCCCACCGTGTGTTCGTCGATCCGCGGCAGGAGGATGTCGGCCGTGGGCCGCTTGTCGCTCGCATAGGCTTCGTTGGTGCCCGCGGCGGCGGCGGCGAGCATGTCGGGCCAGGCCTTGCCGACGAGGTCGTCGAGTGTGTCTTCGTTGGCGGCGAAGCCGCTGATGGTGGGGAGCGTGAGCCGGTCGCGCCGCGGCTCGCCCACCAGCAGGTTCGTGATCAATTTGTCGCGCCGCCCCTCCTGATGCTGCTGGCCGCGGGAGTGCAGGTCGCGGGTCGTCACGGTGGTGAGCGGCGTGGCCCCCTGCTCTGCCTTGCCGAGGCTTTCGGAGAGCAGTTGGTCGTACCAGAGGCCGACCGCCTCGAGCCGGTTGCTCCAGGTGGAAAGCACGCGGATCGTCGCCCCCATGCGGAGTTCGGCGAGATGCGAGACGCCGACATACTGGAGCACTGGATTCTCGCCGATGGGCGCCTCGCGAAACCGACGATTCATCGCGGCCGCCCCTTCGAGCAGCCGCACGACGTCGATCCCCACGATCGAGGCGGGCAGCAGGCCGACGGCCGTGAAGACGGAAAATCGGCCCCCCACGCCGTCCGGGATGTCGAAGACGTCGGGGCAGCCGATCGCCCGGGCGAGGTCGGCGAGCTTTCCCGACGTGCCGGTGATCGGCACGACCCGCTCCGCGAGCGCCGTGCGGTCGCCCCCCACGGCGGCGAAGAGCGCATCGAGGAAGAGCCGCGTGGCGACGGCCGTTTCGAGCGTGCCGCCGCTCTTGCTTACGATCAGGAGCGCCCACCGATGGAGCAGATCGTCGGCGCCTCCGGGGGCGGAGAGCAGGTCGAGCAGCCCCTGCGCCGAGTCGTTGTCGATGTTGAAGCCCTCGAACGAGAGCCGTGGCCGCCCTCCCCGCTCGCCCCGGGGCAATTCATTGTGAAACGGGTGGCAGCAGGCCTCGAACAGCGCCCGCGTGCCCATGTAGGAGCCGCCGATGCCGAGCACCACCACGCGGTCCACTGCATCGCGGATGCGGCGGGCCGTCGAGAGGATCGAGAAGAGCTCGCTCTCGGGTCGCTTCGTCGTGTAGTCGGCGAGCAGTCGGTCGGGGAGGTCGATGAAGGCGGGATCGAGCACCTCGCCCGGCTGTACGGCCCCCGAGCGGTAGCGATCGATGTCGGCGAGGGATTCACGCCGGGCCTCGTCGAGCCGGCCGGAGATCGCCTCGACATCCTTTCGCGCGAGGCCGCCGGTGGCGAAGACGGCGGCAGGGTCGTACTGGATCGGATCTTCGGGCGGCTTGGGGCGGACAACGCTCATGGGGAGTGACCTCGGCTATTGTTGCGGGGGCTGTGCCGGTATTCTTGCCGGCGAAATGTAGCAAACAGCGAAGCACTCAGCCTCATCCAGCCTCATCCAGCCTCAGCCAGCCTCAGCCAGGGAATCACAGCCATGAAAGAGCACGAACTCGTCCGCGAACTTGCCGAGAAAAACTCCTCCAAGATCGTCATGCTGGTGGCCGACGGCCTCGGGGGCCTGCCCATGGATCCGGGGGGCAAAACCGAACTCGAGACCGCCTCGACCCCCAATCTCGACCGGCTCGCCGCCCGTGGCACGAGCGGGTCGAGCGTGCCCGTCCTGCCGGGCATCACGCCGGGATCGGGCCCCGGCCACCTCGGCCTGTTCGGCTACGATCCGCTCGAATTCAAGATCGGCCGCGGCGCCCTCGAGGCCACCGGAATCGGTTTCGAACTGGGCCCCGACGATGTGGCCGCCCGCGGCAATTTCTGCACGCTCGATGCCGCGGGGCTGATCGCCGACCGCCGTGCCGGGCGGATTCCTTCGGAGGAAAGCTTCAAGGTCGTCGAGCGGCTCCAGGCGGTGAAAATCGACGGGGTCGAGACGCTGGTGAAGCCCGTGAAGGAGCACCGTTTCGTCGTCGTGTTTCGCGGCAAGGGGCTGGATGGCGGCATCGCCGACACCGATCCGCAGGCCCTCGGCGTGGCCCCGCTCGCCCCCCAGCCGCTCACGCCGGCTGCCCGGCGGACCGCCGAAGTGGCCGCGGAATTCGTGCGCCAGTCCCGGGCGATTCTCAAGGACGAGCCGAAGGCCAATGGCCTGGTGCTCCGGGGATTCGCGGCCAAGCCGGCCCTGCCGACCTACGAGGAGCTCTACGGCTTGCGGGCGGCGGCGATCGCCGTCTACCCGATGTATAAGGGGCTTGCGCGGCTCGTCGGGATGACGCTCGTGGGCAAGGCCCAATCGCTCGAGGAGCAGGTCGATGAGCTCGCGCAGTGCTGGAACGAATACGACTTCTTCTTCATGCACTTCAAATACACCGATTCGACCGGCGAGGATGGGGCGTTTGAGCACAAGGTGAAGCGGATCGAGGAGCTCGACCGTATCATCCCGCGGATCGAAAAACTGCGGCCCGACGTGCTGATCGTCACGGGCGACCACTCGACGCCGAGCCTGCTCAGGAGCCACAGCTGGCACCCCGTGCCGACGCTTCTCGCGGCCAATACCTGCCGCCCGGATGGATTGACGAAATTCTCCGAGCGCGAGTGCCTCCGCGGCGGCTTCGGGATCTTTCCGGCCAAGCATCTGATGCTCCTGGCCATGGCCCACGCGCAGCGGTTCGGCAAGTACGGGGCGTAAGCCCGCCTCTGCTGGAGCGAATCGCTCCAGCGCCGGGGCGCCAGCGACCAGTCGGGCTGGGGCAAATCGCCCCAGCCCGATTTTTTTGTGTCCGCAACTGGTCTGGCTTGAGAAAAAAATGTGACGAAGGAAAGCGCTTTTTCCTCGGCCGGAAGCGGCTTTTCAGCCTGCCCGACAGCATGGCGTGCGACTCGTGCGCGGGATTGGCACGCCGTGTGCATCTTTGGCAGTCGGCGAGGGGCACGTTGACCTCGCTCGCCGGAGGTTGCCTCCGCGTCGTCTCGGTTTGGGATTGCCTGTCTTTTCGGGAGAACGCTCATGAAGACCTCTGTTGTTTCGGTGCCATCGGCAAGCCGTTGGTCACTCACACGGGCTGACCTGGTGCTGTGTGCGCTGCCGATCGCCCTGTTTCTGTCGATTGTTTCGCTCGTCTGAAGTCGTGTAACTGCCCTCGTGAAAGGACGTCCGATGCCGCGTTGTCATCACTCATTTCTTTCCCGTGCCTCCCGAGCCTTTTCCTCTTTGGCGGTCAGTTGCGCGTTGGCGATCCTGACGCTGCTGGCTTTGACAGTCGGCGTTCCGCAGGACTCGCACGCCGACGGCGTCAGCCCGGGAGAGGCGAATGCCATTGTTCCCCAGATGGCGATCCCTGTCTTCGAGCCGGTTGCCCCTTCTGTGGTGCGGAAGGTTCAGCCTCGCGATGCGAGCACGATTCCCTGGATCTCCCGCCGGGGAGCGTCGTCCCGCAGCAAGGAAAGTCCGGCGCGGGAACTGTTCGGCCTGTCGAAAGTTGCCTTTCCGCTGCTGGTCAGCGATGTGGTGCCGGTCGATGCATCGAGCCTGACAGTGGTCATGTCCGGCAACACCGTCGGAGTTCGGTAGACCCTTCGCATCCGTCAGTCCAATTGACCCACTTCATTGAAACGACTGCTTGGAGCATGGCCATGAACACGTTCAACCCAAACAACGCGATGAATACGACTCATTCGCTCAGGGCGCTGGGGATCAACGAGATCGTCATCGTCGATCCCGCCTGCGACCGCTATGGCGACTTCGTGAGGGCGGCGCAGGCCGGTGACGTTGGGCTGCATTTCTGCTGCGACGGCAGGTCGGCCGTGCGGATGGCCCGGCGGTTTCGCGCTGATGTCTGGCTCGTGAGTGTCGAACTCCAGGACATGTCCGGCTTTGACCTGCTCGAAATGCTGTCTCCGCACGTCGTGCAGGGAGACGTCGACCCGATGTTGGCTGGATCGCGGATTTCGCTTGGCCGCATCGGCGAGGCGACCCGTTCGGCGGTTTTCATCGTGGGCGATGAATATCGCCTCGAGGAAGAGCAGCGGGCGTTGGCCTCCGGCATCGCCGGCTACCTCGTTCGCCCTGTCACGCTCGACGTGATTCGTGCCACGCGGTCACCAGCCGATTCCACGATGCTTCCAGTTTCGATTCCAACGCCACAGTCGTGAGTCGGGGCTCGTTCTTTTCCGTCGTGTCTTGTTTTCGTCAGTCTCTTCTCGTCATTGATCTGCAGCCCGTTTGACTTGTCTTTGTTGGGGTAGGGTACGAGGGGATTTTCCCATGAGCAATGCCGCGCACCTGCGGGATGATGCTTTCTCCGGTATGGTCAGCGGGACCATCCCAAACGTGGTCGTCGTCGACCCGCACTTCGAGTCCTACAAGCCGCTGGCGGCCAGCGCCAGGCTGGGGAAGTTGAACCTGCATTTTCGCTCCAGCGGCACCGATGCCCTGAAGCTCGCGCGACAGCGCCGCGTGGACGCCTGGCTGATCGCGATGGAACTCGATGACATGTCCGGGCACGACTTTCTCGAACTGCTGCAGACGCGGCTGGACGGGGCAAAGGCCGCGATCGTCCAGTCCGGGACAGTCCAAGGCCGCGAGCGGGACATTGCCGTCCGCGAGGCGTCCGAGATGGGGGCGAATTCGCTCCTCTCGACGCCGATCACGTTTCGCGACTTGGAGCGATTGCTCGGGCAGGTCAGCGGTGGCCAGGCCGCCATCGAGCCCAGCTTCCGCACAAGCCGAGCGTTTGTGACACTGCCGGTCGGCGTCGGCGCCGCGGTGGTCGCCATCGCGGTGCTGATGATGGGCTGATACATGGGCGGATAGTTCCATGCGGAGTGACAGGTTCTGAATCGTCACACAACAGTCGCATTGGTCGTCGCAACGCTCGCCCTGCTCGCGCACGGTGGGCGTGTGCATGCGCAGAACGATTGGCAATACCCCGACCCCTACTTCGGAATTCTCGAAATCGAGAAGTCGCGCAGGCCGGTGGGCGATCGTCGCTCTGAATCCGAAGTCAGGCCCGGCCCGAAGCCGCAGGCGCCATCCCGCCCGCCCCGGTTGTTTCGCCCGCGGACGGTCAAGCGATCGCCGACCCGCTGACGAGCCTTGCGCTGCTCACCAGCGGGTTTCGATGCCGAGACCGCCCAGGTCGGCCATTGGCAGCGGCACGACGCTCACCTCCATGCCGCCGAAATGGAGCTCCGTGTTGCTGACGGCCCGCGAGCTGGCCCACGCGAGATACCAGCCGAGGAAGACCTGCGACGGGAAGTGGGAGTCGGTCGTCATCCGCGAGAATCCGACGAACGTCGAGCAGACATAGAGCGCACCCTTCGCCAGCGGGCTCTCCACCATGTCGGCGGCGGCGAGGAACGGGATCGCGCCGACGAAGGCATGTCCGCTGACGCCGTTGTCGTCTTGGAAGAATTTCCACTGGCTCCCGGCCGAACTGTTTTCGAGCGGCCGCGAAGCACCGGTGGCCAACTGCATGACGTAGACCGGTGGCGCGCCGACGATGAACATCCGCAGCGAACGCGAGCCCCATTCGCCCAGCACGTCGCCGGCGGGCTGGCCCTCGAAGACGAGCCCGGTGAGGCCCGCCACACCGAAGACGGCCAATGCATACCGTCCCTCGCCGATGTCCTTGCAGCCCCGGAAAAACGTGCCGAGATCGGTGGGCTCGACGCTGCGTTGCCAGGCGTCCTGCATCGTCATGTCGAAGCCGGTATTGGCCATCAGGGCGCCGGCACCGAAGGCTCCTGTCAGGCAGACGAGGCTCTCGCAGGAATAGAAGTTGCGGTAGTCCTCCAGCACCTTGTAGCCGAACCGGGCCGCCCGGGGGTGCTTGCTGTGCGCCCATGGCGGCTCGTTGCGGGCGGCGAGCATGCTCTCCCCGGTCAGTGGTGGCAGTGAATAGACCGGCTCCGTCGACGGGGCCATCCGCGCGGCGAGTTGAGCGGTGATGTTTCTCGTGTCGCCTTGCCACGGGCTGGCCGGCCAGCCGCCGGTGAGTTCCACCCGGCCGGGACCGGCGGGCTCATTGGCTGCGGCGATCGACTGCGTCTCCACGAACGCATCGATCCAGGCTCCGTGCGCGGTGGGGACGACCCGCACGACCACGCGCTGCCGCCGCGGTGGCCATGCCGCCGAGGCGATCGGCAGCGCCCCCGGCGCCGGTGGTTCACCGGGCGGCTCGACCCAGGCCGATTCGATGACGCCTTCACGGGGCGGCGTCGACGTGAAGTCGGGCTCGACCGCTCGCACGATCGGCCAGTCGGCGGCGACGGTGGCCACGGTCTGCTTCCACAAGAGCCTGCCATTCTCGCTCGGCAGGAACATGCCGCCGGCCTCTTCCGCAGAGTCAGCCGCCGGTGGTTCCTCGGCCCAGGCGAGCGATGCGCAGGATGCGATCAGGAGCGCAGGCAGCACCTTGCGCGCCGTTCGCATGACCGCATCGAATAGGTGGAACGGATTGGGTGGCATCGGTGGGGCGGAGAATGTCCCAGCCGACGCCCCGCGTGGCAAGGTGTTTTTGAGGCTGAAAATAAGCCCAACCCGGCCCGGGGCTGCCTGTACCCTCTCGGCGGACGTTCGCTGCGGACATCCTGTCCTTCGCTCACTGCATGTCCGCTCGCTTTCGGCATCCTGCCTGCGCTCGCTTCCATAGCCCGCGAGAAGGTACAGGCAGCCCCGGGCCTCCCCGCATTCTGAATAAACCGCAGGAGGAGGCTTCGGGTGACCTGCACCCCGCTCGCCGGCGTTGCTGACAAGCGGAGGCAGGATGCCGGGAGCGCAGTCAGCATCGAGCGAGCGGAGGGCATGGATGCCCGTAGCGAGCGTCCGGAGAGCCGGGGTGCAGGTCACCCGAAGCCGGTTTGGGCGAGTCCGCATACGACAGGCTTCAGCCTGTCCTATCGGGCTTCGATGAAGACTTCCATTTGCTGGCCGACGAAGAGGGGCGGCCGGTCGGCGGGGTCGCACTCGTAGATCACCTGCAGCACGCGCGTGTCCACCCGCTCGGTGTTGTCGCCGGTGAGCGATTTCTTCGGCACGACGAATGGCTCGACCCGCACGAACTCGAGCGGATACCGCTCCTGAAGGCTGCCGCGGGGCACGGCTGAGGCCTTGGCATCGCGGTTGAATCGCGGGATGTCGAATTCGTCGATGTCGACCCGCACGTGGAGCCGCTCGATGTTGCCGAGGATCACGAGCGGCTGGCCGGGCGGAGCGCCGACATATTCTCCGGGCCTCACGTTCACCTGAAGCACTTGGCCGGCCACCAGCGACCGCACGATGAGGCGATCGAGCTCCGTCTCGATCTTCGCCACTTCCGCTTCCGACTTCGAAATGCCGGCGCGGGAAACGTCGCGGTCGTATTCCCACGAGCCGGCCTTCAGCAGGGAGAGATCGGCCTGCGTCCGTTCGAGATTGGCCTGCGCCGCGGCAAGGGCCTCGCGCCGCGCGATGAGTTCCTGCTCGGTCGTCACCTTGCGGGCAAACGTATCTTCCGCACGCCGCAGGGCGTCGGTCTCGCGGGCCACATTCGCCTGCGCCTCGTTGACCTGCGCGATGAGCACTGGAATTTTTTCCTGGCGGGGCTCCGCCTCGAGCCGCACCAGTTCACTCTTCGCCTGTGCCACCGCGGCCCTCTTCACCGCCAGTTCGCCTTGCAACTGACGGTCATCGAGGCGGAAGAGCGGCGCGCCCGGCTGCACGTCGTCTCCCACCTTCACGAGCACCGCCGTCACGACGCCCGGCGTCGCCGAGCCGACGGCGATGTTTTCCGTCTGGGCCTCCACGACGCCGGCTGCCGCGAGCGTTGTGGCGAACGGGCTGCGGGCAGGCTCGATCGGCGGAGGCGGCGTCTGCACGACCACGCGGTTTCGCCACACATACCAGCCCGCAAAGCCCAGGAGCGAGAGGGCGACGAGCGGCAGGACGAACTGCGTCAGGACGTCGCCGACTGTGCGGCGCCGGTTGAGCCGCGGCTGGCCGCGAGCGGGCGGCGCGATGTCGTTGGGAGCGACCGCCATGCCGTCAGCCTCCGCGGGCCGGGGAAACCGTCAGCTCGGCGTGGGACCGCGCCCAGGCGTCGAGCATCGCCACCTGCTTCGAAAAATCCTGTTCCGCGACGTTGAGCGGGCTCTTGAAGAAGCAGGAAAGCCATTCGATCGCACCATACTCGCCGGCGCGGCGTGCCCGTTCGACGAGCCGCACGAGGTCGAGCACCAAGGGCGCCGCGAGGATCGAATCGCAGCCCTGCCAGGTGAATTGCAGCGTCATCGGCGTGCCGAGAAAGCCGCGGAAGTGGATGTGATCCCAGGCCGTCTTCCAGTCGCCCATGCTCTCGATGTATTCGATCGAGACGTGGGTCTGCGGCGGGTAGCCGAGGATGGCGGCGAGCAGGTGGTCCTTGCTCCGCACCTTCGCCGCTTTGTTGCGCGGATCGTCGAGCACCTTGCCATCCATGTTGCCGAAGATGTTGTGGCCGACCCAGCTCATCACCTCGAGGTTGCGGGCGGCGAACATCGGGGCGAGCACGCTCTTGAGGAGCGTTTCCCCGGTCTTCCCGTCGCAGCCCGCATGGGCGATCCGCCTTTCGATCGCCACCTGCTGCAGGCACGTCGGTGTCGAGCCGGTGGAGGGCGTGAAATTGATATACGAGGCTCCGGCTTCCGCGGCAGCGAGAAAGTAGAGGCTGCTTGCCGGCAGCGGGCACTGCTCGGCGCTCGAGAGCAGCGGCTCGACGGCGGCGAAGTCGTCCGGGATCGGCAGCGCCGGCGGCGGTTCGGTGGACGCGACGTTGACCACGACCACGTGCCCGAGCCCCTCGGCCTTCTGAAAGGCCTCGACATCGCCACGCACGCGGTCGACTGCCGCCCGCGGCGTCTCGACCACGGCCGCCGTGCGCGGGTCGGCGAGGCTGCGGATTTTGTCTCCCGCGGCGACGAGCGTGCCGGGCCGTAGCCGTGACTCGACCTCGGCAAAAAAACCGGCGGCGTCGGCGAGCAATTCCGGCGGGATGGCGCGGCTCTCGGCCCACATCCGCTGCGCCTCGTCGCCGAGGCGGCCGGCGCGGATGTCGTGGCCGCCGACGACGATGTCGGCGAAATCGACGAGCGACAGCCGCGTGAACGGATCCATCGCGGTGACCACGCCGACAGGGTCGATGGCTCCGCGGCGCAGGGCTGCCAGCCCCGTCATCAACGTGGTCGCCACACCCCCCTTCGCCCCGATGAGCCAGAGACCCACACGAGAGGCAGACAGCGGGCGAGAGCCAGGCAGCGGGCCCGAGGAAGAGGAAGATGGTGGCATGCCGTCATTCTTTGCCCGATGCGACCGGCGTCAAGGATGGTCGGGGGAATGCGGCGCCGGCGCGGCGAGATGGTGAGGGCCCGACGCGACCGACTCGATCCGGCCATCCTCCATCGCCGCGATGCGGTCGGCGAAGGAATAGGCCCGCGAGTCGTGCGTGACGACGATCACGGCCCGATCGGGCTGAACCGCGATCTTCTGGATGAGCTCCATCGTGATCCGGCCGTTCTCGGCGTCGAGCGCGCTCGTCGGTTCGTCGCAGACCAGGAGCCGCGGCTCGTGGACGAGCGCCCGTGCGATCGCCACCCGCTGCTGCTGGCCGCCGGAGAGCTCGCTCGGCAGGTTCGTGAGCCGGTCGCCGAGGCCGAGCCGGCCGAGCACGTCGGCGGCGGCCGCGACGGCGGCGGACCGTCGCCAGCCCGCGATCAGGAGTGGCACGGCGGCATTCTCGACGGCCGTGAGCGAGGGCAGCAGGTTGTAGGACTGGAAGATGAAGCCGACATTTTCGCGACGGAAACACACCTTGCGGCCGTTGGTCATCGTCACCAAATCCTTGCCGAGCACGGAGACATCGCCGGCCGACGGCTCGAGCGTGCCGGCGATGATCGAGACGAGCGTCGTCTTGCCGCAGCCGCTCGGGCCCACGAGCATGAGCAGTTCGCCGTAGGGCACGTCGAGATCCACGCCGCGGAGCGCCCGCGTCATCGAGTCGCCGCTGCCGAATTCCTTCGTCACCCCGCGCACGCGGATGGCCATCTCCTCGGCGCCGATGTCGTCGAACGTGGTCGGGGCGGGCATGGCGGGCTTCATCCGCGAAAGACGACGGCCGGGTCGAGCACGAGCACCTTGCGGATCGAGAGCACGCTCGCCACGAGCACGATCACGAACACCGCCGCCGCCGTGATTGCGAGCACCTGCCAGGGCATGAAGAACGAGAGCCGTGTCATGCTCCGCGACCACCAGCCAAACAGCGCCGCCAGCCCCACGCCCACGCCGTAGCCCACGAGCCCGACATGGAGTGCCTGCGAAAGCACCATCAGCAGGATCATCCAATTGCTCGTGCCCATCGCCTTGAGGGCGCCGAACTGGCGGATGTTTTCCACGGTGAAGAGATAGAATGTCTGCCCCGCGATCGCCGTGCCGACGAGGAACCCGAGAAACACGGTGATCCCGAAGTTGATCGGAATGCCGGTCTTCTGCAGGTAGTAGATGATCGTCTTGCGGAGGAACTGGTCGCGGGTGACCGCCTGCAGGCCTGTCTGCGCCTCGATGCGGTGGCAGACCTCCTCCGGCGCGAGCCCCGGCTGGGGATTGGCCAGCACGAACGACAGCACCTTGCGCTCCGGCGGCGCGAACGTCACCGCCTGGCTATAGCGTGTGTAGAGGATGGGAAAACTCTGGAACGTGCGACTGGCCTTCGTGATCCCCACCACCACGGCGCGGTGGTCGTTCATCTCGAAGACGCGGCCCAGCCGGAACGGCTCGCCTGGCCAGATCCGCTTGTAGCCGGCATCGTCGATGATCACCGCGTCGGGCTTGCGGAGGTCGGCGATCGAGCCCATGAAGACCCCCTCGGGCGCGCCCACGAGCGTGGCATCGTCGAGACCCAGCAGGATCATCTGCTCGTAGGAGCCCTCCTCGAGTCGGGCTCGTGCGATCCCCTTGTAGAACCGCACCGCCCAGTCCACTCCCTGCACACCCTTGACGCGAAAAAGCTCGGTGTCGGAGAGCGGCTTGATGTCGTCGACGAACTGGACGTTTTCGTCCATCACCCAGATGCTCGGCCCCTGCACGTCGCGAATCTGGCTGACCGTGAGCGACATGAGGCCGCAGAAGATCGAGGCCTGCTGCGCGATGAGGAGCGCGGCGAACACCACCCCGAAGACGATGCCGAGGTACTTCGCCCGGTTGCCGATCAGCATCTTCCACGCGATCCAAAACATGCCGGCAGTCTACCGTTACCGGGCAAAAAAGGTGTCAGGACTCTTTTCCGGCCTCAACGGTCCGATGCTCCAGGAACGGTCGGATAGACAAGAGTCCTGACACCTTTTTTGCACCGCTACTTCACGGGAATGACGCGTGGATCGAGCCAGACTGTCGGGGCGTGCGACGCTGCGCCATCGACAGGCTCGACCACGAGTTCAATCTGCGTGGCGCCCTCGAGATCAGTGCGGATGAAGAGCGGCGGGCCGTCCTTGTGAAGGACAGGAGATGCGAACGTTTCTTTCCGCACGCCGTCGGCAGCTATCGCGACGACCCGCACGATCGCTCGGATCCCCTGCTCTGCCGAGTCGTCGATCGCGACGGTCGATTCCAGTCGCCGAGCGGGGCGACTCACGTCGTACAGGATCCGCGTCGGGCCTCCGCTCGCGCCAATCGCCATGCCCTGGAACCCCGTCAGCCCGCGGATCGTCGGCCAGTCGCCCGCGAGCGTGCTGCCCATGGCAAACCGGCGGCCACCGATGGAGTCCTGCGGGGCGATCGCAGTCGGCCGGATACGAGCGAGGCTCGTCGCGGCCTGGCCTTCGACCGCCACCACGAGGCTGGGATCGGCCGCGATCACCGCCGCGGCCTCGCCGATACTGGAAAGCGAGAACCGCGAGCCGTCGTCGAGGGCCACGCTGATGGTTGCCGACGGCTGCGGGGCGGTGGGCGTGCTCGTCGTGATGCTCTGCACGCGTTCGATGGGCACGGCGACCGGGCGGCCCTGCCAATCGATGCTGAGGAGCCCGTCGTGGAGGCGGAGCGATCGGGCCGAGAGGCGGTCGCCGTTGCGCAGCCCGATGAACCAGCGGGCTTGTGTGTCGGCGTGCGCCGCCATGCCCTCCTCGATCTCGGTCTCGGCCGGCCGGCTCGCGGCCGTCGCGCGAAAGCCGACGAAGTCGGCGGCCGGGAGCGGGATGGTGCCAAGCGCGGCCGACCGCACCATGGCCGTCTTCCCGTCGAAGGCTGTGAGCGTGCCGGCGATCACTCCGCCGTCGGCAAGCACGATGTGCGGCCCGAGCGGCAGCGGCGGGCAGCGACCCCAGGCGACGAGGCTCGCCGCCGGCATATCGAGCGGGGCTGTCTCGGGCTGCGCGGGGGCGACCGCGTGGCAGGCGGCCACGACGAGCGCGACGGCGGTACGGAGCAGGGCGCGGCGGCGACACGGACGCATCATGGCGAGGGCCGATCCCGCTGGTAGAGGGGCGTGAGGTCTTTCGGCGTCTGCAGGACGGTCAACGCGGCGCTCGTGCCATACTCGGCGCAGGAGGGATCCTGCCATGAGCCGTCGTCGCGCTGCGCTGCGACGAGCGTCGCCGCCGTCGCGGGATACCAAGACTCCCAGTCGGCATCACCTCGCTGCCAGAGCGCGGCTGCCGTGGCGGCGAGCCCGTAGAGTGCATAGCCATCGCCCGATTCGAGCCGGATCGTCGTGCCGAGTTTCACGGGGTGGGCGTCGAGCCATTCGAACCCGCGGCGCACCGCCTCCTCCTTGCCGCCCCCGGCCGCCACCAACGCGAAGAGCGCCGCGGCCGTTCGCGGGCTCGCGCTTGGCCCGGCCGAGGATTGATAGCGGAAGCCGCCGTCGGCATTCTGCAGCCGCCGCAGGTAGGCGACGGCGCGATCGACCGCCTCCGCGGAGACGTCGAAGCCGGCGTTGCGCAGTGCCCGCAGCGCGTTGAGCATCGCGGCCGTCACGGAGATGTCGGCGTCGCGCGGGAGCGGCTGGTAGCGCCAGCCGCCCTCGTCGTTCTGCGTGCGCTCGATGAGCCGCCGCGCGGCTTCGAGCGCCGAGGCCACCGCGGCATCGTCGTCGGTCTCGCCGTAGAGTTCCGCCAGCGCGATCGTCGCGAACGCATGGCCATACATGGGGCCGTGCGCCGCCTGTTCACGGCCGGCGATGAGCCCGCTGCCTCCGGCCGATGCCAGCAGGAAGGAGACGGCCCGCGCGACGGCCCGCGCCCGTGGCCCCTCCGAGGGCGTGCTGCCCGAGCCAACCATCGCCATGGTGCAGGTGGCCGTCACCGCGGCACTGCCACGAAACGCCCCCGACCCCCAGGAGCCGTCGGGCTGCTGCGCTGCCTCGAGCCAATCGAGCCCGCGTTCGATTGAGTCGTCGATCCTGGAGTCGTTCGCCGCTGCCACACCGGCAAGCACGAGGGTGAGGCTCCAGGCCACCGTGCACACGAACCGACCCGACATTGGCAACAGTTGCATCGAAAGGTCGCCCATAGCAAAGACGGAGGCGAAGGGATCGGCGGAAGCTTGACGAGCGTGAGGAACTGTCGACCTTCTGGGGATCGAAGCGCCGCAGGTCGTACAAGGAGACAGTTTCTCCGCAAGGAAACTTCTGCCGTCCCTTCGCCGGCAACGTCGCTGAAAAAGGTTGTTCATGGCTTCGGTCGCTCCTGCTCGAGGAGCAGCCGATAGTAGGCGTCGATGGCCCGGCGATGCGAGGGAAATGTCGCGGCGTCGGCTGCGCGGGGCCGGAGCGGCAGCGACTGCTCGGGTACGAGCGACCAGACCCGCTCGATGCCGTCGGCGCCCGGGGGGACGATGCCCGGCTGTGGCGATTCGGCGGGGGCGCCGCCGCCGGGGCCGGCGGCCGACACAGTAGGAGCCGCTGACTGGGATGCCACAGCAGGCTCCGTGATCCCCACACCTTCGGTCGCAGAAGCCGACGCCACGGCGCGGTCGAGCCGCGTGAGCCTGTCGATGAGCGCGCGTGCATCACGATCGAGCGATCCTCGTTCATTGCCATCCATCGGCTGCCGCTCAACGATCACCCTCTGTCCGGGGTCTGCGATCGGGATGCCAAGGAGGCCGGCGGCCTCGGCGAGCCGATCCGCGAGATGGCTCGCGGCCTCGGCCGCGGCCGCGAGCCGATGATCGCGGATCGCAGCCGAGACGATCGCCAGCGCGGCATCGGTCTCTGCAGCAAGATCCGCCATCGACTTGCTCAGCGCGGCGGCATCGCCGGGAGCTTCGGCTGCCGCGGCTGCGGTGATCATGTTGGCAGCCGATGCTATGCCCGCCAGGCAATCGTCATGCAGCGTCGCCGCCTCGGCGATGGCGAGACGCCGTCGCGGTGGCACATCGACGGCGGCAAGGCCGGGAGCCTCGGCGAACCAGCCGGCGAGAGCATCGGCGAATTGGCGCTCGAATCCCGCCAGCGCGGCGATCCGTGCGGCCGCCTGCCCCGCCTCGGAGAGCCGATTGAATGCCGGTCGCACGTTCTCGGGCGACGCATCGGGTGCCGGAACCTCCCTCGTGGCAGTTGCCGGCGTGGTGGCCGTGTCGCGGCGCGAAGCGTCGATCGTGAGCAGCGCGAGAGCGAAGGCGGCGGCTGCCGCGAAGCCGATGTGCCGGGCAGCGCCCTCGGTTGGCGCGGCGATGATTCGGTCGGCGGCATCGGCCGCCTGCTCGAGCGCGATCGACTTGAGCGCGGTCGAGCCATCGCCGCAGGCGGCCGAGTCGAGGAAGTCGATCGCCCGCGAGATCTGCTCGCCGAGTTCCGGCTGCGCTCGCTCGGCCGCCAGCGCGATCGAAAGCCGCGTTGGCCACGAGACTAGCGCGCGGCGCGCAAAAAACCATGCTGCCATCGCGGCCGCCACCAGTACGGTGCCTGCGACGAGTCGGGCATCGACGTGGCCGCCGGCACAGCCGCCAACAAGCAGTGCGGCTGCCCAGGCGCACGCCGCCACGCAGCCGATCCGGCCGACGACGCCGAGGCCGTGGACGATGCGAGCCGTCACGACTCGGCGATCGATCGCCTGTCGCAGTCGTTCGGAGAGAGTCGCCGTGATGTTCGTCATGGCAGCCCCCGCCGGGCTCGTGCCGACCATTCGCCGGCGCATGCCGCCACGCATGCGAGCATGAGCAGACTCGTCGCGACCGGGCCGTGAAGCCACGCCCGGTTCGTCGCTTGCGATGCCGTGAGCCGATCAATCCGCTCAGGCAGCGAGCCGATCGAGTCGAGCGCGATGCGATCGCCGCCGGTCGCCACCGCGGCTGCCTCCAAGGCCGCGGGCATGGCAGGTGTCCCCGGCCGCTCCGACTCTGGCGCCCGCACCAGGAAATCCTGCGACACTGTCGCAGGGCTTGCGCCGCTGGCGGCGACGGAATCGGGCAGCCCGCGGAGGGTGATGCTGTGCCAGCCAGGTTCGAGATGGTCGAGCCAGACCGTTCCCGAGGCGGCGTTTATGCGATTCTGACTCCCATCGGGCCGCCTGTGCTCGAGGTCGCACTCACGGAGATCGACGACCGGCCGCGTCGGCTCGATGTCGATCCGCACTGCATCACGGGCGGCGGGCTGCGATGGCTCGAGGGTGAGCGTGGCCGGGGTGTGTCGCGCGAGGATGCGGCCTTCGGCGAGCCGAGCGAGTGAGTGTCGCCAGAACGCGGCGTGGTCCATGGATGGTGTGTCGGCGCCGACGGGCCCGCGCAGTCGCCAGGTCGTGAACAGTGTGCCGAGGATGGTGCCCGCGCCGCGTCGATCGAGGATGGCAGCGGCCGCTGGTATGGCGCGTTCGGAGGTCGTGACCGCCAGGACGCGGGCCGTCGGGGCGAGGTTGACACGATCGGCGATTGTCCCCACCTCGGCAGGCTTCGCGCTCGGTAGCGTTGGCGTCACGGCGGGCTGCCAGCCCGCCTGCGACGCGGCCGGTAGCCACTGGAATCGGCCGCCGCGGGAAGCGTGCGTCGCGATGCCATCCCTGCGAGACGCGGGCAACAGGCTGTCGAGCGGCGACACCGCTGCACCGCCGTCGCACCAGCGGCGGCCGGGCAGCCATGCCACGCCGACGCCATCGTGCTGCACCGCGTCGAGCAGGCTGGTCACGGAGTCGCTGGCGAGATCGTCGCCGCGAATGTCGCCCAGCACGACGACGTCGAACCTGCTCCAGTCGGCCGCGGTCTTCGGCAGTGGCGCCGCGAACCGCGACGGCTTTCCCTCGCCCCCTGTCCGAGTGCGGCCGTCGAGCAGGCAGGATTCGATGCGAAACCTGCGGTCGGACACGAGCAGGTGCTCGAGAAACCGAAACTCGAACCGCGGCGCGGCATCGACGAGGAGCACCGACACCGGCTCGTCGACGACGAGCGTCGTGCCCGCGATGCCTCCGTTGGCGTTCGCCGTGGTCTGGTCGCCATCGGGCCGAACGACGAGCGTCTGCATGCCGGTGTGTGTTGGCTTCCATACAAGAGCGCCCGAATATCGTTTCGGCATGCTCTCGCCGCCGACGCTCGCCGCGGGATCCGCCTGCAACACTGCGCGGGCCAGCGGACGGCCATCGCGGGCCGCCAGGCTGATCGGCAACCGCCCTGCGTTCCTTGGACCATCCGCCTCGACCGTCACTGGAACCGCTTCATCGCGCCATGCCACCCGCGGCATTCGGGCAGCGACGATCGTGATCGCTTCGCCCGCCGTCCCGGCGCCCGTGCCCGCGCCGCCCACGGGAATCGCGAACAGCGGGACGCCGCGGGCCGAGGCGATCCGCGCCGCATGCTGCCACGTCGCGCCCGACGTGATCATGCCGTCACTGGCGATCGCGATCGCGTTGTACTGAGCTGTTTCGCCGAGCAGCAGTTCCTCGACCGCGTCGCCGATCCGGCTGGCGTCGGGCCCCGCGGCCGCGGCCGTGAATGCGTCGGCTCCTCGACTGCGCAGTTCGAGCGGCACGAGGTCGCCCGCGGCCTTGAACCACGCGATCGACGCCGTGGCGAAGGCCCGGTTCGTCTCGCGGGCGCGATCGATCGCGGCGCCGATGGCCGCGAGCCGCGTTGTCCTCCCGCCCGGGGCACCCGGTGTCTCTACGTCTTCCGTCGCCATGCTCGGCGAGACATCGATCACCATCGCGATCGTCCGGCCATCGCGATCCCCGTCAGCCTGCGGTGTCTCCTCCGCGCCCACGAACATCGCGGCGAGTGCGGCCACGATGGCGGCGCGGGCCGGCCATCCGATCCACGCGAACGATCGGTCCGGTGCCGCGTGGAGCCGACGGCGGGCGAGCAGCCACGCGAGCAGTGGATCGAGGGCCGCGAGCAAGAGCGCGGCCCCGAGGAGCAGCTGCGCTGGCGGCAGTTGTCGGCGCGGGGGATCGGCCGCGACTGCGCGTTGGGCTCCCCCTGTCGCGTCGCCGGCGTCGAGATGCCGCGAAACGAGCCGGTCCATGAGCGGCACGAACACCGGCCAGGCCGCAAGGTCGCTCCACGCATCTGCCGCCTGTGGGCCCATGCCGAGCGACAGCGGCAGAGCCGACACGCAGAGGCGGCCTCTGCCGATGCGGGCTTCGACGATGAGAGGCCTTCCTTCCGGCACGGTCCGTGCGAGCACCGTCACCGGAGCGACGTTGCGCGGATTGATCGCGAGTTCGGCAAACGAAGAAACGCTCGGACCGGGGAGCGTGACGAATGCGTCGCCCTCGGGCTCGACGCCCGGAAAATCGGCGAGCGGAGGAGCGACGGCGATGCATTGGCCGGCCCCAGCGGCGACGCCGGCGATCCTCATGCCGGCAAGCCCGTCGAGCCAGTCGGAGAGCCGCTGTCGCGCCGGCCCTTCGGCCGTGTCTGGGCCCACGAGGATGAGCACCGTGGCACCGCGATCGAGCGCCTGCGAGAGCCCCTCGGCCGTGTCGCCCGTCGGCGCGATTCCATCGGCGAGGATCATGACCGAGCCGGCCGTGGCGGAAGAACCGACGGCGAGCTGCGACGCGGGAATCGCTTCGACTGCCGGTGTCGATGCGCCGCCCGCGGTCCGAATGGCCTCGAGCGCGAGCCGTAGCGGCGCGACACTCGACGCGCTCGCCGCACCGCCCGGCTCGACGAACAGGATTCGCCGCGAGCCTGCCGCCGAAATGGCCGCTGCGGCCGACGGCTTCGCCGTGGCCGACGCCCCCAGGAACGGCCGCGCCGCGGCGGCGATGGCAAGCAGGAGCATCGCTGACCGCAGCACGAGGAGCGGCGTCGAAAAACCCTCGCGTGACAGGCCGGCCCGCCTGGCCGCGCGGGCCACGATGTCGATCGGCGCCCAGCGCACCGGCCGCGCCCGGGCGACGGCGAGGCGGCCGATGATGAACGGCAAGGCCACTGCCGGTAGCCACCAAAGCATCCACGGCCAATCCAAGCCCAGGGCGATCACGATGCCCGAGGTCGCCATGGTCATCCGCCCCGCGGCGTTGATTCGAGCAGCCGCGCGATGATCGCGTCGCGCGTGACACCGTCGCTTTCTGCCTCGAACGTCGTCACGAGCCGGTGCCGCAAGACGGCGGGGGCCGCCCGCTCCACGTCGCGAATCTCGGCGCAGGGGCGGCCGTCGAGCGCCGCGTGCGCCTTCGCCGCCAGCACGAGAAACTGGCTGGCCCGCGGACCGGCGCCATACCGCACGAGCGATTCGAGCCAGGCTGGGGCTTCCGAGGCGCTGGGCCGCGTGGCCCGCGCGAGCCCCACGGCTCGGCGCATCACATGCTCGGCGACCGGCATGCTCCGCACGAGCCGCGCCGCCTCGGCCAGCGCCGCGCGGTCGATCACCGGCGCGACCGGGGCGACCGCGGGGCCGGTGGTGCGGCGAACGATCTCGAGCTCGTCGTCACGGTCGGGATAATCGACGTGGATGAGGAACATGAACCGGTCGAGCTGCCCCTCCGGCAGCGGATAGGTGCCCTCCTGCTCGATCGGATTGCGGGTGGCGAGCACGAAGAAGGGATCGGGCAGCGGATGGCAGACGCCGCCGACCGTCACCTGCCCCTCCTGCATCGCTTCGAGCACCGCCGACTGCGTCTTCGGAGGCGCGCGGTTGATCTCGTCGGCGAGGAGCACGTTCCTGAAGATCGGCCCGGGCAGGAATCGTGGCCGTCGGCCGCCGGCGGCATCCTCTTCGAGCACGTCGGTCCCGATGATGTCGGCCGGCATGAGATCGGGCGTGAACTGGATCCGGCCGAAGTCGAGCGCGAGTGACTGGGCGAGTGACTTCACGATCAGGGTCTTGGCGAGTCCGGGCACGCCTTCGAGGAGACAGTGCCCGCCGCAGACGAGCGCGGCGAGCAGGTCGCCGATCACGTCAGCCTGCCCCACGATCACCGGCTCGAGCGCCGCAAGGAACCGCTCCTTGAGTTTTTTTGTGGACGCGAGGGCCGCGGCGTCGTCGGTGCGTTCTGCCGGGACGGTGCGTTGTATCGAGGTGCTCACGGTCGGGCTCCCGTCGGCGTGTCGTTGATCTGGCGGCCGTCGCGGTCGAACGTCACGACGTTCCCGGCGCGGGTGTCGATGCCGACACGCCCGCCATCGAGTCGGACGGTGCGTCGGCGCGGCGCGTGGTCGATGCCGTCGGCCGCGATGGCCGATCCCAGCGGCCTCGTCCAGATCACGCGACCGTCGCGCAGGTCGTAGGCCGCGAGGTGAAGCCAGTCGGCCGGCTCGCGGCTGCGGACGACGCAATACACCTGCCCGGCATCGGCCGCGGGCGGTCCGTCGAACACGGTCGGCCGGGGCGGGCCGCCGTCGTGCACCACGGGCGGAGGCGGCGCGATCCATGCGAGCCGTCCCTCGGCGGCGGGCGAGCAATCGAGACAGAAGAGCGCCGCCGCATTGTCGTCATCGGTGGCGGAGACATGATCGAGGATGGCGATCGCGCGGGCGCCGCTCGAGCAGGCGGGGAGCGGCGGTAGGTTGGTGGTCACGGCTTTGCGGAGGTGGACCGCGGAAACGCCTCGCGGGAAAAGCAGACTGTCTTTCGGGTGCGCCGACGCGCTCCACGGGATGCTGCCGTCGTCGAACCGCACGGCATGCAGTGCTCGGCCCGTGTTCCACACGACGAGCTCGCCGCAGCGAATCCGCTCGAAACCCTCGTCCACCGCGGGGACTGCGGCCAGCGACGAGGCCACGCTCACGCAGGCCGCCAGGATGCTTCCCGGGAGACGGCATGGTCCGATTGGAGGATTTGTGCGGGAACGGTTGGCCGATCGCGGCATGAATGAACCCGCCAGGGAGGCCGGAATTCCGGCAGGAAGAACACTTTTGAAGTATAAGTCGGGGAGGAATTCCGCGGAAACCGCCCGAGCATTTCCCATGGCCCGAACGCAGGACGAAGACCTCTTTCAAAGCTCGACGATGACATTCGGCGAGCACCTGGAGGAACTGCGCGTCTGCCTGATCCGCGGCGCGCTGGGCCTCGCCGTGGGGGTGTTGGCGGGCTTCTTCGTGGCACAGCCCGTCGTCCACCTGATCGAGCAGCCTCTCCGCCGGGCGCTGGGTGACTACTACACGAAGCGGTCGATCGAGACCTTCGACGCCTGGCAGCCGCGCACCGCGGGCGGCGCCCCCCTGCCCTACTCCCGTGAGGAGGTGATCGACGCCGTCGAGCGCCACGGCCTCTCGTTCGAACTGCGCGAGGTCCATCCCGACCGGCTGGCCCGCGTCCTGTCGCCGGCGACGCCGCCCGCCTCCGAGGAACAGACCACCTCCGCGGGTCACCCGGCCTTGTTCAACCCCGCCGCGCTCGAGCCCGTGTTGCTCTGGCAGCCGCTCGCGAAAGACTCGCGGGTGAGCATCACCACGCTCTCGGCCCAGGAGGCCTTCGGGATCTACGTGAAGGCGGCGCTCCTCGTCGGCGTCGTCCTCGCGAGCCCCTGGATCTTCTATCAGCTCTGGACCTTCGTGGCGGCGGGCCTCTACCCGCACGAGAAGCGGTGGGTGCGGCTCTTCCTGCCGGTCAGCATCGGCCTCTTTCTCGCCGGCGTGTCGCTCGCCTTCTTCTTCGTCTTCGACTTCGTGCTCGACTACCTGCTGCAGTTCAACCAGTGGCTGGGGCTCGATCCCGATCCTCGCATCAGCGAGTGGCTCTCGTTCGTGCTGATTCTGCCGATCGGCTTCGGCCTCGGCTTTCAATTGCCGCTGGTGATGCTCTTCCTCGAGCGGATCGGGATCTTCGACGTCGCCACCTACGCCGCGCAGTGGCGGATCGCGGTGCTCGTGATCTTCGTCGTGTCGGCCGTGCTCACGCCGGCCGATCCCTACAGCCTGCTGTTCCTGGCGATCCCGCTCTGCCTGCTCTACTTCGGCGGCCTCGCCATCTGCCGGTGGCTGCCCCCGACCGGCGGCTCACCCCGCCACGAACGCGAGCCAGTAAAACACTGACCCGGTGATCGCGGTGAGTACGAGATCGATCCCGGCGAGCCGCGCCATCGTCATGTGGCGCCGGCTGTGGGCGGATGGCACCGGCGGCGAGGGGAATCGCGCCGCTGCCTCCCAGAGGACCCAGACGAGCAGTACAAACGTCGAGACGGCGAAGATGAGATGAATGCCGAGCGCCGTGAGCACGCCCGCCGGCCACCACGGGCTCGCCGCCGCCCGAAGCTTCCAATCGCTCACGAGCCGCACGTCGATCTCGAAGACGATGATCGCCGCCAGGAGCGCCGCGGCGATGATCCACTGCAGCCGCTTGTGGGTCGCGAAGTTTCGGCGGTTGCGAACGAGGTGGATGCTCCAGGCAAAGAGCGGCAGTACCGCGAACAGGCCGACGAGGACCACGTCCATGCCGAGCGAGGCGCGGGTGCCGAGGAATCCGTCGATGCCGCCCGGTGCCGGGACGGTCGTGGAGGCGGCTTCAGAATTCAACGCAGTCCTTTCGATTCGATGCGGAGTCGGCAGTGTAACGTGCGGTCGGCCCAGGCTTCGTCCTCATCTCGGGTGGTGGCCGATTTGCAGCCGCCTCGGCCGCACTGCTACGATCGCGCCACTCGCGGCCGAGTGGCGAAACTGGCAGACGCACGGGACTTAAAATCCCGGGGAGAGATATCTCCGTGCGGGTTCAAGTCCCGCCTCGGCCAGTGCCCTTGCAAGCGCCGCCGGCTCGCGGGCGGCAGAAGTTTCGTCGCGGTGGCCCTCGAGGACTCGGGCCAAATGCTCCTCAAGCTTCCGCCGACCCGCTCGCCTCGTCCAGGGTTGACCCGTTCGGGACGAGGCGGTCTACGAAACGCCGCTGAACGGCGGGTTTTGTGGGCCGGCCATTTCGGATTGATTCGCGGCCTGCCGCGCCTGTATCCGTCTGGCCGCCGACCGGGGCTTCCGGCGGCGGGACGCGTGGCTCAGGAGCGATGCCGTATGGCGGTGGAATGCAGGCAGAAAGCCGTTGAAGAGGCGCGCGGCCGCCGGAAGGCGGCAGGTCGGCAGGCGGGCGGCGCGGCGGTCTGGATACCGTGGCTCGCAGCCCCGGTCTTCGCCCTGATGCCGATCGGCGGCTGCGCCCTGGCCGACAACTACCGCAAGGCCACGATCCAGGCGGCTGCGGCGCCGGTGGTGCCGGTGGAAGCGGTTGTGACGAGACTGTTTCCCTCCCGGTAGCGGCCGATTGGCGTCGGCCGCGGTGGCGCACTAGTTTTGCCGAGGACGTCCCCACTGTCTCCTCGGAGCCATCGCATGTCGCTGCGATCCAGAATCGCCCTCATCGCCACGCTGCTCGTGCTCGCCGCCATCGCGGTCAACACGCTCCTGCAGACCTTCGCCGCGCGGCGGGCGGTCTTGCAGCAGGCGCAGGCCGGCGGTGACAGCGTCGCCGAATCGCTCGCCCGCGCGGTGGCCTTCGCGCAGGAGGTGCCGCTGCAGGTCGAGGAGGAGATCGGGCGGCAGATGCAGGCGCAGGCCGCGCTCGTCGCGCAGCTCGTGGCGGTGGCCGAGAAGGCCGGCGTGTCGGCGGCCGAACTCAAGGATCGCTTTCGCCAGGTCGTCGAACAGACGGTGATCGACGAGATCTTCGCGACCGATTCCACGGGCCGCATCACGCAGCAGGCCGGCGACATCGACTTCACGTTTTCCCCCGACCCGGCCAAGCAGCCGCAGGCGCACGTCTTCCACAAGCTGCTCGGCGGCGACGTGCCGGTCGTGATCCAGGAATCCCGCACGCGGGAGATCGACAGCCGCGTCTTCAAATACGCGGGCGTCGGCGGCGTCGACAAACCGCGGATCGTGCAGGTCGGCATGGAGGCAACGTTTCTCGACAGGCTCTATCGCAACCTCGGCCTGCGGCGGCTGGTGAACGAACTCGTGGCGGGGGAAGTGCGCGAGGTGCGGATCCTCGATGCGCAGCTGACGCCGTTCGTCACCCGGCGGATCGACGACCGCGGCAGCGCCTCCGACGCCGATCTGCCGCTGGTGCCGCGCGATGCGGCGATCGTCCGCGATTGCATCGCCGGCAACGGGCCCGTCGGACGGTTCGAGAGCGGCTTCTATCGCGTCGCCGCGCCGGTCAAGCAGGCGGACGGCCGCCCCGCGGGCGCCGTCCTCGTCACGATCTCCACGCAGTCGAGCCGCGACGTGCTCTGGTGGCAGGCAGCCGGCGCCCTCGCCTCGTCGATCGTCGTCGGCCTGCCCGGCGTGCTCGCGGCGCTCTGGCTGGCGCGGTCGATCGCCAATCCGGTGCGGCAGTCGCTCGAGGTCGCAGAGGCGATCGCGGAGGGGGATCTCAGTGGCGAGGTGCCCGCCGGGGGCGATGACGAGGTGGGCCGGCTTCTCGGAGCCTTCGGTCGGATGAGCCATTCGCTCGGCGGCCTGATCGGCCGGATCCAGGCGGCGGGCGTGAGGCTCTCGACCGTGGAGGAAGAGGCGGCCGGAGCCCTGTCACGCCAGGACCGTGCCGTGCGCGACTTCAGCGGCTCGGCCACGGAGATCTCCTCGGCCGTCTCCGAGATCTCCGCCACGAGCGAGCAGCTGCTCGGGGCCACGAGCGAGGTGACCGAGGCGGCCCGCGAGGCCGCGCGGGTGGCCGACGAGGGCCGCGGCGGGCTCGAGAGCATGACGGCCTCGATGCAGCACCTCGACGAGGCGATGAATGCCTTCACCCGCAAGCTCTCGACGATCAGCCAGCGGGCCAGCGGCATAACGTCGGTGGTCACCACGATCGCCAAGGTGGCCGACCAGACCAACCTGCTTTCCGTAAACGCCACGATCGAGGCGGAGAAGGCGGGGGAGTCGGGCCGCGGCTTCCGGATCGTGGCCCAGGAAATCCGTCGGCTAGCCGATCAGACGGCGCTGGCCACGCAAGACATCGAGCGGATGGTCCGCGACATGCAGGCGGCCGTGTCGAGCGGCACGATGGAGATGGACCGGTTTCGCAACGAGGTGAGCCAGCGGATCTCCGAGGTCGCCGACGTGAGCGAGAAGCTCGGCCGGATCATCGAGCCGGTGCAGTCGGTGACCAGGTCGCTCGAGCACGTCCACGAAGGGATGCAATCGCAGTCGCAGGGCGCCCGGCAGATCCGCGACGCCATGGAATCGCTGCGGGCCGGGGCCGGCGAATCGGCCGCCTCGATGGCGGTCTTCACGTCGACCCTCGACGAGCTCCGCCGCTCGATCTCGGAGCTCAACGCCGAAGCATCGCGCTTCCGCACCGGAACCGAGTCGCGGTAGGACGGACTTGAGTCTGTTACACGACAGGCTGAAGCCTGTCCTACCGCCTGGCCGAGTCGCCGATGCGGGCGGCCTGGCGGGCGGCGAGAAAGCGGCGGAGGCCGTTCACAATTCGCGCCGGGGACTGGGTGCCCGACTGGCTGAAAAGCGGCGTCTGGCCGTCGTCGGTCACGATCAGTTCGACCGATTCCGGCGGCAGTTCCACGCCACCGAGAAGGTTGTCGAGCGACTGAGCCGTGGGCGACCCGCTCGGGGCGGTCGGGGCCACCTGGGCTACGACGAAGTTTTCCCGGGCAAACGACTCGAATTCCGGGTCATTGATCAGCGAATCGGTGTGGCTCTTGGCCGTATTGTCGCCGGGCCGGGCCACGACGAGCAGGATCGGCCGCCTCACGCCCCGGGCCGTTTCCACGGCCTGGTCGAGGGATTCGTGGACCTTGTCGGCCTTTTTCACGGCATTCGGCATCGACTGCTGGGGAACGGCCTGCTGGGTATGAACCGACGCCACCTTCGGGGAAGGCATGTGGCCGGCCATCTGGGCCAGCCAGACATCGGCCGACTGGCCGGTGTAACCGGCCTGGGCGGCGAGTTTCTCGCCATCGGCGGCAAGGAGCAGGACGCTCGGAAACGTCCGGACGCCATATTTGATGCAGACCTGCGACCGTTCGCTGCGGACGGCCTGGGAAATGCCGTTTTGCGGCAGGTCGATCATGAGCAGGACGACGTTCGAATCGGCCCACTCCCGAAACGTGTCGGTCGAAAACACGTTGTTTTCAAGGGTCTTGCAGTGGGGGCACCAGTCGCTGCCCGTGAAGAGGGCAAGAACCGGGCGGCCCGTACGCTCGGCCGTGGCCAGGGCATCGTCATAGCCGGTGAGCCAGTTCTCCAGGGCCGCAGCCGTCTGGCAGGCCGAGGCGATGCCGATGACCAGGGTAAACATCGCTCCCAGCCGCAGGAAACGCCGCCGGGTAGAGCCAGCATGAAGCGGCCGTCTGCCATGAATCGAGACCAGTGCCTGCGTTAAACGCATCGTCTTTTGCCTCCTTGCTCACCACCCTCATCTTTCATCGGGCGAGGGCGGTGGTTTCCAAGAGAGTTCTGTCCGTGAATCAACGAGGAAAAGGCTAGCGGTCCCGGAAGAATCTGTAAATCTAGGGAGATTGCGCAGATTGTGCGTTTTTCCTATTCATCCCAAGCCAATCAAGGCGCAAGGACTTAGGGCACGTTTGGGCACCCCTCTGTTGGGAAAAAAGAAGGCCGAAGGGCGCCTGTGACAGGCTGAAGCCTGTCCTACCGGGAGGGGGGTGGATCGCATGGGTGAAAAGCGGCGGGGCCCACCGGTTTCGGTGGGCCCCGCTTATTTGCTCTTAACCCATTCCAAGGCGGCGGAGGCCATGGATGGCTCCGCCGCCGTGAAATTAGAACTGCCAGATCGCGTCGCAGCCGCCGTAGAGCTGGCCGTACTCGCTGCCGCCGTTGGCGATCCGGCCGAAGTTCGGGCCGAAGGGCAGCGGCGCGGTGCCGGCACGGGCGCCCGCCATGTTGTCCGGCGAGTACCAGTCATACCGCAACTCGGGACGGATGATCCAGTTGCGGGTGGGCTTCCAGTTCAGGCCCCACGTGGCCTGGAAGAAGTTGCCCTGGAAGCCGCCTTGGGCCGGGCCACCGACCCAGCCGTTGCGGATCGGGGCAAACACTCGATAGCCGTTGTTGTCGCGGAACCACTCGAACCGCATGCCGGCCACCAGCGTGTCGCTGACGTTGTAGAACAGATACTGGTTGATGCCGTACCACTGGGCCAAGCCGGCCAGCTGCCCCTGGTTCTGCAGGCCGGTATTGGCGTTGAACTGCCAGCCGTTGTCGTTCTGGAACACGTAGGTGACCTTGTCGCTGAGCTCGTTCGTGTAGACGTTGCTCCAGATCGAACGGTTGCCGACATTCACCGGGGCGCCGATGAAGGCGACCGGCTCATTGCCGCTCGACACCGTCGACGTGAACGCCTGCGTCTGGTCGCTGTTCTTGAACGACACACCGCCCAGAAACGCCGCGTTGCTGTTGGCGTTGATGTAGCCGGGATTCAGGATGCCCTGGCTGTTAATGGGATCGCTGAAGTTATCCCAGCCGTTGGTGATTCCGGCATACACGGTCAACTGGTCGTTGGGCGTCCAGGTGTCGAGAATGCCGGTGTGGGTGAACGGCTCGCCATACTGCATCGTGTAGGCGTGCGTGTAGAAGAAGTTGCCGATCGCCGGCACCACTTCATACCCGATGATCGTGTAGAAGTGGCCCGCTTTCACGACGTGATTGCCATAGCCGAGTTCGCCGTAGAGCTGCGGCATCGCGAGGCCGTAATCCTTGCTCGACGCCCATGACGGTGCCCCGACGACGCCGCTGCCATTGGCCTGGTTCGCGAGGAACCCGTCGAAGCCGCGGGCCGTCGTGTAGATGTAGTCGGTGCCGTAGAGGAGGTCGACGCGACCACCCCAATCGAGACCGTTCGTCGTGTCGACCAGTTTCTCGTTGACGAGGTAGAGTTGGTTCATCTGGCCCTGCCAGTTGCGATCATTGAACGTGATCGGGCCGTTGAACGGGCTCGCCCAGTTGTTGGCGCCGATGCCGGCATTGATCCAGCCGTAGGTCTTGATGCCGCGATTCGTGAGGAACTCCGTCTCGAGGTAGCGGTTCGGGCCTTCCTCGGCCGAGGCTTCCTGGGCGGCTTCCTGCGGCGGCAGGCCACGCAGTTCGTAGGCCTCCTCCTGCGGGACGTTCGGCACGACGGGCACGGTGCCTGTTTGGGCCACGGCCTGGTCGGCCGCAACCGCTGTCATGAGCAGCGCCGCGGTCAGCGACAGCGGCAGGCGGAACGGTATCTTCTTCATGGTCCCCAATCCCCTTGGTGTTTTGCGGCCCGCTTTCCTCGCGGGCTGCGTGGCGTTTGGGGGTGCATTGATCGAGAGCCGTTCCGCCAGGACGCGCTCCAACGACCATTCCCCCGGTACCGGGTATCGGGCCGCGCGAAAGCGAAACTGCCGCCATCGGAGCCGCGGCCGCAGGGTTTTGCTGACCGGACCAGCAGGCCTGGCAGACTCTGCCGGTCAGGCAGTGAGTGCGCCCTCGAGCAGGGCCGCGACGAACTGCGCGGGGTCGAACGGCTCCAGATCGTCGGCCGCCTCGCCGAGCCCCACGACCTTCACCGGCAGGCCAAACTGCTCCGCCACCGGCACGATCACGCCGCCGCGGGCCGAGCCATCGAGCTTGGCCAGCACGATGCCGGTGCATCCGGCCGCCTCCTTGAAGCCCTTCGCCTGCGAGAGGGCGTTTTGGCCCGCCGTGGCGTCGATCACCAAGAGCGTTTCGTGGGGCGCGTCCGGAATCTGCTTGGCGATGACGCGGCGGATCTTGGAGAGTTCCTGCATGAGGTTGGCCTGCGTCTGCAGCCGGCCGGCCGTGTCGATGATGCAGACGTCGAAATTTCCCTCGAGGGCGCGGGCGACGGCGCGGTGGGCCACGCTCGCGGGGTCGCTGCCGGCATCGCCCCGGATGATCTCGGCCCCGATGCGGCCGGCCCACATCGCGAGCTGCTCGACGGCCGCGGCCCGGAACGTGTCGCCGGCGCCGAGCACGACACGCTTTCCATCCTTCACGAACCGATTTGCGAGCTTGGCGATCGACGTCGTCTTGCCCGAACCGTTGACGCCTGTGACGAGGATCACGGTCGGGCCGGCGGCTGCGGTGGCGATCGCGGCCGACTTCTCGGCGAGCCGCGCGAGGAGCTGGGTCTTGATCGAATCGACGACGATCTCCGGCTCGACCACGCGGGCACGCAGGCGGTTCTTCACATCGACAACGATCGCCTCCGCCGCATTCGGCCCCATGTCGGTGCGGATGAGCGCTGCGCGAAGTTCTTCGAGGAAGGCGTCGTCGACGAGGCGGCCCTCTCGCTTGAAGAGGTCGCGGACGTCGGTCGAGAGCACCTGCGCGGTCTTGGCGAGGCCCGACTTGAGCCGATCGAACAGGCTCTTTTTCGGCGTGGCCTCGCCGGATGGGGCGGCAGCCGGATCCGGCTGTGGCTCCTTGCGACCGAACGAAAACATGGCCATGGGGCGGAAGCTCCGGTCAGCCGGTGGTGGCAGCGGCTCGGTCGGCGAGCAGGCCGCCGAGCACGCCGGCGACGAACGCCGCCGAGCCGTCGGTGCCGTAACGCTTGGCCAGTTCGATCGCCTCGTTGACGGCGACCGGGCCGGGGGTGCCCGTATGCAGGATCTCATAGGCGGCGACCCGCAGGATCGCCCGGTCGGTCGCCGGCATTCGCGCCACCCGCCAATTTGTCGCGCGGGCATTGAGGAGGGCGTCGAGCTCGGCACGGTGGTCGCGCACACCGCGCACGAGCGACTCGGCAAACGCCACGAGCGGTCCGCCGTGCAGGCGACCGGCGATGAACGGTGCGATCTCATCGTCGGTGGTGGCGGGGTTCATGTCGAGCCGGTAGAGCGCCTGCAGGGCGATCTCGCGGGCCCGGCTGCGGCGCGGGGTGCTCATGATTCGCTGCTCCGCGGCGGCAGTTGGGCGAGCAGGGAGATCATCTCGATCGCGGCCGCCGCGCACTCCTCCCCCTTGTTGCCGGCGGAGCCGCCCGCGCGGGCGAGCGCCTGGGCGAGCGTGTCGCAGGTGAGCACGCCGAAGACCACCGGGATCCCGTGGGCCCGCGCGGATTGCTCAATCCCGTGACCGACGGCGCTGGCGATGTGGCGGTCGTGCGACGTCTCACCTTTGATGATCGCGCCGAGGCAGAGCACCGCGGCATAGCAGCCGCTCGCCGCCATGCGGTCGGCCGCGAGCGGAATCTCGAAGGAGCCCGGCACCCAGGCGACGTCGATGCTGGCGGGGGGCAGGCCTGCCGCGACGAACCGTGAGACGGCCGCGTCGAGCAGCCGCCGGGTGATCGAGTCGTTGTAGCGTGAGACGACGATCGCCACGCGGAGCGGCTGCCGCGGATCGGCGCCGCCGAAGTCGCCGCGTCCATGAAAGATCGTGCCCGCCTGCTTGTCGCTCATGCCCCGCCTACGACTTCAGGCTCATGAGGAACTCGCTGTTCGACTTGGTCTTCGCCAGCCGGTTGAGCAGGAGCTCCATCGCGTCGGTGGGGCTCATCTCGCCGAGCACGCGCCTGAGCGTGCAGGTGCGGCGGTATTCATCCGGCTCGAGCAGCATCTCCTCGCGACGGGTGCCGGAGCGGTTGATGTCGATGGCCGGGTAGATCCGTTTGTCGACGAGCCGCCGGTCGAGCACGATCTCGAGATTGCCGGTGCCCTTGAACTCCTCGAAGATCACGTCGTCCATCTTGCTGCCGGTGTCGACCAGCGCCGTGGCGATGATCGTGAGCGATCCCCCCTGCTCCACCTTGCGGGCGCTGCCGAAGAACCGCTTCGGCCGCTGGAGGGCGTTGGAATCGACGCCGCCGGAGAGAATCTTGCCGGAGTTCGGCACCTCGGAGTTCCAGGCGCGGGCGAGCCGGGTGATGGAATCCAGAAAGATCACCACGTCGCGGCCGTATTCCACGAGCCGCTTCGCCTTCTCGATCACCATGTCGGCCACCTGCACGTGGCGGCTGGCATTTTCGTCGAACGTGGAACTGATCACCTCGCACGAAGGGCCCTTCACCTGCCGCTCCATGTCGGTGACCTCCTCGGGCCGCTCGTCGATGAGCAGCATGAAGACGTAGGCCTCGGGATAGTTGGCGATGACGGCGCGGGCCATATTTTGCATGAGGATCGTCTTGCCGGCCCGGGGCGGGCTCACGATCAGGCCGCGCTGGCCGAAGCCGATCGGCACGATCAGGTCGATCACACGGGTGGAGAGCTCCTCGGCCGTGGTCTCCATCACGATCCGCTCGTCGGGGTGGAGCGGCGTGAGTTCGTCGAAGAAGACACGCGAGGAAAGCTTCGCCGGATCCTCGCCGTTGATCGCCTCCACGCGCAGGAGCGCGAAGTAACGCTCGCTCTCCTTCGGCGGGCGGATCTGTCCGGCCACGCTCATGCCGTTGCGCAGGCCAAACCGCCGGATCTGGCTCGGCGACACGTAGATGTCGTCGGGGCAGGAGAGGTAGTGGTAGTCGGGGCTGCGGAGAAAGCCGAAGCCATCGGGGAGGATTTCCAGCGTTCCCTCGCCGAACATCAGGCCGTTGAGCTTTACCCGCTCCTTCAGGATGCGGAAGACGAGGTCCTGCCGCTTCACGCCGGTGATGTCGCCGATCTCTTCCTTCCGCGCCAACTCGATGAGCTCCGGCATCGAGAGCTTCTGCAGCTCGGTGATGTGGGTGTCGCCCTTCTTGAGCGACTCGTAGCGGTCGACGGCCTCGCCCCCCTCGAGTTTCACCTCTTCGGCGATCTCTTCGGCGATCGACATCGGTTCGGCTTCGAGATCGTCGTGGGGCATCTCAGGATCGGTGGTCGGCATGATGTCAGCTCGTGGGGTGAGCCGCTGATGAGGGTGCGGTGCAATCAGAGGAGGCGGGCGGAACGAATCCGTGCAGGGAAGAGAGGCGGGGAAAGGAATCGAAGGCGGGAAACCGGCTCATGGTGGTCGCCCGCACCGCGTTGCACGGTTCTGGCGACATGAGACGGCTGAAGGGGAACCCCAACTGCGAACTGGCGTGGCGCGGGCTGTTGGAGCACGAGCCGCAGCAGCCCTCGGCCGTCGTCCGGCAGGGTGTCCGCAGTCAACGCCGCGAGACATCCTGCCAGATTCGCTCGACCTGACGACGAGTATATTCAAGATCGCCGGAGGTATCCACGGCGAAGGTTTTTTTCGCTGGGTCCTCCGCCCCCGTTGCAGCGGCCGTTTTGTTTTCCCGGCCCTGCCAGGAGGCCTCCCGAGCAGCCTGCTGCTCGCGGCTCATTCCGCGGGCGGCCAGCCTCGCCCGCCGCACGCCGTCGTCGCAGGTGACGGTCACGACGTAGTCGCAGGCGTCGGCCCAGCCGGCCCGCCGGAGCAACGGCACGTCGAGCACCACGACCGGTTCCGCGAGCCCGGGTGCTGGCTCGGCGGAGCGGAACGCTTCGAGCGCCGCCGCGATCCGGCGATGCACCCGCGGATGAACAATGGCTTCGAGCTCGGCGAGGGCCTCTGCATGGGAGGCCTCCGGCCCGAACACCCGTTCCGCGATCGCCGGTCGGCGCACGAGCCCTTCCGCGTCGAGCACGTCGGGCCCGAAGCGAGCCGCGATCGCGGCGCGGATCTCGGGCTCCGCGAGCACCTCGTGCGCGATCGCGTCGGCGTCGATGCAATGGGCGCCGCGCGCGGCGAGGTGCCTGGCCACGGTCGACTTGCCCGCGGCGATCTTTCCGACCAATCCGATGACGATCATGACGCGGCTCACTTTTCGCACTCGGCCCAGGTGCCGCCGGTGTGCACCGACACCTCGAGCGGCACGTCGAGCTGCATGGCCTGCCCCATCTCGTCGAGCAGCAGCCGCTCCGTCGCCGCGGTCTCGTTCGCCGGCGACTCGAGCACCAACTCGTCGTGGATCTGCAGCACGATCGCGGCCTGCATCCGCGTCGCCTCGAGCCGATGGGCCACGCGAAGCATCGCGAGCTTGATCAGGTCGGCGGCCGAACCCTGCACGACCGTGTTGATCGCCGTGCGTTCGGGGAGTGAGAGCGCGAGGATCCCGGCCGAGTTGCGGCGGCCGGCATGGTCGCGGACGCCGGCGATCGTGCGACGCCGGCCGAGCATCGTGGTGACATGACCGTCGCGGCGGCAGCGGTCGAGAATCTCGTCCATGAAGGCGGCGGCGCCGGCGAAGGACTGGAAGTAGGCGGCGATGAACGCCGTGGCGTCGGCTTGCGGGATGCCGAGCGCCTTGGCGAGACCGAAGCCGCTCTGGCCGTAGAGGATGCCGAAATTCACAGCCTTCGCCGTTCGCCGCATCTCCGCCGTGACGGCGGTGGCGTCGATGCCGAACACGGCGGCGGCGGTGCTCGTGTGGATGTCTTCGTGGGCTGCGAAGGCCTGCCGCATCCGCTCGTCGCCGGAGAGGTGGGCCAGGATCCGCAACTCGATCTGCGAGTAGTCGGCCGCGATGAATCGCCAGCCCGGCTCGCGCGGCAGGAAGGCCGCCCTGATCTGCTGCCCTTCGCTGGTGCGGATCGGGATATTTTGCAGGTTCGGATCGCTCGAGCTCAGCCGGCCGGTGGCCGTCACGGTCTGGTTGAACGTCGTGTGGATCCGCCCGGTCGCAGGCTCGACGAGCGCGGGGATCGCGTCGACGTAGGTGCTCTTGAGCTTGGCATACTTGCGGTGCTCGAGCAGTTTCGCCGGCAGCGGATGGAGCAGGGCGAGCTCTTCGAGCACCTCGGCATCGGTGCTCGGCCCCGTCTTCGTGCGTTTGACGACTGGCAGGCCCAATTCGTCGAAGAGCACCACCCGCACCTGCAGCGGCGAGGCGATCGAAAAGGGATGGCCCGCGAGCCCGTGAATCTCCTGCTCGAGCGCGGCGAGCCGGGTCGCATACTCACCCGAAAGCGTTGCGAGCACGCCGCAGTCGATCCGTACGCCGCGGTGCTCCATCGCGGCGAGCACGTCGGCCAGCGGCAGTTCCACGTCGCGAAAGAGCTTCATGAGCCCGGTTGCGTCGAGGCCGGCGGCGAGCGACGGCTGCAGGGACTGGACGAGCTGGCAGGCGAGTGTCGCCTGCGCCTGGTCGCTCGGCCGTTCGAGGCCCGCTGCCGCGCCGTCATCGACGGCGATTCCCTGCCTTCTGGCCACGTCGGCGAGGCCATGATTGCGCTCGCCGGCGTCGAGGAGATAGGCGGCGAGCAGCGTGTCGAAGCCCAGGCCCGCGAGATCGATGCCCGCCGTGCGGAGCGCGACCAGCTGCCGTTTCAGATCATGCCCCACCTTGGCCACGGCCGCGTCGGCGAGCAATGCCGCCAGCGGTCCCTCTGCGCGGATCAAGTCAGGCCCGACCCACGCCTGCACGTCGCCCGCGGCGAGCGCCATGCCCGCGGGCGGCGTGAGCAGCCTCCCCTCCGGCTTGGTCGCCACGCAGATCGCCACCGGCGCCGCTGCGCGCAGCCGCGCGACGACCATGGCGAGCGCCGCGGCATCGGCGGGGCATTCCCAGGCCGCCGGCTCGGCGGCCGCGGCCGTCTCGGCTTCGCCATCGAGATCGAACATCGTCCGCTGCCCGCCCGCCGGCTTTGCGGCTGGCTTCGGCTCGGCCTGTGTCGCGGCCGCCGCCGACTGCCGCGCCTTGCCGACGAGACTCTGGAAGCCCATCTCCTGAAGAAACGCGGCGAGCGCCGCGGCATCGGGCGCGTGCAGCCGCCCCGCCTCCCAGGGCACATCGACCGGCACGGCCGTGTCGAGGCGGATCAGCTCGCGGCTCGCCCGGGCGACGTCGCCGTGGGTGCGCAGGTTTTCCTGCCGCTTCTTCCCGGCCACGCTCTCGGGGTGGGCGAGCAGATGATCGAGCGTCTCGTGCTGCCGCAGCAACTCGGACGCGATCTTGGGGCCGATGAGCGGTACCCCCGGCACGTTGTCGGCCGAATCGCCGACGAGCGTGAGGTAATCGACGACCTGGTCGGGCCGGATGCCCCAGTCGGCTCGCAATTCATCGACACCCATGAACGCATTCGTGCGCAGGTTGAGGAGCCGCACCTGATCGGAGAGCACCTGCCGCGCGTCTTTGTCGGACGTCGCCAACACGCACGTGCCCCCCTGCTCCGCGACCTGCGTGGCGATCGTGGCGAGGATGTCGTCGGCCTCGTAGCCGGCGAGCTCGAGGCACGGGATCCCCATCACGCCGAGCAGCCGCCGCACGAGCGGGATCTGCGGCACGAGGTCGGCCGGCATCTCAGCCCGGTTGGCCTTGTAGTCGGCGAACTTCTCGTGGCGGAACGTCGGCCCGGGCGCATCGAGCGCGCAGAAGAGATAGTCGGCCTTCTTCTTCTCGATGATGTCGAGCAGGTCGCGCGTGAAGCCGTAGATCGCCGCGACGGGCGTGCCTTGCGGCGAACTCATCTCCGGCAGCGCATGAAAAAGCTGATACACTCGCGAGAGCGTATCGATCACCCAGACCGATCGGCCGGCGAGATCGGGCACGGCGGATGTCGGGGATGGGGGCATCGGATTTGAAATCATACCCGTGGACACATCTCAGGTGGCCCAACCCGTCGTAGGACAGGCCTCTGTGCCTGTCCTGCCGCTGCTCGCAGTGCAGGGCGAGTGAAAACCACCCGCATTCGGAGACGGTCGGTAGGCATGCTCGAATACGGTCGTGTTGAGAGTTTCAGTCTCGTGGGTTTTGATCAGGAGCCAATAGTCCTCAACGACTCCCTTCTTCTGCGCGTGCCCACCGACCGTCTCCGCCGAAACTGCCAGACCTGATTCGCCGTAGGACAGGCCTCCGTGCCTGTTCCAGACAGACAGGCAGAGACGCCTGTCCTACGAGAACGGAGGCTTCGGGTGACCCGTACCCCGCTCGCCGGCGTTGCTGACAAGCGAAGGCAGGATGCCGAGAGCGCAGTCAGCATCGAGCGAGCGAAGGGCATGGATGCCCGAAGCGAGCGTCCGGCGACGGGGTGCGGGTCACCCGAAGCCGGTTTGAGCGAGAGAGGGCATGACAGGCTGAAGCCCATCCCACCAGGCGCGGGCGATTACCGGCGCGGGGCGTCGCCGGGCTTTTGGCCGTTGCTCTGCGGGCCGCCGAGTGAGCCGCGGCCGGCGAGCTTGCCGAGGCCCTGCGTGTCGCCCGGCTCGAGCCGCGAAGCACGGAGGTTTTCCCGCTGGATGGCCTCGTAGACCTCCTGGCGGTGCACCGGGATCTCGGCCGGAGCGTTGATGCCAAGGCGGACCTTGTCTCCCCGGATATCCACGATCGTGACGACGATGTTGTCGCCGATCATGATGCTTTCGTCACGTTGCCTGGAGAGTACGAGCATCGCTGGCTCCTTCCTGATCCTTTCGTGGCCCCGACAATCCGATGTCGGAGGACACTCTTATTATGCACTCTTTTTGAGTGTGGGTTGGTGGGTCGTAAGTTCGTATTGCATGGGCAGCTCGCCGCTGGCAACGACCTGACGGCCAGTGCGGGCTTCAAGGTTGATGACGATTGGCGCCTTCAAATTGAGCGTGAGGGATTTGCCGTTCTGGCCCACCACCACCACCACCTGCGCCTGGCGAATGTCGCTGATCGCCAGCGGCGTGAGTTCGCTGCGCGGGATGCGCACCTGGTAGTCGGGCACGAACCGGCGCGGGCTGACGACCGCCAGGGCGATGTCGCCGCGCGAGGTGCTCTGCAGCCAGCCGAGCGAGTCGTTCGTCGCGTCGGCGAGCAGCGCCCACTCGCGACAATCCTCGAGGCCCGGCAGGCCGCTCGGAAAGGTGAGGACGTCGGCGCTCTCGACGTCGATGCGTCCGAATCTGGTGGTATTGATCCGCATGGCCGTGGCACTCCTTTGCCTGGGCGGTTCTCGCCCGAACATCCTTCTGTCCAACCGAACTCCCGTTCGTGCACCATTCATCGGCACTTCGGGGGGTCGGGGTAGAGAAAAAAGGCTTGGAGAAAGAAGGAGGGTGCGGAAGCCCTTGCGGCGCAGGGGTTTGGGGATGTGTGCGGAGGCTCTGTCGAATCCCGGGCACCATTCGGAATATGCCGGTTATTACTGCCACATCGGCTGCGCCCGCCAGGCGGCCAGCGGCGCGAGGACGAGCAGCGGCAGCCACGCACCGACCGAAGGGCTGAGCACGTAGGCCGTCGCGAGGCCATGGCAGCCGAGCACCACCAGGAAGAAGATTACCGTCATCGCCACGCAGAGGCCCACTGCCACGAACACGCCGCGGCGGTTGGGTCCGACGACGAGCGGGATGCCGAGCAGCGCCAGCGACATGTCGAGCAGCGGCGCCACGAATCGGGCATGAACCCGCAGCGGCACGTCGGCCGCGACGCCGAGGCTGGGATTGGCGATCGCCCCGACAAGATCGGCGGTCGACGAGTACTGGCTCCAGTTGGAGGAACCGATCAATTGCTCGAACGAGACGTCGCTCGCGACGAAGCACTGCCCCGGCTCGAGCCAATCAGCGGCGGCACGGGTGAGGACGATCGGGCGGTCGCCCGAATGCAGCGGCTCGAGACGATCGATATCGGCCGGCTCGCGCACCCCGCAGAGCAGGTAGCCCGCGGGATGCTGCGGGTCGGCCGCCCGCCAGAAGGCCTCGGCCGCGTCGATCTGCGGTCCGAAGTCGGCGAGCGAGGGGGGCATGAGCAGGCTCGGCGCCTCGATCCGGCAGGGGCCGGCCTGGGCCGTGCGGCCGCGAAACAGGATCTCGGTGGCGTGGTCGTAACGGGCCTCGAACGGGTGGGCCGCGTCGCCGCGGAGGTCCTGCGCATTGCGTGAAAACGCATGTCGGATGCGGGGCAACACCACCTCGCGGTTGGCCATCGCCAGGAGCGCGACGATCGCGGCGAACACGATCGCGGGGCGGGCGATCCGCCAGCGGGTGATGCCGGCCGCCAGCAGCGCCGTGAGCTCGTTGTGCCGCTCCAGCCAGGAGAGGGCGAACATCGCGCTGGCCAGGGCGATCACGCCGCTGGTGGCGTCGAAAAACGAGATCAGCCGGCAGCCGTAGTAGGTGCCGAGCACTTTCCAGAGCCCGCCCGCCTCGGCGGAATGGGCGATGAATTCCTCCATGTTGGTGAAGGCATCGACAACGAATGTCAGCCCTGCGAGACTCACGAACACGATCACGAACGCCTGCAACTGGGCGCGGGTGATGTAGCGGTCGATGAGCATCGGTCGCACCAGCGAAGGAAGCCGTCGTTCTCGCCCTCTGCTCCGGTTGCGCGGCCACTCCGCGTGCGCGGGGCGGCCGGTCCGTCTGGAGGGCCGGGGAGGATAGGAAGGTCCGGCGACACCGTCAATCGTGGCCGGGCGCGACTCCGAAGCAGCGAAAAAGCCGAGCTCCACAGCCCATTCACCACCACGATCCCATGAGCAGCCGGCCAATGACAACGTGGGGGGAGCGATTGCGTCGGGGGGCCGCCTCCTGGATGGGAGAGGGTATTGACCTTTTCTTTCCGCCGCGGTGCGCGTTGTGCCGACGGGATCTTCCTTCGGCGGGCGACGGAGCGGCTTCCGATCCGGCCGCTCCCGGCGATCTGTGCGTTGCATGCGCTCGCGATCTCTCGGCCGACGTCGGCCGCTGCATCGTCTGCGGCGAGCCCGGTGCGGACGGCTCCTGCCGCAGGTGCCGGGGGCGGTGCTCCGATTGGGACGGGATCGCCATCCTCGCCGCCTACGGCGACCGGCTCCGCGAGGCGGTCTTGCGGTGCAAGAGGCCGACCGGGGACGAGGTCTCCCGCGCGCTGGCGGCGCTGCTCGTCGGCCGGCACCGGACGACGTTCGTCGGCTGGCGAATCGACGGGGTGGTGCCGGTGCCGATGCACTGGCTGCGTCGCCTGTCGCGTGGTACCAGCGCCGCCGAGGAGATCGCGCGGCGGGTCGCAGGCCTGCTGGAAGTGCCGTTCCTGCGGGCCCTCTCGCGGCAGACCGCCACGACCATGCAGAATGAGCTGCCGGTGAGCGAGCGCCGTGGCAACGTCGCGACGGCCTTCCGCGTGCGGCGGCCCGTGACGGGGCGTCGCCTGCTCGTCATCGACGACGTCGTCACCACCGGCTCGACGCTCGCGGCCTGCCGCCGCACGCTCGCCGCGGGCGGTGCCGAAGCCGTCTATGCAGCGGCGATCGCCAGGGCGGATCGCATGGTCGACGGTGCGTCCCACCACGGAGCCTGACATGAACGACTCGAACACGATCCGCATCGGCACTCGCGCGAGCCTCCTGGCCCGCACGCAGACCGAATGGGTGGTCGAGCAGTTGCGGTCGCTCGGCCACGCCGTCGAGGTCGTGACGATCAACACCATCGGCGACACCCGCACCGACATGCCGATCGCGCGGATCGGCGGCGACGGTGTCTTCGTCCGCGAACTCGAGCGGGCCCTGCTCGAACGGCGGATCGATGCGGCCGTGCACAGCCTGAAGGACCTGCCGTCGGCGGAGACGCCGGGCCTTTCGCTCGCCTGCGTGCCGCGGCGGGCCACGCCCTTCGACGCCCTCGTGGCCCGCGGCCCCGCGACGCTCGCGGCGCTCCCCGCAGGGGCCGTGGTCGGCACGTCGAGCGTGCGCCGCGTGATGCAGGTGAAGGCCGCGCGGCCCGATCTCGTCGTAGGCCCCGTCCGCGGCAACGTCGACACGCGGTTGAAGAAGCTCGACGACGGCGAGTTCGACGCCATCATCCTCGCAGCGGCGGGTCTCGAGCGGCTCGGTCTCTCCCACCGCATCACGGAACTGCTCCGCCCCGACGCCTTCTGGCCGGCCGTCGCGCAGGGAGCGCTCGTCGTGCAGATTCGAGCCGACGACGAATCGATGGCGGCTGCGGTCGCCGCGCTCGACGACCGCGCGGCGCACGATGCCGTGCGAGCCGAGCGGAGCTTCCTCGCAACGCTCGCCGGCGGCTGCCTGGCCCCGATCGGCGGGTGGGCGCACGTGGGCGTTGACGGTCGGCTCGAACTCGGCGGCTGCGTGCTCGAGGAACGCGGGGGCGCCGTGGAGCGGATCTTGGCGCGGGCCGCGAGCGAACTGTCCGGCGGCGCTCCCGAGGTGCTCGGCCGGCGTGTGGCCGACGATCTGCGGCGTCAGGGCGCCGATGCGATGCTCGCTCGAATGCGGCAGCATGCGGCTCGAGACCGTGAGACGTGATAGCGCCGCCCCCTCGGGTGGGTTGTCTCAATAAAATTGAAGTGTTACATTTCTGGCGTCAGTGAACGGATTGACTTGAGACGCGGCAGGAGCCGCAGAGGGCACGCAGCAATGGCCGTAAAAGTGGTGATCGCGGACGACCACGAGGTGGTGCGCAAGGGGCTCGTCAGCCTGCTGGCCGGCTCGGACGTGAAGATCGTGGGCGAGGCCTCGTCGGGCGACGAGGCCATCAAGCTCACCCGCAAACTCAAGCCAGACGTCGTCCTGCTCGACATCCGCATGCCGGGCAAGGACGGCCTGGCCGCGCTCGAGAAGATCCGGGCCGACATGCCGAACGTGCGGGTCGTGATCCTCTCGACGTTCGACAATCCCACCTACGTCGCCCGGGCCGTCGCGGCCGGCGCCCACGACTACATGCTCAAGGGTTCCACCCGTTCCGAACTCATCAATTCGATCACGGGTGCCGCCGCCGGCCAGCTGCCGATGCGTGCGGGTGAGCTTCGCCGAGTGGCCACGACCATGGCCAACCGGGTGGCCACCCCGGATCCCGACATCCCGCTGACGCAGCGTGAGACCCAGGTGCTCCGCCACATGGCCCTCGGCCTCTCCAACAAGGAGATCGCGCAGTCGCTGACGATCAGCGTCGAGACCGTGAAGGAGCACGTGCAAAACATCCTGCGCAAGATCGCGGTGACCGACCGCACGCAGGCCGCCGTCTGGGCCGTCCGCCGCGGCCTCGTCTGAATCCCCGCAGACCGCTGCCAGAGTAGACCGCTTGCTCTGCAAGAGGATCTCAACCGGCGTCGCGCCGGCTCGGGGACGGCAGAAGGCTCCTCGCGTTGTCCCTCGCGGACTCGGTCCAAAAGCTCGTCACGCTTCCGCCGATCCCCCCGCCTCCGTCCGTAGGACAGGCCTCCGTGCCTGTCTCCTTCTTCAACGGGCACGCGGATGGGCCTTGTCGAAGGCGTCGAGCAGCCGTGTCGTCGTCACGTGGGTGTAGATCTGCGTGGTGACGAGGCTCTTGTGGCCGAGCAGTTCCTGCACGCTGCGGATGTCGGCGCCCGCGTCGAGCAGGTGCGTGGCGAAACTGTGGCGGAGCGTGTGCGGGCTTGCGCGCTTCGAGAGGCCCGCCGTGGCCAGGTGTTTTTCGAGAAGCCGCGCCACCCCTCGGACGGAGAGCCGGCCGCCGAAGCGATTGGTGAACAGGGGCTGCGATCGGCTCGCGGTCATGCCGACCGCCGGCTTCGGGCGGGCGGCGAGCCATTGGCGGAGCGCCGCCTGGGCGTGTGAGCCCACGATGCCGAGCCGCTCGCGACGGCCCTTGCCACGCACGCGGATCGTGGCGGCCCGGAGGTCGAGGTCGCCGTCGTCGAGGCCGACGAGTTCGCGGACGCGCACGCCGGATGAATACATCAGTTCCAGGATCGCTCGATCGCGCAGCCCGCCGGGGGCACCGGGCTGTGGTGCGGCGAGCAGCTTGGCGATCTCGTCGCCGGTGAGGAACTTCGGCAGCTTCCGCGGCCGCTTCGGGCTGCGGAGCGGCTTGGCGGGATTGGCCTGCACCCAGCCCTCGCGCTGGCCGAAGGCATAGAAGCTTCGCATGCTGGCGAGCTTCCGGGCGACGGTCGATTGCGCGTAGCCGGCGGCGTGCAGACCGCCGGCAAAGCGACGCAGGAGCGTGCTCGACGCATCGCCCGGGCCGCGGCAGCCGGCGGAGACGAGAAACTCCTCGAGCTGCAGGAGATCCTCGCGGTAGCTCTTGATCGTCAGTGGCGAGGCGCCTCGTTCCGACGCCAGGGAGCGCAGGAATCGCTCGATCCCAGAGGCGAAGGTTTCCCGGGAGGCCATCGGCAGGCCCCTCGTCAGGCGGCGCGATCGGCCGGCGGCACGAACCGAACGCGATTCGAACGCGGGGCGTTTTGCCGCACCTTTTGGCCGAGCACCGAGGCGTCGTACCAGGAGAAGCTCAGGTCGGGGTTCGACGCATAGCGGCCGAGGGTGCGGAGCGTCTCCTCGCGGCTCTCGTCATCGTAGAGGAATACGTAGCGCTCTCCGCCCTTCACGAGCGCGATGACGTTGATGTCGCGGGAAGCCATTGAAGCTTGGATTCCTGGAAGTCTCGGACCGGACGGGCGGCGTGGTCCGCACGGGTGCCGCAGGAGGAGGTATCGGCCGGCGAGCCGCCGCGGCAGCAGACTTCCACGCGCTGCCCCCCCAAGTCGCCGCGACCGGGCCAGCCATGCGCCGGGCACGGGGCTTTCCAGCGGGGAACGGGGGAAGCGGGCCGGGGATTGGGTGAAGCAGGCGGATCAGAAGAGGTCCGCAAACCCCCGAAGGCCGATCGGCTCTCGCGCGGTGAACGGCTCACCGTGGGTTGTGCCGATCATGGCGCCCCACCAATTTGCCGAGGCTTCCACGCGTTCGAGCACCGTCGGCTGCGGCGCGGTCTGGGGAAACTGGCTGGCGTAGCAGGCGAGGCTTCGTCGCTTCAGGTCCCAGGTGGGGGAGATGTCGACCACGAAGGCGGGCTTCAGCACGACCTTCAGGTGCACGCAGGCGTAATGGTAGATCCGCTCCGGGTGCCACGGGGCGCCGGGAAGCTCGCACTTCGTGAGTTTCGCCCAGAATCGCGCGGCCTCGACGAGACGCGTGGCGGCGGTGTGGTCGGGGTGGGCATCGACCCAGTGCGGCGCGAAGAGCCAGCGGGGACGGGTGCGGCGGATCACGCCGGCAAGTGTGCCGCGCGCTGCGAGCGTGGCCCGCAGCCGCCGATTGGGCAGGCCGAGGTTCTCCCGCCAGGGAATGCCGAGGATCTCCGTCGCGGCCGCCGTCTCACGGGCCCGGATCTCGGGCGATCCGAGGGGCGTGGGCTCGCCGTCGGTGAGGTCAAGAACGCCCACCTTCAGCCCCTTCGCCAGCATCAGCGCGATCGTGCCCCCCATGCCGAGTTCGGCGTCGTCTGGATGGGGGGCGATCACGAGTGCATCGAGCATGCTGGCGTCTCCGGGGCCGGTCCAGCATACTCTCCCGCATGATGAGCTTTGCCCCGGCCACGGCCCCCGATGAAAACACCCCCGAGGGCTTGTTTGCCGCGGCCTGCGACCATGTGCGGCAGGCGGCGGTGCTCGCGTCGGTCGAATCGCTGCTCGGCTGGGATGAGCGCACGCTCATGCCACCGGAGGCGGGGGGCTACCGAGCCGAGCAGATGGCGGCGCTGGCCACGCTCGTTCACCAGCAGCGGACGAGCCCGCGGCAGGGTGAGCGGCTGGCGAAGCTCGCCGACGGACCGCTCGCCCGCGGCGGCGAGCCCCATGTGGCCGCGACGATCCGGCTCCTGAAACACGACTACGACAAGCAGGCCCGGCTGCCGGCCCGACTCGTGAAGGAGATGGCGAAGACCTGCGTCGAGGCGCAGCAGGCCTGGACGGCGGCCCGCGCGGAATCCTCGTGGCCGCAGCTCGCGCCGTGGCTCGAGCGGGTGTTCGCGCTGAAGCGCGAACAAGCCGCCTGCCAGTTGCCGGATCGCGATCCCTACGACGCGCTCATGGACGATTACGAGCCTGGGGCCCGCTGGCCGGCCGTGGCGGAGCGGTTCGACCGGCTGCGGGGCGGCATCGTGCAGCTCGTCGACGCCTGCGTCGGCGCCCGGCAGCGGCCCGACGACGCGCTGCTGAAGCGACGCTATCCCGTCGATGCGCAGAAGGCGTTCGTGCAGCAGGTGGCCGCGCAGATCGGCTTCGACTTTGGCCGCGGGCGGATCGACACCACCGATCATCCCTTCTGCTCCACGATGGGCCCGAACGACTGTCGGATCACGACCCGCTGGGACGAGCACTTCCTCCCGACGGCGCTCTTCGGCGTCTTGCACGAGGCGGGGCATGGTCTCTACGAGCAGGGCCTGCCGCGCGAGTGGTATGGGCTCCCGCCCGGTGAAGCGGCGTCGCTCGGCATCCATGAATCGCAGTCCCGGCTCTGGGAAAACATGGTGGGCCGATCGGCTGCGTTCTGGCGCTGGTGCTTTCCGTTGGCGCGGCGTTCCTTTCCGGAGACGCTCGCCGGCGCCACGGCGGACGACGTGCAGCGGTCGCTCATGACGGTGGCGCCGTCGTTCATTCGCGTCGAGGCCGACGAGGTCACCTACAACCTGCACGTGATGATGCGGTTCGATCTCGAGCGGGCCGTGGTCCAGGGAACGCTCTCCGTGGCGGATCTCCCCGAGGCGTGGGACGATCGCTTCGCGAAGGATTTCGGGATTCGTCCGCCGTCGGCCGCGGAGGGAGTCTTGCAGGACATCCACTGGAGCGCCGGGCTGATCGGCTATTTTCCGACCTACACGCTCGGCAATATGCACGCCGCACAGCTGATGGCGGCCGCCGATCGGGCCCTCCCCGATCTCGATGCGGAGATGGCGGCAGGGCGGTTTGCGGGCCTCCTTGGCTGGATGCGGGAGCATGTCCATCGCCGCGGCCGGATGCTCGAATCCGACGCCCTCGTTCAGGAGGCCTCCGGCAGCCCGCCCGCGGAGAAATGGCTCCTCGACAGCCTTCGCAGCCGCTATGGGGCCGCCCACGGTTTTGCCTGATTGTCCGCGGGGCGCGGTCTGCGGGGCCGTTGGCCCCTGCCGGAAAGGCGATGGTACACTTTCTTGCGGGACCGGATTCCCCGGACCGGATCGGACGTGGCGCACACAACAGGGTTGGCCGCACAGGCCGTCGAGAGCAGATCCTTCGGGAGGGACGCATGGTGGACGACAAGGACAACGACGCAAACGATCCATGGGCTGGAATCGACGCCGGAGATACCTCCGAGCCGCAGGGGGATTTTTCTTTTTCCCTCGACGAGGATGCCGGTGCCCCCGAACCCTCCGCTGACGACGGGTTTCCCGGTGTCTTCGAGGCACCCGTGCTCGACGCAGCCGGCGACGCCGCTCCGGAAAACATCGCGGGGGTATTCGAGGAATTCGTCGAGGAATCGCTTCCCGCCAGTACCGGAAGCGGAGGGGAGGATTTCCCGTTCGCCGAAGACGAAATGCCTGCTCTCGACGCCGATCTGCCGTCCCTCGAAGACGCGGGCTCCGGGTTTGCAGATCTGGCCAGCAGCGGCGACGTGGATGCTGCAGACGAGGCCGGGCTCGTGGATGAGTGGCTCACCGAGGAACCGGCTGCCGACGCCGGCGCCGAGACACCCTTGGCCGTTTTTCCGGCCGGCGATCTCCACGACCACGGCGATGAGCTTGGGCAGGATCGCGAGGCGGGCGAATCGGCCATCGTGACGTCGGCGATTCAAATCGGCACCGGCAACTCAGGCGTCATGTCGCCGAGCGACGTGATTCCGATCGACGATTGGGCCGATGCCGGCGGGACGTCCCTCGTCGGCATGCCCGAGCTCGACAGCGAACCTTCCGCCGCGGATTCCGCAGACGAGCCAGCCGAGGAGGCATTCAGTTTCGGTGACGTCGAGGCCGATGAGGAGCAGTCCGAAGAGGCCCCCGCCTTCGGTATTGCCGAAGACGGCCAGACCGAGTTCAGCGACGCAGGCTTCGGCATGGATGAGGCGGCTGCGGCCGTTGGCGGCGGGCTCGCGCTGGCTGGCGCAGAAGTCTTGGGCGAAGCCGTGGCGGCCGCGCCGGTCGCCGCAAAGAAGCAGAAAGCCGCCAAACCGGCCAAGTCGAGCGGCGGAGGCATCGGCCAGATGATCGGCATCGTGCTCGGCGGCCTGATGGCGCTGCCGATCACCTATGCGATCCTCATCTGGGGCTTCCAGAAGGATCCGTTCAAGTTCACGAAGATGGTGCCGCAGGAAGTGGCGTTTCTGTTGCCGGAGAAGCTTCAGCCCGGCTTCAGGAAGCCCTCGGGCGCAGGCCTCCCGAAGCTCGATCAGGCCGCCTCGCTGGACTCGCTTCCCAAGGCAGCCGAAGCGGTCGAGGCCCCCATGGCGACCGAGGCAGAGCCACCCGTCGAAGAGTCGGACGCTGCGACGCCAGCCGACGAAGCCGTCGCCACAGCCGCTTCGCCGGCCGAACCAGCAGGACAGCCGGCCGCGCCGGCAGACGATCTCTTCACCGAGGAGCCTGCGAATAAGCCGGCGGCGCCCGCCGTGCCGGAGCCCGAGCCGCTCGATTACTCGGCGCTCGAGGCGGCGATTGCGAAGGCCGAGGCTTCATTCGACGAACTGTCCGCCATCGACGATCCCGAGGCTCCAGCCCGCAAGAAGCTGCTCGTCGGCTGGTACAAGAATCTCGCCGCCGTGGCCGAGCAGATGGTCTTTCTCGAGAACGCGGCAGCCGATTCGGCAAGGCCGCTGGAGAAGGCCCCCGAGCAGATGGAGGCGGTGATCGCGAAACTCATGGCCAGCGACGCAGTGGTCGGCGATCTTGGCCGGCTCAGCGGCATGTGGCTGTCGTCGAAGAAGCGGCCCGTGGATGGCGCCGTGCTCGTGGCCACATTCAACGGCGCGCGGCAGGTGGGACCGTATTGGTCGTCGTCGATCACGGTCGCCGGAAAGGAGCCGAAGACGGTCGCGATCATCTCGCGGCGTGAGCCCTCGGCCGCGGCGGGCGACCAGGTGCTCGTCACCGGCGTGCTCTTCGACGGCGACGCGCTCTGGGCGGCTGACTGCCGCCGCGTGGCACAGGCCGCGGCGGCGGAGGATCTCTTCTGAGTGGCTGACGCGAGCGGATCGGTCGCGGAGATCGCCGAGGCCGTCGCCGCGGGGAGCCTGCGTGCCAGCGACGCGCTGGCCGCCCACGTCGCCAGTTGGCAATCGACCCATGCGCGGCTCAACGCGCTCGTGCAGCCGCGGCACGACGAGGCGGCCGCCGAGGCGTCCCGGATCGCCCCGGGGTGTGCAGGGCCGCTCGCGGGGGTGCCGCTGACCGTGAAGGAGTGTTTTCCCGTTCGCGGACTCGTGACGACGCTCGGCATCGAGTCGCGCCGACAAGCCCGCGACGAGGCCACTGCCTGGCTCGTCGAGCGGTTGCAGGCGGCGGGCGCCGTGGTCGTGGGAAAAGACAACGTGCCGCAGGCGATGTATCTCCACGAGACCGACAATCCCGTCTGGGGCCGGACGAATCATCCGCATGCCGCGGATCGCGGGCCTGGCGGTTCGAGCGGCGGCGCGGCAGCGGTCGTGGCGGCGGGGGTCGTGCCGCTCTCCCTCGGCAACGATCTGGCCGGCAGCATTCGCCAGCCCGCCCACGCCTGCGGCATCGCCGGCATCATGCCGCGATCGACCGTGCTTGGCGAAGGGGGCGCCTTCGATACCATGCCGCACCTGAAGGTCGTGCGGCCGCGGGCGGGCTTCCTCGCCCGTTCGGTAGACGATCTCTCCCGGGCGCTCGGGGCCGTCGGCGTGGAGACCTCGCCTTCAGAACGCGGCGGCCCTTTGCGGATCGCCTGGTGGGACGATGCGGGGCCGCTCGACCCGTCGCCGGCCGTACGGCGGGCGGTGCGCGAGGCCGTGGGGCGGCTGCAGGCCGCGGGCGCCGTCGCACGTGAGTGCGACGGCGGAATCGCCCGCGACGCAGCCTGGCTGCATCTGGCCATCCTGTCGGCCGACGGCGGCGCCGACGTGCGCCGACTCTTCGCCGGCTCGCGGCCGATCTGGCCCGTCGCCCGGCTCTTGCGGCTCGCTGGCGTGCCGCGGGCAGCGCGGCCGTGGCTCGCGGCACTGGTGCGAGCGACGGGGCGGCAGATCGAGGCCGAGGGGCTGCTGGCGACAGGCCCACGCCGCGGCGCCGGTTTCGAGCAACTTCTGCACGAGCGGGCCAGGATTGCCACACGGGTGGCGGCGCTCGCCGCCGACTACGACGCGATCGTCTGCCCCGTTTCGGCCCTGCCCGCGCTGCGGCACGGCACCGCCGCGAAATTGATCGTGGCCGCCGCGCCCTGCCTGCTGGCCAACCTCCTCGACCTCGCGGCGGGCACGGTGCCTGTGACGACCGTGCGGCCCGGCGAAGAGACCGGTCGCGGCCGGTCGCGCGATCCGGTCGTCCGCGCCGCGATCGAATGCGATCGCGGAAGCGCCGGGCTGCCGGTGGGCGTGCAGGTGATCGCACTCACCGGCGGCGAAGCGACCGCGATCGAAGTGATGCGATTGATCGAGGCCAAGTAGACCGCTTCAAAAGTAGACCGCTTGCTCCGCAAGCGGAATCAGATCCGCTTCTGGAACAAGCGGTCTGCGCAGGGGCGCCGGCTCGCGGGCGGCAGAAGTCTCCTTCGCGGAGAAACTTTCTCCTTCCACGACCTATGGCGATTCATTCCCCAGAAGGTCGAAAGTTCCTAACGCTCGTCGAGCTTCAGCCGACCCGCGAGCCTCCCGCAACGAGGGACGGATCAAATTGCTGCTTCGATTGCAGGGGCATCGATTTGGAGGCTGTGAACGGGAGGCTCGGGGCTGCCCATGCCCCAGGAGCCGGCGTAGGTGACAAGCGCAGGCAGGATGCCGGAGCGTAGTCACCTCCGAGTGAGCGAAGGGCAGGATGCCCGCAGAGAACGTCCGGCGACGGGGCGTGGGCAGCCGCGAGCCGGCGCGACACGGTGCTGATCCGTTTGCGGAGCAAGCGGTCTACTTTGAGCAAGCGGTCTACGCCATGCGCTGAATGATCGAGCGGGAGATCTGCTCGACGCCGAGCACCTCGCATGCGGCCCCGAGGTCGATGCCGGCCTTCGGCATGCTCCAGACCACACTCGACGCCTCGTTCTGCGCGATGGTGTGCCAGCCCCGGGTGCGGAGCTTGAGCAGCCCCTTCGCGCCATCCTTCCCCATGCCCGTCAGCAAGAGCGCCGTTCCCGTCTGCGGCCAGTGTTCGGCGACGCTCTCGAAGAAAACGTCGACGCTGGGGCGAAAGAAGACCTCCTTCGGCTCGACCGAGTATTCGAGCGCGCGGCCCTTGCCGAGCACGAGGTGGTCGTTGGTGCCGGCCAGGAGCACGTCGCCGGCCTGCGGTTGCTGCCCGTGTTCGGCCACCCGCACCGGCCGGCCCGTCCGGTCGCCGAGCCATTTTGCGAGGCCCTGGGAGAAGGCGACATCGACGTGCTGGACGATGACCGTGGCGACGTTCCAATCCCGCGGCAGCGGCAGGAGCAGGTCGGCGATCGCCTTCGGGCCGCCGGTGGAGGCGCCGACGACGAGCAGCCGTGGAGGGCCGGCGCTGGCGGCCGGCCGCACCGGCTTCCGCGATTCGCCCGTGGCGCCCACGAGCTTGGCGATCACGCCGATCTTCTCGACGAGGGCGCCGGCGCCGCTCACCTCGCCGGCCGGGCCGAGCATCGGCGTGTCGACGGCATCGAGGGCGCCGTAGCCCATGGCGTCGTAGACGAGCGAGATGTTGCCGCTCACGGTGGCCGTGACCACGAGGATCGCGCAGGGGGCCAACCCCATGATCTGCCGCGTGGCCTGCACGCCGTCGAGGTGCGGCATGATCAGGTCCATCAGGATGAGGTCGGGCCGGTCGCGCTTCGCCATCGCGATCGCTTCGACGCCGTCGTTGGCCGTCCAGGCGATCTCGTGGTCGGGCAGGCTGTCGACGACCCGCCGCAGCGCCTCGCAGGCGGCCCGCATGTCGTTCACGATTCCGATCCGCATCTGCCAGTCTCCTGCACGGCGCCAGCCCGTTCCGCGCTATTCTCCGATCAGGTCGGTGATCGTATGCACGAACGTCTCGTCATGGAAGGAGCTCTTCGTGAGATAGCGGTTCGCGCCGGCATCGAGGCCGCGGAGGCGGTCTTCCTCGCGGTCTTTGTAGGAAACGATCACCACCGGAATGTCCTTGCGGGCCGGGTCGTTCTTGATGAGCGAGACCAGGCCGATGCCGTCCATTCGCGGCATGTCGACGTCGGTGACGACGAGGTCGTAGTGGGCGCCGCGGATCGCGTTCCAGCCGTCCATGCCGTCCACCGCGACGTCCACGGCGTAGCCCCGCGATTGCAGCAGTTGCCGCTCGAGTTCGCGGACCGTGATCGAATCGTCGACGACGAGGATCCGCTTGCGTTGCCGGGCCTGCTCGGAAATCTTCTCGAATTCCACCCGCGAGAGACGGCGACCCATCAGCACGTTGTCGATCGAGCGAACGAGGTCCTCCACGTCGACGATCAGCACCGGATTGCCGTTCTCGAGCAGCGAGGCGCTGCTGATGTTGGGCACCTTGCCAAGCCGGCGATCGAGCGGCCGGACCTCGAGATCGCGCTCGCCCAGGAAGGCATCGACGATCATGCCGAACTGCTGGCCGCGGTCGCTGATCACGACGACGGGCATCGGGTCGGCCGGGGTGGCCTCGCCGCCGAGGTCGAGGATCTGCGGGGCCATCACCAGGCCGATCGAGACCCCATCGCGCTCGAAATACTGGCGGCCCTCGACGGTGCGGACGTCGGCGTGGGCGCACAAGAGAATGTTGTCGATGCGGGTGAGGGGGAAGGCGTAGGGTTCGCCGCCGATGTCGACCAAGAGCGCCCGGATCACCGACATCGTGATCGGCAGCTGCAGCGTGAACACCGTCTGCCGGCCGGGCTGGGTCGCCACCCGCACCGTGCCTCCCACCGCCTTGACCATGCTCTGCACCACGTCGAGACCGACGCCGCGGCCGGAGATCTCGGTGACCTCCTCCTTCGTGGAGAAGCCGGGCAGGAAGAGAAACTCGAGCAGCTCGAGCTCCGTGAGCTGGTCGGCGACCTGCCGGGCGACGAGGCCGCGGGAGACCGCCTTCGCCCGCAGCCGTTCAACGTCGATGCCGCGGCCGTCGTCGGTGAGCGTGATGTGCAGCATGCCCGCGCGGTGACGGGCCTCGAGCCGGATCGTGCCGACCGACGGCTTGCCGGCGGCCTCGCGGTCGGCCGGGGTTTCGAGACCGTGATCGAGGGCGTTGCGAATGAGGTGCGAAAGCGGCGACTCGAGCTTGTCGAGGATGTCGCGATCGACGCCCGTCTGCTCGCCGCGCACCTCCCAGCGCACCTGCTTGCCGAGCGTGCGGGCGACGTCGCGGACAAGCCGGGGGAAGCCGCGAATGCCGTCGGCCAGCGGCCGCATGCGGCTGACGATGACCTCGTGGTGGAGCCGGCCGGACAGGTCTTCGTTGCGCCGCGCGAAGCTCTCGAAATCCTCCACCTGCTGCATCAGGCTCGCGAGGCAGGCATCGGCCCGCTCGCGCACGCGGGCCAGGAGGCCGAGCAGGGGCGGCGGCACCGAGACGTCATCTGATTTGAATCGCTCTTCGGCCGCGGCGATGTTGTCGCAGAGATCCACCTGCGCGGCCCGCAGCGTGAGCAGCGAATCGACGAACGGCCGGAGTTGGCGTGTCTCGACAAGCGATTCGCCCGCGAGCCCCACGAGCCGCGTCAGGCTCTCGGCGGACACGCGGACGACGCGATCGGCCTGTTCGAGCGCCCGGGCCGCGGAGGGAGCAGGGGCGGGAGTCTGGGCGGCACCGGCTTCCTCGGGAGCAGCCGGTGGCGTGGCGACCGGCTCCGGGGTGGATGGCTCTCTGGCAGCAGCTGGTTCTGGGGCGGCAGCGGGTGTGGTAACGGCGGTCGTCGCCCCGGGCGCCGTCAACAGCCCGCTGAGTTCGGCGACGAGCGTGTCGGCCGTGCGGGGCCAGGCGCTCGTCGGCGAGATCGCGTCGTCGGACTTGGCGATCGACGAGAGAAAGTCGATGCTCGCGAGCAGGAGATCGACGTGCTCCGGCCGCACGCGAAACGTGCCCTTGCCGGCCGCCACGAAGCAATCCTCCATCGCATGGGCCACCCGCACCGCGGGATCGAGGCCCACGATCCGCGCCGCGCCCTTGAGCGAATGGGCCGCCCGCATCATCGACTCGATGGTCTCGGGGGAGCGTTCGAATTCCTCAACGGCCAGCACGCCTGCCGAAAGGATCGCCGTCTGGCTCTCGGCCTCGAGCCGAAACAGCTCGAGCATCGAAAATCCGCTCAGGTCTTCCGCCACGAGAAACCTCCTTTCCTTCAGCCGCCGACCGCGTCGCGCAACCCGTCGAACACCCGCGTTTCGTCGAGCACCCCGACGGCCCGCCCCTGCCAGTTGAAGAGGGCTTGGCAATGACGCGTACCGGACTGGCTCACGGTCGAGGGCACGGCCCGCAGCTTCGACGTGATGGCGCGGTGCACGCCCGCCACCTCGTCCACGCCGAAGACCCAACGCTCGGTTTCCTCTTCGCCCGACCGTTCGATCACGAGCAGCCGCGCCGCGGTCAGCGGCGAGTCGGCCGCTGTCGACGGCACGAGGGTGGGCCTGCCCTCGAGGCCGAGGAGGCCGTGCAGGGAGACGCAGAGCTGCAACTGCCCGCGGATGTTCACCAGGCCCTCGAGCACTCCGCCCGTGCGGTGCGGCACCCGATGCAGCGGCCGCAGCGTCGTCACCTCGATGAGCGCGGTCGCAGGCAGTGCGAGCCATTCACGGTCGAGCCGGAAGACGAGCACGCTCGTCGAGTCGGGGTCGATCGTCTCCTCAGGCTGCTCGAGGATGCGGCTCCATGTCTCGAGATAGCCCTCGGGCGCCTCGCGGTCGAAGAACGTGCGGGCCGCTTCGGCCATCACCGGACAATTGCGGCAGTGGATGAACGTCTCGAGCTCGGGGCAGCTGCGGTCGCCGGCGACGCCGATCCGGCGCCAGCATTCCTCCATCGGGGCCTCGATCACCGGCAGCGATCCGCTCATGGCGACTCCTTCCGCGCGAGCACCCGCGCTGCCGACTGGCGGTATGTGGCGGCCATGGCCGTGTCACCACGCTGCGCGGCCAGCAGCGCCAGTGCGAGCAACGCCTCCTCGTGGGCGGCGTCGAGATAGAGCGTCTTGTGGAAGCAGCCTTCCGCGCGGTCGAGATCGCCCGCCGACTGATGAAGCATTCCCATCAGGAAGAAGAGCGAAGGCTCGGGGCCAAGACGCTTGAGATGTTCGTCGCAATGCGCGAGCGCCTCGCGGAACCGCCGGGCGTTGGCGAGCTGGCCCGCTTCGCGCAGCACGTCGTCGAGGGTGGGAAGCGGGGCGGGGGCCTCGGGAGCCGTCACAGGCGCGGGTTTTTTCGTGGCGGCCGGCCGCGCGGCCGCCGTGTGGCGGGCCGTCACGCGGGGCGACGTGGCGGGGGCCGCGGTGCGAACGATCTCGCGCACGCCGCGGCGCAGCGCGAAGACCGACGTATCGGCGGCGGGGATCCAGTCGCCCTTCATGATCGGCGGCTCGGCAGCGCCGAGCAGGAGCAGGCCGTCGGGGCGGAGGAGGCGGTCGATCGAGTGCTCGACGCGGGTCCGGGCGGCTGGCGTGAGGTAGATGAGGAGATTGCGGCAGAAGATCACGTCGTAGGGGCCGCGGCCCGAGCCGAGGTTCTCGGCCACGAATGCGTCGTCGAGCAGGTTGGCCCAGGCGAAGTGCACGCAGCCGCGGACGGCCTCGTCGAGCAACGATCCGCCCCGATCGCTGCGGAACCAGCGATCGCGAAACGAGAGGTCGGCATTGCGGAAGGCGTTGGCTGAGTAGACGCCCTGCCGGGCGCGGGCGAGCGCCGCATGGCTGACGTCGATCGCGTCGATCGAGAACTGCTCCGGCGCGAGCCCGGCGTCGAGGAGGGCCATCGCGAGGGAGTAGGGCTCCTCGCCGGCGGCGCATGGGGCGCTCAGGATCCGCACCGGCTGCCGGCCCGGCAGGGCGGCGAGGGTGGCGACAAACCGGCGCACGAATTGAAACACCTGCGGATCGCGGAAGAACCAGCTCTCCGGGACGATCACCTCCTCGACGAGTCGGTCGCGCTCGGCGGCATCGTTGGCGGCACGGTCGGCGAAGACTGCCGCGTCGTCGAGGCCGAGCGCCTTCATCCGCTGCCGCACCGCGCGCTCGATGGCGGCGGAGCCGATCGTGGATGGATCGAGGCCGAGCCAGCGTTCGAGGATCGCCTCGGCGCCGGCGAGCGGATGCGACGGCAGCGGATGGATCGGGTGCGGTCGCTTCATGGGGCGGGCGCCTCCTCGGGGGAGGCATCCAGCGGCCGGCCGGGGGCCGGGCAAAGCCCAGCCAGGAGATCGGGGGGCAGGAGCCGGTCCACGGCGATCAATTGCACCGTCTGTCCGCCGAGCCGCAGCACCTGCCCGAGAAACGGCGCGTGGCCCAGCGACATCTCTGGCGTCGAACTGTCGGCCTCCTCGGTGGAGCGGATCGACACCACGTTTTCCGCGACGAGCCCCAGCCGCACCGGATACGGAGCCTCGCCCCCCGCCGCAAACTCCACGACGATCACCCGCGTGCTCAGCCGGTCGGGCTGCTGCTCCGCCGCATCGCCGGCCGCAAACCGGCGGCCCAGATCGACGAGCGGCACGAGGCGGCCGCGGTAGGTGAAGATGCCGCGCACGAAATCAGGCATGAGTGGCAGCGGCCGCGCCGGCACCAGCGGCAGCACCTCGATCACGGTGCGTGACGGGATGGCGAAGGCCGCGCCGGCCACGGTGAACGTGAGGATTTGCATGGCTGCCCGGTTTCAGATGGTGAAGCGGGAAACCTCCTGCTTGAGGTCGCCGACCGCCTCGCGCAGGTGGGTCGTGGCCGTGTTGAACTCGTTGAGCGACGATGCCGTGCGCGAGGCGCCTTCCGCGAGCCGCACCATCGCCTCGCGAATCTGCTCCGCCCCCTGCGATTGCGCCCGCATTCCCTCCGTGACCTGCCCGAAGCGGCCGGAGATGCCCTGCACGGCGTTGATGATATCCCCCAGTTTCTCGGAAATGTCGGCGATCTCGCGGACGCCGCCGCGGACCTGCTCGGCGAATTTGTCCATCTCCATCACGCCCGCGGAGACGCTGTATTGCATCTCCTTGACCATTCGCTCGATGTCGAGCGAGGCGACGGCCGTCTGGTCGGCGAGGCGGCGTATCTCGCGGGCCACCACGAGGAAGCCCAGGCCGTATTCGCCCGCCTTCTCAGCCTCGATCGCCGCGTTGATCGAGAGCAGGTTCGTCTGATCGGCCACCTTGGTGATCGTGGTCACGGCGAGGTTGATGTTGGCGGCGCGTTCGCTGATCACGCCGAGCTTCGCGCCGAAGGAAGAGGTGCTCTCCGCGAGCTGGCGCATCGTCGTGCCCATGTTCGCGAGGTTGCCGCGGCCCTCGGCGGCCATGGCGCCGGTATGGGCCGCCATGTCGTTCACCTCGGTCATCGTCCGCACCAATTCCTGGCTCGTGACGGAGATCTGCTTGACGGCCGCGACCGCCTGGCTCGTCGAGGCGCCGTAGTCGGCGATCACCTGCTGCTGCTCGCTGCTCGTGGCCTGGATCGCCGTGGCCGTGGAGATGAGCGCCACCGACGATTTCTGGATCCGGCCGATGAGGCCCCGGAGGTCGTTCGTCATCGTCTGGATGGCGGCGAGCAGGGCACCCGTCTCGTCGTCGGAGGTCACTCCCACCTTGGCCCGCAGGTCGCCCCCCGCCACCTGCTTGGCCACGTCGACGGCGGTGCGGATCGGGTTCGAGATCGTGCGGGCCACGACGAGCGCCGCGAGCGTCACGCCCAGGATCGTCGCCAGCGAAAGGCCGATGATCGCGGCCCGCTGGAAGTTCACCAGCGCGAAGGCCTCCTTCGCGTCCTGCTTCACGTTCATGCCCCACCGAAAGCTCGGCAGGTAGCACCAGGCGGAGACGACGTTTTCGCCGCGGTAGTCGCGGACGTTGCCGTAGCCTCGCTCGCCGCTCGCGGCCCGCTGTGCCGCCGTGGCCTGGTCGCTCCCGAGGGGGATCTGCATCTTGAAGGCGGCGTCGGGCGCGTGCCGGAGCGGGGTCGTCACGGTCACGGTCTCTCCCGTGCGCTGCCCGGTGACGATCTCGCCGGTTTCCCCGAGACCCGTGAGGTCGGAAAGCATCTGCCAGACCTTCTGGGGGCCGAGTCCCATCGCCAGCACGCCGATCACTTTGCCCGCGTCGAAGATGGGGCTCGTGACGAAGGCGAGCGGCTGCGGTGAGCTGCTGTAACCCTGGAAACCAGAAAGCTCCGACTGCAGCAGCGTGCGCGAGCGATCGAAGGCGGCCGCGAGTTCGGACGAGGCAAGGGCCCCCGACAGGATCGTGGAACCGGTGGGGAACGTCTGGTCGAGGGAGAAGAGCACTCGCCCCTCCAGGTCGAGCACCAGGAGTTGTGAATAATCGAACGACATCGAGACATAGCGGAGAAACGGCTCGAATTCCGGCCCGGCCTTGGCCAGTGCCTCCGCCTGTGCCGCGGGGGTCGCCTTCTCGTCGACGGCCGCCGAAAGCTGTCGGACGGCGCGGACGAGCGTCGGGCCTCGGGCGAGCGCCGTGCCGTCGCGGACGCGCTCGAGCGCATAGGCCTCCATTTCGCCCGCCTTGGCCGCGGCGATCTTCACGAGGTTGCTGCGGACGGAATTTTCGAGCGCCCGAGTGGCGATCCGGGCCGTGATCGCGGTGAGGATCGCGCAGGGAATGAGCGCGATCACGAGAAACCAGAAGAGCAACCGGCCGGCGATCGACCGCTGCATCGCGGCTTCACCGAAGGGAGTTTCGCTTGTCATGTCGGTGTCAACGCCGCTCCTGCGGGCGGGCGGTGCTCCTGGCGGGTGTCGGCGTTCCTGAGGCGTTGCTCCACTGGCCTCCCCACGCATCGTGCAGATCTTTGACGAATCGCTCCCACTCCTCGCGCGAGCGCGAGATGGGGAAGGGCACGGGCCGCACGGCCGTCCGGCTCGACCAGACGATGTCGAACTGGCCATCCGGCCGGATCCTGCCGATCGACGCCGGCCGCCAGGTGTGCTGCGTGGCGGCATCGACGGCGATGATGCCCTCCGGCGCGTCGAGGCTCTGTTGCCGGAGGGCGTTGCGCACCTGGCGCACGTCGGTGGTGCCGGCCTCCTCCACGGCCTGCGCCCAGAGCCTCACGCCCGTGAAGGCGGCCGCGATGACATCGGACGTCGTGCGCTCGCTGCCATACCGAGCCTTGAAACCGCGGACAAACGCCTGGTTCTCCGGTCGGTCGATGCTCTGGAAATAGTTCCAGGCGGCATAGTGGCCGGCGAAATCGTCGCGGGGCGCCGAACGCAGTTCGTCTTCGGCGATCGCGAATGTCACGACGGGAGTCTGGTCGGGGCGGATGCCCGCCTCCCGGAGTTTTCTCGCGAGGGCGAGCGCTGAATCCCCCACGACGCTGCTGAGCACGACATCGGGCTTGGCCGCCACGATCGACCGCACCGCCGCATCGACGGCGCTGCTGCCGAACGGAACGTATTCCTCGCCGACACACTCCGCGCCGAGCCCCGTGATCTGGTCGGCGGCGATCGCGTTGACGCAATGCGGCCAGATGTAGTCGGAGCCGACGAGGAAGAAGCGACGGGCCCCGAGCGTGTCGTGGCACCACTGCACGGCGGGCGTGATCTGCTGGTTGGGTGCGGCACCGACATAGACGACGTTGGGCGATTGCTCGAGCCCCTCGTAGGCCATGGGATAGACGAGCAGATGGTCGGCCGCCTCGAAGACCGGCAGCACGCTCTTGCGGCTCGCGCTCGTCCAGCAGCCGAAGACGACGACCGCCTTGTCGTCGCGAATCAGTTTTTCAGCCTGCCGCGCGAACGTCGGCCAGTCGGAGGCGCCGTCGGCGATCACCCAGCGAACCTGCCGGCCGAGCAGGCCGCCTTTCTCGTTGATCTGCTCCAGCGCGAGCACCTCGGCGTCGATCATCGACCGTTCGCTCACGGCCATCGGCCCGGTCTGTGAATGCAGGATGCCCACGACGATCGGGCTGCGGTCGACGAGGAGTCGGTCGAGGCCAAGCCAGGCGAGGCCGGCGAGCACGGCGAGCGCCGGAAAGAGCACACGATTGCGGAGCCGCCGCCGCCGAGTCATGGCAAGGGCATCGGGGATCTGGTCAGAGGGGGTCATCCTCCAATCTTGGCCCATCTTTCCCCGCCGGGCGACCGGTGGGAGCGAAAATTTTCCCGGGACCGTCAGGATCGGAAAAACCGGCACAGGGCGGCCGGCATCGCTGGCGGGGATAGCGGGCGGGCGTTATGATCCGGTGACTCGGAACCGGCTGAGCGCAGTCCGGTCGGGGGCCTTTTTCCGGTATGGGCAGGAAGCACGCTCAGCCGCCGACGCGCATGGGAACCGCCCAAAACCGCCCCGCGACGAGCCACGGCATCGAAGAGATCGCCGGCGTTTCTCCATGGGCTGAGCAGGTTCGCAAGGCGATTGAACTGGTCGCCGTGCACCAGTCCAGCGTGCTCATCCTGGGCCCGAGCGGCACCGGCAAGGAATTGATCGCCCGCGCGATCCATGCCTGTGGCAAGCGGGCCGCCAAGCCGTTCATTCCCGTCGACTGCGCGGTCACGACGGGCACGCTCTTCGCCAGCCACATGTTTGGGCACGTGAAGGGATCGTTCACCGGCGCCACGTCGTCGACGCTCGGTTGCTTCCGCGCGGCCGACGGCGGCACGATCTTTCTCGACGAAATCGGCGAGATGGAGTTGGAACTCCAAGCCAAGCTGTTGCGGGTGCTGCAGCAGCGGACGGTCGTGCCCGTGGGCAGCCACGAAGAGACCCCGATCAACGTGCGCGTGGTGGCCGCCACGAATCGCGATCTCGGCCGCGAAGTGAGTGCCGGCCGGTTTCGCGAGGATCTCTTCTACCGTCTCAACGTCGTGACGATCCGCACGCTGCCGCTCAAGGAACGGCCGGAAGACATCCCCGTGCTGGCAGCCCGTTACCTCGCGCTGCTCGCCGGGAGGCACGGCCTGCCGCTCTGCACGCTCTCACCGACCGCGATCGAGGTGCTCAAGCGGTATGCATGGCCGGGCAACGTGCGCGAGCTGGAAAACGTGCTCGAGCGGGCCGTGATGTTTTCTTCGAGCGAGGAGATCGAGCCGGATGCCCTGACCGGCATCATGGCGGCGCCCGAAGCTGCCGGGGATGCATCCACGCCGACGGCGGCGATCCAGGCCGTGGGGCCGGCGTCGCAGCTCGTGCGGGCGGCCGCGGAGGGAATCGTCTCGGCCACGACGGTGCCCGGTGTTTTCCGGGTCGAGCCCGTGGTGCGGGGGGCGGCCCCAACGCCCGCGGCACCGGAAGCGAATCCCACGGCTCCCGGCGAAAGCGGTGGCGAATCGTCGTCTGAATGGCTCACGCTCGCCGACGTCGAGCGACTCCACCTCGAGCGCACGCTCGCCGCCACGATGCAGAACAAGTCGTTGGCCGCAAAGCTGCTCGGCATCGACCGGTCGGTGCTGCGGAGAAAATTGCAGCGCTACGGCCTGACCGGCTCGGAGCCCGCTGCCTCAGTGGAGCCCGAAGCCGAAGGCGACGCCGAGCCTTCGTGAGCGGCCTCCGGGGAGGGGGCAGTCCGAGTTCCGCGCTCAGCCGGCCTTCGCCTTGACCGCTGCGGTGTCTTCGTCGGGCACCCGGATGCGGAGCGTGGCGGCGGGCGGTGAGCGACGCTCCTGCGCGAACCCACGGGTGCCGGCCGAGAGAAACTCGAAGAGGTGGCGAGCCGGCCCGCCTTTGAATTCCGCCTGAAGTGCCTCGAGCACGTCTTTCCACGGCAGGCCGCGCCGATAGATGGTGCGGTAGGCGTTTTTCAGTTCGGCGATGTCGTCGCTCGAATGGCCGCTGCGGCGCAGGCCCACGATGTTGAGCCCCACGATGCAGCCGGTCTGCCCGTCCACCAGCATGTAGGGTGGGATGTCCTGGACGACGCGGGCATGGCCTCCCACCATCGCCAGCCGGCCGATGCGGCAAAACTGATGCACGGCCACGGCGCCGGAGACGAAGGCCCGGTCTTCGACGGTCACATGGCCGCCGAGCAGGGCGCCGTTCGCGCAGATGCAGTTGTTGCCGACGACCACGTCGTGGCCGAAGTGCGAACTCGCCATGACGTAGTTGTTGTCGCCGACGGTCGTCGCGGTGCCCGGCTTCAATGCGCGGTGGATCGTGACGTGTTCGCGGAACACGTTGTGGTCCCCGATCACGATCGAGCCGACCTGCTTCGGCCTTCCCGCGTGCTGCGGCGCGCCGCCGATCACGACATGCTCGCAGAATTCGTTGTGGCATCCAGCCTTCACGCCCGTCTTCACGACGGCGCCCGACGCGACCGTGCAAAAGTCGCCGAGCTCGACGTCCGCTTCGACCGTGGCGAAAGCCCCCACCGTGACACCCACTCCCAGGCGGGCCTCGGGACTCACGGCGGCCAGCGGGTGGATGCTCACGGAATGCCTTCCAAATGAGGGAGGAAACAATGCTGCCATCGCGGGGAACGCGCAGCGGCCCGCCGCCTGTGCGGCAGGCGGTTTATCGGCTCGGCTCACCGGTGGATTCAATGGCAATTTCGCGCCGGACGCACAGTTTCCCCCGCCCCCCTGTTTCGCGGCGTTTTCACGATTCGCCACGGCGTCGAAGCCTCGTCAGCGCGGCAGAGACCCGCTACACTCCCCAGTGTGACGCGGCCAATGGGCCGCGGCTGATGCGAACAGCCCACGCGGGAGACGGCGATGACGATTCCTGAAGCGGACACGAGCCGCGAAGCGAGGTACGAGGCGGCCGAGGCCCTCAAGAACCAGGGCAACCTGGCCGAGGCGGTCGCCGCGCTCGAAGGTGTCGTTGCCGACCATCCCGATTTCGCCCTCGCCCACTCGGCCCTCGCGGCATGGTGCACCCGCCTCGAGAGGCACGAGGAGGCCGTGAAGCACGCCCGGCGCGTGTGCGAACTGGAGCCCAAGGATCCCTTCAGCTATACGGCGCTCAGCGTGGCCTGCATGCGCGGCGGACGCATCGCCGAGGCCGAAGATGCGCTCGCCCGCTCGCGGATGCTGCAGGGCGGGTAGGGCGGTTTTTGATGCTGAGGAGCCGGAATCGGCGGAAGCTCGACGAGCATCTGCAATTTCGACCTTCTGAGGTCAGCAGCGCCGTAGGTCGTCAAAGGAGAAATTGCAGCGCGAAGGAGACTTCTGCCGTTCCGGCGACCAATGCGTCAGGGCATCAGTTCCGCCGATCCCCTCGCCTTTCCGGTTCCCAAGGAGACCGCTTGCTCCGCAAGCGGAAAAAGATCCGCTTGCGGAGCAAGCGGTCTACGCTCGATCAGGCGCCCTTGGTGCCGATGGCAGCCTCGACGCGCTCGAGCCGTGCGCGGTCGGCGGGGATCAAGAGCAATGGATCGAGGCCCCGCTTCTTCGCCTGTTCGAGAGACCGTCGCGCGGCGAGCGTCTGCTTGTCTTCGGCCTGGGCCAGCGCGAGGTGGAGGAGTTTCACCGGCGTCGGGCTGAGCGCCGCCTCCTCGAGATCCTCGATGGCGCGGCGGGGATCGCCGGCCGCGAGGCGCACCACGCCGCGGGTGTCGAGCAGGTCGGGGTGCGGCCCGAGTTCGGCGATCGCCGAATCGATGAGGGTGATGGCCTCCGCGGCCGTCTCGGGCCGGGCCAGATGGAAGGCGAGGTTGTTGGCCACGATCGCGGCCTGCGTCGGTGCGAGATCCTTGCGGGCGAGCAGGTTGCGGTAGAGCGACTCCACCTCGTCGGACCGCCCCTGCATCTCGCGGAGTTCGGCCTGCAGGAGTGAAATCACGATTGAGTCGGGGTCTTCCCGCATCGCCCTCTTGAACCACTCCCCGAGCCGCGCGGTCATCTCCGGGCTCGGTCTGTCACCCTTGCCGCGGACCACCGTCAGGCCCGTCTGAAGCACCCGCTCGAGCGGCAGTCGATTCCAGGCCGTCTCGAGCAGGTCGATGGCCTCGGCGGCTCGCTTCTGCCGGCCCAGAAATTCGGCGCGGGCCACGAGGCCGTCCACGGAGCGGCCTGCATACTCGGTGAGGATCTTGTCGGCCGCCTTGGGAAAGCCGAGATCCTCCATGAGCCGCGCGACATCGCGGAGTTGGCCCACCTGCTCGAGCGGAACCGGGCCGGAGGGCATCAGCTTGCGGGCCGCCGCCACCGCGGTCGGGCGGTCGTCTTCGGCCATCGCGAGCTTCGCCTCCATGGCGAGCGTCATGGGGGCGTCGGGGGCGAGCGATCGGAGTTTCGTGAGCCAGGTGCGGGCCGACGAGAGCTCGCCATGCTCGATCAGTTTCTCGACCAGGAGTGCGTAGAGCGCCGGCGGCGTGTTGGGGGCCGCGACGAGCGACACGAGATCGCTGCGGCACTCCTCCCAGCGGCCGGCCCGCTCACGGAGCTGCGCCAGCTGCAGCCGTTGCCCCGCCGACAGCGGCTGCGAGACAGCCAGGGTCTCGAGCAGCTTGGCGGCCCGCCGCCAGCTCGCCGGTTCAGGCCTTCCGGCCAGCATCGATACGAGCAGCGTGACGTCGTCCGGCGCGAGCTTGCCGTCGCTGCCGACATTCTGCTCGACGAGCGAGACGGCCTGCTCGAGGGCACGGTAGCCGCCCGATTCGGCGGTCAGTTGCGCCAGGGTGCGTCGCGCCCAGCGTTGGACGCCACGGGACGAGGGATCGTCGGCCTTCGTGTCGATGATCCTGCGGAGTTCATCCCGGGCGGGATTGAGCCGTCCGCGGCGCACGAGGAATGCGGCCAGGCTGCGGGAGGCCGAGAGATCGTTCGGGCTCACCGATACGGCCTCGCGATACTCGCGCTCGGCGTCGGGGAATCGCCCGAGCAGTTCGTAGCCCTGCGCCAGCACCAGCTGCCGGGCCGGCTCGCCGAGCCGGTCCGCCGCCCGATCGAGCGTGTTTTCCGCCGCCTTCCGCTCCCCGGAAGCAAGCTGGTGGGAGAAGAGCGTGAGCCAGGTCTCCGGCTGCTCCGGTGCTGCCTCGACGGCGCGTTGCAGCACGTCCGCCGCACGATCGCCCTTGCCCGAACGGCTCAGGAGCTGCCCGAGCCAAAGCAGATCGCGCGGGTTTTTCGAGTCCTTCGAAACGGAGCGCTCGGCGAGCGCCACGGCATCGTCGAACTTGCCCGATCGCATTTCCATTTCGGCCGTGATCCGCTCGAACCCTTCGAGGCCGTCCGGGCCGAGGCGGGCGAGGGCCTGCTGCGCCTCGTCGAGCCGGTTCGATGCATACAGAAGAGCGACCAACTGCCGCACCACCGCGGGATTGGCGGGCCCCATGCGCACCGCCCGCTGGAGGTGATCGATCGCCGCGGGCACGTCGCCGCGGAGTCCGTCGATTTCGGCGAAGAGCTGCTGGATCTGATGCCAGCCGGGGCGGTCGTTTTCGGCCTCGATGAGCAGGTTGCGAGCTTGGTCGAGATCGCGGCGCTCGTTGGCGTCGAGTTCGATCGCGGTATCGCCGGCGGAGGTCTTCTTTTTCTGCGACTCGCGCACGCCGAGGACCAGCGTGCCCGCCTGGGCGAGCCTGGCCTGCGGGCTCGTCGGTCCCGCCGCGAGCGCGAGGTCGTCGGCGCGCGACTTGGCTTTTGCGGTGTTGCCCTGCTCGCGCGCCAATTCATAGAGCGCCGTCCGCACGCGGAGGTCATCCGGCGCCTTCTCGGCAACGGTCTGCCAGAGCCGCTCGGCTTCCTCGGTCTTCCCCATGCCCAACTGAATCGAGGCGAGCGCGGAGAGCACGCGGGCCGCTTCGGCCGGAGGCAGCTTCTTCAAGGCGCGGGCTTCGATCGCCGAGAGCTCCTGCGCGGCCGTCTCCGTCGGCTCGCGGGCCGCGATCTGCGCTGCAATGAGCAGGATGTTTGGCGCGTCGGCGATCTCGGCCGGGATTCGCGCGAGCACCGCGCGAGCCTGCGTCACACCCGCCCGCTGCAGGTCGAGCGCGGCCAGCCCCGCCCAGAGCTGCGGCTCGTTTGGATCGGCCTTCGTGGCATCGTCGAGCAGGTCGGCCGCCGCCTCCGCCTCCCCCTTGCGCACGAGAATGTCGGCCCGCAAGAGAGCCATTTGCGTGCTCGAAATGCCGGGCGACTGTTGCAGGAGCTCGAGCAATTCATCGACGGAAGACCAGTCGCGATCGGCCACGGGCCGCTCCATCTGGGCGGCCACCCGCAATTGCAAAAGCGGGCTCCAGAGCTGCGGGATCGCGGGCAGACGGTCTTTGGGAATGGCCCGGGCCACCAGCTCGAATTCCTCGGTCGCATCCTCCAACTTGCCGGCGGCGAGCAAGGCCGACGCGGCGCCGAGGCGGGCCGCGAGTGATGTCGGGTCGTCGGTGAGCACACGGCGATTGGCCTCGAGTTGCTCGTCGAACTGCCCGAGCCGCTCGTAGCATTGGCCCAGGTACAGATCGACCTGGCGCGTCAGGTCGTCCGACCCGGCGACGAGCGGCCGCAGCGACTCGAGCCGCGATTTGGCCTGCAGCCACTTGCCCTGGGCCACGAGCGAACGTGACTCGAGCAAGCCGACGGCCGGGCTCGATTTACCGATCATCTCCTTCAGCTTGGCGAGGGTCACATCCAGGGCCGGCAGCCGGTTTGCCTGCAACTGGGCGTCGCCGAGCATGAGCAGGAGCATGGGCTGGCCGGGGGTTGCATCGAGGGCCTGCTCCAGAATCTCGATCGCCTTGTCCGGCTCCTGCGCCTGGATCGCGAGGACGGCTCGCCCCCGCACGATGCGCTCGTCGTTCGGGGCGATCTCGATGCCGCGGCCGATCGCCTCGCCAGCCCGCTTGAGATCCTTGTCGATCAACGCCATTTCGAATGCCGCGAGAACGACGTTGATGTCTTTGGGGGCGATCGCCTCGGCCTGCGCGACGTCTTTCTTGGCGGCGTCAAGGTCGCCGCGTTGCCGGTGCCAGCTGGAGAGCGCCAGCCAGGCCTTGGGGTCGGCGGCATTCGCCTTGACCAGTTGCTCGAGCAGGGCGTTGGCCGTGGCGGGATCCTTGAATTTCTCCTCGAGGACGGCGGCCAGCAGGATGAAGGCTTCCGTGCTGTCGGGGGCCGGTTTCTTTTTCGGGTCAAACGATTTCTTCGCCAAGTCGAATCCGATCAGGCTGCTCGCGATCGCCGCGGCCTCGTCGAAATTTCCCGTGCCGGCGTGCGCCCGCGCGAGCATGAGCTCGATCTCGGTGCGATTGAGCGGCGGTCGATCGCCGTCCGCTTGTGCATCGTCGTCGGCGGGCTTCGCGGCGGCGGCAGCCTCGGTCGGCAGTCGCTCGCGCAACGTCTGCAGGTGCTGGCGGGCATCGACGAATCGACCGATCCTCATCTCGAAGGCCGCGAGCCGCCGTCGGAGATCGTCGTCATCCGGGTTCTTGCGGACAGCGGTCTCCAAGACGCTGTAGGCCCGCGAGATGTCACTGCGGTTGGCTATCGGCGCCTCCGCCCGCTCCAGCACGAGCCTCGCAAACTCTCCGTAGGCCTCGTCATCTTCCGGTCGGAAGTTCACGTAGCGAGCGAAGAGCATGAGCGCTTCGTCCTTCTTTCCCTCGGAGAGCCTCAGTCGGGCGAGCTTCGCAAGGCTGCCGGCATTCCGGTTCACCTGGAAACGGTGCAGCAGGAAGACGCTCACGATGCCGCCGACGACGACCGCTACGAGCAGCAGCAGGAGCCGGATGTTGACCGTCTTCATCGCTTTCATGGTGAACCCGTTCCTCGAGAGGCTGGTCGTGGGGAGGCTGGTCGTGGGGAGACGGAGCGGATAACCGGCCCACCGAGACTCCCATTCTAAGCCGCGTCTTGCCCGGCGGAACCTGCCCAGCCTTCCTCGCCGCCGCCAATCACCGTCCTGCGGCCAAAACCACGTTGCTCGTCGTCTTCCCGTCAAAGATCGCGGGGTCCCGCGGACGATAGAAACGTCTGGCTGGAAAGTTCCGATTGCGTCGACTTTGACGCCGCCCGATCGATGCCCCCTGAAGACCCACCCTGAAGCGAAAGCCATGTTCTCGAATCCCCGCGATCCTCGTGCGGCTCGACTGGCGCCTGCCTACGGGCTGGCGATCGTCATCCTGATCGTGGTGGCGTCGCCGGTTGCGGCGAGCGAGATCATGGCCGCCGTGCCGTCGAAGTCGGCCCCGCCGGCGCTGATCAAACCCCCGGCCCGAGAGCGGCAGTCCGGCGGCGGTTGTCAAAACGAGCACTGCGCAGCGGGCAAGCAGCATCATCGTCATGCCGACCGCTGCGAAGGCCGCTGCGCGAACGGCAACTGCGGCAAGCCCGGCTGCCCGGCCCAGTGCCCAGTCCGGCCCGATCGATTCGGCTTCTACGGCACCCAATGGCGGGTCTGGCCAGGCCAAGGCGTGGTGCAGGCATCGTTCACCGACGCGGCGACG
>Ga0068876_10000093_pt1 | contig 67710 bp, 75 predicted proteins | sample NOAtaG_6_FD_66442 | JGI IMG/M metagenome (GOLD analysis project Ga0068876, IMG submission 66442) | Freshwater lake microbial communities from Lake Erie, under a cyanobacterial bloom - NOAA_Erie_Diel5S_2200h metaG | ecosystem: Environmental > Aquatic > Freshwater > Lake | place: USA: Ohio, Lake...
AAACCACTCAAACTGCCATCAACCTGCCTGCAGGTAGTTACACCGTGACGGTAACCGATGCCGGTAGCTGTACGGGCACAGCAACCTTCTCGATTCAAAATATCTCCAACATGACAGTGTCCGTCAGCAACCAAGTGAACGTGTCGTGTGCAGGTGGAAATGATGGCTCTGCCACCGCATCCCCATCCAACGGAACGGCCCCATATACCTTTGTTTGGAGCAACGGGCAGACAGGTCAAACCGCATCGAGCTTGGCCGCAGGTAGCTACACTGTCACCGTAACAGACGTCCAAGGTTGCCAAGCGGTTCAATCGGTCATCATTACAGAGCCCACGGTGCTGGCTGGCACCACTACCTCCACGGACGAATCCACGTCCGGAGCGTCGGATGGCACAGCAACAGCCAACCCCAGCGGAGGCACGCCCCCTTATGCCTATTCATGGAGCAATGGTCAAACCTCGCAAACCGCGACAGGTCTGGCTGCCGGTGTTTACACGGTCACGGTCACCGACGCCAATGGTTGCACTTCCGTTTTGACCTCCACGGTGAATCTGGGCGTTGGCATCGGTTCGCAAGCAGAGATCAGGGTGGACATTTTCCCCAATCCAAACTCGGGTGACTTTTTTGTCGATTTTGCGCTTGCCGAAATCAGTGATGTGACCATTGTGGTATACAACAAATTGGGACAACAGGTATTTGTGCAGTCTGTGGAACGCACCCAAGGGGGTCGTGTAGCCGTGCATTTGCCTGACGTCGCAGATGGTGTCTACTCGGTGGAATTGAGGACCGAAAAGAGCATCAAAACACGTAAAATCATGGTCAACCGTTGACTAGATTAAAAGGATATGAAAAGGGCGAGCCATTGGGTTCGCCCTTTTTATTTTATGGGTACCAATCAGGATTGCATCAAAAAGGCGAATCCTCCTGGTCGCCGAATGGGTCTTCGTTGGGTTGAATCCTGTCCGGATTGTGCAGCGGAGCGTCCGCATCCCGCTCCTGATTCATTTGCATCAATGCCTGGTAGGGTTCACGCCCCAAAATTTCCTCCATCTCGGGTGCAAGTCGATGGGAACATGGCCAAAACAGGTCGTGAGAGGGCAGATATTCGAATCCTAGGTCCCCCAATCGGTCGAATATTGAATCTTCGGCGTTTTCTTCCTGTTCGGCAGCAGAATACACGGCATCATAAACTCTGGAGGTTGGCGTAGAACGATTGGTAAGTTCGGTGAGGGTCCACCCGTTTTGTCGAACAGCGGCAAAGTCATCCGTTGTGGTACGTTCTTTATCGGGAGACTTAAACAAGTGAATCTGTAGGTTGTCCATGTAAAATCCATTGGAGAAAATCAGCAATAAAACCGGATAGATTTGGTCGGAATCGGTTGTTTGGAATATGCGCCATTCATGGAATTTTCCGGGATCTGCGTCTTTTTCGAGAAATTGGTCCTCGACAACCCAAGTTTGTTCAGGTTCGATTGCTTGATATCCGAATGCATTTAGGCCTGCGATGGCTCCAATGAGCAAATCGAAATCACTGATGGAACGATTTTGGACTTGATTGCCTGCCGCTAAACGTTGCGCATAATCCCGGACGGCCGCGGTGACATGCTCCTGAAAGGTCGGGAAATCACAGCCTGTAGGATGGTAAAAATACTCTTGGTAGGATTCTTTGGACCTGCCGTATTGCAGGATGAAAAAGTGGCAAGGTTCGTGGGGTAGGCTGGCTTGGGGTTTCATGGCATTTGGGTGATTTGGGTAGTTGAATATCGTGCATGGCGGTTGAACATCCAAGTGTGTGTGGCAAGCTGGGAGAGGGGGTCAATAGGTCAATCCGTGTAGGATGTATACCCAAGGAAGGATGGATTGTGCGTTATTTGCAGCGGCTTCCGGGGAGGCCTCAACCATGTTTGCATCATGAATCAATCTCAACCCAAGTACCGGTTTGTCGAGTCCGGGGTTCCCGATTTGCTGAATTCCGAAGGCCCCTGTCTGAAGTTGGTGGCGCAGATTTATCAGGATACTGACGGCATTGAAAACAGTCGATTGTGGCTGCGGGCGCACCTCAAATCAGGGTCGAACCTGTTTGCACGTGTAAACGAGGCCGCCTTGTCTTTGTTTTTTCAAGGGCGTTTGAGTGTGGCCGAATTGTTCGCCTTGCGTCGCGACGAACCCTTTGTGTTGGAGGAGGTGGATGGGCGGAACCGGACCTTTAGGGAGCGTTATTACTCCGAAGCTTGGTGGGTGGCATGTTTGGAGGTATTGCCATATGCCCATTTCCACTATTACGGCATTTCTGAAGGGGTGCGTTTGTCCGATCCTTGGGAGCAGGTCATGAAAAAGTTGGATTTGTATTGGGCGAACAGTCATGAGCATCTTCCTGTGGATTGATGGGACCTCCCTTGGGGTGTGGAACTCCCGCCAAAATGGTCTTTTTTGCTAGCCTTGAATTTTCAAATCCCCAATTATATATATTTTTTGGAGAATGTAATCCCCAAATATATATAGTTTTTTGGCGAATGTAATCTCCAAATATGTATAGTTTTTGGAGATTGTAATCCCCAGATATATATAATATTTGGAGAATTAAATCCCTGAATATGTAGTATATTTGGGGATTATGATTAAGAGGAGTTTGCAGAAGGCCCTTGGAAGCAGGTTTCACAAGGGCAAAGCGATTGTCCTGATTGGTTCGCGCCAGGTAGGAAAAACCACCTTGGTCGAAGCTTGTATGAAGGACGCCGATGTCTTGTTTCTCAATGGGGACGATCCCGACGTGCGTGATTTGTTGGAAGATGCCGGCGTGTCAAAATTGAAGGCAATCTTGGGGGCGCACAAATGGGTGTTCATCGATGAGGCGCAGCGCATCCCGCAGGTGGGTATGATTGCCAAGATCATCACCGATCAGTTCAAGGGTGTGCAGTTGATCCTCAGTGGGTCCTCCGCACTGGAAATCAACGACTCCACCCAAGAGCCCTTGACGGGACGGAAGTTCGAGTACCATTTGTTTCCCATCAGTTGGGAAGAGTTTGAAGACCATTTCGGCTACATGGAGGCTTCTGCCCAGTTGGAGGAGCGCCTGATTTTCGGTATGTATCCTGATGTCATCAACAACCGCGCGGATGCCCGTGAAGTGTTGAAGCAGCTGACTTCGAGTTATTTGTACAAGGACGTGCTCGCGGTCACCGGCATCAAAAAGCCGGAATTGTTGGACAAGCTGCTCAAGGCGCTCGCTTTGCAGGTGGGCAATGAGGTCTCCTACAATGAACTTTCATCCCTTTTGGAAATCGACAAAGCCACGGTGGCCAAGTACATCGATTTGTTGGAGAAGGCTTTCATCGTGTTCAAACTGCATAGTTTCAGCCGGAATCAGCGGAATGAAATCAAGAGCAACCGGAAGATCTACTTCTACGACAACGGCATCCGCAACATGGTCATCAACAACCTGAATCCCCTCGACTTGCGGGCGGACAAGGGCGCACTTTGGGAGAATTTCCTCATTGCGGAGCGCCTGAAGGTACAGGCCTACCATCAATTGCATGCCAACAATTACTTTTGGCGGACGGTGCAAAAGCAGGAGGTGGACTTCGTGGAGGAGCGGGACGGCAACATCTCCGCCTTTGAATTCAAATGGAGCAGCCACGGTAAAAAGAAAATCCCGGCGGCCTTCCTGCATCAATACGCCGCGGAAGGCATGGTCGTGGACCGGGACAATTTCCGGGAATTCGTGCGCAAACGGGTGGGTAAGTGAGGAGGGTGGCCTAAGAAATCATTTGTATCCTATTTTTTTTTCTTGGCCCTTCCAAAATAATAAAACAAAATCATGAAAAAATTATTGTTCCTGGCGCTTCTGAGCGTCCTGTTTGTTTCCTGCGATGATGAGAGTGGACTTTCGGGTGGAGGGAAGATGCAGGTGGCTTGGACTGTGACGCCTGCAATACAGCCCAACTCGACTTATGGCGAATCAATATCATTCTTCGCAGGAGGAGCTTCTTGGTAATTATCTTCCGCTACCGGTGGTGGCGGACAATTGATAACAGATGAAATATCGGTGACGAAAGGGCAAAACTTTACTGTTTCCTTTTATTCGGTCGCAACCTATGCTCCATGTCGCAATATCAAGGTGGAGTTCATCTTGAATGGCAATGTGGTACGGACTGACAATTACTCTATGGGGCAGTCATCTGCTTTTGGTTCACCGATTGCATTGTGCCCCGATGGGGTTCAAAAAAGTATAAACTACATCGTGCCCTAAGGGCCTCACTTCCCATTCTTCATGTTCTCCTCCCACACGCCCCGTGGAAGCCTCGTCATCTCCCCGTCTAGCAGATTGAGCACGTCCACCCACTTGGGGCCCACCACGTAGTGGAATTTCCAGTCGGTGAGGCGGCCGTACAGGTCGAGGGTGCAGACATCGGTGGCTGTGATGCCTTCCCACCCGTTTTTGCCATGGGTATGCGCCGTTTTGTCCACGCCAGGTTTCACTTCCACGCCCTGCACGTTTGCATGCAAGGCTGTCCGGCTGAGGATTTTGCCTTCCTTCGATAGGGTCAAGCGGTAGTCGTTGCCGAAAATCATCTGCTTGGGATCTCCGGAGGTGGTGTAGAGGTAGGCCGTGTCTTGTTTTGCCCCCTCCAACACCAGCCGGTACATGGTCGTGCCGGGCACTTGTTGGTAGAATTTCCCCAAACGGGCTTCCCAATCGGCGTCCATGGCCCGATATGCCCTCAAGATGCGTGATTCAGGGTCGCTCAGCGGGCGGTTTGAAATGGACAAGTGCCCGGCTCCCGTGTTGGCGTTGCGGTCGGTGGTGTATGCTCCCGACACGATGGGTCGAGACATGGAATCCAACGCGATGAAGGAAACATGGAGGCTGTCGTTTGCGGTGTGCACGAGGATTTCCTCCGGGTCGGTCCAAGTGCCGTTCGCCGCAACCTCAGCCATGGCTTGCCATTGCGCGAGGTGCATGGCGGCCAGTTTTTGTCCATGGTTCAAGGCAAGTTTCCAATCGGATTGACCTACTGAGTCAATCACTGGAAACAAATTCCACAACACAAAAAGACCGGTAAGTTTTGTCCACGCGAAAATCACGTGCCGCCCATTTATGAGGCTGTATTCCCTGGTAGGCACGGACCTAGATGGTTGTGAGGGTGCGCCAAAAGTGTCATTCAGCATGTTTGGAGGCCGATTTCATGTTCACCAGAAAGCCGAATGCAGCAGCGGTGAAAAACATGATGAGGCTGTAAATGGCTGCAGGAATGCTCATCGTGCTGTTGTTGAGCACGTTGAGTGCAATGAAAATTGCCATGGTGCCATTGTGGATGCCGATTTCCATGCCGATGGCGATGGATTGTTTTTGTCCGACTTTCAACAGCCTTGGTACAAAATAGCCGACTGCCATGCTGAGCACATTGAAGGCCAATGCTGCCATACCTACTTGTTGGAAATAGGTTCCGATGTTCGCTTTTTCTCTGAGCACGGCACCCGCAATCACCATGACCAAAAACAGGGCCGACAAAATTTTGACCGGTTTGTCCAGTTTTTGGGCAAATGTTGGGGCTTTTGCGTGGACGAACATGCCGATGGATACGGGAACGAGCACGATGGCGAACACTTCGATGACTTTCTGGAAGGGAAGTCCGATCTCACGCTCTTCTATGAAATGTGCACAGGAAAACTCCACAATGAGGGGAAGCGTTGCTAAAGTCAATATGCTGTTGAGGGCTGTGAGCGTAATGTTGAGCGCCACGTCTCCTTTGGCCAAATGGCTGTAAAGATTGGCCGTCGGTCCACCTGGGGAGGCCGCAAGCAACATTAGGCCGACCGCGAGTTCGGGCCCCAGCTGAAAGCCCTTCGCGATGCCAAAGCAGATGGCCGGAAGCAATATCATTTGGCAGAGGAGTCCTATCAAAACGGCTTTGGGATATACCGCAACACGTTTGAAGTCTTCGATTGATAGGGATAGCCCAAGGCCCAGCATGATGATACCGAGCGCGACGGGCATGATGGTCGTAAGCAGGGAATTGTCATTCATGGTGACGGTTCGATTTCAATTGTTCAAAAGGGTGGAAACAGTTTTCAAAAACGGTTTTCGCGGCATCTGAAATTCTCCGATACGATGACATGCTCTTTGCCTTTGAGTACCTTTTGGGTTTCGGCAATGAAATCGGCCTGTTTTTTTTCTTTAAGCTCGGCCAGTTTGAAGCAGTAATCGGTTTCTCCTTCGCGCCCCCAGTGGATGACTTCGAATTGGAGGTCCACACCATGGTTTTTCTCGTAGTCTGCAATGAATTTGTCATAGGCCTTGAGGGCATCATGGTTGATGCCGGAGCCGATGCTGATGAAGGAAACATTGAGTTTGGCCAAGGATGGGTCGGCCAATTTGCCGGTTTCGGCATTCTTTTGGGTCTTGCATCCCAGCGCCAACATGGCCAAGATGCTCAAGGTCAGGAGCTGTTTCATGAGGCACAATCTACAATTTGTAGGCCAAACTTCTGAGGGTCCCTTGAAATTTTAGGGTGGGAATCCTTTCCGGGTTGTTTCGATCAGGCGAGGTCGCTCATGTCAAGTTCGTCCCATGCAAAACCGGCGGCTTCGCGGACGCGGCCATCTTTGTGTTGCAGGTAAGGCACCAACAAATCCCTCACGGTTGGCAATCCGCTCATGGTCAAGATGGGCAGCACCTCCGCCAATGGACCAGCTTCCATGCGTTTCATGGCATTCAGCAGCGGCTTCCAATCGAATTGTTTGGGGTCTCCCGTGAACCGGATCATGGCATGATTGAGGGTGTTGAGCAAGGCCTCCTGCCAATCCGCATGCTGTGCCTCTGAGGCCATGGTGATCAAGGCGGGCACAAGTTCCGAATAGGCTTTCCCGGGGACCCTGCCCAATTCGAACATGTCGGCCAGGTTGTCTGCGGCTTCGAATCGTGCTTCTTCGTTGGCATCATGCAAAGGTTGCAGCAAGGGATTCATGTGGATTGGGATTTTGTGTCCGACCGCAAAGTTAGCAAATCCTTCCTGAGGTTGTTTGGGAGGCAGCGGCTTTCTTATTTTGTGGAATGGAATCGATGAATGCATTGGGCAAGCAACGTTTCTTTTCGTTCGTATTGCGTGCTGCGGCTGTTTACAACATAATGTGGGGTATTTTCACGGTTTTTTGGCCGGATGCCTATTTCGATTGGTTGGGTCTGGAACGGATGAATTACCCCATGATGTGGCAGGGTGTGGGGATGATTGTGGGCGTGTATGGGGTCGGTTATTGGATTGCTGCTGTCAATCCGGTCAGACATTGGCCGATTGTTTTGGTGGGTTTTCTGGGGAAACTGTTGGGCCCAATCGGAATGGCGGGGTATGTTTTTCGAGGGGTTTTGCCGCTGAAAATCATGTGGTTGAATATGACCAATGACCTCATTTGGTTGTTGCCATTCGCCCTCATCCTCGGGCATGTTTGGACCCAAGCCCGGACTGAAGGAAAAAATCCGGATTGACAAGGTGCATCATCCACCGTATCCGCGCCATGCGCCAAATTCGTATATTCGGTCGATTTTTAATCCATTCATCATGAAGCACCTCATCCTTTCATTGTCGATTTTTTCGGTTTTGGTTTTGGGCAGCTGTGGGCAGTCCGGCAACAACGGGGAGGCCACCGCTCAAGACAGCACGGCCATTCAGGACAGTCTCGATGCTGCCGCAGGTATCCAACGCAAAGGCGGATTGACATTGTCTTTGTTGGGAGAGTCGCCGGCGTATCCGGATGCCAAATTGTCGTTGGTTGTACCCAAGGACCTTCAGAAACTCAAAAAAGGTGATGTGGATTTTGAATTCGGGGTGGAGAACTATCAGTTGGGCGCCCAAACCGCTGATGCCCAAGGCAAGGGTATCGCCAACTCCGACAAAGGGCAGCACATCCATTTCATCCTGAACAACGGACCCTACACGGCCTACTATGAGCCCAAAGTGAAGACCCCGTTGGAGGATGGAGATTATGTTTTATTGGCCTTTTTGGCTCGTTCCTACCATGAAAGCTTGAAAACTCCTGGTGCCTTTGTCTTGAAACAGTTCACCGTCGGAAAGTCGAACACAAGCAAAATGGACGAATCGGGTAAGGTTGACCTGAACGCCCCTCACCTGTTTTTCAGCCGCCCTAAGGGCAAATATGTAGGTCCTGCAGAGACCGAAAAATTATTGCTTGATTTCTACTTGGTGAATTGTGACCTCGGCCCAGACGGATACAAGGTGCGAGCTACCATCAATGGGAACGATTTCATGTTGACAAAATGGGCTCCCTACGTGGTAGAGGGCCTGCCTTTGGGCGAGGTGAAAATCAAATTGGAGCTGTTGGACAAAGACAATCAATTGGTTGCAAGCCCGTTCAATCCCGTAGAGCGTACAGCCACCTTGGAGGCAGCCACGGCTCCTTGATTGCAATTGAAGTCTTGAAAAGGCAATTTGTTTGGATATCGTTGGGTTTTTTGGCCCTATTGGCGGGTTTTTTTCTCTTCCCGTTGACTCGTTCTGTTTCCGGCCAACAATTCGAGGACTTTTTTGAGCCCTATCCGATTCCCACGAATTCAACGGTGCAATCCAATCAATTGAATTGGTTGGCGGGAGTGGCGCAATATCGTCAGGAGCAGTATGGTTCATCCATTGCTTTTTTTCGCGCAGCTCGTCGCGAGGGAGGGTTGCCTCCATGGATGATCGAGTTCTATTTGGCCCAAGCCTGGATGGCAACAGGCCGATCTGACAGTGCTGTTGGGTGTTTGGAGGAAGTTTTGCAGCAACAATCAGGGATTCAGTCTTTGGCCAGATGGTATTTGGGGCTGGCGCATTGGGAGGTCGGTTCGGAAGAAAAGGCGCGCTATCATTTTCAGATTTTGAACGAAGAGGGAGGGTATCGGAGCCATGATGCTGGCACCATCCTTCAAAGCTTCTGAATGTTTGGTTTCTGGAAGGTCATAAAAACAAAAGGCGGAGCACTTTGCCCCGCCTTTTGTTTTAAACGCGTTTGGTCAGTCAACGGATGACGACACAAGGCTCACCACGGTTGGGAAGCAGGATGGGCATGGATAGATCCATGGCGTTGGCCAATCCGCTTTTGTAATCTTCGGTGTACTTGATTTCAAGCACCTGTGGCGTGAGGTGGGTTTCCTCGTCGTAGATGGCTTGCTTCACGGCTGTGAGGGCTTGCAAAGAGGCTGCGATGGTGGAGGCGCTGATTTCGGCATTCACAGGGAAGCCAGAGGTTACTTCCTCGGACTCGATGCCCATCACGGAGAGGGTGATGTGACCACGGATGCCTTTTTTCACAGACGCCACGCCCAAAGCGTACAAGTCGGTTACGGTGATGTTCTTTTTGCGGGCACGGATGGTGGCATCCACGCGGAGACCTACGCCTACGCGGGCAACACCGATGATTTCACCGGTTTCAGAGTCTTTGCGGACAGGCAAAGTGGTGTATTTGATGTAGTCGGTCTTGACGATGTAGGTGTGCTTGGATTTGCTGAGCTCAATGGCGCTGAAACCGGACTTGCCCTTTGTGTCGATCATGGTGATGGACTTGTGGGTCAATTCGTTGGGCAAAAGGTTGATGACCTGCTCGTTGTTGGATTCGTCGCTGGAAACCTCTGAAAACAAACGCCCGTCGTTCACTTTGTAGTCAATGGGGGCAGGGCCGACCGGAATGAAGTCGTTGAACTGCGATTGGGCCATGAGGCCTACGGGACTGAGGGAGATGGAAAGGAGCAGTACCTTGATTGCTTTCATAATATTGTGATGTGAGAATTATCTGAATAAAATCTTTGAGGGTCTGAAATTAGGAATTTCGACCTGAGAACAAATCAACATCAGGCTTGAGATTTCAACATCCTGCTCAGCGGCATACGATGTAAGTGGCCCCGTTGTCGTTGGCGGTCACCTGCACACAAAGTTCACCATCGGCAAAAACTTGGTGGCCGGGCTCAATGCTTAGTTTGACTTTACCATTGGCTTCGATGGTGCCATTGGAGGGTTTGGAACCTTTGATTTCATATTTCACCGCTCGGGGGCATTTGTTTTGAAGTGTCACGGTGACAGGTCCCAACATGAGGGCAGCACTGAATCCGGTGGCAGCGACCAAGGAAAGACAGGCGGTGAAAAACAGTTTCAAACGTTTCATGGCGGTTGATTTTTGCATCGGATAATGATGTTAGGTGAAGATACGGAAATTGATTGGCCGCGTTGTCCGGAATTTTTCAACGAGCCATTTACCCGGATTCACCTGTCGAAACAGACACTCAAGGCCGAACATCAAAGCCGCCATCCAATAAGTCAAATCATCCCCTGCGTCGTTCAAGCAATATCATCATCATGAGTGCGAGCAAAGTGCGCTCCTCCTCACCATCCAAAAAATCCGCATGCTTGATAATCCTGAATTTCCTGCCAAAAAACGATGGTTGCTTTTTTAGCAACACCACTTGCGTGCCGTCCGTCCTGGAAACAGTGTAACCCGGATTGAACATATACCCGGAGAAAAGGTTCAGGATGGGCACTTCATTCAGCAATGCATCCAAAACCTTGGTCCATGGGTTCTCCTCTTGGATCAAGAGACTGGGTTCACCCGAAGGCGCAAAAACCTCGTACCGTGCCTTCCAAACACTTCTCCATCCTTTTCTGGCCACTTTCCCAATCTCTTTGCCATCGGATGTGGTGAAATTGTAGGTGGCGCTGAAGTCCAACCATTTGTTTGCAGCGATGCGATAGAGTTCCTTGGATTTTGATTCGTCTGCAAAAACTACAATTTCATCGATGAGTTTGAACATCTTTTGACGGACATAGGCGATGGTGGTTCCGCTTGCGTCTTTGGCAACGAAATCGTTGGCCAGGGTGCTGATTTTGAAGGAAAGTTCAATGGGGTAGTTGGCGCTCATGTGTGTTTTGTTTCCTCAATATAACCATTCCAATGTTTGGGCATGGAATCATTTACCGAATTGTCCTTGGCAAGAAAGAATGGGTTTCAGGAATTGGGGCGGCAATTACCTTCGGCCTGTCTCCTTTTGGAAATCCAGATGGTTGGGGGTGGCGGCTTGTGGGTCATAGGCAAACGGACCGAACAAATAGATCCAAATGATCCTGCTTGTGCGCCAAATGAAGGGCAGCCCCAACAGGGTGGTGCCGACTACGCCGCCGATGTACCAAAAGGGCGACTCCGGGTTGAACAGAACATAAATAAGGAGACTGACCGTAGCCAAGGTGGCCACGTTGAGGCTGTAGCTCACATACATCGCGCCATACAAAAATCCCGGTTCCGGTTCGAAATCTGTGTGGCATACTGGGCAGTGCCGGTGGTTTTCAGTGAATTTGGGACTGTACCAAGGATGGGAAAAAAACGCCCCTTGGCGACAAACCGGGCAAGATCCGGAAATGGCAGCCTTGAAAGCCGAAGGTTGGGTTGAAGTCGAAAGTTTGAGGTTGTCCATGGTGTCTGTATTTACCCTTGCAAATACGATTCATTGCGGGTGCCGGTTTGTGACTTACGTTACCTTATGACCTAAAATGGGACATTCTGAGGTCAAAGTCCCTGGCCCTTCGTTTGGTTGGACAATCGGCTCAAAACCAGGGAAGGCTCCAACAGTTGTCCGGCAGGCAGAATTTGATTTTCAAAAAAAGTAGACTGTTGCTCGATGTAGGTTGGAACCGAGTCTTCTTTTCCTTCCTCTATCGCCAGGTTCAAGTCAGCCAAAACAACCAAAAGTCTACTTGTAGACGAATGCTCTGGACTGCGCAGGAGTTCCCTGTATTTTTTGTGGATGGATTTCAGTGCAGGATTGACCGCCCCATGGTCGGAAGTGACCAACCTACAAACCGCCTCCAGGACATCGCAACCCAGCAATACATGCAAGGGCAAGCGGCTGAATCCATTGCAGGCGCGGGCGAACCCAACGCATTGCAAGGCCAGCAAGGGTTGATTGTTTCGGAAATGAAGCTGGGCCAAATCCAAATGGAAATACAATTTCTCGGGAAGATGTTCCTCGATGGTAGGCTCGGCAATCGCCTCTTTCAAGCAAGCCTCAGCCTCTTCAAACCTTCCCAAACCCAATAATGCAGCTGATTTGGCGTGGTAGTATGGGAACAAGAATTCGTGGTAATGTTGCCTTCCGAACATCCGCATTTCCAAGGCCATGGTTTCCGTTTCCTCTAACAAGGACTGATGTTCACGCAAGCCCAACAAAGCTTTCAAATTCCAAGCCCTTTTTGTCAGAAGAAACAGGTGTTGTTGCTGCGCGGACGCCTCCTCTTCGGTGCGTGTTTCCAGTTCCTCAGCCACGAATTTGGCCACCGCAGCATGGCCTTCGGTTTGCAGAGTCCACGCGCATTTGAGTTGGAAGGCAAGGATTTGGTCTTCCATAGACCTGAAAAGGGTGGGGGATTTACCGATTTTTTTCAGTGCCTTCTGAAGCTTCCGAGATTCCGGCTCGCTCAATTTCCCGGATCTGTTCCATGCCAAGGTTTGCATGGTTTTCGCGGCGGAACGAACGACTTTGGACTTTTCTTCGATGTTGCGGAGGTTGGCTTCACGGTCGCGTTGGATGGTGTCGAGCTCCAACTCGGGCAGTTGGAATGCCAGCTGCAGGTAAGCCTCATGAATTTGCTCGAGGAGGGAGAGGGAGGCGGTTTGGAGGGCTTTTTTTTCGGCGCGCATCAGGAAAAACAATGACAGCTGTAATTTTCCTCGGCCCTTGAACAGGAATGAAAGTCCGAGGTCCTGATGGGGGGAATTGTTTTCGGATTGACGCTGATGCTGGTCCAGAAGATTTTCCGAAATGAATTCAAGCAATCTTTTCCGGAGTTTGTTCAGTTTGTCCCTGGACTGAAGGCTCGGATCATGGTAAATCCGGTCTTGTATTTCGTCTTCTTGAATGGGTTGATTTGCCTCGTGGATGAGTTGAAGCAAATGCATCAACCGTTTTTCATCGTCTGAATGGTTGCGGGCACCTGGGTGCTGCAGCTTGCGATACTCCTCTGTCGAGAGAGAATGGATTACCTGTTCGAGTACGTCCACGATGCAGCTTTCAAGTTTGGTGAAAAAAGAAAACCTTTCGCCCCCATGCGGTAGGCTTCAATGGTTTTGTTCCAATTTAATCAAAGCACCCGAAAAACTGCACAGCAAAGCCATCAAAAGCAGGGCAGCGGTGATCCAACAACTCATTTTTAAACCAGCGTATGGCATAAGGTAAAAGGCAAAAGAAAAGGTACACAGAATGCCGCCGAGGGTGGAGGTCGCATACACCAGACCGGTTGCGGTGCCAGCCTCCTGTTTGTCCGAATTGAGCAGTTGGATTACAAGCGGTGAAACGGTGCCAAAAAGCAACAGTGGGGGGGTGAGAATCACAAGGCTGCTGGTGAGGACACCCATTTGCAGGCTAACCATCCCAATCGAGAGGTTCAAGATGGCTTGGCTGTACCAAGGAAGGAGGGCGCAAAGCACCGTGCTGATGAGCAACCCGATTTTCAATTTGTTCAATCTGCCCGGTTTGGAGGCCCATTCTCCACCCAAAAAATAACCCAGCGCCAATCCGCCCAAGGTGGTGCCCAAAACGGCGGACCAAACGTAGATGGAGTTACCATAAAATGGGGCCAACAACTTCGCTCCGATGAGTTCAACCGCCATGAGTGCGCCGCCTTCCAAGAAGGAAATGAGCAACAATGGCCATCCTTGCATCAACATGTTGGATGCCTGTCGGGACTTTGGTTGACGCGATGCCTTGTCGTTCATGGATTATCTGAATAGGGGGACTTTTTCTTTCAAAAACCGAGTCGTGTAGGTCTTGTAGTACCAATTCCGGTTCCAATCGGCGGTCTCGGCGTGCAGCAGTTCCAGCATGGGCCGGTCATCGGTCAACATCTCAGCAGCATCGAGGTTGAGGTTGGCAACTTGATAGGGGAGCAGTCTGTCGTCCAAGGGTGGGATTCGGTCCCGGGCGGCTAAAACAATGACATTGTCGATTTTGGGAATGGCCAAGGTGATGGTTTTGAATCCACCGGCTTGTAAGGTTTTGATGACCGACAAGGGGCCTTTGCTGCGCTCTCCTTGTGTGCGCCCGAGGAAGTTGATGACGATCATGCCTTGAGGTTTCAGGATATCGGCGGCGTCCTCGAATGCTTCCACGGTAAAGGCATGGTGGGGCGGACTTTCTCCTTTGAAAATATCGTAGGCGATCAGGTCATATTTTTTTGGGCTTTTCCTGATGAAATGCCTTGCATCGTCGACGAAAAACCGAGCAGCACCGCCCGCATTGGAAAGAGAGAAATATTGTTGTGAGGCTTTCACCACTCGTTCATCGAGTTCACAAACATCCACACGACGGCCTTGGTTCAAAAATCTGCTCACCAAATTGCCACCTCCCAATCCCAACATCAGCATGTCACCGTTCCCTACCGGGTGGGTGGCCACGTCCATGAAGTCCAAATAAGGAGAGAACAACGCTTGACCGGTCACCACATCCACCATGGTTTGGGGCATCCTGTTCACATACAAGGCCCTTCCTTTCCTCGTTTGTCCTTCGGGGGTCTGATAATCGAAATCGCCGACCAGTACTTGCCCCAAAATACCTTCGTTGTATTCGACCACCTTCAAGGATGCTCCATCGGGGAACCTGCTTGAGCCATGGTGCCCAAGTGCAAACATTAGGGGAAGAGCCACGGTCAAGGCAAACATTCGTTTTTGGCGTATCAGCACCCACAGGGCAGGAAGGGAGAGGGCCATTGCCGCGAACAGGAGGGGAAGGGTGGCACCCCAAACTGGAATCAGAATGAACCCGGTGACATACACGGCCACGATGGCGCCCGAGGTGGAGACCGTGAAAACCCTGCCTGCCAATTTTCCGGACGTTGAATTTTGAGCCAAATTCTGCACGATCAGGGCTGGCAGCATTCCCATCAAAGCCAAAATCGGAAGCAGCAAAATGCCGGCGACGGTCAAGCTGTCGGTAAACAAATGTCCGGTGGTCAGGATGGGAATCAACCAGGTGGCTACCGACGGAACCATCATCATGCTGGCTGCAGCTGCAAGACTCACCCCCCATACGATGTCAGGACGTTTTTGCGCCCAATGACCGCCAAAAAAATACCCGATTGTGAGCCCAGCCAATGTTACCCCCATCACACTTGCCCAAACTTGAAGGGAATCACCATAAGCCGGAGCAAGGTATTTGGCACACAATGTCTCCAATACGATGACCGCAGCCCCTTCCAATGCCGTCAGGGCCCACAATGCTTGGCTGTTTGGTGGTGGTGGGTTTTTCAATCTCGGTCCAACATTCAATTTGGATGCAAAGATAGGCAAGGCCCTTCAAATACCCGACTCACTGCTCATCGGAGGAAGTGGCGGCTGCTTCGCGCATGGATTTGGCAACATCGGCACCCAAATAGGCCGAAATCGCTCCATGAATCAAATAAAGGACCGGTATCAAGGCGATGGCCACCACGAATTTGAAAAGATAGTTCACCAGTCCGATGGAAAGCACCATCCCTAAAGTCCAATTCCCGCCCAAATAAAATGCCACAAACAAGACCACGAACGAGTCGATGAATTGCGAAATGAGCGTGGAGCCTGTGGCACGCAACCAGATACCCTTGTCGCCGGTGGATTTCTTAATGGCTTTGAATACTTGCGCATCAAGCAACTGACCCACCAAGAAAGCCGTGAGTGAACCGATGATGATCCAAAGTCCCTGACCGAAAATCAACCGATAGGCATAGTCCATATCTGCCACCTTGGAGGTGATGGCCAGTTTTTCTGCATCGGTAGCTCCCGCGGGAATGTGTGAAGTGGGCCAAAATCCACTCGGGGTAACTTCCATGCCCAGTGAAAACATCAAAAAACCGTAGGCAATCAACGCGGAACTCAGCAAGGACAAAATCCGAACGCCCTTGACACCATAATAATCGTTGACAATGTCGGTCATGATGAACACCACTGGCCAAAGTAAGACACCAGCGGTCAAGTCAAAGCTTCGTTCAGCACCACCAATCATGAACTTAAATGGCTCCCAGCCAAATGTGGCCTCCAAGGAGAATACTTTGACCCCCATGAATTCCGCTATCAAAGCATTGGAAACAAAAAATCCAGCGAGGAAAATAAACAAGAGTTGGGGGCGTTTAAACATGATGCTTCAAATCAAAGACTCGGCCTTCCAAGGCCAATTCTGTGCGTGGGAAAATCGATCTCGCCTCCATCAACAGCGGCTCCAAATCGTGGTATCTCGCTGAAAAGTGGCCAATGACCAAAGTATGGGCTTCTGCATCGCAGGCAGCTTGAGCCGCGTCGAGCGTGGTGCTGTGAAGGGTTTGCTCGGCCCTATCCCGCATGTTTTCCATGAAGGTGGCCTCGTGGTACAAGAGATTCACCCCCTGGATGTAAGGAATCAGTTCTGCGTTTGCCACCGTGTCCGAACAATATGCGTAGGAAAGGGACGGTTCACGGGGAAACAAAACACCCTCGGCCAAAATCTGCCTGCCGTCCGGCAATTCCACGTCGTTGCCTTGTTTCAACAAATGGAAATACTGCTTGGGGATGTCCAATTCACGGGCGACTTGGTAGTCGAATTTCCTTTTTTTGATTTTTTCTTGGAACAAAAAACCCCTGCAGAACACATGGTGGGTCAAAGGAATGCTGCGGACTTCCAGTTTATCCGTTTCAAAAATGACTTCTCCTGGCGCAAACTGTTCCAAAGCGTGGAAGACCAAAGGATAGCGGAGTTGGGTGTCCGTCAATTGGAAAACCTGCTCAAGCATTGCTTGCAGCTTTTGGGGACCGAAAATGTGCAAGGGTGCCTCCCGTTCGAAAATATGCAAGGTGGACAAGAGTCCTGGAGCACCCAAAACATGGTCGCCATGCATGTGGGAAATGAACAAGGCATCTATCCTTGAAAACCGGATTTTGTACCTGAAAAGTTGCATTTGCAGGCCTTCACCGCAATCCACCAAGTAATAACGGTCGTTGTAATTGACGACTTGTGCGGAGGTGAACCGTGAAAAGGCCGGAGTTGCCGAGCTGTTGCCGAGTATTTGAACGGTGAACATGAAAGAAACACGCCTCGCCTTCGGAGCGTACCTGCTTCGGACGGGAATGCCAAGATAAACAAAAAACCACCCGTGATGAACGGAATGCTTGGCTAGTGAGTCGGGTTGCGGAATTTAGTAGGTCAATCCGAACAATAAGGACTTGTCGGCAGCTTCAATCCTCGTCGTCGTCGTCTTCAATATCAGACTCGATTTCGTGCATGAAAACGGCTTCGATGGCCTCTTGTTGGGTAGGCAGAATCGTGAATACCCGGTCGAGATGGGTGATTTCGATGAGTTTCTTCACGTGGTCGGTGAGCCCGAATACCACGAACAAACCACCGGCACTGTCACAAATGGAATTTGCACGCAAGAGCGCGCTGAGTCCCGAGCTGTCCGCATACTGCACATCAGAAAGGTCAAGGATAATGTTGCGGAAACCTTGGGCGTTCAGCATCACCAAAGCGCTTTTGAGGGCAGGAGCTACCACGGAGTTCAACTTCTCTTCCTGAAGTTGCAGGATCACGTAGTTGTCATTGAGTTTCGTCGAGTATTTCATGTGACGTGCTTATGAAAGTCCAATATTAGGGAAATTGCCAACCACCCTCAAGGGCTCAAGCGTTCATGCCCATTTCTTTGAGTGAATCCAAAACATTGCGTGAAATCCGGCCCTCAATGTCGGTGGTGTCTGCAGGAACGAATTTTCTCCCGGTCACGGTTTCGTACAACTCGATGTAGCGGGCCGAGATTTCCTCTATGAATGCTGGTGTCATGTGGGGTGGATGCTGCCCATCTTTGCCTTGAAAGCCGTTCTCGATGAGCCATTTCCTAACAAATTCTTTGGAAAGTTGCCTTTGGGCCTCACCTGCATCCTGCCTGGCTTCAAATCCTTCGGCATAGAAATAACGGGAGCTGTCGGGCGTATGGATTTCATCGATCAAAGTCACGCGGTCGCCCTCGTGAAATCCGAACTCATATTTGGTATCGGCTAAAATCAGGCCCCTTTCCCTGGCCATGGACTGCCCTTTCTTGAACAATTCCAAAGCATAGTATTTCATTTCCGCCCAAACATCGGCATCCACCAAGCCTGATTTCAATATTTCACGCTCGGAGATGTCTTCATCGTGGCCGATTTTGGATTTGGTGGTGGGCGTGACGATGGGCTCCGGGAAGGGGTCGTTTTCACGCAAGCCTTCTGGCAAAGTAACCCCGCACAAGGTCCTCAGGCCAGATTCGTAGGTGCGCCAAGCATGGCCGCATAGGTGACCCCTCACCACCATTTCGATTGGAATAGGGTCGCATGCCAAGCCAATCATCACGTTAGGGTCGGGTACGGCAAGCAAATGGTTGGGTGCGATGTCTTTGGTCGCCTGAAGGAAATACTCTGCCGTTTGGTTCAAAACCTGCCCCTTGAATGGAATGCCTTGTGGCAACACCACGTCGAAGGCAGAAATACGGTCGGAAGCCACCAAAACCATCACCTCGTCGGCAATGCGGTAGGTGTCACGGACCTTGCCGCTGTATTTTTCAAATTTCAGTGGAAAGTGAAGGTCGGTGGAAAGGAGAGCATTCGCCATGACAATCGCAGGTTGATAGTTGCGGCGCAATTTCGGCAATTCGGTTGGACTTTGTAAAGTTTGCAGGGCTCGGGTTTTCAGACAACTTGTCCACCATGCTTCAGGACCTCTTAACGTTTGGGAAGCGACAATCTCATGTTCGAACCGTGAAATTTCAAACCATCCAAGTGCCCCATCATTTTTCGGTTTCGGGTAATCAGGTGAAGGTGCATGTAGCTGTCGTGGTGGGTGAAAATGGTTTGATGTTCCTTGGAAAAGAAACCCAATACATCGACTTGGGAAGATTGGATCTCGTAGTTGACCAATAATCCACGGTGTGCCTCCTCCGGGGAGCTGACCACGCTGCCTTCAGGAAGATTCACCACATGGATTTTGGCCGCACTCACCTTGCCTTGAAGGCGAAACGGGAAAGGCCGTGGGTACGATGCCGTCATGCTGTCCAGGATTCGTTCCAAATGGTGCAGGTCTAACCAGGTTGCGGGCAAAGGAAACTCTTCCCATTCCTTCACTGCTGCGAAAACGAAAAAAGGCGGATTGACCTCCAATGTTTTTTTCACGACCATTCCATTTCCGTCCACCGTGGCCAAAAATCCTTTTCCGTCCCAAAGCAGCACTTCGCCTTTCAAGTAGGCTTGTGGCCCGATCCCATACAAATTTTGGGTGTTTTCCAAAGAGTCAAGCCTGATTCTGCCCTGCAATTGGCCTTCCCTCATCACGTTTCTCATGGCACCCACGATTTCCACTTTGCCTTGTGGCCTCATTGCTGAAAGGCGCGATTGGGATTGATGCATGTGGCATCCGGCACACAAAGCCCCGACCAACAACATTCGGGGTAGAATGGAAATCTTGTCCAAAACCTGACTAGCGAGGATTGTTGTACCTACGGAGCAGCTTCAAGGCCGTCTCGAACTTTTTGGGCAATTCGGCAATGAAAAGACTTTCCTTTTCGTCACCCGGCACTACAAATGAGATGCCCCGGGCATGCAGGAAGAATCCATCGTTGATCGGAGGCTCCTCCAGTTTGCGGTTTACCTTGAAATTGCGCTTGAGTTCACTCAAAAAGATGTCTTTGCCGCCGTACTCCTTGTCACCGACCAAGGGCATTCCATGTGCGCTTAGGTGAATCCGGATTTGGTGCATTCTTCCCGTGAGCGGATGACAGTCCATCAAGGTGAAGTCTTTGAACAGTTCGGCGGTGCTGACCACCGTGATGCTTTCCTTCCCTTCGCCGAAATCGATGCGGGCCTTCCCTTTGGCAGTCGTTGCAATGGGTAGTTCGATGGTGAACTCCTCATGATGGTGGACCCCATGCACTAAAGCGATGTAATGTTTGGTGATTTCCCGGTGTGTGAACAAAATTGAAATTTCCCGGTAAAGCTCGGCCCCTTTGGCAAACAGCATCACCCCTGTGGTGTGTTTGTCGAGTCGATGGCATGGTTTCAGGCTGTCATCGTAGCGTTTGGCCAAACGAAACATGTTGACTTCATCTTCCCGGTCACTTAGGCTTGCCACCCCAGACGGCTTATTGACCACCACAATCCGGTCGTCTTCGTGGATGATGAGCTCTTCGAAGTGGTAAAACTTCTTTTTGGGCTTCTTTTCCTCTAATTCAAAATCCCAACCAGCCATTGATTCTCCTTTAGTTTTTTGCGCATCCTGGCATAATCGGGACAATATCGTCCTACCCAAGCCCAAAAGGCTGCACTGTGGTTCATTTCATGCAAATGCATCAGTTCGTGGATGACCACGTAATCGATGAGGTTCTCCTCCAACAAGATCAAGTGCCAGTTGAGGTTGATGTTCCGCAAGGTGCTGCAACTTCCCCATTTGCTTTTCAAGTCCTTGATCACGACCCTTTTAACGGTTATTTGGGTTCGCTCCGACCAGTCCGCCACCTTTCGGTTCAGATAGATTTCTGCAAATTTCCTGAGCGCAAAGTACAAGACCTTTTTCTTGTGAGCACGGATCACGTGGGCTGGGGCATGAACCCGAAAAGGGCCGTCCGGGTCGAATTTGAAATAGGTCCGGTTGTCGGTGATGAACTGAACTTCCGTGTCTTTCCCAAACAACATGATTCGCCTTTCCACGTCGGTGAGCAGTTGCTTTTTTCGGTCATCCGCATCTCGACGGATGCGGAATCCTCTCAGAATCCACCTCGTTTTGGTTGCAAGGAACTGTTTGTCGAAGTCACCCAATTTGCCTGTTCCGGTCTCGATTTGAAGGAGATTGCCCTGGGCGAACGAAATACGGACACGGTTCGGGCGCCCTTTGAGGAGCAAGATGGGGATGGCCTCGTTGCCAATCCGGAGTTGTTTGTCTTCTTCCGAGATGATCACGATGCCAATTTGATGGTGAACAGGAATGTCGCACCTTTTCCGGGTTCGCTTTCCACCCAGATGCGTTCGTGGTGGGCCTCAATGAGGTGTTTGCAGATTGCCAAACCCAATCCTGTACCGCCTTTGTCGCGGGAACGGCTCTTGTCTACCCGGTAAAAACGCTCGAAAAGCCTGGCTTGGTGTTGTTTTTCAATGCCGGGACCATTGTCGTTCACTTTCACAACCAGTTTGTGGGGGTCTTGCTCATGGCGGGCCAAGATGATGGTCACCACTCCTTTGGCGTCACCATATTTCACTGCGTTGTCGATGAGGTTGCGCAGGACTTGGTCGATGCGCTGCTTGTCGGCGGAAACCATGCTGTTTTCCAATCCATCGGCAATGACGCGGTAACTGATGTCACGTCCCTTCTTGGTGAATTTGTAAGCGAGGGAATCCAAAACCTCATGGATAAGTTCATGAATGCTGAACTTCTCATTGCTCATTTCCAAGTCTCCGGATTCGATTTGGCTGATGATCAAAATATCGGACACGAGGTGGGAGAGCCTTTCAGCGTGTTTGCGTGCTTTTTGTAAGAATTTCCGGTTCACCTTGGGGTCATCCAATGCGCCGTCCAACAACGTTTCCACGAATCCTTCGATGGCGAAAATAGGAGTTTTGAGCTCGTGGCTCACGTCCCCCAGAAACTCTCTGCGGAAAGCTTCCATTTCCTTGAGCTTTTCGATTTCGGCCGTATTGGCGGCCGCCAGGTTTTTCATTCTCCGGAACACGATGTACTCCAAGGTGAAGAATACGCTCCCGAAACTGGAAACAGCCAAAATGCCCGCCTCTAAAACCAAATGGCCAGGATCGAATTCCCAAAGTAGCCTCACGATCACATACACGGCCACGATGGCCACCGTGCTGATGGAGGCCGCCAAAAAAGAGGATGGCAGTTGGGAAGTCATTTTTTACCCGCGAATTTATAGCCGACTCCTTGGACGGTCTTAATCCATTTTTTACCGATTTTTTCCCTCAACTTTCGCACATGGACGTCTACGGTGCGGTCCACCACATGGACGTTTTCTCCCCAAACATTTTCCAACAGGATTTCCCGGGTGAATACCCTGCCAGGTTGGGAGGCCAAAAAGTAAAGGAGGTCGAATTCCTTTTTAGGGAGGTTCAGTGCCTTCCCTTTTTTCTTCACCACGTATTCTTCGGGGAGGATTTCCAAGTCTTCAATCACGATTTTCCCGCCCGAGATTTCGTGGTCCGAAATTGTTTCCCCTTCACTGTTGCCCCTGCGCATGATGGCTTGCAGGCGCGTGGTCAGCACCCTGGGTTTGATGGGCTTGGTGATGTAGTCGTCTGCACCTGCCTCCAGACCCGCGATTTCGGAATATTCCTCACCGCGTGCAGTCAAAAACACAATGAAAGGTTTTTTGCCGAAGGGCAGGGCTCGAATTCTCCTGCAAGCCTCCACGCCATCCATTTTGGGCATCATGATATCCAGCAAAATTAGGTCGGGCTTCTCTTGTTCGGCGACCTTGAGGCCTTCTTCTCCATCGTGGGCTGTAAGGATCTCATAGCCCTCCCTCGCCAGATTGTATTCCAGCAATTCCAGGATGTCTGGCTCGTCGTCGACGATGAGGATTTTCATGTTGTTCAAAATCCGAAAATCTCAGCCAATTTCGCTTCCAAAGCGGGTCCACGAAGGTTTCGAGCGATGATTTTGCCCTCACGGTCCAACAACACGGTGGCAGGAATGGAGTTGACTCCATAAGTCCTAGCAGGTACGGCACCCCAACCTCCCAAATCGCTGACATGTTTCCACTTCAAGCCGTCTTGAGCAATGGCATCCACCCATTTCTGCTTTTCTTTATCCAAACTCACACCCAAAATCTCAAATCCAGCCTTGTGGTATTTGTTGTAGGCAGCGACCACATTGGGGTTTTCACGGCGACAAGGGCCGCACCAACTGGCCCAAAAATCCACCAATACCACTTGGCCACGAAGGCTTGATAGGCTCAACATCGTGCCATCGGGTTGCGGTTGGGTGATGTCAGGTGCCACAGCTCCTGGCTTGAACATCTCCATTTGGTTCACCAAACCTTGAATGGCTTGCGAGTATCCCGGGTCGCTTTTGTACGTGGCCAAATACAACTTCCCGAAATCCACGATAAGCTCGCTTTTGGCTTGCTCCAACGAACCCAAAATGCCCCTGAGCATGTTTTCATGTCCCACGCTGCCAGGTTTCGTTTTGGCCAACAAGGCATTGAGGTCCCCTTTCACGCGGTCCGCCGGCATGCCTGTTTGCGGAAGGACATTGGCATATACCTGTGCCTTTTCATAAATCTGCGGCAAGGCGGCAATCTCTTCATCGTTCAGGTCTATGCCGTTGAAAAATGTCTTTTCGAAATGTTCGATTTCAGACGGGTATTTGGATGCGTCTGAAGGATCAAAATTGAATGGCTTGAAGTTGTAAGTGTTGGCCACTTTGCCCAGAATTCCACCCTTGGCTTGTAAACTGTCCAGGTAGGCGTGGTAGGTTTTGTTTTCGTTGGCCATGTCCTGCTGAAGGCGTGTCACTTGGTTGGGATCGGACATTTGGAACAACCGAATGTTCTGCACGATTTGGTTCACACGTTGGTTATGTATGTTCACCTTGCCCACCATTTCTTGATAGGCATCGTTCAAGGGTGAATCGCTGAGTTTGTAAGTTCCAACTGGATTTTGGCAATTCCCGCTCAAATTGTAGGTGCCTCCTGATTCCAACAAGAAACGTGCAGCCCTGCGTGGGTCATCGCCAATCATGTAAACACCTTTGCGGGGCAATTTGGCTTTCAGGGTGAAAGTGGCGTTGCCATCGGAGTTTTGGACCTTGGCGCTGCCGATTTGTTTGGCCACGGATCCGTTGACCATGTATAGGCGCATGGAGTCTGCTGTGCAAGCTTTCAATTCGCCTTCTATCACCAAGGGAGTTTCCAAAGAGGCGGAGGCATTGCTGCCCGAACATCCACCTGCTACCACGAAAAACAACAAAGCGGAAAATGCTTTTGCCAGTCCCGATTTTGAAGGAAAGGTCAACGTTTCACCGAAAAAGGATTTTGCCATGACAATGAGGCCCGGATTGGTGCCGGGTAAGAAGCAAATATATGATTTGGCAGCCAAAATCGAATGGTTTGCAACCACCTTATTGCGGCTTTTGAAAGCAAAACAGCCGGACTTTGGGGCCCGGCTGTTCATTATGACATGAGGACAATCAAAGGTGCATCCAATTTTTCTTGTCCATCAACTCCTCTTTGGTCTCCACAAAATCAGGATCGGGCACGCAGCAATCCACCGGGCAAACCGCCGCACATTGAGGCTCCTCATGAAACCCCGTGCATTCGGTGCATTTATCGGGAACAATGTAATAGACCTCTTTGGAAACAGGTTCTTGCGGAGCGTCAGCGGACAATTGGCTTCCGTCGCCAAACTCAATCATGCCATTGAGACCTGTTCCGTCAGAAAATTTCCACTGAACCCCAGGCTCATAGATGGCAGTGTTTGGGCACTCAGGCTCGCAGGCTCCACAATTGATGCATTCTTCCGTGATGATGATGGCCATAGTAGGTCGGTTTTGATTTTCGGAGGGCAAAAATACGAATCAGTCCTTTAAACCAAAGCATGGGCGAATTGTTTTCCTGCTTCGGTCGTTACATTTGCAACATGTGGGTCCAAGCCTTTCAAGATGCCTTTCACCTCCTCCTGCAAGACGTGGGCGACCGGGCTTTTTTGAGCAAGGTCCAACAGGAAAACCCTTATTTCCTGCCTGAGCATACTCGACATGCGGTGGAGTCCATTCGAAATTGGTTTAAAGAAGAAAATTTAAAGACACTCCAGCTTCGATACCCCCCAGCCTCCCATGCCCGCAGGGTTGGCATCATCATGGCAGGAAACGTTCCATTGGTGGGTTTGCACGACCTCATTGCGACCTTGGTGACGGGTCACTCGGCATGGGTGAAGCCTTCCCACAAAGACAAGACCTTGATTGAAGCCTTTGTCACTCACTTGCCCCCAACCTTGCAGCGCAGTGTTCGCTTTGTGGACCGTGTGGAGCCTGCCGCAGTCGATTTTTTACTTGCCACCGGGTCAGGTACCACCGCCCGTCAGTTGAATTTTGAGTTCCAACAAGTGCCCAAATGCATCAGGGCCAATCGATTCAGCGTTGCGGTCTTGAACGGTCTCGAAAACTTTGCAGATTGGGATGGCTTGCAAAGGGACATGCTGCAATACCATGGAATGGGCTGCCGAAGCGTGTCCAATCTGATTGTGCCAGTGGGTTATGATTTGGAGCCACTTGTCGCCCATTGGGAAGCCAATCCCGGTCCAGTCCTTCATGAGGGTTGGGCGAGACTCGTGGCATGGGAACGATCCATCCTGCAAATGCAAGGCAAGAAGGCATGGTCTACGCCGCAATGCGTATTTCAACATGTGGATGCATTGGCGCCATCCCGGCCCGGTGTGGTGCATGTGGTAGAATGTCCGAACGGCCAATTGGATGACTTCATCAGGCCGGCGCTATCCGGTTTGCAAGTGGTTGTGGGACATGGATTTGTGTCCTTCGGATCCACGCAGTGCCCTGGATTGTTTGATTTCGCGGATGGGGTCGACACCTTCGGGTTGTTGGCCAACATTTAGCAACATTCACTTGCCATGACCCCAACCGGCAAAGCCGCAGGGGACCCCGACAACATTCACTTCATCCGGAAAATCAACTGAACAGGTGATAGGTGGCCAAAGCGGACAAATAGGCGATGGCTGTCATGTATGCCAACATCCCTAAGGCCGTTTTCCATGATTTTGTCTCTCTTTGCACCACGGCCACCGTGCTCAGACATTGCATGGCGAAGGCATAAAACACCAACAGCGCCATCGCCACTGCCAAGGTGTACACCGGCTCACCGGTTGTGGGATTCCGTTCGGCTGCCATTTTTTCACGGAGTTTCGCAAACCTTCCCGACTCATCGTCGGCCGCTCCATCGCCTGCGCTGTACAAGGTGGCCATTGTGCCCACAAATACCTCACGGGCCGCAAAAGACGACAACAACGAAATGCCGATTTTCCAATCAAATCCCAATGGCCGAATCAAAGGCTCGATGCTGCGGCCGATGACACCCGCATACGAAGCTTGCAGTTGGGCACCGGCATACTCGGCTTCCACTTGTGCTTTCAAGACCGAATCCTGTTGGACCGCTGCCAGTTGGGGCTCAAACCGCTTAGCCACCGCCTCCATGTCAGACTCGGGGCCTGCCTGCTGAAGCAGCCACAACACCACGGAAATGGCTAAAATCACTTTGCCTGCCTCCACCACGAAAGTGCGGCACTTGTGGTAGATGGTGATGCCGACGTTGTTCCATCTGGGGAGGCGGTATAAGGGCAGCTCTGCCACGAAGTGTGCGGCAATGCTCGGTTTTCGGAATGTTTTGATGACGAAGGCCACCAACAGCGCCATGGCAAATCCCAACAAATACATGGCCGCCATCACCAATCCCTGCAAATTGAAAATACCCCATTGGGACCCTTCGGGAACAAACACGCTGATGAGCAAGACGTACACCGGGATCCGTGCCGAACAACTCATGAAAGGGGTTGCCAATATGGTAATCAGACGTTCGTTTTTGTCTGGTATGGTCCTTGCCATCATGATGCTTGGGACAGCGCAAGCCATGCCACCAATCAGGGGAATCACGCTTTTGCCGCTGAAGCCGAAGGGTCGCATGATTCGGTCCATCAAAAACACCACGCGGGACATGTATCCCGAATCCTCAAGGATGGAAATGAACAGGAACAGCATGGCGATTTGGGGCACGAACACCACGATTCCTCCCAATCCACCCCAAATGCCCTCCACCAACAACCGAGTCAGGAAATGGTCCGGAAGCACCGCTGACAACCAACTTCCAGCGGCAGAGAATCCGGCATCAATCCAATCCATGGGCAAGGAGGACCAAGCAAAGATGGCTTGGAAAATCATCACCAAAACAGCTGCAAACCCCAAATAGCCCCAAAAGGGATGCATCAACCAACGGTCGATGTTGTCGGTGGTTTTCTCAGAATCGGAAGGGGCTGCCAAGCACTCTTCACCCAGAAGTTCTTGGATACGCTCGTACCGTACGGCCAGCTCATTGGAAACCAATTTGTCCGAATTTTGATTGGCGGCCAGGTCCAAATCCAACAAATCCGGACGAAGGGATGCCTGCCAGGCCAAGTACCGATTCTGGGTCTGCAATCGGTCCAAGAAAGGCGCCAACTCGGCATCAAAACTTGAAGGGACCACAAAAAAAGGATTGGGGCGGGGAGATGGGACTTCTTGCAACCGTTGCAGGAGGTCATCCAACCCAAGTCCTTTACGGGCCGAAACGGGTACCACGGGGATGCCCAATTGGGTCATGAGCACTTTCACCTTTTTTTCAAGGCCCTGCTTCCCGATCAAATCCACCATGTTGAGTGCCAAGACCACGGGAAGGCCCATGTCCATGACCTGGGTACACAGCAAAACGGACCGTCGGAGGTTGGTAGCATCTGCCACAAGCAGGACTAAATCCGGGCGTTCCGGGTGGGAGGGAAGCATGAGCACTTTGGCCGAAACGGCTTCGTCTTCGCTTTTTGGGTAGATGTTGTAAGTGCCCGGGAGGTCTGACAAATGAACAAGGGTTCCATTGGGCAATTGGAATTGGCCTAATTTGCGATCAACGGTCACGCCGGGGTAGTTTCCCACTTTCTGACGCAGGCCGGTGAGCGCATTGAACAGGGATGATTTTCCGCTGTTTGGATTGCCTACCAATGCGATTTTCATGCTTCTGTCAGTTGGATGGCCACTTTTTCGGCATCATGACGCCTCATTGCCACTTTTACTCCATTGACCTTTACCGCCAAAGGGTCACCAAAAGGAGCCTCTGCCACCAATTCCAACAGGTCGCCCGGGACCAAGCCCACCCGCATCAAATAATTCTCCAAGGCCTCACCTTCGATGGATTCGACCACGGCTTTTTGACCCTTCTTGAGCAAACCCAAATGCATATTTTGTGGCACTTCTCCCTGCTTTCAATCGCAGTGCAATTTAGGACTAATCCAATTGTCTTGGTGGCAAAACAAACACCAAATTCCAGAGGGTTTCACGTTTGATTCACGGGAATATTGACTATTTTTCCGTTGACATGAAATCTCCAAAGCCTCTTGCCTTGATTTTGGCCTCGGTCGCGATTTTGTTGGTTGTTTCCTGCAAAAAAGAGGAAATCATCCTAGTGCCCGGGAATCAGGCCCCACCCGACCACACGGTCGAAAACATCACCATTGAAAGCTACATCAACCGGGTCTATATCAGCTTGTTGGGGAGAAAACCCATTCAGGCTGAATTCGATGCCGCCTTCACACCCTTGAGATCTTCGGATTTGTCCAAAGATTCCCGTCGTGTTTTCATCGACAATTTGACATCCACCTCGCCCTATCAAAATCGCTTGTTTGACGTGGGCAGAAGTTTGTACCTCAATTCCATCGACACCACTTCCATCCGGGAGCAACGGGATTTGTTCAACCTGCTGCTCACCCAGCCACCCTACCAATCCATTTGGCCCCAAATCACCATCGAACGTGACCGTTTGAATGAGATTTTGGCCATTCCCGCCGATTTTGCCACAGGCACCCTGACCATGTCGGAGATGCACAGGCGGCTCGTGCACAACTACATTTACGACCAAATCAACATGGGCACGCAGAATTTTGTGGTATCCATGTTCGAAAACTTCCTCTTTCGTTATCCGACCAGCGCGGAGTTGGCGGAAGGTACTGCAATGGTCGACGGGTTCACTTCTACTTTTTTCCTCCAGCAGGGTCAAAACAAGGTGGATTTCATCGATATTTTTTTGGCCTCTGGAGCTTATTTCGAAGGGCAGGTCAGGGATATTTTCTTGCGTACCCATTTTCGGGAGCCAACTGCTGAAGAGGTATCCACCCTTGCCGTGGAATATGCCAACAGCAATGACTACGAGGGCCTGATGCGGGAGGTGCTCAGCACGGATGAATTTGCCGGAATCTGATATGCGTCTGTCAATGAAATATGGATTGGGTGTTTGGCTGATGGTGTCTTTGTGGGTCGTCGGCTGCAAAAAGGAAGAGGTGTTCACCTATGGGGTCAACGACGTCTCGGTGACCCAACCCGGAGCCTACAAACCCAATATGAAATCTGACCTCGAACTGATTTCCATCGCCTACAACGATTTGTTTGGCAGCAGCATCACGCCGGATGAACTGGAATCTTTGGTGCTCCCCTACCAAGCTTTGGGTGACAAGCGTTTGGTCATCGATATGATCATCTTGAACTTTTTGAACGAGCCAACTGTGTCCATGCCTACGGATTCGGAAATGCGTGCGGATGTGGATGGGTTCGTGGCAGGTTGTTTCAGGAAGTTTTTCGTGCGGAATCCAAGTGCATTCGAGCAATGGTTTGTCAAAGACTTGATTGTCCGTGACACCAGCATCCATCCCGAGGTCGTTTATTATGCCTTCATGACCAGCAACGAATACCGCCATTACTGAAACCCAATCCCGACGCAATGGACAGAAGAAGCTTTTTGAAAACAGCGGGTTTGGCAGCGGCAGGTGCCGTGGCGGCACCCTATATTTTGCCCTCAGGAAGGTTGTTTGCAGCTACGGGTGCGCGGTTGGCCAACCATGTGGTCGTATGCTTGTTTGCCGGAGGTGTGCGGAATTTGGAGTCTGTACACAAGGCCGATGGGAATTTGATGCGGTCCATCCTGAGCGGTGCCGAATCCATCAGTGCGGATATTGCTCCTGGCATGACACCGTTGCCGACCTCTCCCTTAGCCCAGCCCCTTCAGCAGTTGGGCACGCTATACCGCGAGTTCCGGTTTTTGGATGGTCCCACTGGTCATTATGCCGCCCATACCGTAGCCCTCACAGGAAGGTACACCGATACCAACCTCAACATCCGTGAGGCTCCTGCCATCCCGACCGTATTTGAGTTATACCGCAAACATTCCTCGCCCGAGAAATCCGCCTTGAATGCATGGTGGGTCAGCAACATGTTGGGTCCTTATCCGGCATTGAATTTCAGCAGCTATCCAGGTTATGGGAGTGCTTTCGGTGCCAATTTCATTGCACCCACCTCCCTGGTTTCCCTCAACGGTTTTGAGGCCTTGGGTGACATGCATTCCTTTTCCACAGCTGAAATGGCAAACCGGAGCAAAATCCGCGATTTCTTGGACAAGAATTTTTCAGGTCAATACAATCCGAACAATGGCGGAGTGGTCAATCCCGATGCGGACGCCACCCGGGTCAAGAATTTCATCGATGGCTTGCTGACCGATGCCGCGGCCGGGTTGTACAACGACCCTTGGGGAGTGGGCCCTGGCGTGATGAACAACGACATGTACAACATGTTTTTTGCCGAAAAGCTCATCCGCGAGTTCCAACCCGAATTGTTGGTGGTCAATATGCAGGATGTCGATATCTGTCACTTTGATTTCACACGCTATGCCGATAACCTAAGGAAAGCCGACCACGCTGTTGCGAGGTTGTGGCAAGCTATCCAAAGCACGCCGGGAATGGCCAATGACACGGTGCTGATTGTGGTGCCTGAGCATGGACGAAACCTTCAGCCCAATACCGTCATCGATACGTATGGCCGTTATGCGCTTGACCACACGGCAATTGACAATGGAGGAGACCAAATGAGCCGGGAAATCTTTTGCTTGGTGGTGGGCCCACCCACGACGGTGGTTCAAAACCAAGTCATCTCCCAAGTCAAGGGTGAAAGCATTGACTTGGTGCCCACAATCGCGAAGATTTTAGGTTTCGATACCGACATCCCCAGCTCGGTTTTTCTGCCGGGGCAACATTTGGCCGATGCATTTGTATGAGATTGAAATTCCATACGTGGGCCGTTTTGGGCATGTGTGTTTGGGTGCTTGGGTCTTGCAAAGAAACGGTCGACCCACCCCCCAATCCATACGACGATGTCGATTATGGTGGAGGTGACACCACATCCTTCCTGCCCGACCCCAATGGCATCGTGGGGATCTATCAGAACATCCTGAGCGTGAAATGTGCCAATCCTGGATGCCATGACGGGCACTTCGAACCTGATTTCCGGTCAATCCAATCTGCCTGGAGCACGCTGGCCTTCCATCCCCTGACCAAAAACACCGCTGACAGTGCCTACACCTACCGCGTTGTGCCGTATGACACCGGAGCATCGGTCTTTTGGTACCGCATCACCCGGGGCGACGACCAATTGCAGCGGATGCCGGCGACTGGAAATTACATGACACCCTCCGAATTGCAGAATGTCCGGACTTGGATTCAAAACGGTGCCCGTGACATGTTTGGCAATCTACCGGTCCTGCCCAACGGGGAGCCAAGGGTATTGGGCTTTTTGGCCTACAATTCCAATTTCACTCAACAATTGGACGTGGTGAACAATCGTCTGGATTCGGTGGCTTACATGCCATTCAAGGTGGCTGACAATACCCAATTCAACGTGGTGATACTCGTGGAGGACGATTCGACAGCCGTGAACAACCTCCAAGTAAACCGCCTGAAGTTGTCCCTACAAGAAAATGGTTTTTCAGGGGCGAGTGGTGTGAATGCCAGTTTCTTGTCGTTGGGGGGCTTTAACATTTGGGTCGCACCAGTTAACACCACCCCTTACACACCCGGTGATACGGTCTTCATGCGCTATTACGTCAACGACGGCGACCATGCCTTCAACACGGAATTTCCGCGAGACGACCATCCATCGCCCTACAAGACATACGCGGCCTTTTACATCTTACCATGAGACAGTTCGACCTCCAATTTTCATGCCTTTTGTTCTTCGGGTTGGTAACATTTGTCTCCTGCAAAAAGGAAGGACCCGACCCGAATGACCCTGTACCGGTCATCACAGCGGTTCAAGTGGCTCCCTCATCCGTGGTTGAATATTCGGACTCCATCGTCTTTTCGGTTTCTTACCAAGACGGGGACGGTGACTTAGGTGAAAACAATCCCGATGCGGAAAACTTGTTTTTGATCGACAACCGTCTGCAAATCATTCAAACGTTCCGCATTCCCCAATTGGCTCCCAGCAATGCGGTGATACCCATTCAAGGGACTTTAGACGTTGTCCTTCCTTCCACCGGCATCACCGACGGCAGTGCATCCCAACAAGCCACTTTTACGGTGTACGTTCGTGACAGAGCCGGGCATGAAAGCAATCGTTTTGTGACTTCTGCCGTGACGGTGGTTCGGTAAATGGTCTTCCCGATAGGGTCTGCAAGTGTTGATAATCAACCCAAACCGGTCATCCTCGTGCTGATTGTCCACAGTTTTTCGGCAAGGGCGTCATCCTGCGAGTAGCGGCTTGGCCATTTGGTCTTGCAGTTCACGAAATACTTTCCGGTGACTCCGGCCACTTCGGCACTGGTAGCTAGATAGAGCGATGTTTCCGCTCCTTTTTGCGGAGTAACCATGAACGGCTTCATCAGGATCCACATGATTTTGGCCCAACCGCTGCTGTTTTTGTTGCCGATCTGGGTGCGCACCACACCCGGATGCAATGCATTGGCGGTGATGTGTTTCGGAAGTCGGCTGGCCAAGGACCTGGTGAAAAGGACATTACATACCTTGGATTGGGCATAGGCTTTCAGCCCGCTGTAATCTTTTTTGAAGCCCAAGTCTTCAAGGTTCAGTTTTCCTTGATAATGACCATTTGAAGAAACATTCACAATCCTTGCTTCCGAGGAGGCCTCCAACAAAGGCATCAATTCGTGAGTCAGTAAGAACGGCGCCAAGTGGTTCACCGCGAATTGGCGCTCGATGCCATCGACGGTCTCGGCGTATTCCGAAAAAAAAGCGCCAGCATTGTTGACCAATACATCCAAGTGGCTGAATCTTTTCTTAAAAACAACTGCAAATCGCCGGATATCTTCCATCGAGGCCAAATCGCATGTCATGCATTCGATTTGATGGTTTCCAGTGCTGTTTTGGACATCCTTCACGGCAGCTTCACCTTTTTTCGGGTCGCGGCTCAGAAGTATCACTTTCATGCCAGATGCAGCCAAGCCTCTCACGGTTTCTAAGCCGATGCCTGCGTTTCCGCCCGTCACGAGCGCTATTTTTTCGGTTTCGTTCATATCGGATGGTTTAACGGTCCACTTCGCCCAAAACAAAGTCCATGGAACCCAAAATTGCAATCAAATCAGCGATGAGCACTCCCCTTGAGATGGCCGGCACTACCTGAAGGTTGGAAAAACTCGGGCCACGTACTTTGCATCGTTGCGGGATGTCACTTCTGCCATCTGCCACGATGAAGAACCCCAACTCTCCTTTCGGATTCTCCGCCCGGCCGTAGTATTCACCTGCCTTGGGTCGTACCTTCGGAGGGCAGAGTCCGCGCGGATCGAATTCGGCTGTCCTTTTGTGCTCTTTGGTCAACTTTTCAAGGCATTGGGAGATGATCTTGAGCGATTGTTCGATTTCATCCACCCTAACTTTGTAACGGTCCCAACAGTCGCCCAAGGCGCCCATTTCGCCTTTGCCGATGCAGACCTCGAAGTCGATTTCCGGATATACCCCATATCCATCTACCCTTCTCAAATCCATTTTCAGGCCTGAACCACGCAATACAGGACCGGAACAACCGTAAGAAATCGCCAAATCTCTCGGCAATACCCCGATGTTAGCAGTGCGTTGTACGAAGATGGAATTTTCAGTAAGGAGTCGGTTGAGCTCGGCCACTTTGGGTTTGAAGTATTTCACAAATGCCTCGCATTGTGCCTCGAAGCCCATGGGAAGGTCATAAAACAGTCCGCCCACCCAAATGTAATTGTATAGCATCCTAGCTCCACAAATCCACTCCATCAGTTTCAGGATGTGCTCGCGGTCGCGGAAGCACCACAAGAAGGGTGTCACGGCACCAATATCCAGCCCAAACGTGCCGATTGCGACCAAATGGGAGGCGATCCGGTTGAGTTCTGCCACCAGCACACGGATGTATTCGATGCGCTTGGGAATTTTACCTTTCATCCCGAGCATTTTCTCCACGGTCATCACGAACGCCAGATTGTTGTTCATGGAGGCCATGTAGTCCAACCGGTCGGTGTAAGGGATGATTTGAGGGAAGGGGAGGGATTCGGCGTGCTTTTCAAAACAGCGATGCAAGTACCCGATATGGGGCACAACATCCATGACTAGTTCACCATCCGTGACCAATTCCAATCGCAATACTCCATGGGTGGATGGGTGTTGTGGGCCCATGTTGAGCACCATTTCCTCCGATTGCAGATCTTGGAGGCGTGTTCTGTAAGCTGAAGACCGTTGAAGCAAATCGGCATACTCCAACTCCACTTTTTGGGGGCCTGATGTGAGGGGAGTCTTCATCAATATTGGATTTGGATGCCGTGATAGGATTCAGGATTTTCATAATCCTTGCGGAGCGGATGTCCTTCCCAATCATCGGGCATGAGAATCCTCCTAAGGTCCGGGTGCCCTGAAAAAGGAATGCCCACCAAGTCGAAAGCTTCCCGTTCGTGCCACTCAGCTGTACGCCAAATTTGCGCCACTGAAGGGATGGGATTCTTGCCATCCCGAGAAGTCCATACCTTCAAAACGATTCGATGGCCATGTGGAATGGAACTCAAATGGTAAACCACGCCCAATCGGTTTGATTCAGGGCCCGAATCAATGCCCGAAAGACAATTCAAGAAATCGAAGTAGGTGCGGGAATCGTCGCGCAGGAAAGTGCAGGCCTCTACCAATGCCTCCGCTTGAAGGGTGAAGCTGGGTTGGGGCAATTCATGTTGGACATCCAGCAGGCTGTTTTCGGGCAACCTTGACCGCAGGATTTCTTCGATTTCATGGGATGTCAAAGTTTTCATGGCGTCGGACGATGCCCCCCTTTGGCCAAGGTTTCTTGTTGGATTTTTTCCTGCAATTTCATGATGCCGCCAATCAAAGCTTCGGGTCGGGGAGGACAGCCTGGCACATACACGTCTACGGGTATGATTCGATCCACCCCTTTCACCACGTGGTAGCCATGTTCCCAATAAGGACCACCACAGTTGGCGCATGAGCCCATTGAGATCACATACCGCGGTTCGGCCATCTGCTCGTACAATCGTCGGATTCGGTCGGCCATTTTGAAGGTCACGGTTCCCGAGACGATCATGACGTCGCTCTGCCGGGGGGAAGGACGTGGGAATACACCGAAACGGTCCAAGTCAAAGTGGCTCGCGTTGGTCGCCATCATTTCGATGGCACAACAGGCCAATCCGAACCCCATCGGCCAAAGACTGTTGGTTTTCGCCCAATTTAGCAAATCTTCAAGCCTGGCAAGGATGACTTCTCCATCACCCGATTTTTGGTCTAGTACGCCCATCTAATGCCAAAATTACACATAGAAAACATGGTCTTCACTTGAAAAGGTAACCAAATTAACTCGAGGCTTCACCGTATAGTATCACGATTTCTTGTCTCTTTGTCAAATAAGGTCTTAAATTTACGCGCTACTCTATTTGAAAAAGATAACTCTATGATTTCTCCCACGGTTCACCGAACCGCGTATTTTATTTTGGGGTTTTTGGCATGCAGTTCTTATTTGAATGCCCAATATCCTAGAAAAGATGCGCAGAAAGTGTTGGAATACACTTTTTTGACCGAGGGTGGTGCCACGTCCACCGCAGTGGAATGGATTCCCGGAGCCAATATGTATGTTACGGCCATGTCAGGAGGGGAGGAAATGCCGATGGAAGGCTTTTCGGCGCGCGGGCGGAATTTGTGGACCACCCAAACTGATTTGGATGTAAGGGGGCTGTGGTACAGTTCCAAGAAAAAGCGACTTGAAGCCAATGCACAAGGCAATGGTGGGTGGTATGCTCTGAAGATGGATCCTAACGGCGACCCAATCGGAAGATTTTCAAAGGTGATTCAAGGAAAATGTCAGCCGGACGAGGAGACTGTTTTGGACGGTGCAGGCAAGTTGGTTGTGGGCCTTTACAACAACAAAGTGTCTTTTTACTCCGCCAACAATGGCAAATTCAAGTACAATATATCATTGGCGCTGACCGAAGATCGAGACCATTGGGAGTTGAACGAAAACACGGTTTGTTATACGGAGGTTCCCATGTTCCCCTTGGCGGTTTTGGATTTGGAAGGTGGCGGTATTGTATTCTTCGATTTCAAGGGGAATTATTTGTTTTACACCGATCTGCCTGATTCGGCTCCACTTCCATCATTGGGAGGTTTTTCTTTTGCCAATCAAATGGCTTGGTTGTTTGATGAGGAAAAACGCACTTGGACAGGTTTCCGAGTATTTCATTGATCGGCCGATTGATTTTTCATGCCCACCTTGGTGCAAGTGGATTCAACCCCGACTGGGTGTCCTGCCTAATTCAAGAAGAATATCTACTGGTTTGCTTTCCTGAGAGAGTCACTTTGGATTGGGATGCGTTGAAACTTTCATAAGCCTCGTCGGGAATCCGTGCGGGGCTTTTTTCGGTAATCGGCTCAGCTCGAACCCAATCCAAGTCTCCTTTGGCCCACACATAGGCCAAACCCAACAAGAGCACGGCAATGAAAACAAACATTTCAATCAATGCCAAAATGCCCCAGGAAGGAACGGACGCAATCAATCCGGCATCTGCAAATACGGTAGCCCAGGGAAAAAGGAACACGATTTCCACGTCGAACAGCAGGAAAATCAGGGCGGCCACATAGAACCGGTTATTCAGTTGAATGCGTGCATTGCCAATCGGTTCTTCACCGCATTCGTAGCTGCTCAATTTCTCCGGATTGGGACGATGGGGGCGAATCAAACGGCTCACGAAGAGGCCCAAAACCACAAACAATATGCCTCCGCAAACCCACAAAAGTGCGATTCCGAATTGTCCGTTGACCTCTCCGAGTCCGAGCTCCATCTTGTAAAATTAGGGCAATCCAATGAGAATAGAGTTGAATTTAAAAACTGATTTTGGTCTGAGTTTGCTTTGCAGGGATTGCATGCCCTAACTTGCAGCTTTCAGATTCAAGCGCATGGAGATCACACCTGAAATAAGCAGCCGTTTGGAGGCATTGGCAGCCAAATATGGGGCCATGGGGCAAGACATTTCGTCCTACCTCGACGGATTGCTGTATTCCAATTCCCTCACTTATTGGGACTATATCCACCTTGACACCCTCCTGAGCCTTCAAACGCCCCGTACTGATTTTCCGGATGAGCAAATTTTCATCATGTATCATCAAATCACGGAGTTGTATTTCAAGTTGATCAGGCACGAATTGGCGCAGCTGAGGGCAGATTGGGACAAAGGCTTGTCCGTTTGGACCATGCGCATCAAACGGGTGAACAACTATTTCAAAAACCTCACTCAAAGCTTCGACGTGATGGTGGAAGGCATGGAGCCCGAGCAGTTTTTGAAGTTTAGGATGTCTCTGCTGCCGGCAAGTGGGTTCCAATCCGTACAGTACCGCGAAATCGAGTTGGAAAGCACCACTTTGTTGAACCTTACCCGACCTGAAGCTAGGCCGAATTTGGAAGGACAGGGTGTGGATTCATTGTTCCCTGAACTGTATTGGAAATATGGCAATCTCGAGCTCAGTTCAGGAAAAAAAACCCTTACGTTGAGGATTTTTGAGGACAAATATGACCTCAGGATGGCTTCTTGGGCGCGTGAAATGGAGGGCCAGAATCTGTGCGCACTGTACCGAATGCTACCGGAGGACCTTCGCAAGGATGAAAACCTGAAGGCCTTGTTGAGAGAATATGATTTGTTTGCGAATGTCTTTTGGGCTTTGAGTCATTACAAATCTGCTGTCAAATACTTGCAACGGGACCCTGATGTGATTGCTGCTACGGGTGGGACCAATTGGCAGAAATACCTCCCCCCAAGATTCCAGCGGATTGTCTATTTCCCTGAATTGTGGACTGAAAATGAAATTGCCGAATGGGGCAAAGCATGGGTGCTGGAACTGTTCCGCGACAAGGTGGAAACCAACTGGGGCAAGGTCAACCGAGGGTGAACCATCAACGGGTACAACTTTAACAACTTTAAATCGAACCTTGATGGTGATTTCGGCCGTAAACATCCTCATATCAGACTCTGCCATGAAAAGGATTATTTTCTTGCTCTTGATTCCAGTTGCGCTGGGTACTGCGGAAGTTCGGGGGCAAGCCATGCAGTTGATCGGTGTTGACCCGGAGGGCGTGCCCGTGTTTCAAATGGAGGAAGTCCACATCTGGACGAGGCGATCGGGTCGCAGGGACCAACGTCGGACGGACAATCAGATGAAGAAATTCAACAAGCTTCGTTACAACGTCCTCAAAACCTTGCCATACGCAAACGAGGCGGCTCGAAACCTGAAAGTCATCAACGCTGAATTGGCGCGCATCCCTACCGAAGAAGGCAAAGAGGCGTACCTCGACTCGCGTGAAAATATGCTTTTCGGGCGTTATGAGAAGGAGGTCAAGAATCTGTCCATTTCCCAAGGAAAGGTGTTGGTCAAACTCATCGACCGACAAACAGGCAGCACCACCTATTCGCTTATTCGCGATTACCGCTCCAAAACCTCAGCCTTCTTTTGGAATGGGATTGGAAGGGTGTTTGGGTACAACCTGAAAGAGGAGTATGACCCTGAAGAGGAGTTTGCCATCGAGGTCATCGTGAAGTCGATTGAAAACGGACAAAACCCGACCTATTACGATTATTTGGATGCCCTGAACGCTGCAGGAAGGTAATCCTCAAGGGCCTTCGCAATTGTTCGTGACTCCCAGGTTTAAATGGGTCCAAGCCAGAGAAAACAGTTTTCCTAAGAATTTGCCTGTTTGCGAGTTTTCCATGTGGAAGGCAAACATAATTTCGGGTACCTGAGTGTGCCGGTCGTCCATGCAAATGGTTGCTTCCCTTTCCAACCTGCCCGTCTTGGGGTTGAACAATTCCAATTTGAGCCTAGCAGTTTTTACATTCAACTGTTCGGTGACCAATCGATTGCTCCGCGAGTAAACCGTACTTGTTTTGTAGGACCCTAGCACCATTGGGTTGATGACCAACACAAAGTCTGCGGTTGGAACAAGTTGTGGCATGGGAGCCATCTGATGGGAATCCAAGTTATAAGATGCCATGAAGGCCTTGGCCATGGAAGGTTGGGCGTTCATGAAATAAACTGTATCGGCTCCGATGACGGATTGGAGTTGGGAACTGAACAAAGACCCCAAGGAGATCAAGGTTTGGGATTTGAGGTCTTCAATACTGATTTCCTTTCCTTTGTCGGCCATGACGAATTGACTCAGGGGGATTCTGTAATGCTCGTCAAAGTCGAAATGTTTCCGGGTGAAATAAACGGCCAATTTCTTTCCCGAGAGGTCGTCCAAGGGTTGGGCAACGCAGGGTAGGCTGTGGGTCATGCCGAGGATTGACAACACCCATCCAAGGCAGGCCGCACGAGGGGTCTCAATAATTGTGCGAAACAAGCTCTTCATGGAGCACCATGCTTTCAGGCACAGGTGTACCGTTCTGCTCTTCATAAAACTTCTCATGCCGCAGGATCAGTCCGACATATGGGGCGTAAATCTCGTAGGCATGTTCTTCCCTGTAATAGGTACTGCCCTTGATGCCCGCTTTCCTTGCCGGAATCTGCAACACGGCAACACAATGTTCAAAGGTCGTGCCACGAATGACCACCGTGGTGTCGATGCTCAAATAGCGGTAGGTCTGTGCATCCAAATTGTTGTAGAGGTTCCCGTTCCAAGTGCTGCCAACATAAGGTGGTATCCTGAGCACCAACCGACGCCTGTTGCCTTCGATACGTTCGGCGTAATAATCATCCAAATATTGGGTCCACAAATCCAAGTAAGACCATTGGTAATCCAGTCCGCCATTCAAGGTGTCCGGGGAAGTGTACCTCCACAGTTTGTAGACTTTGCGGTCCAGCAGATCCTGTTCGGTGCCATCGGTCAAATCTTTGCGGTAATAGGTGCGGGCGTCGTAAGGGCCGGTTGCCGTTTCGTAAATGGTATCCACCACATGGTAAATTCGATGTTTGCCTTCCTGCAAGGGGAAAACATGATTCACGTGTTCTGGAAGGGGTTCATAATCCCGGTTGCAGGCCGTCAACATCAAGCCCAAAAGAGACATCGTCCACAAGAGTATCCGGTGCTTCATAGGGTAAAGGTAAGGATTTCCTGAGCGTGCAACATGGCATTTGCTAGAAGCTTTTCTCAGCCGACAGATTGAATCCATCCACCACCCAACACGTCGTTTCCTTCGTAGAAAACAGCGCTTTGGCCAGGGGTGATGGCTTTGACCGGTTTAGGGAAGAAAACATCCACGTGGCGTTCGTCCACAGGCTGAAGTAGACTGGGGGCACCGGGGTCTTTGTACCTGATTTTGGTCAAGGCCTGTGTGTCTTCCTGCAAGGTGGGATATTTGATGAGGTTTAGGCCGCGCACTCGCATTTTGTTTTCAAGCAAATCCTCCTCTTTGCCAATCACCACCGTGTTGGTTTCGGGCTGTATGCCGGTCACGTAATAGGGTTCACCCATGGCAATGATGCCTTTCCGCTGACCAATGGTGTAATAAGGATAGCCTTTGTGCTTCCCTACAACCGTGCCGTCCGCCAACACAAAATTCCCTCCGTTCACACGGTCTTCCAACCCCTCCACTTGACGGTTCAGGAAACCATGGTAGTCATTGTCGGGAATGAAGCAGATTTCGTAGGATTCGGGCTTGGCAACCAAGTGGTGATACCCCATTTCTTTGGCCATTTCCCGGATTTCCTGCTTATGAAATTTCCCCATCGGGAACATGGTGCGGGCGAGCGATTGTTGCTTCAGGCCCCACAAAACATAACTTTGGTCCTTGTTCTCATCCTTGCCTTTGGAAATTACATGGCGACCATTTTCCAGACGGACTTGGGCATAATGGCCCGTCGCGATGAATTCACAATCCATCTTATCGGCACGTCTTAAAAGGGCATCCCATTTGATGTGGGTGTTACACAAGACGCAAGGATTCGGGGTGCGGCCCGCCAGGTATTCCTCTACGAAATTTTCGATGACGTAATCGCCGAACTCTTCCCGGATGTCGATGATGTAATGTGGGAAACCTAAGTTGACGGCAACCACCCTAGCGTCGTTGATGCTGTCCAAACTGCAACAGCCCGTTTCCTTGGTTTGTCCGCCAGCATTGGCATAATCCCAAGTTTTCATGGTCAACCCCACTACTTCGTACCCCTCAGCATGCAACATGGCAGCGGTCACCGAGCTGTCGATGCCGCCACTCATGGCCACCAATACCCTGCCTTTTTTGCTCATGGAATGTTGGAATTTTTGCAAAGATAGGACAGGACTGCTTCATCTGCGAAGGAAGACCTTGGGGTCTGGTCCAACAATCACGATGGGAGTATTTTGAATCCCCCTTTGTTACCTTTGCATCATCATATATTCACATGGCCGAACCCCTTTTTCAAAAAAAGCCCCTCTATTATCTGTCCGGTGCGTTGGCTTTGGCATTGGTTGGTTTGGTGAATCCTTGGGTGATGCCTCAATGGGAACAATGGGGTTTGTTGCCTGCGGTCCCTCCTCAGTTCATGCATGCCAATGACCTCAAAATTGGGATTCCATTGAGTTTGGACATCCTTTTGGGTTTGTATGCGGGCATCGTGATGTTTCACCCAAAGCCTTGGAAGCAATTGTTTCGGGAATCGGTAGGGCTCAATGCCTGCCTGTTGGTGGCTTTGTTCCTGCTTCAGCTCTCCAGCAATGTGATTTTGCCCGGCAAATTCCGGTTTTTCAGGTTGGCTTTGATGTTGTTGCAAATGCTGATGATGGCAAAATTGCTGTATCTGATAGCGGTGAAGCCGGCAAATGGGAAGCCTGCCAGTGGACGGGTCCGAAATCTTTCTACCCTTGTGTTTGGGGTGGTCATGGTCCTGGGTGTTATGGAAAGCGGTGCCATGTTTCTTGTCGATACACATCGCTTCAATGGCACATTGGCATCCCGGGCCTGGTTCATGCGGCATTGGGAACTGAATGCGGAGGGATACCGTGACGTAGATCACGACCCCAAGCAGGTGGCCAAACGTAAAAAAGTCGTCGTGCTGGGTGACTCATTCGTCGCTGGGCATGGAATAGCAAACCCGGCAGACCGGTTTTCAGACCGTTTGGGTAGCTTATTGGGGCCGTCCTTCGAAGTTTTCAACCTTGGAGTCGGCGGATCCGACTTACGCGATGGATATGACAGGTTGCTCCAATTCCCTCATGAAATCGACATTTTGGTTTATTCCTACTACCCCAACGACATTGAGCAGGACGGCGAAAGGGGAGGGTTGGTTCTTCAACGTGCCAAATCTTACGATGACATTCCAGCCTGGCTGAGGTATGTTGTCAGGAGATCTTATTTGTTGAATTACCTTTATTGGCGTTTGCCCCACCCGCATGAACTCACCGATTACAAGGGTTATGTGAAACAGTGCTATGCCACCCCCTCGGTCTTGAGCCAACATTTGCAGGTCATGGACTCGTTGGCTTCTTTTGCCGACCGGAAAGGAGCCCGATTTGCTACGGTTGTTTTTCCCTTTCTCGAGGATGCAGCCCAAAGTGAATTTGCCACCCAACCGGCTTTAGAGCGTTTCCGTCAGCTGGGTTTGCCTGTTTTGGACGTGAGGTCTTGGATGCTCAATCGCCCAGCGTTGGATTTCATTGTCAACCAAAACGACCCGCATCCCAATGAATATCTCCACGGACTGGTTGCAGACTCATTGCATCGTTTGATGGTCGACTCGGCTTGGTTGAAACCTTAAGGGGTGTTTTTTACTGCGCTTGCCCGCCTTGCTCAATGAGAATGGGCCTGTCCAGGGTAGATTCCAACATTTCTCGCTCGTTCATGGCGCTTTGGATTTCAATGTCCACGTGCTCGGAGGCGAAAACAGCCATTTGGATGATTCTTTTGTCCGTCTCGATTCGAACATTGTCAACGAAATTTCGGTGCCCACGGTCCAAATGGTCGGCAATCCTCAAGATTCCGGCTAATACCCTCACCGTCAGGCGCTGCTTGGGGTCCAAGACCTTGTAGTGGAAGTGATCTCGTGTGGGCAAGCTTTTCCGGTGGTAACGCACGATGTTGCCCAAAATCACCAATTCGTCGTGTGAAAATCCCGAGAGGCCGCTGTTCATCACGATGTATTGCCCGTGTTTGTGGTGGCTGCTGCGGTTTACAAAGTAGCCGATGTCGTGAAGCAGTGCAGCATATCGGAGCAATTCGCGTTCTTGTTTGCCGAAAGGATGAATTCCTGTGAGTTGGTCGTAAATCTGTAGGGACAATTCGCTTACCTTGAGGCAATGGGCACGGTCATAATTGTACTTTTCGCACAGGTTTCGGATGGATTTCGCCCGGATGTTTTTTCCGGTGTTGCCCATGATTTTATGAACCCGCTCACGCTGCTCATCGATGTAACGGTAAAGGATGCCCTCTTTCAGGGCATTGGTGCTTACCATGAATTGTTTCACGCCCAACTCTTGTGCGAATACTTCCACAATCATGGAACCCATTACAATCAGGTCCACGCGCATGGCATCCATGCCCGGCATAGCCAACCTCTCATCTTGCTTGGATTTTTGAATCCTTTGGTGGGCCCTGTGGTAGTCACGAAATGAAAACGAGTAGCTGTTCAAATTCTCAGATGAAAGATGGTCACCCCTGAGGTTGGCAATCAATGCAGCCATGGTTTCAAACGTACCCGATGACCCGACGATGGTTTGACAGTGGAACTCCTTCAATTCCTCCATCAGCCCGGCGCATTTTTCCCGGATGAGTGCCTGCAATTTGGCTGCCTCTTCGGTGGTGAGTGGATCGGAAGGTTGGGTCATTTCCAGCAGGCGGGCGGCACCGATGTTCAAACTCCGCAACAATTGGGCCTTGCCATCACGCGCAACGATGAATTCAACGGAGCCTCCCCCGATGTCGATGAGCAAGACATCCTGGTCCAATGGTAATTGAATGCCGTTTTTGATGCCTTCAAAAATCAGGGCGGCCTCCTCGTTCCCGTTGATGATGCGAATGTCGATTCCGGCCTCTTCTTTGGCTTTCTGCACGAATTCCTGCCCGTTTTGGGCCGACCGGATGGCAGAGGTTGCGAATGCCCGCACCTCTGTGCAGCGCTTAGAGTCGATGAGTTTCCTGAATTTTTTGAGCGCGCGAATGCCCCTCCTGAAGGGCATGGTGCCGATTTTGCCGGCCGTGATCCCATCCTCGCCCAATTTCACCGCCTCTTTGTATTTCTCCACGATTCGGTAATCTTCCCGATCGTCGAAGGCCACAATCATCAAATGGAATGTGTTGGTTCCCAAATCAATGATTGCCAAATGTTCGCCTTGCATGCTCCTGTCGCTTTACCTCGCTAACTAGCCGTTTTTCCGGAAACAATCAGAATCCAGTTTTCCACAGCATGGGGCAATCGAAATACCTTGGAATTACGAGGACTTTACCTCCATTGGCGAATGATTATTCTTTCATTTGTGATTTTTGAAAAACAATTTTGGCCTGTAAAAGGTCATCCATTGAAATTTCGTCCGAAAATCCCTGCATGAGTTTCCTCATCACTTACCGTCGACACTTTCTCCTTTCCGCCTTGGTGCTCTCGGTGGTGTTGGCATGGTTTGCCAAGGAAATTCGTGTAGATTTCAGTTTCGACAGTTTTAATCCCAAGGAAGATCCTGAATATCAGTTTTATGCGAAATATAAGGCGCTGTTTCCGCATGACGATAACGCCGTTCAAATAGCATTTTCTAATCCATCTGGCAGCATTTGGGAGCCAGAATTCCTTGGGCGTGTCGATGCAGCTTTCGAGGATTTTCGTCGGCTGCCCCATTTAGACACCGTATTGTCACCCACCCGGCTGTTGAAATTCAAGCGGGCTGGCATGGCCCTGCGTTCCGAACCACTTTTTGATTGGAACAACGATTCTTCCCTCACAGCAGGACGGTTGGCGGTCGAGCAAGACTCCCTGTTGTACGTTAATTTTTTCTCGGAAGACAAGCAGCACATTGCCGGTTTTTTGATGGTAGATACGTCGATTCTGGACCTTCCAGCCAGAGACGACCTGAGCAATGCCCTCAGGGCCAAAGTTGCCTCAACCGGTTTGCCCCATGTGATTTCGGGTGTTCCCTACATCCGCACACAATACGTCGAACGGATCGAAGGCGAATTAATTTGGTTCTTGGGCTTTTCAGTTTTGCTCTCCTTGGCGGTGATGTTTTGGCTGTTCAGGGAATGGCATGGCATCTTGTTGCCGCAGTTGGTGGTGGTACTTACCATGATTTGGTTGTTGGGGTTCATGGTTCTGATGGGCAATGGACTTGATTTGATGTCTGAGCTGCTGCCAAGCATCTTGTTCGTGGTTGGAATCAGCGATACTGTCCATTTGGCAACGAGCTATCAACAAAACCTAAAGGCAGGACTTGCGAAAATCCCTGCCATGCGGGCGACCTTAGATGAGGTGGGTGTTGCTGCATTTTTGACCTGTCTCACTACGGCCATCGGATTTGGATCCATGTACATCTCCCCGATGCCCCCGCTACGGGATTTTGGATTGTTTGCGGCCGTTGCTGTCATCTTTGCCTTTATCCTTACCGTAGCATTGCTTCCCTCAGTCTTGTTGTCCATTCCGGAAGGTAAAATCCGTGATAGTCGTGGATTCAGCAACAAGGGAGGTTGGGAAAAATCCCTTGAGAAGACCTATCATTTCGTGAAACGCAACACCAGGCCGATTTTGATTGGATTCGCCGCACTTTTGGCAGTTTCTGGTTTGGGCATTTCACTGATTTCAACCGATACATATTTGTTGGACGATGTCTCTCAAAACGATCCCGCACGTTCGGGGATGAGGTTTTTTGAGGACAATTTCTACGGAACCCGATCGTTTGAAATGGCGGTTCAAGCCAAGAATGGAGCATCGGTCACGGACGTTGGGGTTTTGAAGGATTTGGAAAAAATCGAAAACCACTTGAGGTCTCAGGCCAAAATCAGTCCTTTTTTCTCCGTGGTTTCTTATCTCAAGGGGGCCAACCAACTCATGCGAGGTGGCAGGGCTGAGTCGTTCCGGTTGCCTTCCTCTCAGGAGAAGGTCGACGAATTGATTGGCTTAGGATATACTTCCGGTGGAGGCGAGGCACTCAAACAGGTCCTGAATCCCGACCAAACCATCGCCAGGTTGTCTGCTCGAATGGGAGACATCGGCACCTACCGCTTCACCGAACTGCGAAACAGCCTCGAAAAATTCATTCGGGAAAATTGCAACTCGACCTCCTTCGATTACCACATCACGGGCAATGCCATTTTGGCTGAAAATAACGTGAACATGATGAGGGCAGGATTGCTTGAGGACATTTTGTTCTCTTTCGCCATGATTTCCCTGCTCATGGGCCTTTTGTTCCGGAACTGGAAAATGCTTTTGGTGGCCATTGTACCCAACATCATCCCTTTGTTTGTAACCGCGGGCATCATGGGTTTCACGGGCATCACCTTGAGGGCATCCACTAGCATTGTGTTTTTGGTGGCTTTCGGCATCGCTGTGGATGATACCATCCACTTTCTGAGCAGATTCAGAATGGAGCTGAAAGAAGGACACGACCGGGAAACAGCCTTGTTGAATTCGTTGACTGGAACGGGTAAGGCCATGCTCATCACGGCTTTGGTCCTGTTGTCCGGGTTCACGCTTTTGCTCACGAGCGATTTCGGAGCCACTTTCATCGTGGGGTTGTTTACCGCCCTGACCTTGGCCGTTGCGATATTATCCGACATGCTGTTGCTTCCGGTGTTGATCAGGATTGCCAAAATTGGACCCGACTCTCGACCTGAGAGTCCGAACGACCCAAAGGAGACCGATTCGGTCAACTTGGTATCGGAGAAGGAGATCGCAGAAGCGGTGGTATGACCCCGTGGGTTATTGAGTCCAAAGTGCGCGGCCGGCTACCATGGTGAAGTTATTGGTGTCGGCAAAATAATCGAACAGCAATACGCCGTCGTCGAATGAGGCCACGAATTGGTTGAAACCACAATCGCCTCGCGCATCTTCCAAGACCATGCTGCTCATCGTTACCAATGCTTTGGGGCTGCATGCGCCGTCGTGAAAGCCGTTTAGCGTTACAGCACCACGATGAACCTTGGTGATTTCCATGGTATATTGGCGTGTGTACACCGTGTCCTGATTGCCGACCGTGTCCGTGACTTGGTAGGTTCCCACGTAGGCATCGGCAACGTACAAGCAACTTCCGTCATCCAAGGTAGCGTCTTGGTCGTAATTGAGGCTGCTGGGGTCGGTGCAACCTTCGATTTCATCGCAACTGCTGGCCAACAACAAACACAGGACGGAAAGGGCAATTAGGGTGTTTTTCATGGCGAAATTATGTTTGGATTATAACCAAATATAACGGATTCGGCGGAAGATGGTTCGCCCTTACCAGAATGTGAAAGGTATTGCCAAGCTTATTTCCAAAATCAGGCATCAGGTTGTAAATTAGCGCCTCGTTTTCGACCTGAAATCCGAATAAAAACGAACAAGATGGCAGAAATCATTGCAATGCCCAAGCTGAGCGACACCATGGTAGAGGGTGTGATTGCGGCGTGGCACAAAAACATCGGAGATCCCGTGAAGTCAGGTGACCTGCTTGCCGAGGTAGAAACCGACAAGGCCACCATGGAAATGGAGTCATTTGTCAAAGGTGTTTTGCTTTACCGCGAGGTGGAGGCTGGAGGCAGCGTGCCAGTAGGTGCATTGCTTGCAATCGTGGGGCAGGAAGGCGAGGATGTGCAGGCCTTGGTGGCCCAACACAAGTCCCAATCCTCTCGTGCCACCGTAGAAGCCGAACCCCAAAAAGAGGTCATCCAAGAAGTAAAGGCCGAAGTTTCAGCCGCCCCTTCCACTGTATCCACCCCCGTTGTTGTGGAGTCGTCAGATTCCCGCACCAAAGCAAGTCCGTTGGCCAAAGCAATGGCTGAAGCCAAAGGCATCGATTTGAGCAGGGTCCAAGGTTCGGGTCCTGAGGGTCGAGTGGTGAAGCGGGACATTGAAAACTTCAAGGAGTCTGCCTCCGCACCTGCAAGCCGCCCGGCGGTGGTGGGTCAGGAAAGCTTCCGCAGTGAGGCTACCAGCCAAATGCGCAAGACAATCGCTCGCCGTTTGGTGGAAAGCAAAAACACCGCACCGCATTTCTACTTGACCATGGAAATCAACATGGACAATGCATGGAATGCCCGCAAGGAAATCAATGAGATTGCGCCTGTCAAAATTTCTTTCAACGACATCGTAATCAAGGCCGTGGCCATGGCATTGCGCAAGCATCCCAAAGTCAACAGTTCTTGGCTCGGAGATTCCATCCGTTACAACGATCACATCCACGTGGGTATGGCGGTGGCCATCGAAGACGGATTGGTGGTGCCAGTGATTCGATTTGCAGACAGCCTCAGCCTGAGTCAAATTTCCGGAGAGGCCAATCGTTTGGCAGGAATGGCGCGCGATCGGAAACTCCAGCCCAGCGATTGGGAAGGCAACACCTTCACCATCTCCAATTTGGGCATGTTCGGTATCGACGAATTCACGGCCATCATCAATCCTCCGGATGCCTGTATTTTGGCGGTAGGTGGCATTCGTGACGTGCCAGTGGTGAAAAATGGTGCCGTGGTGCCTGGGAAAGTCATGAAGGTGACCCTAAGCTGCGACCACCGCGTGGTGGATGGAGCTGTAGGTTCGGCGTTTTTGCAGACCCTCCGCGACTTCTTGGAGAGCCCCATGCGCATGATGATTTGATTTCAGCTCCAATTCCAGGAGTTTCAATAGAAAAAGCCGCTTTTTGGGCGGCTTTTTGTTTTTGTCTGAACCCCAAAAAGGATCAGTCCCGAAGCTCCAAGATGATTTCTTCGAAATCGGTAGACAATTCACCGGAATTGCGGAATCGAAAATACCATTGCCGTTGTTTTTCCTCCAAAAGGTTGTGTTTCCAAGTGAGGAAGAGGGTTTCGTTGCGGATTTCGAAGGTGCCGGACTGGTATTTGAGCTCTTGTTTGGCGTCCAGGGGCTCGTCATGGTGCGGGTCAGACAATATTTTGGCCAAATCTACATGGGCCATGATGTCTTCCGTTTCCAAGGATGGGTCTTCTGAAGTAACGGAAATCCAAACGCCGTCAGGACGAAACATGTAATAGAGAAAGTAGGGCTCTTCTTTTCGTTCTCCCTGCACGAAACGGACGTGGAATTGTTCGTTGGAGCGATATAAGGCGAAGTAGACTGGTTCCATCATTTCATAAAGGGTCAAAAAAAGCCGGACTTTTAGCCCGGCTCTTGGTCAAGTTTGATTTCAGCGTTTGGGAGGTTTCCCGTGGCTTTCCCCTTCGCGCAATCCAGAGAGGGAGACATCGCTGTCTCCGTTTTGTTGCATCTCGTAGAGGTCTTTGTACAGGGCATTCGGAAGGCAAACTCCCATGGTAGAACCGCCTGGTGCATCTTTTCCGGCAGCCTTCACGGCATCCACGGCAAAGGTGGTGCAATTGAACCGATAGAGGTTGTAATCGGAGTTCCGTTTGCTGTTGACATAGGCCAACAACTTGTTGACTTCCTCTTGGTTGAGGCTGTAGGATTTGGTGCCTTTGGGTTCGTGGGCATTGTCGGGCTCTTCGACACGTCCGGGCACCCATTTGAACGGGTTCAGCGAAAATCCACGGTGTGCGGTGTTGTTGGAGGTTCCTGCTCCGGGCGTGAGGCCTGCATCCACGCGCCTTTGGGAGTCATCGGGCAGGGTTATGTCACCTGTACGGTTGATGAGAGGCCAAAATCCGAATGAGGCGTATCCCAATTCAATGAGGGTCTTGGTGGGTTGGGGTACGGTGTCGGGCACGGCCGAAGGGTCATTGTACTCCAATGAAATCCACGAATGGCCCACCCTGGCCTGCATCAATTCACTGAATGTGAGTTTGCTGCGGTCGACAGTCTCGGTGTCGGAGTGGAGTTTGAGTTTGGCTACGGGTGCGTTGGAATTCACGCGCTTTTTTTCTTCCTCATCGCCGGCCTTCAGCTGGAATGCAGGTGATTTTTTCGCGCTGGCACCTTCCGGCTGAAGGCGTGTGCCCTCCGCTTGAGCCTTACTTTGCTTGTTTTCAATCGTGGTTCTCATGGCAATAGACAAAAACTGTTGGATTTTTCCCCTTGCGGGAATTCCATCTCATTGGCACTCAAATTTCAAGAATTTGGGCCGAAAAGCAAGGTGATTTTGGGATTAATTTTGAGAAAGGTAGGGCGAAGGATGTAGCTTTTGGTCAGTTGTTTCGCAAAGTGGTCAAGGCTTTTTATTTTTGCAGCCTCACAACACTGTCTACCCATGGGAAGAGCATTTGAATTCAGGAAAGCGCGCAAATTCAAGCGTTGGGGCCAGATGGCCAAGACCTTCACTAAATATGGACGTCAAATCTCCATGGCGGTGAAATCGGGTGGGCCACATCCGGAAAGCAATCCGATTTTGAGGGCCATTATCCAGAACGCCAAGACGGCCAACATGCCCAAAGACAACATCGAGCGTGCCATCAAAAAGGCCAGCGAAAAGGGTGCAGCCGAGGTTAAGGAAGTGGTGTACGAAGGCAAGGGCCCGCATGGCATCGCGTTCATGGTGGATACCGCCACCGATAATCCCACCCGTACCGTGGCCAACCTGAGGAGCTATTTTTCCCGTTGTGGTGGGGCCTTGGGTACTTCCGGTGCGGTTGAATTTTTGTTCGAGCGCAAAAGCGTGTTCAAAATCCAACGTACCGATGGCATCGATTTGGACGAGTTGGAATTGGAGTTGATTGACTTTGGCGGGGAAGAAGTCGGAGCCGACGAGGATGAGATCATGATTTATGGTGCCTTCGAAAGCTTCGGTGCCATCCAAAAATATTTGGAATCAAAAGGCTTTCAAGTTCTGTCTTCTGAATTTGAACGCATCCCCAACGATACCAAAGAGTTGAGCGATGAGCAGGCGGCTGACGTGGAAAAGCTCATTGAAAAATTGGAAGAGGACGAGGATGTGCAGGGTGTTTGGCACACGATGGGTTAATACTTCTGCTTGAATTCGTTTCAGGGTCTGATGATGATGGGGTCGCTGCTCCGTCCTTCAGCTCCGTCCACCCCGATTAGGGTTGCAACAATCCGGTACTCGTTTTCATGCGCTAAAACCGGCACAGGACCGCATAAGCGCATGGGGTAGCCCACTTCGATGCCTTTTTGACCGGGTGCTACGGAGAGGAGCCATTGCGCTTGATCCCCGTTCCATTCATCCGTGGCCGTGATGCGGACCCAATAAAATTCCGTGCTGTCCAAAGGGGCAAAGGCAAGTCCAACCACGGCCAGAATGGCTCCGTTTAGTTCTCCTTTGATTTTATGGTCCAGCAATGGGGAGGACAGGAATCCAACCCTGCTTTCACAAATTTCGTTTTTGATGGTCCAATCCAGTCCGTCGGGCCAATCCAGATGGTCTATGGCCTGCAGGTAAGGCACCACGAGCTTGTAGGACTGTCCGGGTTTCAAGAACCTGCCCGGTCCCAAAAGCACTTGTTCTTGCAGCATGCGGTGGTGCTCAATGCGACGCATGGGCACCGAGTCCCCGGACTCCGAGACCAACCAAGCCGGATGTTGTACGCCTATTTCACCGAGCAAAGGTTCATCGCAGCCACAAGTTTCCAACAGGATGGCCGCATTGCGGGGGAGGGAGTCCAACGAAGGACCCATGCCGATGCCGCAAGGTGTACGGATGCCCGAATGTTGCGCATGCAGCTTTCCGATCAGGATTCCAACCAGGAGGAGGAGGGTGAGGATGGGCCGCAAACGGAATGGAATCATCAGGCGAAAATCATGGCTAAAATGATGAGGAAGGCGCCTGCGGTGACAAAACCGAGGATGAAGGTGAATCCTTTCAACACATTCAGGTCTCCTTTGGACCCGTATGTGATGTAATACACCACGCCGCCCATCATGAGTAGCCATGCAAGCGAGATGAAAATGATGGAGGGTATAGACATGATGAAAGGATAACCTTTACCAAGATAGAAAAGTTTCGGGCATTGCCTTCCGTTTGGGATGGAAATCGCGTGAGGGATGGAAGGGGCCAGCCTTGGCTGGGTGGCGGTTCACCGGCACGGAACCCCCGCACAGCCCGGCCCCGGACCTAGGGATGGGGACACGCCCTGTTGCGCTTGTGGGCACTCCTGCGGATTTCGGCCAATAAAAAGCCGGTCTTGGGTTCAAGTTGGGCCGGGAGTCGATAAAAACCCTTTTTTTGCATCATGAAGATGCGAAGAATTCTGTTGTTGGGGCTGGCGGCTTGCATTGGGTTGATCTGGTCTTGTACACCCACCCGGTACGTGCAGCCATTGGAAGCGGGAGAATGGGCCGTTCAGGGTACCTTCGGAGGACCGTTGATGAAGAATTTTGGTCCTCCCATTCCAGTGCCCTTCACCACCGCTGGCGTGGGGTATGGATTGCGGGAAGGCACCACGGTGTACGGAAACCTGCATTTGACCTCGGTTTTGTTTGGCACTGCTCAGGTGGATGCGGGTGTGTTGCAGGGGATTTTGGAGCCAGACGGCTGGAGGCCAGGAGTCAGCACATCCTTGGGGTTCAACACGGCAATCGATTTCCATAAGGGGCATTTCAAGATTTGGCCACAATGGGATGCAAATGCCTATTGGCGGTACGGGGCCAACGAAAATCGCATATTCGTGGGTGCCAATACATGGTGGGAGCCCAAAGGATTCACCAAGGGGACCGAGGAAGGTCTTCAGGCTATAATTCCGGGAATTCAGGTCGGGCACACTTTCCGCGGAACTGGGGGATGGGACAAGACCTTGGAGTTGAGCGTGCGCAATGTGGGCAAACCCAGCGGTGATGCGGTGGTGGATTGGGCAGGTCTGGGTGGAGCCGGTGCATTTGGGTTTCATTTTTCAATCACTAAAAGATTCTGAGCGATGGGAAGAATGCTGAAAATCATCTTGGGGGGCATGTGCCTTGTGTTTTTTGCAGGCTGCCTTCGTTTGGATTCAAATTTGTTCAACCCGGTAGACATCGAGGGCTATGCGCTTGACGACTATGCCAAACCGGAAGATTGGTCCTTTGTGTTGGATGCCTCATATGACATTCCGGACAGTTTGGTTCACTTGATGACCCTGCCCTCCCTGGCTCCGGGCGAAACGGAATCCACCACGATCCATGCCTTGTACATCGGCGACACTGCGCGTATTGCCACCGACACGGTGATTGTGTATTGTCACGGCAATTACGCCCACATGGACATTTATTGGCAGCGTGCCAAATTGTTGGCCAATGTGGGTGGGAAGAACCGCTTTGGGGTGATGATGATGGACTACCGCGGATATGGCCTCAGCGACGGGTTACCCACCGAAGAAGGCATGTATGCCGATGTGGATGCCTGTTTGGGTTGGTTGCAATCCAAAGGACTTCAAGGGGAGCGTCTGATGATGTACGGGTTTTCGTTGGGTACGGCACCTGCCGTGGAATTGACCGCCCATCCCCGAACGCTCAGGCCCGCCTGGCTGGTGACTGAAGCTCCGTTCGCTTCCGCCCAACAAATGGCTACCTCCAGCAGTGGTTTGTTCATACCCGGTAGCTATTTCACCGACTTGAAAATTGACAACGAAGTGGAAATTCAATCGGTTCAGCAACCTTTTTTGTGGCTACACGGCAAGTCCGACGATTATTTGGACTACGAGACCCATGGTCAGGTGGTGTTTGACCATTACCAAGGCTCCCGCGGGGTGGCCATCGGGGTCGAGGGAGCCAATCACAGCGATGTTCCTGCGGTGATGGGCTTGGACGTGTATCGGTCGGTCTTCTTGGATTTCATCACCACCCCTTGATGTGGGTTGCCAAAAATAAAGCCGGGGATCTTTTGAATCCCCAGCCCTTTGTTTGATTGGAAAAGATTAGATTTCGTCTAGCACGGCTTGTCTCAGCTCCGCCTCGGAAGGAATTTGGTCTCCATAAACCTGCACCAAAGGGGGTAAAAACATGTCCACGCAGCGCATCAGTTCCGTCGTGTCATCGCTGCCTGAGCTCCGGTGTTGGTCGAGCAGGTAGGCTATAAGGGATTCAAACTTCTCCACCAACGGATGTTCCAAGTCGGTGCCGTATTGTTCGGGATTGGCGAGGTAGGTTTTCAAATTTGGACTTTGAAGGTCATTGTCGCCTATGAGAAACATTTGGAAGTCATTCGAATCCTCGAGGTCCAACTTTTTGTATTGTTGGAAATAAGCGGACACCACCAGATCACGCAAACTGTCACGGTTGATGCCATCCAAGGTGTTCACCAAGTCTACCAAAAAGTCTTTGGAGCGCTCCCCTTGTTGGAATGATTCTACCCGTTCGCCGATGCTTTTGATTTCACCATTGGCCACGGTTTTGCCCACTCCGATGAGGTCGTCCTTTGGCAAGGCACCCACGTTTTTGTGTACGAAGTCGCCGTTTTTGTCCAGGAACAAGAGAGTAGGGTAGGCATCCACGCCCATTTCTTCCACGATTTTTCGTCCCTCTTCGGTTTCTCCATCGATTTTGAGGCTCACAAAGTGCGTGTTGAAAAACTCACCCACTTCTTTGTCGGGGAACACTTCTTTGCTCATGTATTTGCAAGGTGGGCACCAGGTGGCAAATACGTCCACAAACACAAGCTTGTTTTCTTTTCGGGCAAGTTTCAAGGCTTCTTCCAGACCGGTAGAATTGAATTCGATGCCGTTTTTGGCCCAAACGGATAGGGAACCGACCAACAGCAAGGCCGTCAACATCGTGATTTTGAAGGTTTTCATGGCTTGAAAATTTGAAGTTAGGTAGCCGTTTTCCATTCGTTCCCCGTTTTATCAATCGAACGCAGGGTGGTGGGAAAGGTTACAGCGAAGGTTTGCGTTGGGTGGATTTAATCTGTCAATCCGTTCAGGGACAGATCCATAAATTTTGAAAAAACCACTTCCCATTTTGTGAGATACCCAACAAATAAGCTCCGGCGGGCAGGTTGGGCATCTGCCATTTTCCTTGGTTTTGCCGCGGCTGGGATGCCATCGTCCGGCCCATGATGTCATGGATTTGAATGGGGCCGTTGTAGGGCAGTCCGTTGGTGGTGATGGTCAGGGTTTCGCCACTGATTACGGGATTTGGGAAAATCATCCACCCCTCGGAGGGCGTCGATGGGGCGATGGTAGACGTTGGCGTGTTGCAATTGCCGAACATCAGGTTTCCGGAATTTCCTCCCAAATCCGTGCAAGTGGAGTTGAAAGTCCAAATGGAGGTGCCGGTGGCTTGGATGCTCCCTACGCGGATGTGTTCCAGGCAAATCGAGTCGTTGTTTCGGTGCAGGATATTGGCATTCGGCAGGGGGTATCCGCCCAAAGTGAGGGGAAAGAGAGGGTCAGCGGGGAAGGAAATGGAACCGTCCAATTGGAGGTAATCGAATTGCAATGAGGGCAGGGATGGCGAAACCTGAAAATGATGTCTGACGTGCAGTCTTCCAAGGGTGGTGGCCCCATTGGCCGTGGCGGAAAAGTCCAAGGTCACGACCGTGTCTGTTGAGGGCGATTGGACGGAGGAAAATTGGCTACTTCCGAAATTGGTCAATTCCAGCGACGACAAATGCAGGTTTTGGGATGTCTGCAGGCGCATGGTGGTCAGGGAAGCCGAGTCGGATTCGAAGTTCGTGGGTTGAAAATCAAAATCGGAATCGATGCAGGTGAGTTTGGAATTGCCCAGATGAGTGGTGGCGTTTGGATTGGCCGAAGTGTTGATGCGGATGGTGCTTGCCGTTACGGGGTGCCCATTGGTGTTCAGGGTGCCGTTGAATTGCTCAAACCTGCTTGCACCGAACAATGATGTGCCCACCATGACCGAATCCAACAGTTCAAAGCCGCCTGCTCCCGTGATTTGCACCCACATGGCCACACCCGAAGCACCTCCTCCGATTCGGTTGCCAGCAAAATCGATGACATGGCCGGGGGAGTTGCCTGCGAATTCCAAAACCGGTATGCCCACCGGGTGTTCTGTCCAAAAAGTCATGTTAGGAGATAGCCGAAGCGATCCATGGATTTGAAGGTGGTAGTTGAGTGTGAAAATGGGGTAAAGACTGGCTTGGGACCAATCCATATCACGGCAATAAGCCATGGGCACATCCACAAAAACAGATTGGGCGGGAGATTGGAACGAATTTCCGTCAAACACAACCGTCGTTTGTGAATCGGGCAAGGTAATGGGGTGCACGCTTCCCCCTGAAGTGGTGGCCCAATGGGTCAGGTCCGACCAATCCCCGAGGCCTCCAACCCAAAACAAGGTGTCCAATTGCGCAAAGGATGCGAATGGTAAACCAATTGTGGTCACAAGGAGGACCGAAACAATCCTGAGAGCCAACATCTGCATGTGCATGAAAGTTCGGAAAATTCGCGCGGTTTTTCAGGATTCCAAAGTTTAGATTTGTAGGACAATGGCAAATGGACTCCAATGCGTGACTTGATTTTCAAAACCCTTCTGCCGGTAGCAATCATAGCCTTGTCGGTGCTCAGCTTTCAAATGGGAGTGGTCGTGGCAGCCAATCCAGAGCTCACGGAGGCGCCTTTGGGAATTCAGTTCCTCTATTGTTGCACCTTGTTCACGTTGGGCGGAACCTCCTTGGGCTACCCTGTGGATGGACCTGAGTTTTGGCAGACGATTTTGTATGCATCCTATTTCATCGCTCCGGTAGTTTCGGCGGCTGCCTTTTTGGAATTGTTTTACATGCTCTCCCGTCCATTATTGTCCTATGATCCATTTGTCCGGCGCAATTATTACATTTTCGGCTACGGAAGGGTTGGCAGGGCCGCCATCAATAAACTCAAACAGTTCAATTTGGAGCAGTCCAAGCGGCATTCTAAAACCAATTTTGCCGAATCGATTTTCAGTACATTCTTTTTCTCCAGTTGGTTGCATCGTGCCCAATATCGTTACATCATCATCGATAAAAATGCCCGTGCATCGACGGCTTCCATTCATTTGTTTGGTTCGGATGAGTTTTTCATCAAACAGGATGTGCAAGACCATGCCATCGTCAAAAAGTTGAATTTTCGAAAAACCGAGGGTGTTTTCCTATTGACTGATGATGAGACCTTGAACTTGGGATTGTTGAAGGCCTTGGAGGATCAATTGGGCATGGGCGTTTCTGCTGTTGATGCCAAGAAGGGTTTGGAGTCCCATTCGGTCGCTCGTTTTTGGCGTAAATCCAACCTGAAATACGTCTTCGTCCGCATGAACAGCAGGGATTTCATCGACCACATGGAAAAACGGTCCGTGCACGAGGCCCAAGCCCAAAATTTGCTTCCACGGAAATTCTTCTTCAACACGCACATCGCCGCTGCAGGTCAGTTCTTCGACACCTATGTCAATCCGGAAATCCGTGAACAGTTGGAGGTGTTCGAAAAGTGGAAGCTACAAAATGAGATCAAGACTTGGGTCTTTTTCGGTTTTGGGAGGTTTTCGTCTACGCTTTGTGAGGGTCTTCTGAAGCGAGAATTCGGTAAAACGGTTCAAAAAATTATCATCATCGACCCGCATGCGACGGAAGAACACCGGATTTTTGAAATTGAACACCCTGATTTTTGGAGGGATTCCGCCGAAACGCCTTCGGGTCATTTTGCCATCAGGAAGCCAAATGTTTCTTTGTACAACCAGCCCATGGAGAATTTTTCAAACTTCGAAGGAGAGTTGGAAAAGTACAATTTGGGAAGTTCTTTGGTGGTGTTTGGTTCCCAATTGGACCCCGTCAATTTCAAAACAGCCATCACCTTCAAGAAGGTTTTCGGTCCTCGATCCAAGGACCTGCGTTTCATCATCCGCTGCCGGGACAACGAAGCCGACGAGCGGAGGCTCATGACTGAAATCATTGCCCAATCGGGCTTGCCCATCGAAACCATTGTGGTGCCAACTTACACTTGGGTAGGGGCCTATTTTGAAGACAAATTGCGGGAGTTGAGCGCGGTTTCGGCCTCGAAAATGATGGACAAATAAACAGGGAAGCACCCATTGGGCACCTCCCTAGCCGCTAAAGAACGAATAATGGAAAATCTTTTGCTTACTCCAGCACAGCATCCAACAGGTCACTCGAGCTGCGAGGTTGGATTTTCATAGGCTCGATTGGGAGATTCACAGCTTTGTCTTGTTGGAATTGTTCCAGAGGTTGGGTTTTGACGCGGAACCATGTGCCGTCTTCCAGTTGGCCAAACAACAACGGGGCCATGGGTTCGTCCCATTTCAACAATTGGAGGTTCCCAAACAGGGGGGGCGGTTCCAAGTGGGGGCTGGCACTTCCTGGACGAATCGAAAACAGGAATTTCACATGGGCTTGCTGGTTGCCTTTCACCAATTTGATGAATTGCTGGTGTTTGCTGATTGGTTTGAGCAAAACTTCCAGTTTCAACCTCCTGGATTCTTTTATCCTGCGCTCCTCTTCCACGGCGTCGAAGACCAGAAATGCCACAACTACGACCAACAGCAATCCTAAAAATGTCTTAGGATTTTTGTAAAGGGGCTTCCGGTGGATGGCTTCCGTGTATTTGGCATATTGTGCCATGGCCTTGCCGAAGTCCTTTCGCTGTTCGATCCTTGCATCACTCGGCAATGACGGATTCAATCTGATGGATGGTTTTGTGTTCATTTCCCACCCCCTAATTTTCCATTCAACTTGACGCGAAGGCGCTCCAAAATCCTATGAGATCTCACTTTAGCATTGTTTTCTGTGATGCCAAGGACGAAAGCCACCTCGCGGAAAGCCAAGTCCTCAAAAAAACGCAATTCGATCAGCTGCAAATCCGATTCATCCAAATCCGCCAAAACCGACATCAAGACTTTGATCTGATGGTCCATTTCCGAGCGGTCCTCCGATTCATCATGGTGGGCAATCATGCGTTCAATTCCCGCGTTGTCGATGGAGACGTTGCGTGTGGTTTTGGTGGAACGGAAATGCTGATTGACCTCGTTGGAGGCGATTCTGTAAAGCCAAGCTGAAAAAGGCACACCCCTGAATTGAAATTTGCCCAAACTCTGCATGGCCTTGGCGAAAATCACCGAAACCAAATCATCGGAAATGTCTTCATCAAACGTGCGCTTATAGACGAACAGGAAAATCTGGCGATGGTATTTGTCATATAAAGCCGCAAACCGGTTCAGGTCTTTTTGGGCAGCTTCAACAAGCTTTTGCTCGTCGAGGATGGACTGCTCATTGGAGGTCTTATGGTGCGGTGAAGCCATGGGTGGATAGCTGCTCTCTCTCCACATAATACAAGAGTTCCCCGAAAGTTACAGCCTTCGGAAAAATAATTTCAGCACCGCCTTGATGGGGCCGAGCAATAAGGTTTGACCATTCATCCCTATATTGCGGCTCCATTTGATGCTTTCAATTATGGCTTTGGTATTCGAAACAGACGATGCAATCGAATATGATCTCAAGGCGTGTTACACCGACAACGCGGATGAGGCTGATATCCTGGTGTTTGAAAACTATGGAGATCCGGTTTCCAAACCTGAAATTTGGACCTACGTGGAGGATGCCGAAGATGCCGAATGGGTGGTTTATTTCGTGGATGATGCCGAAGAGGCCGATGCCATCGTTCATTTCGTGGAAGAGCCTTCCGAAGCACGCATAGTCAACCGGTCCAAAGCACATCTTTTCCGATTGTGAGTCTCATCTCTGCCCATCTCATTCCTTCGGGTGTCGCAAAATCTTGGGTGACTTTGGTCGTTGCCAGTTTGTGTGTGGTCTCTGTGGTGTTGGCATCGATACTGGGATTTCCCTCCATGCAGGAATTGTTCGGAAATCTCGACCAATTGAGCTTGGGCAACCAGCCGTGGCGTTTGTTCAGCTCGGCATTCGTTTTCCAAGGATGGATGCATTTTTTGGTTTCGATGGCAGGATGGATGTCGCTCGCCCCCCCCTTAGAGCAATTGAAGGGATGGCGGTGGATGGCGGTGGTTTCGGCCATTGTGTTGGTTTTGGGCACGATTTCAAGTGCCGTGATGCAGGATGATTTGCTTTCAAGTGGCATTGAGTCCCTCGTTTTCGGAATGTCTGGAATCCAGACCGGCAGGTATTTCAAAGGGCAAATCCACGCGAAAGAATTGCTCCCATCCGGAATTTGGGTGGTGGGCTTGGTGGCCTTGGGGATTTTGGCTCCATTGGGATATGCATCCGATCTTTGGTTGGGTTTGGGAGGGTTCTTGCCCGGATTGACAATCGGATTCCTGCTCCGCAAACCTATAGCCATGCCTTCCCAAGCGGTTGAAAAACCGGTCGAACAGCCTGAGGATGTGCGGGCACAAACAGATGAAGAAGAGTCGCAGCAACCAGAAATTGAAACCGTTGAACCGACCGCCGAGCAAACTGCCGAAGAGCTCCCATTATTGCCTGAAGAGGATATTGCACCCTTTCTGCCCGAACCTCCACCGCTTGAAATTCCAGATCGACCAGCATGACGCTATCCAGATTTTCTTTTTTTCTTGTAAGTATATGTTGTTCCATGTTGGCAGCCTGTACACCTGTACGTGGCATTGTGGCCTCTGGAAACCAACATCGTCAGATGGCGGAAGCTGTGCTCCATGCGTATCAAGCCCAAGATGCTTCGAACTTGTTTGGGCTGGTTCCCGGGAAAAAAGATCTCAAGGATTTGAGGGTTGAGTTTGGTAGGCCCGAGGGTGCATCTGAGTTAAAATTGGCCAAATTGCCTAGTTATTCAGCTCTGAAAGACAGCATACAGTCAAGATTTGGTGCTGGACTGTCCGGCGTGACAGACAAGAAGGGCTTGGAGCTGAAGGCAGTTGAAAATTTGCAATCCATCGAGCTGAAAGGGACGGATGCTGCTTGGCATTTTTGTAAAATCACGATGGCTTCGCCTGGAGATGTGTGCATCCGAAAGTTGACCCTGATGACTTTCAAAGGGAGATGCTTTTTGATGTCCATCGATGCCGAAAATGGTGTCGAATGAGGGTTCTGGGCTGTTTTGGCCCAGATTTCTTGGGTGCTTCCCGCATGTTCAAAACTTGTACCTTTGTAAATTGATACTGGCCCGATAACAATATCACCCTTGGGCAGTTAAATCATCATGAAAGTCACCGTCTGCAGGGAAGCTCATTTCAATGCGGCACATCGCCTCCACAATCCGGCTTGGTCTGATGCGCAAAACCAAGCCGTGTTTGGGAAGTGCAACAATCCCCATTATCACGGCCACAATTATGTACTGGTGGTCAAGGTCAGGGGAGAGGTTGATCCGGAAACGGGATATGTGGTCGATATGAAATGGTTGGCGGATCTGATAGACGAGGTGGTGTCGGAAAGGTTTGATCACAAAAACCTGAACTTGGACACGGCAGAATTCCGGACACTGAACCCTACGGCAGAAAACATCGTAGTAGTATGTTGGAATCTCCTTCGTCCCCACATTCCGGTGACCTTGGATTTAACATTGGTATTGTATGAAACGCAAAGAAATTTTGTTGAGTATAGTGGAGAATAAATCACTGAAATACGAAGAAATCGGTGACTTGCACGTGGGGACCTCGTTTGAAACCCCCTTGAGGCCGGACGCTTTTGAACGTGATGATGAGCTCAAAATGGAGCTCATTGCCAAACATTTCCGGGAAATCATGTTGATTTTGGGATTGGATTTGGACGATGACAGTTTGAGTGGTACCCCTGACCGGGTTGCCAAGATGTATGTGAAGGAGATTTTCAGCGGGTTGAATCCGGCCAACAAGCCAGATGTCAAGCTTTTTGAAAACCGCTACAAATACAATGAGATGCTGGTGGAGAAGAACATCGAGTTCCACTCCAACTGCGAACACCATTTTGTACCCATCGTGGGGAAGGCACATTGCGCCTACATTTCCAACGGAAAAGTGGTGGGATTGAGCAAAATCAACCGAATTGTTCACTACTATGCCCGCCGTCCTCAGGTACAAGAGCGCATGACCATGCAAATTGCCAACCACCTGAAAGAAGCATTGGGCACCGATGACGTGGCGGTTATCGTGGAGGCCGAACACCTTTGCGTTTCCATGCGCGGTGTGCAGGACCACGGAAGCGTGACGGTCACGGCAGAATACAGCGGTAAATTCAAAGAAGACCGTTACAGAAACGAATTCCAAAAAATCGCCTTGGGCTGATTGATTGGAAAATGCTCCAAAAAGCGGCATTCCGAAAGGTTGGCCGCTTTTTTATTGTTGCTACATTGCTTTTGATGTCCGAACTTGCCGCCGCAATTCATCGTAAATGGCCTTATGGAACAAACAAATAACAACGCTTCGACCGTACTGCGGTACTTTTTGAAGCTCATCGTGACAACGGTGTCTGTTTATTTCACCTCATGGTTGTTGCCAGGCATCGAGGTGAATGATTTCTGGACTGCAATTTGGGTGGCTTTGCTGTTGGGTTTGTTGAACACCATCTTGAAGCCCGTTCTCCAGCTCATATCCTTGCCTTTGATAGTTTTCACGCTTGGCCTTTTCCTTTTGGCCATCAATGCCATCATCCTGATGTTCGTGGGTGAATTGGTCGATGGGTTCAAGGTGGATGGATTTTGGTCGGCTGTATTGGGCAGTATAGTCATCAGCTTGGTGTCCTACCTCATCGACCCTCCCCGCCGGGGCAGGGGAGGCATGCATGTGACTTTTCACCGTGAAAATTAAAAAGTCGGCCTTGCTATGATGGCAAGGCCGACTTTCCTTTGCTTGGACGCAATCAAAATTGAATTTCGTCCCCTTTGGAGTTGAGGTATTTGACCTCGGTGAAGCCAATGGATTGATCGGCCTCCACTTTCACCTGTTTTCCATACTTCAGGAACCATTTCCTGATTTGGTTCAAAATGCCTTTCCTGAGGAAAGCTTCCACGAATGGGTTCACGATCAATGTGATCTTCTCCCTGTTTTGATGCATCAAGAAATCCACGTTGTTCTTGATTTCGTCTACGATCAAAATGGATGGTTGCATCTTTCCAGTGCCATTGCAGGACGGACAAGTCTCTTGGGTGGCGATGTCGAGCTGAGGACGGACCCTTTGTCTGGTGATTTGTATCAGCCCGAACTTGCTCATGGGAAGGATGGTGTGCTTGGCAGGGTCCGATTGCATGAACTCCTTGAGGGCCACCCCGATTTTCTTTTTGTTCTCGACTTTTTTGAGGTCGATGAAGTCCACCACGATGATGCCACCCATGTCCCTCAGACGAAGTTGACGGGCAATTTCTTCGGCTGCCACCAAATTGATTTTGAGGGCGTTGTCCTCCAAGGTGTCACCCTTCAAGTTTTTGGAACCGCTGTTCACGTCGATGACATGAAGTGCCTCGGTGTGTTCAATCACGAGGTAGGCCCCATTTCGCATGGTCACGGTCTTGCCAAAGGCTGCCTTGATTTGTTTGTCGACCCCGCGGGTCTCGAACAGGGAAGGTTTCCCTTTGTGGAGTTTCAGGATTTTGACGCTCTCCGGCTGCCTGCGCTTCAGATAGTCCAAAATTTCATCATGGGTATCTTGGTCGTCGGTGGTGATGGCATCAAAGCCTGTGCTGAGCATGTCTCGTAGAATGCCCGTGGTACGGTCCTCCTCTCGGAGGACCCGCTTGGGAGGGCGGGAATTGGCAATGGCCAAGGCCATTCTTTCCCATTTGTCCAAGAGCTCCTTGAGATCTTGTGCAATGGCGGCGTTGTCTTTCCCCTCGGCTGCAGTACGGATGATTACTCCGAAATTGCGTGGCTTCAAAGATTCGACAACTTGCTTGAGGCGTCTTTTCTCCTCGTTCGTATTGATTTTCCGGGACACGGAAACATCATTCGAAAAAGGGACCAGGATGATGTATTGGCCCGGCAGCGAGACTTCACAGGTAAGGCGTGGTCCTTTGGTGTTGATGGCCTCTTTGACCACCTGCACCAGAATGGATTGTCCAGCTTTGAACACTTGGCCGATTTTACCGTCTTTTTGAATTTCAGGTAAAAACTCGGTTTGCTCAACAGTTGTGAAGCTCTTTCCGGTCGAACCTTGAACGGCCGTGACATAGCGTTGTAGGCTCATCACATTGACACCAAGGTCCAAATAATGCAGAAAACCATCCTTAGGGTGACCTACTTCAATGAAAGCAGCGTTCAACCCCGGGACGAGTTTTTTGACTTTGCCAAGTAAAATGTCGCCAACAGAAAAAAGCTTGTTGCTTTTTTCATGGTGCAGTTCGACTATCCTTTTGTCTTCGAGAAACCCGATCCTCAAACCCTCCTCGCCTGCGCTGACAATCAGTTCTTTCACTTCATGTGTGTTTTAAGGTCTCATCAAAAGCTTGATGGGCGCACAAACGCAGCAAGAGGTATCCCAGATGGGAATCACTTCTTCTTGTGACGGTTTTTGCGGAGGCGCTTTTTGCGCTTGTGGGTGGCAATCTTATGTCTTTTCCTTTTCTTACCGCTTGGCATAGAATTATTATTTAGGTTGATTCAACATTTCCTTTGCACGTGCTGCAAGCTCCTGATCTTCCTTTTGAAGGGATACAGCACGCAAAAGGCTACCAAATTCGTCATTTTTTCCCAATTCCTTGCAGGCCAATGCCAACAAGAATTTCGCGGAGTGATTTCCAGGCTCCAAATCCAACACTTGGCGGAAACGGTTTTCAGCTTTGTCCCACTGCTTGGTGTCCATAGAGAACACACCCAGCCGATACAGGGCTTCCACGTTTTTGGGGTTAATTTCCGTCACGCGGCGGATTTTCATGACCCCTTCCATTCCCAACCCGGGCTGTCTGGACTCTGCCATGGCCAAACCCAATTCCAGCAGGGCGTCTTCGTTGTTCGGTTCCATTTGTTCCGCATTCCGGAGGTGGCGAAGCGCTTCATCCGAAAGGCGACGGAACATCAGGCTGTCTGCCTGTACGTGCTCCAAGAAACCGGCGTTGCGAAACAATGCCCCCGCTACAATGTGATTCCTTACCTGAGGCTGCTCATCTGCCAATGCACCGGCATAAACAGCTGCAAAGTCCAATCTCCCACCGTCTCGGTACATCTTGACCAACCCTTGTAGGATGGTAGCACGGCCGGCAGGGTCTTGGGTCTGATTCAGGGCCTGAACCAGACTGTCGGCACTTGGATTGGGGTCACCAACCGGCAGGGATGCCAACAAATCCGAAGCAGTCGCAGCGCCGTGGTTGTGCCCGTCATCAGGACTGTGTGTCGAGGTATCCTGGGCCAACCCGGCTTCTTTTTCCCCCGGAAGATGGGTTTTGTTTGCGAATATTAAAAGAACGAATACCAGCAAACCTGCCGCCAAGACCAAAGCATGCCATGCACTGAATCTGTTGGACGATTTGCTGGTATCAGCAGTCATGAGTGGGCGAATCAAGCTTCGACCTTCTTCTTGGAGCTGCTATCCTTCACCTTGGCCACAAAAGATTTGGCTGGCTTGAATGAAGGGATAACATGCTCTGGAATCACAATGGACTTGTTTTTGGAAATGATACGCGCCACTTTCTTGGCACGCTTCTTCACCACAAAGGAGCCAAAATTGCGGAAATACACGTTCTCCTGCTCCTGAAGGGCATTTTTCACAACTTTGAAAAACGCTTCAATCGTGGTGGACACATCCGCTTTGTCCACTCCTGTCTTGTTTGCAATCTCTTGGATTACTTCGGCCTTTGTCACTGTACGTAAAAGTTTAAAGTGATAACCAATCTTGATTTAAAACCGCTAACGTCCTCAAATCCAATCAAATAGGTTTAAGTCTGTTTTGCGAGGGAGCAAATTTAGGAGTTTTGGGATAAGTTGAAAATAATTTCCTCGGGCAAAGTGCATTTTTAATCGGCCTTTGGGTCGTGTTAACCACGCCAGGGGACTATCTCGATACCCACCGAAATGGTTAATTTTGGTCATGCAGAATCCAGTCTCAGCAATTGTGAAGTGGTACGCCCGAGAGGGTAGGAGTTTGCCATGGAGAGAAAGCAAAGACCCTTATCGAGTTTGGCTGAGCGAAGTAATCCTGCAACAAACCAGGATTGACCAAGGTATCGGTTATTACCATCGATTTTTAAACCAATTTCCAACCGTACACCATTTGGCAAATGCCGATCAAGAAACGGTAATGAAGGCATGGGAGGGTTTGGGTTACTATGCCAGGGCCAGGAATCTGCACTCCACGGCTCAGTTTGTTTCAACATCATTGGGTGGAAATTTCCCCAACAATTACAGTGAACTGGAAAAGCTCAAGGGAATTGGGCCATACACCGCCCGGGCCATCGGATCAATCGCCTTCGGTAATCGTGTCGGAGTGGTAGACGGAAATGTGCAGCGGGTATTGAGCCGGTACCTCGGGAATTCCCAACCCATCGATTTGCCTGCTACCCGGAAACACATGCAAGCCTTGTTGGACCAATGGTTGGCAGAACAGGAGGAAGCCGGTCATGATGGAAAGGCATCGGAATTTAACCAAGGGTTGATGGATTTGGGGTCCATGATTTGTAAACATCTGAATCCTGCATGTGATGTTTGTCCTTTGGGAGAAGTTTGCGAGGGCCGTCGATTGGGTCTGCAATCCGAACTGCCGGTTAAATCAGGGAAGTTGAAGCGAAAAGTGCAGTACCTGCATGCTTATCTGATCTGGGATGGCGATGGGAAATTGCTGATTCAAAAAAGACCAACCGAAGGTTTGTGGGGTGGATTGTGGGAAATCCCCATGCAAGAGGTGAAAATCGACGCTTGGGCCCAAGAAAAACAGGAAGGAGGGCGATGTATGGGTGAATTCAAGCACGTATTGACCCACATCGACATGATGATTGCTGTTTATGCCATGGAAACTTTCGAAAAAAGGGTTGAAGATCAGGGTGTTTGGGTGGAAGTCAAGGATTTGGGCAATTATGCTTTCTCACGGGCAGTTTCGAAAATTTTCGAACGTTTTTTGTCGCGAAAATCTTAAATTTCGACCGATTGTAACAGTCTGATGGCCAAATACGGAATCAACAAAGTCATTTTGGTGGGCAATGTCGGTACAGATCCCGAGTTGCGTCATCTCGAGGACGGGACAGCGGTGTGTTCCTTCCGATTTGCCACCACCGTTCGGTACAAAACGAGGGAAGGACTTCCGTCCGAACATACGGAATGGCACAACATCGTTCTGTGGCGTCAGCAGGCTGAATTTGCAAAGCAATATTTTCATGTGGGTGACTGCCTCTACTTGGAGGGAAGTCTTGCCACCCGCAGTTGGGATGGGCCCGACGGACATAAGCGATTCCGTACGGAAATCGAAGTGGATGAATTCAGGATGTTGGATTCGGCACGCAACGATCAAGACGATTCTGAATCCGGTGCGTCCACCCACCCCAAAAAGTCGCCAATTTCCGATGAAATGGACATCAAGCCATTTTGACGGTCATGTCTCACCAACCCTGAACCCTCGTGGACCCAGACCCTGATAGTATTCCGCTCCTTGCCACCTTCAACTTTTCCGTTTTCATGGCGGAATATGGTTGGAACCTGCTCCTCATAGCCTTTCTCCTGTTTTTATCCGGCCTTACCTCTGCCACCGAGGTTGCCTATTTTTCTTTGTCTCAAGCCGAGCTCAAATCGTTCAGGGAAGCCAATGACCGAGTTTGGGAAGTTGTGAAAAAACCTAAAATCCTTCTCGCTACCATATTGATATTCAATAATTTGGTCAACGTGGCAATGGTCTTGATCAGCAGCCTCCTGCTCAAAAATATCTACGAC
>Ga0068876_10000097_pt1 | contig 67224 bp, 54 predicted proteins | sample NOAtaG_6_FD_66442 | JGI IMG/M metagenome (GOLD analysis project Ga0068876, IMG submission 66442) | Freshwater lake microbial communities from Lake Erie, under a cyanobacterial bloom - NOAA_Erie_Diel5S_2200h metaG | ecosystem: Environmental > Aquatic > Freshwater > Lake | place: USA: Ohio, Lake...
CCGCTGAGAGCACAGGTGATGGGGTCCAGATGGAACTCCAGGGCCTGTAACTGTGCATCGGGGTGGATAGGCACACCGCTCTCCTCTATATACGCACCAGTACCCGATTGGTGGCAGATGTGCAGCAAATCGGAAGCAAGACCGTCGGATATATCAATCATCGCCGTGGGGACAAGCTGGTTTTGCCTGAACATTTCCACCATATCCCGTCGTGCCTCTGGTTTGAGCTGTCTGCCAATCAGATAATCTTTTCCCTCCAAAGCGGGTTGAATACCCGGATTAGACAAAAAAAGCTGCTTCTCCCGCTCGAGGATTTGCAGCCCCAGATAAGCGGACCCCAAATCGCCGCTCACACAGACCAGGTCACCGACCTGTGCGCCATTGCGGTAAACGACTTTTCCCTTCTCCCCCTGTCCAATTGCCGTAATACTGATGAAAAGGCCCTTCTGGGAGGAAGAAGTATCTCCGCCTACCAAATCTACACCATAGCGCTCACAGGCAAAACGGATACCCGCGTAAAGCTCCTCCATCGCCTCCAGGGAAAAGCGGTTGGACAACGCAACGTTCACGGTAACTTGCTTCGGCAGGCCATTCATCGCATAGATATCGGAAAGGTTGACCACTACGGCTTTGTACCCCAGATGCTTTAACGGCGTGTACATAAGGTCGAAATGGATACCTTCCACCAATAAATCCGTGGATACCAGGGTCAGAAAGCCGTCGTTGTCAATTACTGCGGCATCATCGCCGACTCCTTTGAGGGTAGATGGCTGAACGGTTGTGAAGTCCCGCGTAAGCCGGGCAATCAGTTCAAATTCCCCCAGGGAAGAAATATCTGTTCGTTGTTCGGACATATTGCCTGGGCTATAATTTACCTGAAAAATCTTTAACGCGCTGCTTTTCGTCGGGGCCTTCATTTTCGCTGAGGGATTTTGCCTTAGCAGCGGCCGCTCCGGCACTTTTTTTATCGCCTTTTTGCAGGTAGAGTTCGGCAAGGTCAATATAATGGCCTGATGTGTTTGCTTTTTCTGCAGCCAGAATGGAAAGTGCGATAGCCGACCCGACTACGGACGCGTCACTACCATGTTGCTTAGCCGCATATTGCGCCGTTTGACGCAGCAACGACACTGGCTCACCAGCAGCACTTTTAGCAAAAAGATCCAAAGCCTTTGCATACGCTTTTACGTCCTTTTCCAGCAGTGCTTTTTCCATATCCATTCTGAAAGCAAAAGCTTTGGCCCGTTGGGGATAGTGCAGCCTCATCTTCTCTTTCGCCTCTTTGAGCAGTTCCTCGCTATTATTCGCCAAAGCCTTATCTGCGGTCTTCATGCAGGCATTATAAATCCGCTCGCTGACGGCCGGCTCCGGAAATAGTACGGCAATACCCTGCCGGTTTTGGACAAGCAGGTCGAAGATGCGGGAGTCCGCTTCCTGTAACGCCTCAAAAATAATTTTTCTATTGATCTCGGTAGTCAGGTCTTGCTGGCCACGCAGATACTCGTTCGCTACTTTAAGACTGGATTTGCCCGACTGGTTCAGCCCTTTGATATATTTATACACGACTTCGGGGCTTCGGTCCCCTTTTTCGTAGGCTTCGGTGATGCTGGCGCTGTTCCCTGAATTGGCGAGTACCGACTGCCCAATCCGGATAAAAGATTCTATTTGCTGGGCCCCAACGGTTTTTTTCAGTACCTGTCCATCGGGAGCAATATAATATAGTGTCGGATATGCGCTGACGGGGTAAGTTTCCTGAAAACGCAGGCCTTCCGCCTGTTCCATATCAATTTTCATATTGATGAATCCGGCATTATACACCTCCCCGACCCTGTTATCGGTAAACACTGATTTCGACATCACCTTACACGGCCCGCACCAGGTCGTAAAGGCATCCACAAAAATCGGTCTATCCTCAGCCTTGGCCTTGGCCAGCGCCTCTTCCCAGGTACCCTTAAAAAATGTAATCCCTTGCGAGAAACCGCCGACCAGGGCAGACAAGAAAAATATTACCGACATCCATTGTTTTTTCATTGTCCCTAATTTTTGCAAAACTAATATTTCTTTTCCGGCATGGCAAAAGCCCTATAAAATTTAGGCCTTAACCGCCCCGCTACTTCAGAAAACGGCCGTTTTGAGGATTTCCTCGTAATACGCTTCGTACTTTGGAAGGATAATGGAGATATCGTGGCGCTTTGCCTGCGCCAGTGCATTTGCCCTGAATTTCAAGAGGACATCTTCATGGCTCAGGATATAGACTGCATTGGCAGCCATTTCTTCCACATTGCCCACATCGCTAAGAAAACCCGTTTCTCCGTGGATATTGACTTCGGGGATACCGCCGGCGTTGGAAGAAATGACGGGTACTTCACAGGCCATGGCCTCGAGTGCTGCGAGCCCGAAGCTTTCGTTTTCAGAAGGCAGGAGGAAGACATCGGCCACGGCCATAAGTTCTTCGATCGCATCCTGTTTGCCCAAAAAACGCGTGTCGCCCCAAAGGTTCAGTTCACGGCATAAGGCCTCAGCATTTCTCCGCTCCGGCCCATCGCCGATCAACAAAAGCTTAGAAGGAAGCTGCTGATGTACTTTTTGAAAAATCAGGACGGTATCCTCTACGCGTTTTACCTTCCTGAAGTTCGAAACGTGGATTAGGATACGCTCTCCATCCGGGGCGATCGCTTTTTTGAAATGATCTTTATTGCTTTTGCTAAAGCGTTCAAAATCAATAAAATTATGGATGACTTCTATTTCCTTATTGATATTGAAGTATTCATAAGTTTGCTCCCGCAGGCTCCTGGAGACAGCTGTGACTCCGTCCGATTTATTGATGGAGAACTCTACGACTGGTGCAAAAGCCTTATCGTTGCCTACCAGCGTGATATCTGTACCATGCAGGGTGGTGATTACCGGGACATAGCGGCCTTGCGTCAGCAGGATTTTTTTGGCGATATAGGCTACCGTCGCATGGGGGATTGCGTAATGGACGTGGAGCAGGTCCAGGTTTTCGTACTTGACCACATCCACGAGTTTGCTCGTCAGTGCCGTATCATAAGGTGGATATTCGAAGAGTGGGTATTCGTCAGTATCCACTTCGTGATAGAACACATTTTCCTGGAATGTCGTGAGGCGGGCGGGTCTTTTATAGGTAATGAAATGAATTTCATGCCCTCTTTTGGCAAGGCCGAGCCCCAGCTCGGTCGCTACCACCCCGCTACCGCCATACGTCGGATAACATACAATTCCAATTTTCATAATCAGACACCAGTAACGCCATCTTATCAATCCCGAAGCAACAAAAGCTTTTCCGTCCGCGACTTCCCACCCGAGCTTATCCTTATGAAATATGCGCCCGGGGGATAATCCCCAAGGTCAATTTCACGGCGCAGGTAGTCCGTATCCGGGAAACGAATATTCTCAAGGACCTGGCCTTGTGACGAAAACATTTGTAGTATAACCCCGCTTTGTCTTTCCTCAAACTTGATTTCCAACAATGCGGTATTCGTGGTGGGGTTGGGGAAAAGCGAAAAAGCTGCCAGTTCAAGCACCTGGTTGGTTCCGGTGACGATCGTAGCAACAGAATCGGTACAACCCGATTGATCGGTAACGGTTACCCTGAACGTACCATCTCCCGGGATGGGAACAACTGCCGCATTCCCACCGATATTCCAGTTGTAGGTAAATGGGCCTGTACCCGCCCCACTGACCACCGTTGCCGTCCGGGGCTGTACGCCCGGCGGGCTGATTTTAATCGAAAGGTTTAGGGAAGGCGGGCAACGCACGACCTGGATATTGTCCAGATCAAGGAAGTAATCGCCACTGCCCCAGATACCCTGGAAGCGCACCCGGATATATTTCCCTGCAAAAGCTGCAAGGCTTACGTACCTTTTCTGCATGCCAACGGATGGCGTGTGGTTTTGCGCGTTGACTGTGAATATGGTCGCGTAGGTACTACCGCAATCTGTGGAGACCTGGACTTCCAGACGGTCATTGGGCCCCAACACAGTCGGGCGGGTCGTACTGGCTAAGAAATCAACAAAGCGATATTCAAAAACCAGGTTATCGCTTTTTGTGACCAGGCCAAAAGCTGGGGAGGCAATTTGCATCACCCTGTCGTTGCCGAAGAGGTTATCTGAAACAACCAGCGAAGGCGCGTTGCGGTTTCTCCCGACTACGAGGTCAGGATCTGCGGACCAGCCATTTGGTATTGTGCCACGTTCAAAATCTTCATTCAAAGGGATGGGCAGGATACTCAGAAAAGAGAAGAATATCGTATCGTTGGAGGCCGTACCATCGCCACCCTCCACCCATGCCCGGATATGATACTCACCGGGGTTCAGCGAGCTGAAAGCGGTGTTGAATGCATAGTCCTTCTGTTGCCTGGGTGCCAGGACAAAACCAGGAATCGTTTCTCTGACTACGGAGCCGTTGTTGATCTGATAAGCTACCTTTAAATTAGTCGTTACCGTATCCCCGAGGTTGCCAATACTCAGCACTACTTTATCGGCATCACTACCACAAGCCGCAGTCACGTTGTTGCGCACACGTACCGCTGCAAGGTCGGCGGTGGGCACAGCAATCCGGATATTATCCAGTGCGACACCTTCGAACCGCCTCGAAAAATCCGAGCGGAGGACGAAACGCAAACGCACGTCCTTTTTACCGGCCGCACCGGGAAGGGGATGTGCCGCAACAAACCACCCCTCGCCTCCACCATTACCCGACCATACCTGGCGATCGGTATTGTTGTACCAATTGACGCCCGTAGCGCTATTGCCCAAAAGCGACCAGGTAACCCCTCCATCTGTGCTCCATTCCACCCATGACCCATCGCAACAGGACTCCATATCGGCACGCATGGCAAAGGAGAGCGTAGGGTCTTTCGCTACGCTGCTGAAGTCAAAACAAGGCGACACGAGGAAAGAAAGTTCATTGTCGTTATACCCCCCTTTCAGCACGGTCGTCCACGCCCGGCTTCCACTAAATGCCCGGCTGAGGCGCTGCCCCCTCGGAATCCCCAGGCCCCAACTGCTGTTGGACCCGTTTTGCGCTGCATACCAGCCCGTGAAACCAGCATCGAGGGTAGTAAAATACGGCAGCAAGGCAATCGTTGGGGCATGTACGACCAGAACACTGCTGGTATCATTCCGCTTTAAACTATCTGCTTTAAGTTCAGTCCAGGACTGCACTAAATATTCCCCCGGCGCAGAAAAATTAAATACCTTGTCGAAAGTGGCCCGCCCGGTACTGTCCATCCCAATGACGCCGGTAAATAGTCCGTCCTTCGGCCGGTCAACACCTGCCACCTGCCCATTGACGGCATATCCAAAGGGGATTAGCGACTGGGGCGTACCGCCATAATTCGAAATCCCCACTTTGACGCTGTCCACTCCAAGACCGCACCCACTTTCCGGTGCTGTCACCCCCGAAACCCCAACGTCGTTGGCCCATCTGGTCTTGAACCGGATCGGCCCCACAGCTTTGCTCGTATCCCCCTTTATAGCACACCTTACTGACAAATAGACATCGTAACCCGTATTTTCACGAAGCTGGAAAATCCTCGTCGAAGTGCCGAGGACACTGATTTTACGGCCTTTGCCCGGCGTAAACCCGACAGTATCAATTTCCAGCAGGTACAACCCGGCAGGATCTGGCGCCTGCCAGCTTATCGCCACGTTGGAAGCCCGCACCTCGTCAATCTGGATACCCGGAACAGGCGCTACCGGGCAGGAAGGGCAAGTGACTGTATCCCGGAATAACTGTCCCATAGGAATAAATGGGCCGCTAACAGTATATGCAAGCTTACCCTCCGGGTCAAGCAGGTCGAAAGCCACCCCGTTATTATCGGTACCTGGCAAAAAATGCACGCTAAGGGTGTCATTATTGAATACACTGATGAAAAAACGCTTCTGTGCGCCAAAATCGGGAGAATATGCCGTCGAACGCCCATTGATCTGCACTTCCAGTACAGCCCCGTTCCAGCCCTGCCCAAACGCATCCTTTAATTCCAGGGTATAAATACAGGGCAGGCCCTGTGCAAGGCCAAAAATGGGTAAAAAAAGACCAAAAAGTGCTGCTTGTAATGTTTTTCGGAAATTCATATCCGTTGTTTTTTTACAAAATTTGATGCGTCTCAACCATAGCTGGCTTTGGGGCTTAAAAGCGCCAAACGCTGCTAAAAATAACAAAATTATCCGTTTTGATCCCTTAATGTTTTTGCCAGGGCTAAATACCTGCAGACCATATACCAACAACCGTTTTTTCATTTTGATGCACCATACCAGTTTTTTCTTGCAGGCAATCTTATCTACCGGGAAAACCCGCAGTCCTGACTCCATCACAAACAACAGATGAACCATTGTACGGGGTTTCCACAAGCTAAAAACTGTTCTTTTCCCCACCACGCTGACCCGCCGCAACAAGTCTGTTGAACCTTTTCAATATCGTGCTGTTTACCCTCTGACTTATTGGATTTGTCACAATAATCAGATTGGGCCAAATATCGTTCTTTTCGCCCATACCATACCTTTTTTCGGTCGCGTAGCCCGGCTATGTTCCCTCAAAAAGCCTTGGTATGAACAAAAAAGAGCGCATTGCTCCCACTTCGCTGACCATACACAACAAGTCTGCCGGGCATTTCCGCTGTTGCGAAAACACCCCGGCTCTTTCATCTTTAGTAATCATTTTGGCAGGCATACTAAACAGCCCCATCAAAACAAAAAGCCTTCATTGGCGAAATTGTCAAAAAACTTGGCAAGCCCTTATTATTGACCGTACTCAAATTCCGGACTTGTGGCGATTTATTCGATCAAAGATTTGGAAAAGCTCTCTGGCATAAAGGCTCATACGATACGTATTTGGGAACAACGCTATAAGATTATCCACCCTAAGCGTACCCAGACGAATATCCGGTACTACGAGGACGATGACCTGAAGCTGTTACTCAACGTCGCGCTGCTCAACCGGCACGGCCATAAGATCTCCAGGATTGCACAAATGGAAAAAAATGAACTTGCAGAAAAAGTTGCCGAAATCTCTTCTGTAAACGACCTTTCCGGCACCCAGCTCGATGCCCTCACTATTTCCATGATCGAGATGGACGAGTTCAAATTCGAACGCATCGTGACTGCTAACATAGCACAAATCGGGTTCGAACGCACCATGATGGAGGTAATCTACCCATTCCTCGACAAATTGAGCATCCTGTGGCTCACAGGCTCTATTAATCCTGTACAGGAAAACTTTATCAGCTACCTGATTCGGCAGAAAATCATCTCGGCAATTGACCACACCATCTGTGCCTCCTCCGAAGAACAGCGCAAATTCATCATTTACCTGCCGGAAGGGGAACGGCAGGAGCTCAGCATCCTGTTTATGCACTATCTGCTGAAATCCCGGAATAACCACGTGATTTACCTTGGACAGGACATATCCATCCAGGATCTGAAGGATGCCTTCAAAATACATGCGCCGGACTTCATTTTCACCATGATTACCGAGTCCTTTGCTAAAGAATCCGTTCAAACTTATGTTGAAAAGCTATCCGGCTATTTTCCTTCCTCACGTATTCTGATATCTGGCTACCAGGTCATCGCCCAGGGCGTACAGCCTCCTCCCAACGTACAGATCTTGCACAGTCTGGAAGAAGCCCTCGCTTTAGTAGCATAACCTCATGCTCCTGTGTTGTATTTACTTTTCCGTAATAATATCATTATCAGCGTATTTTCCCCACCATGCCGATCTATCGCGACAAGTCTGTAGGCAAAAAATTATCTTCTAATTTGCCCTTTTCTTAGCTTTGGGGAAAAAATACTACATGAGTAAGTTTCGGAATTTCGTTAGCCTGTTCATCCTGGCCTTCAGTTTATTCTCCTGCCCTTCCGGCAGCAATAATTATTCTGCCCATCGTTCTGGCTACAAGCCTGATTCAAAAGCTGTTGCTTACCAGATTTACCCAATGCAAAGCCAGTTGTTTTTCTCCGTTTATCCACAAATCCAGGGAGCGCCCGCTTTAGTCCGCGCTAATATCGAAAAAGGCACGCTCTATGCTGAGGGCGATGAACTGCGCGGTGGCGAAGTCGCTATTAATATGGGAGCCCTTACCCTCGAAATGCCGGAAGCGCTGCCCGACAACACCAATCTGTCCGATCTCAAGGGAAAGAATATGTTTGGGACCGCTGCTTTTGGCGAGGCAACTGCCGAAATCGCTAAAATCACTTCTGCCTTCAACGAAAAAACAGGCAGTACGCATCTCATTGCGCTAAACCTTAAGCTGCGCAAGAAAAATCGCGGACTGCAGGTGCCTGCGCGGATTATCGTAAACAAAGAACATATCGCGCTAATGAGCGTAGGGGTGTTTAAAGTGGACTTAACCGAATGGGGGATGCGCCCGGAGGGCGGAGGGTGGCAAAAAGAAGCTGTACTCTCGTTACAAATCAGGGGCGATCTGCTTAAAAAATAGGATCCGTCAACCAGTCCGGCGGCCTCAGGTTTATTTACGGCACCCTAAACTGCTCCAATATGGACTTTCACCGGCTTTTTGACCTCCCCGCCTATCAAGCACTCCGCTATCCCAATCCCCGGGCCCTCAACTGGCGGTTCAAAGGAAGATGGGAAGCCTTCCCAATCGGGGACTGCCAGGAGATGGCCAACCGGATCAGCGCAGCCCTGTTGCGGCAGGGTTGTGCGTCAGGTGACAAGATCGGGCTGGTGAGTAGGGCCGGCAGTCCGCATTGGCTGTTTATTGACCTCGGCATACAGCAAATCGGAGCCGTGACCGTACCGGTACATTCTGCCGTACTGGAAGAAGAACTACGCTATATTCTAAGCCATGCCGGGGTTAAGGCTTGTTTCACCGGGGAGCCTTCAGTCTTTGATTTCTTGGAAAATATCCGTGCCGAAATCCCCACCCTACAGCATTTATATATGATCGGCCCCGACGAGCGCCGGCCCTCTTCTGCTACCTTCCTGCTCAGCCCTGCCACAGCGCAACTGGATCAGATCAAGACCCTCGCCGCAGGGGTTAGCGAAGAAGACCTCGCCACGATAATATATACCTCCGGAACCACCGGATCCCCCAAAGGTGTCATGCTCTCGCACAGGAATATGGTCAGCAATATCAAATCTATTATGGCCCTGCTCCCGATCAATTTTGAAAAAAGAGTGATCAGTTACCTGCCCATTACCCATATTTTTGAGCGCATGGTGGTGTACACTTATCTCGCAGCGGGTGCTGCAGTGTATTTTGCAGAAAGTACCGAACGGCTCTGGATGAACCTCCGCGAGGTGCGGCCTAATTACTTCACTGCCGTACCCCTTGTGCTCGAACGTTTTTACAGGCACCTTAGTCAGGAAACCCAAAAAGCGCCGCTGCTGAAGCGGAAAATCGGGGAATGGGCCCTCCATCTGGCAGATCGTTACCAGGAAAACCGACCCGGCCTATGGTATAAAATCCAGCTTCGGCTTGCAGATGCCCTGGTGTTCAGTAAATGGCGGAAAGCACTCGGCGGCGACATCGAAGGTATTGCGGTAGGCGCTGCCGCATTGGCCCCTGAGCTGGGAAGGGTTTTTTCGGCCGCAGGCATCAAAGTCAGGGAAGGATACGGGCTTACAGAAACCGCTCCGATCGTTGCTTTTAACCGATTCGAACCAGGAGGCGTACGCTTCGGTACCGTCGGCATCCCTATTCCGGGAGTAGCGGTCCGTATCCATGACCCAGATGCACAAGGCGAAGGGGAAATTCTGGTGCGTGGTCCTAATGTGATGATGGGCTATTTTCAGGACGCCGCCGCTACGCAAAAAGTACTCGATGCCGATGGCTGGCTTTGGACAGGTGATATCGGACAAATCGTCCACAAACGCTTCTTAAAGATCTCCGGACGAAAAAACGAAATATTTAAAACCTCGGCAGGTAAATTCATTGTGCCGCCCGTGCTGGAGCGCATCATCAAAACATCCCCCTTTATAGATCAGGTCGTCGTCCTCGGTGCCAACCGACCGGTCCTGGGCGCACTCGTCGTGCCCGATTTTCAACAACTCGAAGCATGGTGCCAGGAAAATAACGTGCATTGGACCGCCCCCGCCTATATGGTACTCAATCTAAAAGTCCAGCGCCTCTTCGAAAGCGAATTCAAGCAGCTCAATACCCTATTGCCCTCTTTTGAACAGATCGGCACCTTCCATCTGCTCCCCCTGCCCTGGGGCGAATCCAGTGGCGAGCTCACCCCCACCATGAAAATCCGAAGAAAATTTATCGAACAAAAGTACCAGCGCGAAATTACCTCAATGTTCCAAACTAAAAAATGACCTCGTTATGCAGCCTTCATCCCTGCCTCTGAGAAAATTCTTGGCTATCGCCCTCCTGCCACTTTGCCTGCGCCTCTACGGACAGGAATGGCTGAACAACATACCACTTGATTCCTTCGGCCGGATGAGCATCTTTGATGCTATGGCCCAGGAAATGGATAGTATCCTCGATTGTCACCTGTACACCGACATGGGGCAGTTAATGAAAAAACGCACCCTGGAGGAGTATCAACCCGCCAGGATGATTATCAAAGGCATTGCCGGGCAAAAAACCATTGATGGTCCCCTTGAAATAAAAGCACGAGGCAAAACGCGGAAAGAAATCTGCATGCACCCGCCGATTAAGGTAAAGTGGAAAAAAAAATCACTGGACAGCCTCGGCTTTTCCCCCTTTAATGAAATGAAAGTCGTATTGCAGTGCCGACTCGGAAAAACCTATGAACAGTACATCTTTAAAGAGTACCTGGCCTATCGGCTATACAATATGATTTCCCCCTACAGCTACCGCGTAAAGCTCGTGCGGTTCTGCATATCCGATACGCGGGACACTTCAAAACAATTTATCAAATATGGATTTTTCCTGGAAGATGACGAACAGCTTGCCCAACGCCTCCATGGCCGCTTGTTAGAAACACCGGTGAGCAATACGATGTCTTTCGACCAGGACGCCCTCTTTCAATTTTTTGTATTTCAGTACATGATCGGCAACACCGACTGGAGCTTCGGCAATCAACACAACGTAAAAATGCTGCGGCCAAATGCAGGGAAAGTCATCCCTATCGGATATGATTTTGATTATGCCGGCCTGGTCGGCGCCTTGTATGCCGTACCTCATGAGAGCCTGCCCATCAAGTCAGTAAAGGAGCGATACTATAAAGGAACGGATTGTACAAAACAGCAGGTACAGGCGCTGAATACCTTTTTCCTCGACAAGAAAGAAGATGTTATAGCGTACAGCCAGTACTTTCCGTTTCTGGAAAAGGACGGACATAGGGAGATTGACACTTATCTCAAGGAATTTTTTGCACTCCTCGGGGGCCGATATGGCCTCGCGACAGTTATCAAAACCCTGGACTAGCCCCTTTTATGGCGAAGTACTATTCTACCGGGGGTAATCCCGCAGAGTTCCTTTGATAAAGATACACCAGAAAGGCCACTACCAACACGAAAAAGATGAAGAAGTACAGTAAACAGTATCCTTTTTGACCGGCATTTTCTACTTCAGACATTGTCGGAAAGCTTTTTTGAACAAGTGGAACGATGAATATTTCTGGGTGCAAATATGGGCAAAAAAACGGAAATTTATTTTAGAAAGGCTACACATTTTCCGATACAGCAGCGGCTTTGTACTGCTAAAAATTGTTTTAAGGGCACTATCCTCTGAGTACTTCGCTGCCGGAATTTGAACGGAGTTGTGTATAACGTTTTTTCTGGAGTGCTGTTTCCACCGATTTTGCTTCGCAAAATCGGTGGAAACAGCACTCCAGAAAATTTTCTTTCACCGCCGAAGGCGGCGAGATCTTTTCACACAACCAGCCCTGCGGGGGGCGCAGCGTTGTCTTTTTATGCAACCTGGCGCGAAGATGCGATTTTGCGCAATCAGCTTCTTGCGCTAAGACGCCACCGCACGCTTCTTAGAAGAAACGTGCACGGCGGTCTTGTATCTTAGCGTTTTTCTTCATACTTTCAACTAAAGTAACCGTAGCCTGGCTTTTTGCGCCGGCGCTCAGGGAGTTGCGTAGTTCCGGGAGGTTGGCTATTGCCTGTGGTCCTGACTTTTGCAATGTTTTCACGATAAACACCCCGCTATTGCCTACGAACGGTGCGCTGGTCTTACCCGCCTGGAGCCTTCCCATCTCGCCCAGGAATTTGGGCTCGTTGCCCACATTGTTCGGGAGGAAAGCAGTTGCGAAAGATACGTTTTCCATTGTCTGGACAGTTACCCCGTAAGCAGAAGCCGCGGCATTCAGGTCTTTACCTTTGAGCTTTTGAAGGATCATCTCCCCTTTTTTGCGATTGATGACCATTGGTTCTATCGTACTGCGGACATCCGCCACACTTGGCAGGCCTTTTTTCTGGATTCCTTCCAGGGCCGCTACAACATAGCGGTTATCGTAATTGCTCACGGCATCGGAGAACACATATACCGAGCTGGAAACACTACCGACCTTACTATTGAAAGCCCATTTTATTATATCGCGGGTCTGCTGCGAGGTACCCAATGCTCCGAGGGCAATTTCATTGGCCCCGACAGCAGGTGGGACTTCGATCGCGAGTTTGCTAGCCTTTGCCGCTTTGCGCATTGCTTCTACAGTGCGGTTTTTGCTTAAGAAAGTAAGCACCTCGTCATAGCGGTCATTTCGCGTCTCTTCAGAGGGGAATACCGGTTTTGACAGGACGGCGACACGAATACCCGTTTTGTTCTCGTTGAACTTTTTATCTGTTACTTCCACCAGATGCACCCCGAACTGCGTCACTACGGTATAGAGTTTTCCTTGCTCTGCTTCGAAAAAGATCAGATCGTTGAAGGGTTTTACCATCATACCCGGTGCTGTAAAATCCAGGTCGCCCCCTTTAGTAGCGGTCGCATCGGTGCCGAATTTCTGTGCCAGATCGGCGAAAGTACCTTTACCCTCCTCGATTACCTTTTTGATACTGTCAATGCGTGTTTGGGCAGCCTGCAGCGTTTGCGGATCCTGTGCAGGGATCAGGATATGGCGGGAGCGCACGGAATCCGGTATAATTTTGCGGTCGATGATTTTGACCAGCTGATACGTATTTCCATCCAGGAAAGGGCCATAAACTGTTCCTTTGGGAAGCGATAGTAGCGTATCTGCAGCAGAAGCTGGAAGCTGGTCTTTGGTAGCATACACCTTATCCATCATCCCCAGGTTTTGCTGGATGAACACGGAGTCATTGGAGGTTGTATCGAATTCGGCATACAGGTCCTGCAAAGATTTCAGGTATGCTGCGGAATCAGCGGCAGAAGCGCGCACTTCGAAGGAGATATAAGCGATCCGGCGGCGTTCTTCTTCATTTTTGAGGGTGGCGGCGTTTTCTTTGATATATGCTTCGAAGTCACTATCCTCGAGTGCAACATCGGCGTTATCAATCGCATCGAAAGGCACTTGCACATATTGAAGATTATAGAGTACCGTCTGGTCGCGGTTGGTCTGTTCTGCCATCCAGGTTGGCGTGAACATTGCCTTCGAGACCATTGTACTCAGCTTGGACTGCAACCTGTCTTTGACGATTTCCTTTTCCTGAAAAGACCAGAACGCTTTGAGCTGGGCATCGGCAGTATTGCTCTCGATGAGCTGCCGGATTTGGTTGAGCTGTGCCCGGTCGAGCTGTTGCGTATTTGGGTCGAGGAACCGCTGCCGGATAATCGGGCTGGGCTCATTGCCAAACTGGAGTTCTGTGAGCTCTGAAGTGCTGACGCCCAGGCCGATGGCATCTGCCTCCCCCTTCACGATAACTTCTTCCACCATAAAATCCCAGAGGGAATTACGGCGTACGAGCGGGTCTGTAGCTGAGCCCAGCAGCGCTTCGGTATTGGTAAAGGTCGTAATATCTATTTTCTGGCCGTTAATCTTGCCCAAGGTTGGCTGGGCGCTGCCAAAGACGCTGGTCTGGCCTACGGTCATGTCCATAAGGATGAATCCGCCTACCCCCAGGGCGATCAGGATCACCATTATCCAACTTCCATTTTTTCTAATCTGCGTGATAAGTCCCATCTGTACAAAAGTATTTTTTGGTATTCAATAAATCGAAAAGTGGGTTGCTGAAAAATTCCTGCAAATGTAACTCGTTTGACCCGGATTATCAAAATTTTATATCATTTGCTGCATCAGGACAAAAGAACTGGAAGCCAATACCGTGAATATTTTCAATCCGGATCGTATTATCGGCCTTTAAGTACTTGCGCAAGCGGGTGATAAACACATCCAGGCTCCTGCCGAGGAAGTAATCGTCTTTGCCCCAAACCGCTTCCAGAATGATGGAGCGACGCAGGACCTCGTTCTTTTTTCGGGCAAGCAGGCGCAACAGATCGGCCTCTTTTTGGGTAAGCCGCCGCTGCTCTACGTCGGGGTGGTAAAGAACGAGATTAGAATAATCAAGGGAAAAGGCTCCAATCCGGATAACTTCCCCCCCCGGCATTTTTGCAATATGCCGCCTTTTCAGGAAAATGGCAATCTTCAGCAAGAGTTCTTCCATGCTGAATGGCTTGACGAGGTAGTCGTCCCCTCCTATCCGGAGTCCTTTCAAACGGTCTTCGGGTAAAGATTTGGCTGTGAGGAAAAGGATGGGCACCTCCTGGTTTTTGGCCCTGATTTCCTGGGCAATGGCAAATCCATCCATTTCGGGCAACATCACATCGAGGATAAAAAGGTCAAATGCTTTCCCCCGCACATAGTCCATTGCCGTCTTACCGTCGTTACAACAGGTGATTTGGTAGCCCTGCATCTCCAGATTGTCCCGGGTAACAAAGCTGAGGTCCTGATCATCCTCTACGTAAAGAATATGTGCAGTATGCATAATTATACCATTTTTTCATGCACCGCAAGCGAGTGGGCGCCGATGCCCGCAATCAAGCCGCGCCAGTGGGCTAAAAATCATCAGATTAACCTATCAGAGTTGCTGCGGTGGATCGGTGGAGTGGGAAAAAAGCTGCTTTTAGCCCACGAGGCGCCCTTCGCAAAAAGTCTGTTTTATGTATATGGTAACGACAGTACCCCTGCCAGGATTACTTTCGATCTCGATTTTCCAGCGATGCAGCGCACAGATACGTTTAGCATAGTAAAGCCCAAGCCCAAAACCCTTGACGTTGTGTACATTGCCCGTAGGCACGCGATAAAACTGGTCAAAAACGAAAGGCAGATGCTCTTTTGCAATACCAATACCGCCATCAGTAACCCGGACGGCCACATACTCCCCCTGTATTTTGGCCTCCAGGCAAATCTCAGGCCCTCCTCTGCTATATTTAATCGAATTGTCCACAAGGCTGTACAACACATTCCCGAAATGCAGACGGTCGCCAAAAACCTCGATATCCTGGACTCCGGTAAGGCACTCCAGCGTACCCCCCTTCTCCTGTACCCGCAGCAGCTCGCTTTGCGCAACCTCGTTCATCAGATTTTTCAGCGAAAAAAAATCTTTTTTCAGCTCGAACTGGTTGCGCTCAAACCGGGCGACCTCGAGGATACGCTCGACCTGCTGATTGAGCCGTGCATTCTGCTCCCGGATAATGGAGGCATAACGGTGAAGGCGGGGGTTGCCACCCACCTCCGGTGCCTCCATCAAAACCCCTGCGGCAATCTGCGCTGTAGCGATTGGCGTTTTGAATTCATGGGTCATATTGTTGATAAAATCCTTTTGCATTTCCGTAAGCCGCTTTTGCCGCAGGATCACGACCATGGCAAAGGCAAAAAACGCAATCGTGAGAAGGATCAATCCGGTAAAAATGGATACCAGTTTCGTTTTACCGAAAAGATAGGACGTCCTGGTAGGAAACCGTACCCCAAAGTAATACGTGAAACCCTGATGTGCAGGTAGCTCCTGTACTTTTTCCGGGGCCTGTTTGCCCGGGTCGAAGCTGCAATACGCACCATAGACCATCTGATTAGACGTACAATCGAAAACCGCATAGTCGAAATCCAGCTGTAAGGCCGCGCTCTCCAGCTCCCGCTGAAGAAAAAACTCCAGCATGGGAGGATCAATTTCGTTATCTATATTGACAATAAAATAATTGGAACTCCGCCGGCGGATCAGGTTCCGCTGGGGTAGCTCCGCCGCATTCAACTCGGCAAGCGAACGGGCAACTTTAATCAATACCCGGGTAATCTTCTCGTTGAACTCCTCCTCGTTGAGGTTCCAGGTATTGATTACCCAGTAAGACTGAAGCCCCGTAAGGGTGATAATCGCAAAAACCCCCAATATGATTACCCGGGTTATCTGTCTGTCTTGCATTCTTAACCTGAATTATGTACCTTTGCGCCACTAACAGGCAAAAATAACATTTGAAACGGTTACTTCCATTCATACTGTCTATTGCTTTCCTGGGGGCTGCTCAGGCGCAGGGGCCACAGACCAACCCCTTCGAGCTGCGCCACCGACTCACTGATGAGGTCAAAAAAGCGGGCGTCGAGCCCTCCTTCAACCCCACCAATCCGTTCGAACTCCGGGCAAGGCCCTCCAATACTGCTAAGGCCGTGGTGGCCGAACCCCCCAAAAAAAGATTTTCTATCTCCCTGCCCCCCCTGGATCTGCATACACTGCCACCTACCGCCCAATTGATCCAGATCAGGCTTTGGTTTACCATAGGGCTTCTGGTATTACTTACTTTTCTCCTTACACTTTTCAGGAATGCTTCCTTCCTGGCACTCACTGGCTTTTTCAACGACAATTATTTTTTCCAGGCTTACCGGGACCAGCAAGGACGCGGTGTCCTCCCTTTTATCGCCCTGTACCTCCTCTTTCCCCTCAATCTGGGCAGCTTTATATTCTTCGCCCTTCAACATTACAATATATCGTTTTTTAGCAAACCCTGGTTGGAAATTGGCGCTTGTATCGCTTTCGTTTCTGTAGCAATGTTACTCAAACACAGCGTACTTACCACGATCAGCACACTCTTTTCCATCCAACTGGAAGTCAGCAGGTACAATTTTCTGATTGTCGTTTTTGGTGTCGTGATCGGCCTGCTCCTTTCTCCCGTTAATATCATGCTCACTTTTGGGCCGGAAAGCTACCATTCCTGGTTAGTGCCGGGCACAGCTGCCACCATCGCCCTTTTCTATATATTCCGCTTTCTACGCGGTGTACTTATCGCCAACAAATTTTTACTATTTCACAGATTTCACTTTTTATTGTATATTTGCACCGTTGAAATCGCCCCTGTGTTAAATTTTGTTAAACTCATTTCGGGATGGAACGAAATTTAATTCCGCAGGTGTTTCAAACACCAAAAATTCAATTGATGGCATCCAACGTTCAAGCTAAGGAAGAAGAGTCCTACAAGACTGTAAAAACGATTCTTGTCTCACAGCCTAAGCCCGAAAAATCCCCCTACTACGAGCTTGAAAAAAAATATGGCCTCCAAATTGACTGGCGTCCATTCATCCATGTCGAAGGGGTAGATGTCAAAGAATTCCGAAAATTCCGCATCCGGCCCAACGAATTCTCCGCGGTCATCTTCACGAGTAAGAATTCCGTAGATCATTTTTTTCGCATCTGCGAGGAAATGCGCATTAAAATGTCGCAGGAAACCAAATATTTCTGCATTACAGAAGCGATTGCCAATTACCTGCAAAAATTCATCGTTTACCGCAAAAGAAAGGTGTTCTTCGGCAACCGCAGCATCGAAGATCTTGCCAACCCGCTGAAAAAACACAAAAACGAAACTTTCCTGCTGCCTTGCTCCAACCTGGGGGCTAAAGATGTTACGCAATTCCTCGACGACAACCACTTCAACTGGAAGGACGCGCTGATGTACCGCACCCTCTGTTCGGACCTGTCAGACCTGAGCGATGTGACCTATGACGTCCTGGTCTTCTTCAGCCCACAGGGTATTCAGTCGCTGTACGAAAATTTTCCCGATTTCAAACAAAACGATACCCGTATCGCCGTATTCGGCAACAGCACCTGCCACGCCGTAGAAGAAAGGGGATTAAAAGCAAATATCAAAGCACCGGCACCGGAAGCACCTTCCATGGCAATGGCCCTGGAGCTGTACCTTCAGAAATCCAATAAATAGTTGCTCCCCGGCCACCCCCCCGTACCGAATACCTGCCCTGACCCATCCCTCAGACACTACATGGCCCACAAATCCGCGTTATGAACAGCGATTTCATCCGCCATATCGAACGGCAGCTACAAAAACCATTGCCCGGACGCGACGCCCAGTTCAAAATGGCCCACGTCTCCAGGGGCGTTTACGAAAATGAACCGCCCGGGGATGCTATGCAAGCGGCAGTACTCGCACTCTTTTTTCACAAAAATGACTCCTGGCGTTTGGCCCTCATCGAAAGAGCGTCCGCAAATGTAAATGACCGACATCGGGGACAAATCAGCTTCCCCGGCGGCAGACGCGATGATACCGATACAGATTTGTCGGCAACCGCTCTGCGCGAAGCTGAAGAAGAAATCGGGGCACCGGCAAATAAAGTAAAACTCCTGGGGCCACTTACCCCGCTCTATATACCAGTCAGCAATTTTCATGTACACCCTTTCGTCGGTATCCTGGAAGATACCCCGCCTCGCGCCTTCGTCCCCCAGGCAGGCGAAGTAAAAACGGTCCTTGAGCCCGCATACGACGCTTTTATCAATCCCGCTAATCGCTATCCCACGAATATCCAGATAGGCGAATTTCTCTCCCTGCAACAAGTCCCCTGCTTTAATATAGAAGGAAGGGTCGTATGGGGCGCTACGGCAATGATCCTGAGCGAACTACTCGAAGCCATAGGTTAAACCCCCATTTTGATGAACTATTGCCCCTTCATGGGGTTGTCTATTCAAGAAAATACTCAAAGTATGGAACCTATCCAGCCGTATCGCCCTAAAAACAGGGTGCGCCTTGTCACGGCTGCCGCTTTATTCGATGGCCATGACGCAGCAATCAATATCATGCGCAGGATCCTGCAAAGCTCCGGTGCCGAAATTATCCACCTCGGACACAACCGATCCGTACAGGAAATTGTCGCGGCTGCCATAGAAGAGGATGTACAGGGCATAGCCCTCACTTCATACCAGGGAGGACACCTGGAGTTCTTCAAATATATGTACGATCTGCTGCACCAAAAAGGTGCCGGCCATATCAAAATTTTTGGCGGAGGAGGCGGTACTATCCTGCCGTCGGAAATCGAAACACTCCACCATTACGGCATCAACCGTATCTATTCTCCTGACGATGGCCGCGAAATGGGGCTCCAGGGAATGATCAACGACCTCCTGAAACAGTGTGACTTCCCGGTGGCAACCCATCTCAACGGCGAACTCGGGCAGCTACAAGATAAAAAACCCGGCGCAATCGCCAGATTGATTTCAATTGTCGAGAACCTTCCGGAAATTGCCCCCCAAATACTCCAAAAATCTGAACCGCAGGCATCCACCAAAATTATCCCCGTACTCGGTATCACCGGCACCGGCGGCGCAGGTAAATCAAGCCTCGTGGATGAGCTCGTACGCCGCTTCCTGATCGATTTTCCCAACAAAACGATCGCTGTCGTCTCCGTGGACCCCTCCAAACGAAAGACTGGTGGAGCATTACTGGGCGACCGCATCCGTATGAACGCCGTATTTAACCCAAGGGTCTATATGCGCTCGCTCGCTACCCGGCAAGCTAATCTTGCCCTGAGCAAACACGTCCAGGGAGCCGTCAATATCCTCAAGTCCGCCGGCTTCGACCTTATCGTACTGGAAACTTCCGGTATCGGCCAATCGGATACCGAAATCGTGGACCACTCCGATATCTCCCTCTATGTGATGACCCCGGAATATGGCGCCGCCACACAACTGGAGAAAATTGATATGCTGGATTTCGCAGATGTGATCGCCATTAATAAATTTGATAAGCGCGGAGCTCAGGATGCACTCCGCGATGTGCGCAAACAATACCAGCGCAACCATGGGCTATGGGATAAGAAAACCGAAGATATGCCCGTCGTCGGAACGATCGCATCTCAATTTAACGACCCCGGCATGAATGCCCTCTATACCCTTGTAATCAAAGCGATCGAAACACGGACAGGTGCCCCGCTCCATTCGCACTTCTCCCCCTCAAATGAAATGAGCGAAAAAATCTACATCATCCCGCCTCAACGAAGCCGTTACCTGGCAGAAATTGCAGAAAATAACCGGCACTATGATCGCTTTGTAGATCGGCAAGTGGCCATCGCCCGTAACTTATACAGCCTGCAGATCAGTAAAGACCTGCTCACCGATAACGAAGACGTACCGGAAAAAGTCAATGCGCTCAAGGCATTAAATTATCTGCATACGGAAAACACCACACTCCTGGACCCGGAATGCAGAAAAATACTGGAAGGATGGGAAAATTTACAAACGATGTACGCCGCCGACGAATACACTTATCAGGTACGCGACAATACTATCCGTGTCCCCGCCTTTACGCGTTCGCTTGCGAATACCCGAATTCCTAAAGTCGCTCTGCCCCGTTACCAAAATCATGGGGATATCCTCCGCTGGCTGATGCAGGAAAATGTGCCCGGCACCTTCCCTTTCACGGCAGGGGTTTTCCCATTTAAAAGACAAGAAGAAGACCCCACCAGAATGTTCGCAGGGGAAGGTGGCCCCGAACGCACCAACCGCAGGTTCCATTATTTGTGCCTGAATATGCCGGCCAACCGCCTTTCTACAGCCTTTGACTCTGTCACGCTTTATGGTGAAGACCCCGACCAACGACCGGATATTTTCGGAAAAATCGGCAACTCGGGGGTCAGCATCTGCTGCCTCGATGATGCCAAAAAACTTTATGCCGGCTTTGATCTTTGTGATCCCCGCACCTCCGTATCCATGACCATCAACGGGCCCGCTGCAACTATTGCCGCTTTCTTTATGAACGCTGCTATTGACCAACAATGCGAACGCTACATCCGGCAGCACGGCCTCGAACGCATGGTAGAAGCAAAACTCAGGGAACGCTATGACGAAAGGGGCCTGCCCAGACCAGCCTACAAGGGAGATATCCCCCCCGGCAATAATGGCCTCGGCTTATTACTGCTGGGCATCACCGGCGACGAAGTCCTGCCACCAGAGGTCTATCAACAGATAAAATCAACATCCCTCGCAGCGGTGCGGGGTACCGTCCAGGCAGATATTCTCAAGGAAGACCAGGCCCAAAATACCTGTATCTTTTCAACAGAATTTTCACTCCGCCTGATGGGCGATATGCAGGAATACTTCATCCGCAACCAGGTACGCAATTTTTACTCCGTCTCTATTTCTGGCTACCATATTGCAGAAGCCGGTGCCAACCCCATCACCCAACTCGCCTTCACCCTGTCTAACGGCTTCACTTTCGTCGAATTCTACCTCTCGCGGGGCATGCATATTGATGACTTTGCCCCCAACCTGTCTTTCTTTTTCTCCAACGGCGTTGACCCGGAGTATGCCGTTATCGGAAGGGTCGCACGGCGCATCTGGGCGAAAGCAATCAAATACAAATATGGTGGCAACGAACGCTCCCAAAAACTCAAATACCATATCCAAACCTCCGGCAGATCCCTCCATGCCCAGGAAATTGATTTTAACGATATCCGCACTACACTACAGGCCCTCTACGCCATCTACGACAACTGTAACTCCCTCCACACCAATGCCTACGATGAAGCAATCACTACCCCCACAGAAGAAAGTGTACGCAGGGCCATGGCCATACAGCTCATCATCAACCGGGAACTTGGAATGGCCAAAAATGAAAACCCCCTGCAGGGCGCTTTTATCATCGAAACCCTTACCGACCTGGTAGAAGAAGCCGTACTCCTGGAATTCGAACGCCTCTCCGAACGCGGGGGCGTGCTCGGCGCCATGGAAACAATGTACCAGCGTACAAAAATCCAGGAAGAAAGCCTCTATTATGAATCCCTGAAACACAGCGGGGAATATCCGATCATCGGGGTCAATACCTTCCTCAGTAAAGAAGGCTCCCCAACTATACTCCCCCAGGAGGTCATCCGTGCAACCCTGGAAGAAAAACAAGGCCAGATATCATCCCTTCAACAGCTAAAAACTGCCGAAGCAGATCGGGCACCCGCTATGCTCGACCAACTTCAAAGGACCGCAGTGGAGAATGGAAACCTCTTCGAAGCCCTCATGGAAACCTCAAAACACTGCTCCCTCGGACAGGTCACCCATGCCCTCTATAATGTGGGCGGCCAGTATAGAAGAAATATGTAACCCTTGATGCAATATTCCTGTATTCCTGTTCTCCAGACATCATAATCTATATCCCCGACAAAATAATTCCGATCTTTTTTTATTTTTACAGCCCGGCCACTTTTTTTAAATAATTGATGTTGTGAAGATTGCCCAAAAAGATTTCAATATAATACCATGAAAAAAAGAGAACAATCTCCAATACTGCTCATTATCCTCCTGCTCGCCCTGTTAGGTGCAAGCTTCATAGGAATCAGGCAAACCATCGCTGTAAAGAATATACGCACGGAAAAGGAACGTGCAGAAAATGAACTCGACGGGGTAAACCGGCTTAAAGAAGAACTGGCCTGGGAGGTAGATAGCTTACAAAAAGCCTATCTCGACCTCTCCGCAGAGAATCGGTCGCTAAAAGAATCTTTTGAAGCCTCCGAAGCTAAATGGGCACAAAAAATCGTCCAGGCTTCGAACCGGGCCAAAAACAATGCCAACACACAAATCAACAGCCTGCGCGCCGAAATCCAGGTCCTCCTAACCTCTAAGGCCGAATTGGAAAACGTCATCGGACAACTTCAGGCAGAAAACGATTCCCTCAGGGTACGTACCGGAGACCTGGAGCGCGACCTCTCCATCGCTCAGGACGAAAAAGCGGCACTCGCCAAACTTAACCAAACCATTCAGGACGAACTCCTGCGCATGACCGTGCCCAGCTTCCAGGCTACCGCTTTTCAAGTCGAAGTAGAACAACGCAGACCCGTCGCTACCGCTAAATCCTCCAAAGCCAGGCGTATTCTCGTGACCTTCGACCTGGCCAATATCCCCGACAAATACCGGGGAATCCGACCGCTTTACCTTGTGATTACCAATGAGCAGGGCGTACCAATTTCCGGTAACGGGATCCCCGTTAAGTCAGTCGTCAATGGGCAGGTCGTGGAGCTGATTGCCGCAAGAGCCAGGGATGTGAATATTACCGCAAGCCAGCGCCTTTCTTTTACCCACGACCTCGAGGACCGCTTACGGCCAGGGTTCTACCGCGTCTCCGTATTCACAGATATCGGCCTTCTGGGTGCCGCTAGCTTCCGACTGCAATAATATAGGGCTATGAACCGACAAATACTGCCCTTGCTGCTTTTCCTGTGCATGGCCTCTACTGCCTGTATCAGCAAAAAAAAACTGCTCGAAACTTCAGCAGCCTACGAAACCCGCATATCCCTCGTCCGCGACGAGCTGATGGCCGCTCAAAAGCAAATCCAGGCCCTCGAACTGCAACTCGCTGAAAAAAAAGGGGAAAATAATGCCCTGGCAGTAATGCAGGGCCAGCTTCAGGCAAAAATAGAAACGCTAAAAGCCGAGTTGCAAAATAACAGTTCGCAGGCAACTAAACTTCAGGCCGGGCTGAGTACAGCGATCCAAATTAAAGACTCCCTGATGAACGCCCAGCAACTGCTGATCCTTACGCTTGATTCTATTTTAGCAAACCGAAACGCCGGACTGGAACGGCTCCTGCAATCCCTGAAAGATTCCTTACAGCAGTATCCGCAAAATACTTACTCGCTAATCCTGGAAGACCAACAGCTAAGGATAGTCCTGGATGAACAGGCGCTCTTTAAGCCAGGCATCACGAATAAGGTGGAACTGCAGGGCAAAAAAATCCTCGGCAGTGTTGCCAGGGTACTTGCCGTTTACCCCCAGTATTTTATATGGGTCATTGGCCACCACGATAATCAGCCTGTACCCCGAAAAGTAGTATCCGACGAATGGGATTATACCGTGCTGCGGGCAGCAGAAATTTCAAGGGCGTTTATCCGTGACTTTGAAATAGACTCAGGCCGGCTTACCGCTGCCGGAAAAGGACAGTTCGCCCCGCTGATGTCCAATGAAACCCAACAGGGACAAGCAAAGAACCGAAGGATAGAAATTGTAGCCTTCCCGGCAGCAGAAGAGCTCCCGAAATCCCTTATGAAAACAATCGGAAAAGATTAACTCAACTCCTCCGGGATAACTATGCATTATTTACCGGCCTGGTCAGAAAATATTTTTCGATGAAGTTATCCAGAACGGCCATTGCCCCTTCGTGCTGCAGAGCATGCTGGAGCTCCGCAAGGGAAAATTGCCCAATCTCTCTTCTCAATAACAAATACTTCCGAAACAACCCGCGAAGCCCGAAAGCCCTTTCGCTCAACGCCGCTGGTTTTCCAGAAAGCGGCCAGACCCTTGCTTCGATTGCAGCAACACCTCCTTCTTCTGCTGATTGTTGAACGGGTTGCATACCCCCTGTTCCACGGTCTGACGCGGCAACAGGCGCCCCTTCGCCATCGGGGGCCAGCTCCTGAAATTCACCCAGGCCACAACCTTTCTTTCCCTGTATCTCGTCAATGTTCACGGATATGCTTTCTTGTGGTGCCGCATTATAGGCCTCAAAAAAACGAGGGTCCTTTTTAGGCTCTAACCCATACTGCTGCCAATGATGCGCAACATGCGCAATGGCAAGGTATTTGGAAATATAGCAACGGGTTTGCTTAGGTAAAAAGACGCTGAGCTGCTCGTAATTTTTACTCCCTGCTCTTGTTATTGCCTTGCGCATCCTGCCAGGTCCGCAGTTATACGCCGCCAAAGCCAGAAACCAATCCCCGAATTCCGCATATAGCTCCTGCAGCATTTTTATTGCCGCACGGCCGGAAAGATGGGGGTCAAAACGCTCATCCACCTGACCTTCCACCCGAAGCCCAAGATACCGGGCAGTAGAAGGCATAATCTGCCAGAGACCTGCAGCTCCCGCACGGGAAACAACTCCCGGCAGCAAAGTGGACTCCACCATAGGAACGTATTTGAGCGCGTTCGGGAGCCCACCCTCCTCCAGTATGGCTTCAATCTCCGGAAAAAAGACCTCTGCACGCCCCAGGATTAGCTCGGTCTCCGGGCGTGCTTCCCCAAGATAACGCTTTACGTAAACGTTGGCCTGGGTGCTGCCCAGACTGGGGGCAATCAAATCAAATGAATGTACAGAAAAGGCAATATGCTGCCGGACAGACAGGCTATTGCCGGAATAAGCGGCTGAAGATGTGTTGATACTGGCTATTATTGCGATTAAAACCCAGCATAAACTCCATGCGCCTGCATTTTGACTATGCATCACCATGAGAGTATATGTTTATATATGAAAAAATTCAAGCCGCTGAAAGTCGTGCGTACCCTTTTGCCCCACAGAAAAAATTGCAACAACCCAGTCAGCCCGACCGGATAGCAATCCTTCGTCCTTACCGCACCCGCACCACTAAATAGTTATTGTGAATCTTATCCCGGTAGATTGGATTGACCTTTGTGCAAAGGCCGTACCGGAACGTGGAATAACTACCTTACAAAAAAGGCATGAAACCGTAAATAAATATCTCCCATAGCTGCCGCTAAAATACAAAAAAAATAATGCCATTGAATCAAATGGCATTATTTTTTTTAGTTATTTGAGCTATTACAAAATCTTTACCATCAAAAAACCACTTTCGTAAATCAAAACCATCCGGTGCCATAGCCCTGCATCGGCCAGGGGATACCCAGTAATATCAGCACTAAACCCACCAGATAAAACCAGAAAGTCCTGCGGAAGGCCATCGCGTCGGAAGTGGCGCGCTTAGCCCTGCTGTATCCAATCGTAATGAGTAAGACCGCAAAAATCATCAGCGATGGATGCTCGACCAGAAAAAACCGGTTGACCGCGACCTTCATAGACTCCGGGGAAAACACTACCCGCTCACTGATGAAATACAACACTATCCCTATCAAAAACTGAAGGTGGGAAAAGACAAGGGCAAAAAGGTTGAGCCTGCGGTCAGATTGGCTCACAGACGCTCCATTTCGCCATTTCATAATCGCATTCGCTACAGCAGCCAGCAATAGCAGCAATACCATCCAGCGAAAACCAGAGTGTGCATGTTTAAGTATAGTGTATAGCATAAATCCAGATTTTTGAGTAATACAATATTGTGAGTGTTCATCTACCCATGTGTACGAGCAGTACGCTGATATCTGCAGGCGATACCCCGCTGATCCGGCTGGCCTGCCCGATCGTACGCGGACGCATAACGGACAACTTCTCCCGCGCTTCCTTGGAAAGCGCCCCGATAGCCCGGTAGTCGAAATCCTCCCAGAGGCGGACTTCCTCCAGACGGCTCATTTTTTCGACCATTTCCTGTTCCTTGCGGATATAACCCGCATACTTCATATTAATCTCCGCAAGTTCGACAAACTCGGGGTCAAAGCTCGTCAAAAAAGTATCGAGCCCGGAAATAACCGTACGGAGCTGTGCCAGGCTGATATTCGGACGCAGCAAGATAGTGTCGAGTTTGACTTTTTGCCGGATCGGAGTGCTTCCCTCGCTTTCCAGAAACCCATTTACCTGGTCTGGCGCAATACTGAAACCCTCCAGAAAATCAGTAATCTCTTTCGCAGCATATTCCTTTCGCCGCACCCGTTCCATACGGCCCTCCATGCCCATCACACCTAATTTTTCGGCGCGTGGGCTAAGACGCAGGTCAGAATTGTCCTGACGCAGCAAAATACGATATTCTGCACGCGAAGTAAACATCCTGTAAGGCTCTTCCGTGCCTTTATTGATAAGGTCATCAATCAAAACCCCGATATAAGCTTCAGAACGCTTCAGAATAAAGGGTTCTTCCTCTATTACGGCCAGATGGGCGTTGATACCAGCCATCAGTCCCTGGCATGCTGCCTCTTCATACCCGGTAGTGCCATTAATCTGACCTGCAAAAAAGAGGTTTTTGACCAGATGGGTTTCCAGGCCCAGTCCGAGCTGCGTAGGCGGAAAATAGTCATATTCGATAGCATAGCCCGGCCGGAACATTTTCACCTCCTCAAACCCACGGATCCGGCGCAATGCCTTATACTGCACATCCTCCGGCAAAGAAGAAGAAAAGCCATTGATATATACCTCACAGGTATCCCACCCCTCCGGCTCTACGAACAACTGATGCCGTTCACGATCGGCGAAGCGGTCAATCTTGTCTTCAATTGACGGGCAATAGCGCGGTCCCAATCCTTGTATTCTCCCATTAAACATGGGGGAGCGGTCAAACCCAGTCCGCAGCATTGCGTGTACTTCCGGACTGGTGTAGGTGATATGGCAAGGCAACTGCCGCATCGGCCGGGGCGTCTCGGTATAGGAAAATTTTCCCGGCACCTCGTCCCCAGGCTGCTCTTCCATCAAATCATAGCGAATCGTACGGCCGTCCACACGAGGTGGGGTACCCGTTTTCATCCGGCCCGCCTCAAAGCCCAATTCGATCAACTGCTCCGTAATACCCCGTGCCGCACTTTCTCCTGCCCTGCCGCCGCCAAATTGTTTCTCTCCAATATGGATAACCCCGTTGAGGAACGTCCCATTGGTCAGGACTACCGCTTTACCCGGTATTTCCAGCCCCATACCCGTGCGGATACCACAAACACGACCTCCTTTCACCAAAAGCCCCGAAGCCATTTCCTGCCAAAAATCAATGTTGGGATGGGCCTCAAGCATATTCCGCCACTTCCGCGCAAACAACATCCGGTCGCTCTGTGCCCGCGGGCTCCACATGGCAGGGCCTTTCGACTGATTCAACATCCGAAACTGTACCATCGTATGGTCTGTCACAATACCGGAATAGCCCCCCAAAGCGTCAATCTCCCTGACGATCTGTCCTTTCGCAACCCCACCCATCGCAGGGTTGCACGACATCTGCGCAATCGTCTGCATGTTCATGGTCACCAGTAAAACCTTTGAACCCAAATTGGCCGCACCCGCCGCCGCTTCACATCCGGCATGCCCAGCCCCTACCACAATTACATCATACTCCGGAAACATATATCTTTAACTGTATTAGACTTGATAAGGTCATGTAAAAAAATTTCTTTGCCTCCCGTAGCGAAACAAAGTTTCGAGCAAACCCTGTTTTTATTTAAAATATTATTTGGAAGTAGTTACTGCCTTCAGCGGCAAAAGTACCTTTGCACACAATACCAGGTCACCTGGCGGCTTGCGCCTTAAAATAGTATTTTGAACTACCCTGAAAAATATCCGGCAAATTTAAGCAAAACCAATTGCAGAAACGGGTTTTCAACATCTTACCAGGGAAAAACGTTCAAATATCCGAAAACGTTTATTCCTGGATTATGCGCCAATTACTCGAAACCGAACAAAAAGCCCTCGAAATCAACCTCGATCCCACCATCTACGGCACTTTCGCCGAAATCGGCGCCGGCCAGGAAGTGGCCCGGTACTTTTTTCAGGTGGGTGCTGCTGCCGGGACAATCGCAAAAACGATGTCGGCTTACGATAAAACGTACTCCGACGAAATCTATGGTCCCGAACCCAGTGGCCGATACGTCTGCGAAAGCCGCATCTATAAAATGCTGGGCCATGAATTTGACCTGATGGACAAAAGGCTCCGAAACGAAAGGCCGGCATGCAATTTCTTCGTCTTCGCCGATACCGTAGCCGCTATCAATTTCCAACGCACAATCAAAGGCAATGGCTGGCTGGGAATCCGCTTTCAACTCCAGCCGGGCGGAAGACCAAATGACCTTGTCATCCACGCACAGATGCTCGATAACGATAACCAGCTTCAGCAGCAAGCCATCGGCATCCTCGGCGTTAACTTGATTTATGCCTGCTTCCGTTACGCTAAAGACCCTGAAACCCTCTTGCAATCCCTGCTCGATGGCCTGCAGGGAAGAGTGCAGATAGACATGGTCCGCCTCACCGGTCCGGATTTCTTACAGGTGGACAACCGCATCCTGAGCCTCTATTTAGTCAAAAATCAGCTCTCAAACGTCGCAATGTTTGGCCCAAATGGTCAAAATATACACCCATCCGAATTCCTGTACAAAAAACAACTCCTCATCGTCCGCGGATCCTTCCGACCCCCAACCCTCGTCAACCTGGATATGATCCAATCTGCCCAGCGCCAGTTCCTGCAAGAACCGGAAGCCGACCCCAAACGCTGTACAGTCCTTACCGAAATCACCCTCGACAACCTCCAGAAAAACGGCCCCATTGACGAACGGGATTTCCTCGACCGTGCCGAACTGCTCAATGCCCTGGGCCAAACAGTTATGATTTCTAATTTTAACACCCACCAGCAGGTCTCCGCATATTTCTCAACGTTCCGCACCGATACCATCGCCCTCGTTTTAGGTGTCCAGACTTTACTGGAGTACATCACCCATACTTTCGAAAACAATCAGCAGGGACACCTCCTGGCGGCATTTGGCGTACTTTTTTCCAAAAACCTGAAGATATTCGTATATCCCGCCCTCCTCGAAGGCAGTGGCGAACTTATGACCGCCAAAAATATGCCGATACCCGAAGGGGCTAAATTCCTGGTACAACACCTCCAGAAAAACAGACAAATTATTGATATCGAATATTTTGACAAAAATATTCTCCATATTTTTTCCAAACAAGTCCTTTCCCTGATCCGTGCAGGCCGAACCGACTGGACGCCTATGGTACCCCCACAAACAGCAAGATTGATCAAAGAAAAGTTTTTCTTCGGATACCCCTGCGAACAAATGAATTTTGAATATTAGCCTTGTTATGACGGGGTGGCGCGACAGGAAAATCGCTATTTTTCGCCCGCAACAATCCCATACGGATTGTGTAAATACAATTTCTTTGCCCCCGGCAGTTTACGGTAGTAAAAATTGATTTTCAATGAACATAAAAATCTTGGCCATCCTTTGTTCCCTATCCTTTCCATGGACCATGCTCCTACAGGATGGAACTCCGCGCGGTACCGCCCCAGCTATTCCCGAAAATAGCCCTCACCGGTATTCGATCGAAGAACTCATGGGAAAGTTTGATCCAACCCAACATCCGGATTTTGTCGTCATCGAAGCACGATATGCCAGTCGCACAGGTATGTACTTACGCAAAGAAACCTATGAGGCTTTTAAGAAAATGCACGCAGCAGCAGCTAAGGACAGCATCCAACTGCGCATCATTTCCGCAACCAGGAACTTCGAAGCCCAGAAAGGTATATGGGAAGCCAAATGGACCGGGGCAAGGACAATCGAAAATGGCAAAAATGCCGCAACAGCTTATCCCGACCCTATTGACAGGGCATTGAAAATCCTGGAATACAGCGCCATGCCCGGCTCATCACGTCACCACTGGGGTACGGATATTGACCTGAACGATCTTAACCCAGCCTGGTTTCGCAATGGCCAGGGAAAAAAAATCCACGACTGGCTTACCCAAAACGGCCCTAAATTTGGATTTTGTCAACCCTACTCGCCCAAAGGAAAAGAAAGGCCTTATGGCTATAACGAGGAACACTGGCACTGGTCCTATATGCCCATTGCCCAACAAATGGCCAGGCTGGCCAGTGAAAAACTCAAAAATGAAATGATCCAGGGCTTCGCAGGCTCAAATACCGCCCCTAAAATAGATGTTGTGGGCAGGTATGTACTTGGCATTAACCAGGATTGCTCAAAATAAATACACCATAATTTATGGCTTTTACACCTTCCAACATGATCCCCCTGGGCACCCAGGCTCCGGATTTTGAACTCCCGGACACCATCTCCGGAAAAATTATGCGCCTTGAAGATATTCGGGGAGAAAAAGCGACCCTCGTCATGTTCCTCTGCAATCATTGTCCCTACGTAATCCATGTCAACCCTGAAATTGTACGCCTTGCGAAGGATTATCAGCCAAAGGGCGTGGGTTTCGTCGGCATAAGCTCAAATGATGCACAGCATTATCCCGCAGATGCCCCCGACAAAATGAAGGTGACTGCCGCGGAGGCAGGGTACACCTTTCCATATCTCTACGATGAAAACCAGGAGGTAGCCAAAAATTACGATGCAGCCTGCACGCCGGATTTCTACCTCTTCGACAACAACCTTGCCCTGGCATATCGGGGAAGGCTGGACGATTCGCGCCCGGGAAACCAGATACCCCTCACAGGTACCGACCTCCGCAAAGCGATTGATGCCGTCCTGACGGGAAAGCCGGTGAGCGAAACCCAATATCCCAGCGGCGGCTGCAATATCAAATGGAAGAAGTAGATTCCAAGCCCCCACCTGTCTCCACCGAATTTGGTACCCCCTGCCGCTAAATCCCGCTTAGCGGTTTATGACATTTTTGAACCGGGGCCGATGGGGCGTAATATCGCCCAAACGCTCTTTTTTGGCTTTTTCATAATCAGAGTAATTCCCTTCGAAGAAAACGACCTGCGCATCGTCTTCGAAAGCGATAATATGTGTGGCGAGCCGATCAATAAACCAGCGGTCGTGCGAGATGACGAGGATGCAGCCCGCAAAATCTTCCAGGGCATCTTCAAGCGCACGAAGGGTATTGATATCAATATCGTTGGTCGGCTCGTCAAGAAGGAGCACGTTGCCTCCCTCGCGCAGTGTCATGGCAAGGTGGATACGGTTGCGTTCGCCGCCGGAGAGAACCCCCACTTTTTTTTGCTGATCAGGACCGCTGAAGTTAAATCGGCTAAGATAAGCACGGGCATTTACCGTTGCCTTGCCTACGGTAATCAGATCCTGGCCACCGGATACGACATCAAAAACTGTTTTTTCGCCATTCTGCAGCTCTGCATGGCTTTGGTCCACATAGGAAAGCTTGACGGTATCCCCAATGATTACCTCGCCGGTATCCGGTGTTTCCTGCCCCATGATAATCCTGAACAAGGTACTTTTCCCAACACCGTTGGGGCCAATAATACCTACAATTGCATTTTTAGGAATGGCGATATTGAGATTTTCAAATAAGATCCTGTCGCCGAAAGCCTTACCCACGCCGTTCAAATCCACCACCTTATCGCCAAGACGGGGGCCGTTCGGGATGAAAAGCTCAAGACGGGCTTCTTTTTCTTTTGTTTCCTCCTGCGCCAGCTTATCATAGGCATTTAACCTGGCTTTACCCTTTGCCTGCCGGGCTTTAGGTGCCATTTTAATCCATTCCAGTTCCCGCTCCAGGGTCTTTCGCCGTTTACTCTCGGACTTTTCTTCTTGCTCCAGGCGTTTCGCCTTTTGTTCTAACCAGGAAGAGTAATTTCCATGCCAGGGGATACCCTCTCCCCGGTCGAGTTCAAGAATCCAGCCGGCAACGTTGTCGAGGAAATAGCGGTCGTGGGTCACGGCAATAACCGTACCGGGGAAATTTTTGAGGTATTGTTCTAACCAGTCAACCGATTCTGCATCGAGGTGGTTGGTGGGTTCGTCGAGGAGCAGGATATCGGGATTGCTCAGAAGGAGGCGGCACAATGCCACCCGGCGGCGTTCACCGCCGGAGAGGACCTGGATGAGCGTTTGCTCTTCCGGACAGCGCAAAGCCTCCATCGCTGTCTCGAGCTTGTGGTCGAGCTCCCAGGCATTGGCATGGTCGAGTTGTTCCATAAGCTCACCCTGGCGCCCGATGATGCGCATCATTTCGTCATCGTCCATCGGCTCGGCGAGCCTGAGGTTGATTTCCTCGTATTCCCGGAGCATATCCACAATATGCTGTACTCCTTCTTCGACAATCTGCCGTACCGTCTTGGTATCGTCGAGCAGGGGTTCCTGCTCAAGATAACCGATTTTATAACTGCCATCGAAAGTGATGCGGCCCTGGTAATTCTGGTCTAACCCGGCAATAATTTTCAGCAGAGTAGATTTTCCGGAGCCGTTGAGGCCCAGAACGCCGATTTTTGCACCATAAAAAAAGGAAAGCCAGATGTTTTTTAACACCTGCTTATTGGGGGGGTAAATTTTGTTCACGCCCTCCATGGAAAAGATAATCTTTTCTCCGGCCATAGCTTTATTTTATTTTGGCGGCAAATATCAGAAAAAAATCATTAGGCTTTTTGCCAAAAGTCTTGTTAATGGCCTTTAAGCTCCAGACGAAATCACGTACTCAGATATTTCCCTTCAATCGGCATCCTGCGCCCCATACCGAAGGCCTTTCGCGAAACCCTCAGGATCGGTGCAGTCTGATGCCGTTTGAATTCATTGATATTTACAAGCCGCAGTACCCGGCGTACAAGTGTCTCATCATAACCTTGTGCAATAATTGCTTCCGGGCCTTGTTGCATCTCGATATATTGAAAAAGGACTTGATCCAGAATATCGTAATCGGGCAGGCTGTCGCTGTCCTTTTGATCCGGCCGCAACTCGGCTGAAGGGGCCTTGAGCAATATATTTTCAGGGATAACTTCCCCTTCCCGGTTGATGAAACGGCAAAGGGCATATACTTCGGTTTTATATACATCCCCTATCACACAAAGCCCCCCGCACATATCTCCGTACAGCGTGCCATAACCTACCGCAATCTCGCTCTTGTTGCTGGTATTGAGCAGGATATTGCCAAATTTGTTGGAAAAAGCCATCAGCAGCATCCCCCTGATCCTGGCCTGGAGGTTTTCCTCGGTGAGGTCAAAAGACCTACCGGTAAAAAACGGCGCGAGCAGCTGCTCATACGCTGAAAAAACGGATTGGATCGGGATGATATCGTACTGTACGCCGAGGTTCTCGGCAAGCTGACGGGCATCGCTGACCGAATGATCAGAGGAAAACCGGGAAGGCATGAGCAAGACCCGGACATTGTCTGGGCCTATCGCCCTTGCTGTAAGCACTAGCGTGAGGGCAGAGTCAATACCCCCGGAAAGCCCCAGAATAGCGCGCCTAAGCCCTGTTTTGGCAAAATAATCCCGCAATCCAAGAATCAGCGCATCGTGAATGAGCCGATTTTTTTCCTTTGGAAGTGTCGCGTCGCACCCCCCCTTCATCACCTCGTCCAGATCATATACCCGCAGGCATTCCTCAAAATAAGGCATCTCATCAAAAACCATCCCGTCGGGCGACATTACGATGGACCCTCCCTCAAATATAAGCTCGGTCTGCGCCCCGATATGGTTGACATAAAATACCGGGACATTGTATCGTTCGACATTTGCACGGATCACATGAATGCGCTCCTCGCCATGATCATAAGCAAATGGGGAAGCTGAAATATTAATCATGAAATCCGGGGCCTGCGCCTGCAAAACATCCATCGGACATACCGTGTAAAGGGGATTCTCGTTGCCCACATTCCAGATATCTTCGCAAATCGTCAGCGCAATACGCTTGCCCCGATATTCAATCACCCGGAAATCCGTGGCCGGCTCAAAATAGCGGTACTCGTCAAAGACATCGTACGTCGGTAAAAGCGCCTTGTGCTGTATCTGCCGGACCGTACCATCGGCCAGAAAGTATGCGGAATTAAAAAGGTCTTTACCTTCGGCCCTGGGGTTGCGCGTTACGGAGCCAACAACCACCGCAATACCCTGTGCAGCTTTTGCCAGTGCCAAAACACTGCTTTCGGCTTCCCGAACAAAATCGTCAAAGCCCAGAAAGTCCCTCGGTGGATATCCGCAGGTGCTCAGTTCGGGGAAACATATCACATCAGCACCCATTTCCCTGGCGCCCGAAATATACCGCAACATTTTTTCAACATTGGCAGTGAAATTACCTACGTGAATATTTACCTGTGCAAGGGCGATTCGCATATTCAGCTAATGTTTAATGACGTTTTTCAAAATAACCAACAACCGTACGATTTACCCCGCTACTAAGGGGCCCCGTACTCAAAAAAGCCTTGTCGTGACGGGCCGCCAATGGGAACAATGTACCGCTTTTTCCCATTAGACCAGTTTCAACAGGTCAGCGTGGTGGGAAAATTGCGCTATTTTTCGTTCACACAAAAGCTTTTGAGGGAAAATAGCCGGGCTGTGTGACCGAAAAAAGCATCTTGTGGGCAGAAAAAGCCGTTTTTAGCCCAATCTGATCCCGTCGCAATAAAGGCGATATACTGCGCCCCATAAAAAAAGCCTTTCCACAACGCGTAAAACCTTACCTTCGCAACGCTTCCATTTTTTTCAAAAATGGATGGATGAATCGTCGTACCTTTGAAAAAATCAAACCACAGCGTGAGCCAATTTGTTGTTTCTGCAAGAAAATACCGTCCCGCCCGATTCGAAGATGTCGTCGGGCAGGAACATATTACGCAGACTTTGAAAAACGCCCTGCGCAATGGACAACTGGCACACGCCTTTCTGTTTTGCGGACCCCGGGGCGTCGGTAAAACAACCTGTGCACGTATTCTCGCCAAAGTAATCAATTGTACGCAGGTCAGCGAGGATTTCGAGGCCTGTAATACCTGTCCATCCTGCAAAGCATTTAACGAAAATGCCTCTTTCAATATCATAGAACTCGATGCCGCCTCAAACAATAGCGTTGAGAACATCCGGAGCCTGATTGATCAGGTGCGCTTCCAACCTCAACAAGGCAAATACAAAGTCTTTATTATTGATGAGGTACACATGCTTTCCGCACAGGCATTCAATGCTTTCCTCAAAACCCTTGAAGAGCCCCCCCCTTATGCGATTTTTATCCTCGCCACAACGGAAAAACATAAAATTATCCCTACCATTCTTTCGAGATGCCAGATCTTTGATTTCAAACGTATCCAGGTCCCCGAAATCGCCGCACATCTGGAACAGATTTGTCAACGCGAATCCATCCAGGCAGACCCCGAAGCGCTCCATATCATCGCACAAAAAGCCGATGGCGCACTGCGCGATGCCCTCTCCATTTTCGACCGCATGGCAACTTCTGCCGGAAAGCGGATTGACTACGACCACGTCATTCAGAACCTCAACGTCCTGGACTATGACTATTTCTTCAAAATTACAGACTACCTGCTCATAGAAGACCTGTCTTCCGTCCTCCTTACTTTCGATGATATCCTGCGCAAAGGTTTCGAACCCGATCTCTTCCTCAACGGATTCGCAGAACACTTGCGCAATCTCCTGGTTTGCAAAGATCCTGAAACCCTTAGCCTACTCGAAGTCGGCCAAAGCCTGCGCGAACGCTATGCACGCCAGGCCATTCTGACGCCAGCATCCCTCTTGCTGACAGCGCTCAACCTCATCAACGAGTGCGATGTCAACTACAAACTGGCCCGCAATAAACGGCTCCATACAGAACTCTGCCTCATCAAACTTGTCTATATCCTGCGGGTAGTCGAAACAACTCCTTTCGCACCGGCATCGGAAGAAAAAAAAAAGCCTGAACCCAACCCAGCCCTGAATGACCCGCCAACACCGCTGGTTGCACCAGTACCTTCAGATGAAAACCACTACCCGGATATCCCGGCACCACAAAAAAAAGAAATAAACGGTTCTAAAGCCGAACAACCCGCATCTGAACCTCCTGCCCCCTCCAACCCGACAATTGGATCGGACCAACAGGTGTGGGGAGCTTCGGCCCATCTCAGCGCAACACCGCGCCTTGACCAAATATATAGCCACGACCTGGACTCCAACACAAAAAAAACAGCAGATTTGCTCCCCTTGTCCCAGGAAAACCTAACTATGCTATGGGATACTTATATAGAAAACATCGCCCAGGAAACCACCCGGAATTTACTCCATGGCCTCCACCCCCTCCTCCAAGGGGAACAGGTACTGGTACAGGTCACTTCCGCCCTCATCGAAAACGCCCTTAAAGAAGAACGTCCGCTCATGACCGCCCTGCGCGACCGTTTTGGCAAACAAGACCTTACCCTCAACATCACCATAAAACGCAGCGAAGGTCATTCTGCTGTAAAAATTCCTAAAATCCTCGGCAATAAAGAAAAACTGATGAATATGTACGAAAGAAACCCCGCTGTGAAAATCCTTGCAGAGCGTTTCAACCTGCGATTTGACGGGGAGTAGCGTTACAATAAGCTCAATACTTGCCCATATCCCGCGATTCACGCCTATGGAAAATACGTACAACCGACAGTCCTATAACGATTTTTTTTTGCAGGAATTGGCAAAACTCAACTCCGTTCAACAAAGTGCCGCCGGACACTTCGACGGGCCAATGCTCGTCGTCGCAGGCCCGGGTACAGGAAAAACACAGCTCCTTGCCGCCAGAATAGGCCGTATTCTGCTCGAAACGGATACCTTTCCGGAAAATATCCTCTGCCTGACCTTCACCGACGCCGGTATCGCCGCAATACGCGAGCGCTTGAGGCTATTTATAGGACCCGCTGCCCATCGCGTCCATATTTTTACTTTCCATGCATTCTGCAATGCGGTAATCCGCGACCATTCAGAGTACTTTGGCAGCAATGATCTCCAGCCCCTCAGCGACCTGGAACGCATTGACCTAATCAGAAAAACCATAGATGGATTATCCCCAGGCCATATACTCTACAGAGGAGCCCGGGATCCCTATTTCCACGAAAAGGGCTTACAACTACTCTTCCAACGCATGAACACAGAAGACTGGACGCCTGAATTTATCAAACATGCCGTACAGGAATGGTTGAAACAACTTCCGGACCGCCCCGAATTCCGTTATCAAAGAAAAAATGGCCCTTTCCAAAAAGGGGACTTGAAAATCCATAAAATAGAAGAGACACAACTCCGCATGGCTCAGCTTTGCGCCGCTGCAGATTTATACCCGGTGTACGAAGCACTAAAAACCACATCAAAAAGATACGATTACGAAGATATGGTTCTATGGGTGCTGAGGGCTTTCGACCGCCATCCGTTTTTACTACGCAATTATCAGGAACGTTACCTCTATTTCCTCGTGGACGAATACCAGGATACCAATGGCGCACAAAATGAAATCCTCCTTAAACTCATCAGCTTCTGGCAAAACCCCAATGTCTTTATCGTCGGGGACGACGACCAGTCCATCTACGAATTTCAGGGCGCACGGCTAAAAAATCTCCTCGATTTTCGCAACCAATACGCAGAAAATCTCGAAGTCATGACGCTCACTGAAAACTACCGCTCCTCTCAGAATATCCTCGACTGGGCAGATACCCTCATCCAGAAAAACCATATCCGATTACTCAATTTCATCCCCGGTGCAAAAAAATTCCTCACCGCAGCCAACCCCCAACGACGATATTCCCATGACCAACCGGTAATCCGGGAATACCCCAACCGGCTTCAGGAAGCCGTTCATGTCGTCCAGCAAATTGAATCCCTCCTCGGTGCCGGACGACCGGCCAACGAAATCGCAGTCATCTATGCCCAGCACAAACAGGCCGAATTACTCAATCAACTGTTGATAAAGAAAAATATCCCATACACGGCAAAACGGAGTATAGACCTGCTCCACGAGCCGGTTATCGAAAAGATTACCCAAATCCTGGACTATATTCGCCACGAAGCAAGAATGCCCCATTCCGGAGAAGCTTTGCTCTTTAAAATACTCCATTTCCGCTTTTGGGATAATACGTCCCTGGATATCGCAAAAATCAGCTTCGCTATAAACCAAATCAGAGAAAATAACCCCCTGCCCTGGAGAATCGCAGTTCAGGATCCTTCGTTTATCCAAAATTTGGCATTGTCCTGCCCGCAGAATATCCTAAAAGCAGCCAGAATCCTCGAATCCCTCATCAATTCAGCAGCTAATGTTACCCTCCCAGCTCTCCTGGAACTACTCATCAACCAAACAGGAATCACCTCCGCCTCCATCAACGACAACCATCGCCCCGCCCTGCAGACCGAATGCTTGTTTAATTTCCTGACCTTTGTCTATGAGGAATGCCAGCGATACAATGGAATGAACCTCGAAGGGTTTTTCCAGCTCATCGAACGCATGAAAGACAATGGAATCCCCCTGCCATTTTTCCAGCAGTCACAGCTCGCCGAAGGAGTACAGCTATTGACTGCACATAGTGCAAAAGGACTGGAATTCGCCCATGTTTTTATTTTAGATGTCGTAAAGGAACGATGGGAACCCCTTAGCCGCAACCCCTCCGGCAGCTTTCAGCTTCCGGAAACCCTCTCCTGGTTCGCGGAAGAAGATGCAATGGAAGCGCGCAGACGCCTGTTTTATGTGGCAATGACCCGTGCCGGGCAAGGCCTCTACATCTCGTTTGCCCGACAAAACGAAAAGGGCAAACCACTCTACCCGGCACGCTTTATTGATGAACTCCTGGACAAGTTTCCCGGAAGCCTCCAACGTGTTTCGGTACCTGCAAAAGAAGTACAAGAGGCTCAAATTTCCCTGATCCAAAATTCCACTCCGCCTGACTTACCCGGTTTAGAAAAATCTCTGGCGGATACACAGCTCCGTAATTTCCGGCTCAGTATCTCGGCACTGAACAGCTTCCTAAACTGCCCACTGGAATTCTATTTCAACTATATCGTCCACGCCCCTCAATTGCCGGGCGATGCTGCTGTCTATGGCCAGGCCATGCACCTTGCAATGAAACGGCTTTTCCTGAGTATGCGCAGTGCAAAAGATAAAGCATTCCCTCCGCTGCAAACTTTCCTGGGATATTTCACCGAAGCACTGCTCAAAAAAAAGGGGGTTCTGACCCCTACAGCTTTTCATTCCTACCTGGAACAGGGAAAACGGGCACTGGAATTACTGTACCGTCAAAATATCGGGCATTGGCATAAAGAAGTGAGCGTAGAATACACAGTCAGACAAGTAGAAGTAGATGGCGTGCCGATGACCGGCACGATAGACAAAATCGAATACCACCCCACGCTCAGCATTGGCGTGGTGGACTATAAAACAGGGCGTCATGCTGATGACCGTACCTACAGCCCCTCCCCATCCAACCCTTTCGGCGGGACTTACTGGCGTCAGCTGGTTTTCTACAAATTGCTTTTTGAAGCCCTCGACCGATCTTCCCGATCTGTCACCTTTGGAGAAGTAGTTTACCTGGAACCAGACCTCCGGGCGGATTTTAAAGTACAGAGGATTTCATTCCAACCTGAAGATGTCCAGATGATGCGTACGTTGATCCCAGAAGTTTATACCCGTATAATTAACCACGACTTCTACCGGGGATGTGGAACAAAAACATGCCCCTGGTGTACTTTGGCAAGACAGGAAATCCTGCCGCTCAGCTTAAGTGATCCGGAAATTGAAGCACTTGATGATTAACCGCCTATGCGTATTGCTATCAATACACGCTTTTTACTGCCGGGCAAATTGGAAGGCCTGGGATGGTACACCTATGAAATTTGCAGACGCTGGGCTGCAGCCCACCCGCAGGACGAGTTCTTCTTCCTTTTTGACCGCCCTTATGACCCACGTTTTGTTTTTGGCCCTAATGTCCATCCAATCGTGGTATCCCCTCCTGCAAGACATCCTGTTCTTTGGTACCTCTGGTTCGAAGGCCGTCTCCCTGTAATATTGAAAACAATAAAAGCAGACGTGTTCTTTTCGCCCGATGGGTACCTAAGCCTACGAAGTCAAACCCCAACCGTCATGGTTGTACACGACCTGGCATTCCGACATTATCCAGGGCAAGTACCCAGGATCGTTCGTGCTTTTTACACGCATTTTACCCCCCAGTACCTTCATCGGGCCAGTAAAATCGTTACCGTTTCTGATTTTGTGAAACAAGATATCGAAAAACAATATGCGCTCCCTGCTGAAAAAATAGTGGTCGTCCCCAATGGTGGGCGGGAAGGATTTAAACCATTGAATACCCTTGAAATCCAAAATCTGCGGAACAAATATGCAGCCGGAAAACCTTATTTCTTTTATCTCGGCGCTTTGCACCCCCGAAAAAACCTTCCCCGGCTGATCGCTGCATATAATCTTTTTCGCCAACTCTACGGCACAGAGGTCAAATTACTCATCGGTGGCCGTATGGCATGGCAGACGAGCGAAATTTTCAGCGCCTGGAAATCCGCTCCTTTCCAAGAGGACATTTGCTTTTTGGGATACCTCCCGGAAGAAACCCTCCCAGGGGTATTAGGTGCTGCCCTCGCCCTGACCTACGTACCCCTCTTCGAAGGTTTTGGACTTCCTGTCCTCGAAGCTATGTTCAGCGAGGTCCCTATCCTCGCTTCCAACAGCGCATCCATACCGGAAGTAGCTGGTAATGCCGCCCTCCTGGTCAACCCTTTCGACGAGGAGGCTATCGCACACGCAATGTGGCAATTATGGGAAAATCCGGCATTGCGTTCATCCTTAATCCAAAAAGGCCGGTTACAGCGGTCGCATTTTTCCTGGGACGATGCCGCAGATAGGATTTATAAAATACTGGAAGAAGTCTCAAGGGAAGCTTCCAGCATATCTTCCCCACAAAAACCCTGAAGCCGTACCGGCAAGATAGTATTGATCAGTTCCGGCTGTAAAGCTGTTTCAATCTTGATATAGTTATCTGTAAACCCCGTCATCATACCTGGTGTCTTTGAGTGTTCGAAAAGTACTTCACGTACCGAACCAATATGATGGGAATAAAAATGCCTGCGTTTTTTAACGCTCAGTATGGTAAGCATGTCGTTACGCCTGCGGCGTTCCTCGACCGGCACCACTCCCTCCATTTCCGCCGCCGGGGTATTCGAACGCTCCGAATACGTAAATACGTGGAGGTAAGCGATATCCAGTTCGTTCAAAAAGTGATAGGTTTCCAGAAAATCTTCCGTTGTTTCGCCCGGAAACCCAACAATTACATCTACCCCGATACATGCATGTGGCATCAGGGCCTTAATGCGCTTTACCCTTTCGGCATAAAGCTCCCGAAGGTAACGGCGACGCATCATGCGCAGGATTTTATTGCTTCCCGACTGTAAAGGCATGTGAAAATGTGGCACAAAGCGCGCTGATTGGGCTACAAACCCAATAATTTCATCTGTACATAAATTTGGCTCTATCGAAGAGATCCGATATCGGCTGATCGGTCCAACGGTGTCCAAATCGCGGATCAGGTCAATAAAGAGCGCTTCTTTTTTTGGATGGGTTCCTTCGATTACCGCTGTACCATTGCCAAAATCCCCGATATTCACCCCCGTGAGCACAATTTCTTTGACGCCAAGCCCTGCAATTTCCCGAACATTGCGCACTACATTTTCGATCGTATCGCTTCTGCTGCCGCCACGTGCCTGAGGAATCGTACAGAAAGTACACTTATAGTCGCAGCCATCCTGCACTTTTAAAAAAGAGCGCGTACGGTCACCAAAAGAAAATGCTTCAGAAAATGAATTGGCCGCCTTAACATGGCCCGCAACGACCAGGCCCTTACCCGGCGACTTGCTCAAATCATCGATGAAATCCAGAATACGGAACTTTTCGGCAGCCCCCAGTACCAGATCTACGCCAGGGATGTCGGCAATTTCTTCGGGTTTTAACTGCGCATAACAGCCTACCACAACAATCAGTGCATCCGGCGAGCGACGCAGGGCCTGACGCACTACCTTCCGACATTTCCGGTCGGCAAAATCCGTCACCGAACAGGTATTAATGATATAAATACCCGCCCCGTCCCCGAATCCCACCTCCTGGTATCCCGCCTTCTCAAACTGACGGCCAATCGCAGAAGTCTCGGAATAATTGAGCTTACACCCTAATGTATGGAAAGCAACCGTACGGGGCGTTGACATTAAATCTTCAGTTTAAACATTCTTTTAGTTTACTGTGACGGGGCAGCAGCGACTACCAACCATCCCCGTCCAGCAGGTTGCCGAGGCCACCGAGTACGCTGCCCTCATCTTTTCTGTTGCCATAATTACTTGAAGCACGCAACACACGATCTGCCAGTCGGCTGAAGGGCAGCGATTGTATCCAAACGGTACCAGGGCCTTGCAGACGTGCGAAGAATAGCCCTTCCCCACCAAAAAACATGTTTTTTACCCCGCGTACCATCTCAATATCATAGTCCACATCCCGGGTAAAGGCGACCAAACAACCGGTATCCACCCGCAGGCTTTCACCCAAAGTCAGTTGCCTTTCAATAATTGTACCCCCTGCATGCAGAAAAGCCATTCCATCTCCTTCTACTTTCTGCATGATAAACCCTTCACCACCAAAAAAACCCCTGCCGAGCTTCTGGGAAAACTCTATCCCAACAGCAGCGCCCTTTGCCGCACAAAGAAAGGCGTCTTTCTGGCAAATAATCTTATTTTCGTACACCGAAAGGTCCAGGGGAATAATTTTACCTGGATAAGGCGAGGCAAAAGACACCCTGCGCTTGCCCGTGCCACCATGGGAAAAAGCAGTCATAAACAGGCTTTCTCCGGTAATCAGACGTTTGCCAGCCGAGAGCACCTTGTCCCACAAACCTCCCCCCTCATTGCGCGAACCATCGCCAAAAATCGTAGTCATCTCGATCCCGTCTTCCATCATCATGAAACTGCCGGATTCCGCGATTACTGTCTCGTAGGGGTCAAGCTCAATCTCGACAAACTGCATCTCTTCCCCAAAAATTTCATAGTCAATTTCGTGTGCATTCTTCATTTGCCATTGATTTTTTTCACTAACTCCTGGCCGCTATCGCCAAAATATTCCCAAAACATTATTCCCTGCAGTTTGTTCCGGCGGACGTACCGCATCTTGTGCCGGATAGACTTTCCATCCTCATACGTAATGAAAATCAGGCTGTCCGGATGAAACAGATAGGAGGCTTTTGCCGCTTTATCCCAATATCTTTTGTACCCGGCACCAGCAATCAGGCTATCCCGAATAGTATGATACCCAAAATCATGGTAAAAGGAAAGCCCTTCCTGGTTCAGCCCCCTCGCCTCCTGACTTTCCATCCTCCACCCACGCCCGTAGAATGCAGCTCCAATCACCAGCTTCTCCAGAGGCACACCGCCCCTGGTCAGCAATTCGACCGCCCCGGCAGCATCCATAGAGGATCCTCTCCCCCTCGTGCTGCGATACAGGTTGGTATGGTGCCCTGTGGTTCTACTCCAGCTTCCCGTAAAATCGTAGGTCATGATGTTGATGAAGTCCAGATAATGCTGTGCCTTGTCCATTTCGGTGAAGTCCAGGAAGCGCTGGCCTGCACCCGCAGCTATAGTAAGCAGATAGCCCGGATGCCCATTGGTACGGGCCAGGGAATCAAGTCCCTCACGAAGATCTTTGAGCATGAGGGTGAAATGCGCTTTATCCTCCGGACGGTGTGTATTCCCTGCCCCGGTCTGCCCGGGATATTCCCAGTCAATATCAATCCCGTCGAATCCATAACGCAGCATATAGCGGAGTGCAGAACTGGTGAACGCCGCACGGCTCTCCGCAGTAAGGGCAGCATCTGAAAACCCTCCGGACCCACCCCATCCCCCAATCGAAATAAGGATCCTGAGATTTGGATTTGCCTGCTTTAGCGTCTGTAGCGCAGGAATGTTCGTCGCGTCGAACAGGTTATCTTCCGATGGCACTACCTCATTGTTGACGATTTCTGCGAACGCATAATTGATATGCGTCAGATCGGCCGGATCAATAAGCGTGGGATCTATGGGTTTGCTGCCAAAAACATACGCCACGACAAAGGGCTTTTTAAGCGATGGCAGGGTAAAGGACAAAGCAACCCCACCAGCTAAAGCAAACAGAATAAAAACGCGAAAGCTCCGCTTCATTCAAATAATTTTAGCCGACAAAACCCACGTTACGGTGCGCCCCATCGCAAAATGGTTTATTCGCAGATGCGCCGCAGCGACAAAATGAAGTCCTTGGGCCTTTCACAATTACGGTGCCATCCGGCATTCTGACCTCGAGATTGCCAATGACCAGTAAAGAACCATTTTCGCGCACTTCACAAATTACAGCAGGTTCCTGGGGCATCTGCTCCTCCCGGGATGTTTTGTTGTCGTTATCCACGCTCATCGTCCGATTTATTTTAGTTTTGTATGAAAAGTATTGTTGATCACTTTCAGGAAGTGCGCCGAAAAAAGGAATTAGATGACCATCATATTAAAAACACCAGAAAAGTGGGTTCAGCATCCAACGATTGGATAATCCGGGAGACACAAGGATGGCTTGCCGTAAATAAGCCGCCCGGGTTGAGTGTCGAGTGCCAGCCTGGTGCGACAGACACCATGGAGGACCTCGTATTCACTTATCTTTCTTCAACGACCCGAAAGCCTTTTGTCGGGATTGTCCATCGCCTGGATCGGCCAACCTCCGGCATTGTACTTTTTGCCAAAAAGAAAAGTGTTCTCCAGGAAATGCATTCCCTTTTCCGCAGTGCAAAAATACGAAAAACTTACCTCGCTGTGAGCATCGGGACACCCAATCTTAAAAAAGGAATGCTGGAGCATTTGCTGGTAAGGGATACCGTACAAAAAAAAGCGCTCGTCGTCGCAACGCCATGCCCGGGTGCCTCCCTGGCGCGATTACAGTACCGCATCCTGACGGTAAAAAACAACAATGCACTCTGGGAAATCCGCCTGCTTACTGGAAAATACCATCAAATCAGGGCACAACTTGGGGCAATAGGATGCCCGGTTGCAGGGGATGTCCGCTATGGCGCATCCGCGTTACCCGAAGCAGAAGCTATCGCCCTGCATGCACAACGCCTGGTGTTCCCGGATCCAGTCAGCGGGTCTGTCATTTTATTGGAAGCCCCGCTACCCAAAATAAAAATCTGGAACGACTGGGATATCCTTACTGGCCGCTGAGGTACCTGAATTTTTTACTCAACAACCTTTCGCCATGCGCAGAAAATCTTCCCTTTTACCCCGCACCTGTCTCGCAAATTACCAGCAGGATGATTTGGGGTTGTCTAAAAAGGCGCTTTTGCCACTAAAGGCAACTGGCACGGCCAATTTACACAACCTTTAAAAAAGATTTTTTATGCTATATATGCTCTAAGAAGATGTTTTTTATCATCTTTATAAAAACTCCGCACAACTACTTTTAGAAAAATCAAAACTTTAAACGTATGCGTCTGATCGCCATCCTGTTAACACTCGCGATGCCCGCTATACTACAGGCACACCCAGGCCACGGGGCTTCCAACGGCCACGACGCCCTGCATTTCCTGCTTTCCCCGGGTCACGTCGGGCCAGCCCTTGTCATGATTTTTGCCGCAAGCCTTTACCTGTTGCTCAGGACACCAAAAACCAAAGGCCGGCCTGTCAAACACTAAGGATATCATGCACGAGCTTTCCATCGTAATGAGTATCCTGGATATCGTCGAAGGGCAGGTGCGTAGCCACCATGCCCAAAAAGTCGAATCTATCGAATTGGAAATCGGACAGCTTGCCGGTATCGAATGGGAAGCAATGGACTTTGCATGGGATGCAGCCGTTCGCAATACGGTATTGGAAAACAGCAGCAGGGAAATCCGAAAAGTAGAAGGCAGAGCAAGATGCCTGGAATGCGGGGAAGTATTTCCCTGCCCAACATTGTTTACCCCATGTACCGTTTGTGGCAGTGTTTTTTCAGACTTGCTCCAAGGCAAGGAACTTCGGATCAGGTCGCTGGTGTTGATCTGATTTGTAGAATCCTTTACAGGTATTCATCAGCCGCCTTTATAAAAATTCCACAAACAACTAAAATTATATCACTATGTGCAGTACTTGCGGATGTAGCCAGGAAGACGGCAGCGTCACAATCCAATTGATGGGTACCAAAGAACATGTCCATATCGGTGCAGACGGAAAGGTATTGACACATCACCATCATCATGCGCACGGCCATAATCATGACCACCAGCATCACCATAACCTGCTCACCTATGCCCCCACGGAAAAACCATCCAAGACCATCCTGCAGGTAGAACTGGATATCCTTCAGAAAAATCGGCTCCAGGCTGAACGCAACCGGGGCTTTTTTGAAGCAAAAAATATCCTTGCCCTCAACCTCGTAAGCTCGCCAGGAGCAGGTAAAACTGCGCTTCTGGAACGCACCCTCACCGATTTGAAAGGCCAGGTTCCTTTCTTTGTAATTGAAGGAGACCAACAAACTGCCAACGACGCTGCACGCATCGCAGCAACAGAGGTACCCGTCGTTCAAATCAATACCGGTAAAGGCTGCCATCTGGATGCCGCTATGGTCCACCATGCACTCCACCAACTCAAACCCAGCGAAAACAGTGTCATCGCCATCGAGAATATCGGCAACCTCGTATGCCCTGCCCTGTTCGATCTCGGCGAACGCCTCCGGGTAGTGATTTTCAGCGTACCGGAAGGGGAAGATAAACCGCTTAAATACCCGGATATGTTCCAGTCTGCACAGCTCTGTATCATCAATAAAGTGGACTTGCTGCCTTATGTGCCTTTCGACCTGGAAAAAGCAAAAAGCTATGCACAACAGGTCAACCCCTATATCGAATTTATCGAAATCTCCACCATCAGTGGCCAGGGTATGGATGCCTGGTACAAATGGCTGCATCTTCAACGAAACCACTAAACCCCTGTCATTATGTGCCTTGCCATACCTGGAAAAATCATCGGAATGGGCGTACACCTCGATGATACCTTCCGTATCGGAAAGGTGTCGTTCGGCGGCGTAGTCAAGGAAGTGAACCTGGCGATGGTACCTGAAGCAAAAACAGGAGATTTTGTCATGGTCCATGTTGGCGTGGCCATCTCTGTGGTTGACGAGGCCGAAGCTGCCCTCACTTTCAGCTATCTGCAGCAAATCGGTGAACTCAACGAACTTGACGAATAGCCCCTCCCCCCAGGATTAAAAAACTACTCCTCAAAAAATAATTTTGGACCATAGAGAATAGCGCCCGGCATTAAGTCTTGCTTATCTTTAGCCTGAATATATCAGAATTGTTGCGCCGGGGTTATCGAAGCTCAAAAATTCCTCCTTTTTCCCAATATCCGGACCCCGCTCAATAGCTCTGCTCGCTTACTTTAGTCTAATACCCAACTGAATAGATGCTAACTTTTTTTAGCCGAAATAAAGGCAATAATCTCCTGCAGCATGCAACCTGACTCCGTTTATCAAACGATTGTTACGGCAAAAAGCCAGGGAAAAAAGCTCTTTACCGTACTCATTGACCCGGATAAATCGCGTATGGAGCGGCTACCCCAATTGCTGGAGGCCTCCGCATCTGAACAGGTAGATTTCTTTTTCGTGGGGGGAAGCCTGCTCTTTCAGGATCGCCTGGAAGAATGCCTCGATTTTCTCCACACGAACAGTACAATACCCGTAGTTCTTTTTCCCGGAAGCCCGCTTCAAATCAGCAATAATGCCCGTGCCTTACTGCTCTTGTCTTTAATTTCCGGAAGAAATCCGGAACTTCTGATTGGACAGCACGTTGTTGCAGCACCTTACCTCAAAAAAGCCGGCATAGAAATTATCCCTACAGGATATGTGCTGGTTGATGGTGGTAAAACGACTTCGGCCTCTTATATCAGCAGTACCATGCCCATTCCTGCCGACAAACCGGAAATTGCCGCATGTACCGCAATGGCCGGGGAAATGCTTGGCCTGCGGCTCCTCTACCTCGACGCAGGCAGTGGGGCACATCGCCCCGTACCCCCCCCAATGACCCAAGCTGTCAGCCAATCTGTTGATATTCCATTGATTGTAGGCGGTGGTTTGCGCACCCCTGAACAGGTGCGCGCGCAATTCTCCGCAGGTGCAGATATGGTCGTGATCGGTAATGCTTTCGAGGATAACCCCGATTTACTAAAAATATTGACTAAAAGTATAGAAAGGCCCTAAACCGCAACTGCCTATGAAATTATTACAACAGGGTGTAGTCATTAAATCAACCGGAAGCTGGTATATGGTGCGCATGGCGGATGGCAGGATTTGGGAATGTCGTATTGCCGGGAAATTCCGACAAGAGGACAAAAAAATTACCAATCCCATCGCCGTAGGCGACCATGTCAATATCCTGCCAGAAGAAAGTGGGGAAAGCGCCCTCATCAAAGAAATCCTCCCCAGGGAAAATTATGTACTCAGGCAATCACCCCGACGAAAACATGAATTGCACATGCTGGCCAGCAATATTGACCAGGCCATGCTCATTACCACTATCGTCAACCCACAGCTTAAACCTGGCTTTATTGACCGGTTCCTCATGATGACGGAGCCATTCAACATACCGGCAATTATCGTTTTTAATAAAGCAGACCTCTATGCTGACGAAGATTTCGACACCTACGCTGCGCTGGAAGAAATCTATTCACAAATCGGCTATCAGGTATTTTTAGCTTCTGCTACCCAGGAAAAAGGGATCGAACCCCTCCGCGAACTCCTGAAAGAACGGGTGACCCTTGTCGCCGGACAATCCGGGGTCGGAAAATCCAGCCTCGTCAACTGCCTCGAACCCTCTCTCGACTTGCGTACCCAGGATTTATCCGATTATTCGGGTAAAGGGCGACACACCACCACTTTTGCCGAAATGTACCCCCTTAAATCCGGTGGGTTTATCATTGATACGCCAGGCATAAAAACACTGGGCTTTTCACACCTCGAACCCTATGATGTCGCGCATAATTTCAGAGAGTTTTTTGCCCTCTCCGTGCAATGTAAATTCGGCGGGCAATGCCTGCATCGAAACGAACCCGGGTGTGCCGTAAAAACAGCATTGAAAACAGAGGAAGTCAGCGAATTACGCTATTTTAATTATCTCAATATCCTGCAGGAAATCGAAGACCAAAATTATTGGGAACGACATCGGGAAGTATAATCCGTATATTCTGAAAATATGGGAAAATATTTGAACAAACGCAATTACATCTCGCGAAGAGAACGGTTTCACCGCCACTACCAGGGCTGGAAAATGGCCCTGCTACTGCTCTTTCTGGCCCTCGTCATCTGGATATTGATCGATATCAGAGCGGTACTGGCATACCTGCACACTTTTACGTACTGAGCTTCCCTGCCACAACCCCACAGTAGAAATATTTTACCACAGCAGCTGTTTCACAGGTTATTTAAAAACTTTATCCCTTCCTATTTCACACTATTCTGGCTCAAAGCCCAGTACGATATTGAAATCACCCAGGTTGCGCAAGGTACGGTCGCCGGGCTTGTCGAAGCCAATCCCGTAGTCAAAGCCCAGCACACCAAACATCGGCAGGAATACACGCATCCCGAAACCCGCAGACCGTTTGAGGTCGAAGGGGTTGAAGTCGCGTAAGCGCCTCCAGGAGTTACCCCCTTGAGCAAAAGCATGTACATAAATCGTGGAACTTGGGTTTAATGACAACGGGTATCGCAATTCTACCGTGAACTTGTCGAAAAGCGGTGTCGCAGATGTCCCGCCACTCGGGTCTATATTCGCCTCCAATTGATTGATTTCATACCCCCTCATAGAGATAATATCTACCCCGGCAAAACCAAACTGCTGGTTGTTGATCCCATCACCGCCTACCTGGAAGCGCTCAAAGGGCGAAGTACCGATATTCCGGTTGTAATAGCCCAACAAACCAATCCGTGCCGAAGCCTTCAGCGTGAGTTTTCCGACAATCGCGTTGTAGAAATCAGCATCAAACCGCCACTTGTGGTATTCCAGCAGACGGAACCGCTCCTGAGTACCCAAATCGGTATAATCCCTGCCCGGGTTTATCAGAGAATATGGCGGTGTGGCCTGTACCGTCAAGGTCACCACAGAGCCCGAACGCGGAAAAATAGGATCGCTCACCGTCGTACGGCTAAGGGTTTGGCGGATACTATAATTGAAATATTCCCCGGAAGATACAATCTCCCCATTGTCCGCACGGAAAAGTCCCTGCGTCCACTGGTTCAGCCGCAGGGTTTGAAGGTTGAGCGCAGTGCTGGAGACAAAGTTGTCGTCGGGCCACCTCAAGCGTGTGCCCAGGCTTACAGAACCCTGGATGATATTGAAACTCTGGAAATTCCCGAATGCCCGGCTACCAAAAGCAAACCGGTTGTAAAAGCCCGCTACCGAAAAAGAGTTAGGCTTACGGCCTCCCAGCCAGGGCTCCGTAAAGGAAACGTTATACGACTGAAAAAACTCGCCGTTGGACTGTGCCCGAATCGAAACCCGCTGCCCGTCGCCCATCGGAAGTGGCCGCCATGCACTTCGGTTCAGGATGTTGCGCACAGAAAAATTATTGAAAGAAACCCCCAGGGTCCCAATGACCCGGCGATTCCCACCCCAGCCTGCAGAAAGCTCCAATTGATCCGAAGGCTTTTCTTCCACCGCGTACTCGATATCCACTGTCCCCCGTTCAGGGTTTACCGGAGTATTGATCCCCAGGTTTTCCTGATTAAAATACCCAAGGTTGATAATCTGACGCTGCGAACGTATAATATCCGAACGGCTGAATTTTTCACCAGGCAATGTACGCAACTCCCTGCGGATGACGTGCTCATGCGTGCGGTCGTTCCCTTCAATCACAACTTTGTCAATCGTTGCCTGCGGGCCTTCGAAAATCCGAAGCTCCATATCTATAGAGTCCCCTTCAATGGCCACCTCGACCGGGTCAACATTGAAAAAGAGATAGCCGTTATCCATGTATAATGTACTCACATCGCGGCCTTCCTTGCTGAATTTCAGACGATCTTCCAGCAATTCCTGGTTGTACACGTCCCCTGGCTTGATACCCAATACCTGATTGAGTACCGTTGTATCGTAAATAGAGTTGCCTTTCCAGATTAGTTTACGGAAGTAATAACGGTTGCCCTCCTCCACCCTGAGTGCCATCTGGAGCTGGCCCTTCTCGTCGCGCCAGAAACTATCTGAAAGGATCCGTGCATCCCGGTATCCAATCGTATTGTAGTACTTGATCAATTCCTGTTTATCCTTCTCGTAATCATCCCGGATGAACTTAGAGGAAGCAAAAATCTTGCTTTTCGATTTGGTCTTTTTTAGCTTGGCGAGGAGCTTTTTATCCTTTACCGCGCTATTATTCACGACCTCTATGTTGCTGATTTTAATCCGTGGGCCCTGATTAATATCAAAAACCAGCAATACTGCATTGGTGCGCGTCGTGTCAGGTTCTTCCGTCACTTTGACGCGAGCATCCAGATAGCCTTTTTTGACAAAGTATTTTTGGAGGATGCCCGCCGCTCCGGCCTTGAGGTTCTCGGTTACAATTCCACCTTTTGACAAATAATCCTTGATCGCATCGTTCAAATCGGTATGACGGCTCTTGCGCACACCCGTATAGGTATAGTTGGAGAGCCTGGGACGCTCCTGCACATTGATCTCAAGAAAAACCACGTCTCCGATCGTTTTTTCCTGGATGATCTGGACATCGGTAAAGAGCCGGAGATTCCACAAGGCTTTTAGGGCTTTGGGTATTTCAGGTCCGGGAATGCGAATCATAGTGCCCACTTTCAGTCCGGAAATACTGATAACAGCATTAAAATCACTGTATTTTGCCCCCGTGACATTTATCCCGCCAATCTCAAATTCCTTTGGGCTGGCGTAGTCCACTACTGAAAGGGAATCGGTTTTTTGGGCAATTACAAGGCTCCAAAAAAGGCTTAGTGCAAAAGATATCGCAATCCGGTGTATTTTAATTTCAGACATAGCAGGATTCTTCATAGAAGCAGCGGCCACAGACGTTGGCAGGACCGACCGCGAAAGTACGTTAAAAATAATAATATACCGCCATAAGCGGTCCTGAGGGTATTCGCTGATTGGTTTAATCGCGTTTAAAGAGCAGTCAAAAAATCATACGGTTGTATTAGCTCCATCGGACAGGGCCTTAAAGTTCCTATTTAGCCAATTGCTCACTGATCATGCCAAAGCGACGCTCCCGGTTTTGAAAATCAAGCAACGCCTGATAAAAATGTTCCCTGGAAAAATCCGGCCAGAATACAGGCGTAAAGTACAGCTCTGCATAAGCAAGCTGCCAGAGCAGGAAATTACTGAGCCGGTGTTCGCCACTTGTCCTGATCAGAAGCTCGGGGTCGGGCATCCCTTTGGTACTCAATAGCCCGTTCAATAAACGGTCGTCAATATCTGACGCCTCTATCTCCCCACTCGATACTTTTTCTGCAATCCCCCGTACCGCCTGGACGATATCCCATTTGCCACTGTAATTTAGCGCCAGCACCAATGTCATTCTGGTATTGCCCCGGGTTTCCCCGATGCCGGCCTGCAAAGCATTGAAAGTAGGCTCGGGAAGCTTGCCCAGTTCCCCAATCGCTTCAAGCCGGATATTGTTTTTGTTCAGGGTCGAAACTTCCCTTGAAAGAGTGTCCACCAATAAACGCATCAGCGTATCTACCTCTAACTTGGGACGCGCCCAGTTTTCTGTGGAAAACGCATATAGGGTCAGGTATTCGATACCGATTTCTGCTGCAGCCTCTGTAACCTCACGTACCGATTTCACCCCATTCCGATGGCCAAATACCCTGGGTTGGCTGTGTTGCTTCGCCCACCTCCCATTGCCATCCATAATAATAGCGACGTGCCTCGGCAATTTGTTGATATCTATCTGAGCCTTATAATCCATTTTTGTTCGATTGCCGTTTCAGCAAAAAATTTCGTAAAAGTACAGAAAAGTTTAGCAGTCAACCCTGGCATATTATAAATTTTACGCGTGGATTTCTCCACTACATCGTGCCCTTCATACCTAAAGCGGGTTTCCCGATTGACAAAACACCGGTAATCCGGTAGCCCACCAGAAAACATACGTGCTGCGATGGGGTCAGCAAAATTAAAAAGTGTTATTTTTCCTCCAAATAAAGGCTTTTGCGGAACTTTGACCCGGCTGCCTATCCTGGAAAAGTGCAGCACCGAATGCTGAAAATATTTTTAGCCTGTAGTGCCCCTATAAAAATATAATATGCTCAATACCTACCTGCTCGTTTTTTTGGGTGGCGGCATGGGAAGTATGCTCCGGCTCGCCATCGCAAAGTGGTGCGCTCCGTTGGGATGGGTTTTTCCCCTGGCAACCTTCTCGTCCAACTTTCTAAGCTGCCTCATCCTCGGACTTATCCTCGGTCTTCGCGGACGTGGCGGGCTAACCACAGATTTCCACTTCCTGCTTGCCTCTGGTTTCTGTGGCGGGTTCAGTACCTTTTCCACTTTTTCTATGGAAAATCTGGCCTTGGCACAGGAAGGTCATTGGGTACATGCTGCCCTCAATATTCTGTTAAGCATTTCTGGTGGATGCTCCGCCGTTTTTATCGGCTTTCGCCTCGTAGCCTGAATCCCGACGGTTGAGCAGGTCTATCCGTACCAGCATCGCAAGGGACAAAAAGTAAAAAGATCCGACTTTATCGGTCTCGATCATGTCATTGATAATCAAAAATGCATAAATCACTACCAGGCTAAGCAAAATCGCCATCACCACAGCTTTTCGGACAGGGTCCTGTGACTGATGATAAATCTGCTCCCCCCTGATAAAAAGGAATAAACTCAAGATAAGGAAAAGGATCAATCCCGGCCAACCCTGTTCGACAAGGGTCATCAGAAAATAACTGTGTATCCCCGATTGTTCTTCATTGCTGCTGACATAAGTCCTGAAGCTGGTAATGGAAAAGGGTTTGTAAAAATTGACAAAATTACCCGGCCCATAGCCGACAACCGGCTTTTTCCTGCTCATTTCAACTCCCGCAATCCATCGGTACAGTCTTTCCATTGTAGAAATATCCTTCCCTTTCGCGGTTGCATCGAGCAAACTCCCAAATTCCCGATGCGCCACTGTCGTTTCGTAATTTGGCGCCAGCGCAAGGAACCTGTTTTTTGAAAACAGATACCCCACACCAATCACCAATACCACCACACCGGCCATAAGGACCGTACGAATTAAACGCAGCCGAAACAAAAAATAAGCAGCAACAGCCATGGCCAATGCAATATATGCCGCCCGGGTATAAGAAAAATATACCGCAACCAGCAGTATGCCCGCAACAATCACAATGAATAATCTATCCTTCCTACCTTGCCTCAACTGGTACAGTAGCCACACATAAGGTAAAAATAATGAAAGCAATGCCGCATAACTGACGTGGTTACGTTGAAATGGGTGCAGGACTTTGTGTACTTCCGCAAAAGAAAACCCCACTAAACTATGCCGCACGAGTATTATAATCACAGTAAACAAAAGTGGCCAGAATACCCACCATATCACCTCAACAAATTGATCCACCCGCTTCAACAGGTAATAGGCTAAAAAATAAAATACTACAACGTACCAGGTTTTTGCCAGGGAAAACTTGAACGAAATAAAAAACAACTCCGATTGCGCGGTGGAAAAATATATCCAGGCCAGGTGCAACAACAAAAAAACCGTCATTGGGTGCAGGAAAATACCCCCTGCAAGCCCCTTGTTCCGATACGCAAAAACAAAAAGTGCAACCCCCATCAACCCAATGATGACCGGCTCGGTAGGTAGATCCGTACCAAAGCCATTGGGCAGCACGACCTCTGTAGAAAGTGGAATACAAGCCATCAGCACTAAGAAAAGTGCCTTGAAATCCATTATGGCCCAGTAAAAAAACAATAAAACGAACGGCAAAAGTGCGATGCCGTAAAAACCACTTCCCACTGCAAGAGCGAAAGCACCAAGCAGTACTACCGCCCAAAAGGCAAATAGCTTCTCCCTGAACGACAATACGCCAACCCACTCCTTAATAGCGCCACGATTCATCTGTCCGACTTGAAAAATGCCTCCCAGTCAAATCCTCTGTACGACTCCAACAGCAAAACCGCAAGGATTGACAAAAGAAAAGCCCCTATCACAGCACTCACTACAATTATCGAACGCTTTGGCCTCGATTTCACCTTCGGTGCTTCCGCTTTCTCAACTACAAATAAAGCCGGGACACTCGACTGGAACGCCGATTCCAAAAGCCTGGTCCGCTCCACATCGTCACCGTACTGCCCGTTCGCAGCAAAATATTGGGTCTCAATAGTAGTCAATGCCAATTGAGCATCACTAAACCGCTTGAACCTTACGCGCAAACTGTCCACCTCGCGCTGAAGCCCCGCTGCGTAAGCCTCCGTATAGGCCAATGTATCCCTGGATATTCTCGGGTTTTTGCGCATCTGGTCCAGGCGCCCGCTCAACTGATCCAACACCGCTTCTGAAGTCACAATCTGTTCAGAGAATTTTCTGGACTGCTCCCCAAGGTTATATATGCCAAATTTTCTCCGCATTTGGGCCACGCTGTCTGTCAACGCTTCTATCTGAGCTTTCTTTACCAAAAGATTCCTTCGGTAAGATTCAAGGATTATCTGCTGATTGCCCTTTACAATTTGTTCGCTCAGGTAATTAATCCGCTCCCTTGCTGCATTGGCGATTGCAGCAGCCAACTCCGGCGACCGATCTTCGACCTCAAGCTCAATCGCATCAAGCTTCGTCTTTTTGACTGTGTAAAGCGAATGAAATTTCATCCTTACTCTATGAAGGCTCCTGGGGTGGGATGGGTCAATGCGGTAATGCCGGTAAAGATCAAAGGAATCTACCAAAAAATCTACCAGCGCACTCGATTCTGCTATGGACAGAATCCTGTCCATATCATCGCCACCACCGTAAATTTCAGTGCCTAGATTACCTTTTCCGAAAAGGATTTCTGGCCTGGCCTGATTTGGATTGGCTGCAAGAAAAAGGGTTTCTGCCATGTAATAGTTCGGCAATAAAAGGGAAATGACCGCAGTCAGTACGCCTGAAGCGATACTGACACTGATAAGCGCCCTCCTCCACTGCCAGACGATCCGAACCACCCCGGCCAGATGATGTTCTTGTTTCATTTTTGTGGTTTATTTGACGGGCAATGGTTTTGCCCCAGCAATTATTAGAGCCTTTTTTTGCCCGTTTCGCTGCCTTGACCTCTAAATTATGAAAAGACGCTCAGGTACGGCTTCTCAAAAGACCTATACACTCCCGGACATCCAGCAGCCGGAGCAGTACTGCCATAAAACAGGAACCTACTAGTGCCCCACCCAATGCCCACCAACCAATGAACGGAAAAAAGACCTGTTTGGCTAAAAAGGCCAGAAGCAAACTCGTCGTAAAAAGCAATACAAAACGTAACCATAGCCAATACGAAATCGAAAAACCAAGCCAGTACCTGCCCGAAAACAGCAAGGCAATGAAAATAAATGATTGAGTGGCCAATGTGGCGATTGCAGCCCCCTCGGCTTTATAGTAGGGCAAAAGACACAAATTCAACACAATATTAAGGGGAATACCCAAAAAATAAAATCGGTTCAACCAGCGTAATTTTCCTGTCGCCAATAATAATGTACCAAATATATACCCACCACTCACCGGAACAAAGCTTGCACAAAGCCAACCAAGCAGGTTGGCAGAATAAAAATTGGCATTCTCATAAAGAGAAATCATTATCGGCGCCCGAAAAATAATTATCGCAGGAACAGCTACCAATGTACCACTCCATATCATTCTCAAGCCCAGATCGGCCAGCAATTTCAATGCGGCACGGTCAAAAGCAATCCTTGAAAACATCGGAAGCAATAATCCGGCAAACAAATAACCGATCATACCCATCGCATCCAGCAACCGATAAGCCGAAGCATACCAATCTGCCTGCTGCTTACCATCCTCCAGCAGCCGGCCAATCATTACCCCGTCTATCCGCGTATAAATGGTCATGAGCGCCACAGCAAGCGCATACGGGTAACTCTCCCTTAGCAAATCCGCGTACCCGGCAGGTGCCCATCGCAGTCGTATGCCCCCTCCCGCAACGCTCCACAATACTGCCAGAGCTGTCACTATAGTAATGGACATGGCCCCGATTTGCGCATAAACAAACCATAGGATAGAAAAACCCTCACTTGAATGACCAGGAAAAAGGAACAACCCAAGCACGATAATCAACAGGGACTTATCGAGTACCGACAGCACACTGTCCGTAACATACCATCCAAGCCCGGAAATTATCGCACGCAAGTATAAGATCATGGAATTCAAAAACTGTATGCCCGCCATGCCAATCAGTAACTCCGGCACTTCGTCCAAATAACCCGCAAAATACCCGCAAATAATCACTACCACCCCAAATACCACCCCCAGCCACAACTTCAGGCTTAATGTTTCCGAAAAAAAATCCCCTGCCCGCTCAGGATGCCGGGCAACATAGCGGTTGCTATAGGTCTGAATACCCAAATCATTGAGCATCTGGAAAAGAAAAGTAAAATTGAACAGCTCGAAATAAAAGCCGTAAACCCCTTGCCCCGTGATGTTTTGGACGGACCGATCTATGCCAAATAAATATAAAGGCTTGATTATAATATTTATAGCAAGCAGAAAGGCGATGTTAATCAGGAATTGCCTTCTCATCCGTTAGTTTCAGGGACTATTCATAACGCAAAGATTCTATCGGGTCGAGTTGTGCAGCCTTCATGGCCGGATAAAGCCCCGACACCAGGCCAACTATGGTACACACCACCAGTGCAATCGAAATCCAGAGCCACGGAAAGATGAAACTCCCCCCCATAAATAGCGTGACCGTATTCCCGATCATCACCCCCAGGATTATACCAAAAGCTCCGCCAAGCAAAGAAATCACTACTGCTTCTGTCAAAAATTGCACCAAAATGTTCTGACGGGTCGCCCCTATCGCTTTACTGACGCCAATCTCCCGCGTCCGCTCTGTGACAGAGACGAGCATAATATTCATCAGCCCGATCGCCGCTCCCAGTAAAGTAATCAAGGCTATGATTACTGCGGCAAGCCGAAAATACAACGTGTTTTCTTTAATAATGGATACCAGGCTATCGCTTTTCATCACTTCAAAATCATTTTCCTCGAAAGCCTTTAATCTGCGGATATTTCGCATCAACCCGGTAGCAGAAGCAACCGCATTATCGAGCTGCACGGCATCATAAACAGAAAATAATATCCGGTAATTGGAATTAGCTGAACCATAGAACCGCTTGGCAGTCAGTAATGGGATTAATATGCGTCTGTCCTGGCTTTCGTTTATGCTGGCCCCCCTGGATTCCAGGATACCAATAATTTTTAAGCGCATATTACCCGCCGAAATGGACTGCCCCAGGGCCTTTTCCGGTCGGTTCCCGAATAACAGCTTAACGACGTCCCTGCCAACGATAGTCCCGAAGCTCCCAACTTCGACTTCTTTTCCACTGAAATTTCTGCCGAATTCAATGTTCAACCCCTGCGCCTCCAGAAAATTTTCATCTATCCCAACAATCTTTACGTTGGGGTTTGTCTTTTCTTCTCCATATCGCAATGCTGCATTATTCGTACAAGAGAGCGAAAGGGCAGTGTATCCCGGAAAATCAAACCGCTCCTTGAAGTCGCTTGCCTGACGATAATTGATGTTCTCCCCTTGTTTCGTACGCCGCCCATCCCGGTTGCCCCGGACACCCTCCGAATACTTTGGCATCAGCTCAAACGTATTTGCCCCTAAGGAGGAAAAGCTGTCGTTCAGCGAATAAATAGCACTGTCTATTGCCGTAAGGATTCCTACCAAAGCCATAATCCCGAAAGAAATGATGAGCAGGGTGAGTACAGCACGCAACAGGTTGGCACGGATTGCCCGCACTGCGAGCCTTATATTTTCGCTGATATCCATCATGGCCTTATAAATTTTTCCAAAACTTGAAGGTATCGCTATTTATCGTAAAGTGAAAAAGGGTTCGAAGAACGTTTAGATTAATTAGACGTAGGGCCCTGCTGGAAAGGTTTACGGCAACAATCCTCCTATTTCTACTCACGTCCCAGGCTATCCCGTATCAATTCCAGCAGCTCCCCATGCAAAGAGCTGTTGGCAGCAAGGACTTCCTTTCCCGAATAATCCCCGCGCCGACCCTGAAAATCCGTCACTTTCCCTCCAGCCTCTTCAATAAGCAGAATGCCAGCAGCAACATCCCAGGGATGAAGCGCATACTCAAAATATGCCTCGAAACGCCCACAGGCGACATACGCAAGATCAATGGCAGAAGCCCCCCAGCGACGGATCCCCCTGGAGTGCTTTAGAAGGTGTTCCACAATCGCGAAATGACCGCGCAACCGCACGGTATCTACATAAGGAAAACCCGTGGCAATCAACGCTTCGTGCAGCCCCCCGCAACTACTGGCATTTATCCGCCGACCATTACAATACGCACCGCCCCCTTTCCAGCTATAAAACATTTCTTTCCGGTTAGGATCGTAGATTACCCCCAGTACGATCTCCCCATAAGCAGCCAGCGCAACACTTACCGCAAAAGACGGCAGTTGGTGCAAAAAATTGGTTGTGCCGTCCAATGGATCTATTATCCAGGTAGCCCTTTCGACGGCTTTATCGGGGGTTTCTTCTTCCGTGATGAACCCAGCATCCCGAACCAGTGGCCGCAGTCCCTCCACAAGCAGTTGTTCCGCTGTTTTATCTACAAAACTGACCAGGCTAAAAAGCGATTTCTCTTCTATTTCGCCTTTTCCAACCTTACCCAGTTGACTTTCGATATAGCTGCCTGCCCGTTCAATTACCGGCAGACAGGATGTACATAATGCCTCCAGTGTGCTTGTATCCCACATTTTATTTGATTTAGTATCTTGCCTTCGTTGATCCCGCCCCAGCAACTCAAAGATTCATCTATTCCAAAAGCTGATAAATATCCGGCAGGTTCCTTCCAATGCCATCATAGTCGAGACCATAACCCAGAACAAATTTCTCCGGGATTTCGAAACCTAAAAAATCAATATGCAAAGGGGTTTCCAAGGCATCGGGCTTCGACAGCAAAGAGGCTACAGCAATAGAGGCCGGGTTTTTCATTCGGAGATCAGTCATCAGGCGGGTCATCGTCCTGCCTGTGTCAATAATATCCTCTACAATAATCACATGCCTGCCGGCAATCTCCTTATCTAATCCAAGAATTGTGACAACATCGCCGGTGGAGTGCATACCCCTGTAAGATGCCATGCGCAGAAAGGCAACTTCGCATTCCAGCGGGCAGGCACGGAGCAGGTCCGCGGTGAAAACAAAAGCACCGTTGAGGATGCTCAGGAAAAGTGGCATTTTACCCGCGTACAGGCCTGCAATCTCCATCCCCAGTTCCCCTACCCGCTTTTGTATGGACGTATTGTGCAGAAAGGGTACGAATTCTTTTTGATGTACCCGGATCACTTGTTGGTTATTTATTTCACGGTGCTCTTCCATGTCAGCGTTTTTTGTTCAAAGACCGTATTTATCCAGGAGATAGACCAAACTGGCCATCGCTGCGACCCCGAGTTCCAGCTCCCTTTTATTAACCGCATCGAAACGGTCAATATCCGTATGGTGATAGTCAAAATAGCGCTGGGTATCAGGTTCAAAGCCGATAAGCAGGCCTTTCTGGTTTTTGAGCGGCCCAATATCCGCCCCTGAGCCACCCTTTCGGATATCAAGCCCATAAGGGGAAAGGAGGTCAGACCATCCCAATACTTTTTTGAAATATTTCTCGAAAACGCTCTCATCCGCTTCACAGGTGAAACCCCTCGGCGTAAAACCGCCCCTATCGGACTCTATAGCGGCCAGGTGAAACTCTTTTTGCTGTCTGGAGGTTTGTTCGTATGCTTTTGCCCCAGCCCCACCATTCTCCTCGTTCATAAACAATACGCACCGGATCGTTCGTTGGGGAATATAACCCATCTTCCTGAAGATCTGCAGGACATCCATGGCCTGCACGCACCCCGCACCATCATCATGGGCACCTGTGCCAAGATCCCAGGAATCGAGATGGCCCCCCACGAGAATGATCTCATCCGGATAACGGCTGCCTTTGATTTCGCCAATAACGTTGTGCGATGGCTTCGGCTCAAGCATGCGGCTGGTATTCCTGAGAAAAACCCGTACTGGCTCCTCCAATAACAGCCGGTGCAACAATTCCGCATCATTGGTACTGATTGCCAGCGCAGGGATAGGATTACTCCCCGGCAGATAGTTCATCCCGCCTGTATGCGGGACATCGTCCAACCGCGTTGTCATTGAACGTACGATCACCGCTACAGCACCATATTTGGAAGCACGGGAAGCCCCCAAAGCTCTCTGATCTACCGCCCCACCATAAGCACTAAAGGTGTTGAGCTGGGTAGGATCGAGCGGGCGGTTGTAAAAAACAATCTTCCCAGCTACTGTATTCCCAAGATTATCAACCTCGTCCAGGCTTTGAACTTCGACTACTTCAGCCGTCAAGCCCATAGGACCCGTCCCAACCGAGTTGCCCAGGGCAACCACATTCAGATCAACCGTACCCATTTTCCGGGAATTCACAATCCTGGCCTGTTCTTTCTCCCCACGATACCAATGCGGAACGGTGCAGGGCTGCAACGCCACTGAATCAAGACCAAGTGTATCCAGTACCTGGCGCGTATATTCCACCGCCGCGGCCGCCTGGGGCGTACCACTAAGGCGCGGCCCGATACGATTGCACAAATATTCCAGCCAGGTATAGCCCTGGCCTTGCGTGAGCGCCGCATCATAAATTTTTCTTATGAAAAGCGCATCCGCATCGGTAGCTGTTTGAGCCCATCCACTCCCGGGGGCACTGGCAAACAGAACGGCAACTACGGCCGCATAAAAAATGGGTCTTGGCATATTATTGTCTTTAAATCATCTGTCTGTTCTTCTCCCCCTCTCGCGCTTCCCGGAATCCCACGCTACCTGCCTTGACAAAATCCTCCCCGAAGATTGGATTTTTCCGCTCCAAAAATAGTTACCATTTTTTCAGCAGAAAAAACAGTATAATATTTTATATTTTGGTATAAAATAAAATATTATACCGAAACACACGCTTTTTCAACATAAAGCATCAATCCACCATTGTTTATAGGTTGGATAGACCATGAATCGCCAACATTTTTATCAATATCCTAATAAACAAAAGCCTTTCAAGAAAATAAACCAAAAAAATACCCGAATTTTTATCGTTTTTGTTATTGTATATTTTACAATAAGCATATATCTTTGTTAAAAATAAATATTCTTCGTTAACTCCTGAAGTTCAAATACACGATCAGTTGCCGGGCGGTGAGGAAAGTCTGCGCTGATGGTAAAAGATAATTTGGTTTTATTTGGTTAGGGCTGAGGTAGTGCGTATGCGCTGCCTCTTTTTTTTCTAAAAAATCAACCAACACCGATATTACCCCTGCATATCCGGAACGATGTTGAGGTAACCTCAAAACTTCACCTCTACTGAAAAGTGTTTTTCCTTTGAAAACCGTCCCCCCTGCTGCCCATAGATCGAATATCCTTTGTACTTATCGTATTTTAACTCCTGGTCGGATTCTGAGATAATGCTGTGAATAGAATTTTTTATCCAGATCGAATGTACCCCATTGCCTTTAAAAAAAACGCGAAGTTCCTTTGTTTTTAGGGTAGCATCGCCTGCCGTATATCTGATTTCCTCCAATGATCCCCCTGTAAAAATACTGTCCACACGATACTTATCCTTCCAGGACGGCTTGTTGATATCCGATTGAATAAACGGCGCCAGTTCTGCCGTGTAGTTAATACCAGCAGCAGTTTGCACGGATTCACGCCCATCGAGCCGGACTGTTTTTCTTGCCTGGGGTTTATCTTTTTGCAGGGATTTCACCTCCTGGTTAAAAAAATCCCGCAGGTCAAAAAAAACGATTGCGTCCTGCCCCTGATCCGGTGTTTTTTCCGTGGAAGGACCACACCCAATCGCGGTGAAGGCTACTATACCGACGAGCATAGCCACGCCTGTGAATAGCCACGCCGTTGCACGGCCAACAAAAAAGCGATGTTGCATAAGCAGTTGTGCAGTTTAAAAGCTATTCCGACGGTATTTTTCCGACTTCTATCAGGATTTTACCGTCCATTTCTACAGGGACTTCCATACCCAGGCAATAGAGAATTGTCGGGGCGATATCGGCAAGTTTTCCATTTTTTATCTTGACACCGGCGACATCGTCCGCCACAAAAATACAAGGTACCAGATTTTTGGTATGTGCCGTATTGGGGGATCCATCTTCATTGACCATAAAATCCGAGTTCCCGTGATCGGCGATTACCAGTGCTTCATACCCCAGGGAGAGCGCCGTGGAGATAACCTTGTCCAGGCACGCGTCCACAGTCTCGACAGCCTTTACCGATGCCTGAAACACCCCGGTATGGCCCACCATATCGGCATTTGCAAAATTCAGGCAAATGAAGTCGGGTTTGTTGACCTGCATATCCTGGATAATCGCATCGGCAATACCTTTTGCGCTCATCTCCGGCTGCAGGTCATAGGTAGGGACTTTTGGGGAAGGTATCAGTATCCTCCGCTCGCCGGGGAAGGCCTCCTCCCGCCCGCCCGAAAAGAAAAACGTAACATGCGGATATTTTTCTGTCTCGGCAATCCGCACCTGAGTCTTTCCCGCTTTAGCAAGGACTTCGCCAATGGTATTTTGAAGGTTATCGTTTTTGAAAAGGGTTTCTAACCCGGTGAAGGTTTCGTCATAACTGGTCATCGTCGCATAACACAGGTCGAGTTTGTGCATCCCAAACTCCGGAAAATCCTGCTGGGTAAGCGCCATGGTAATCTGTCGGGGGCGATCGGTACGGAAATTGAAGCAAAGTACAGCATCTCCGTCTTTAATCAGGCCATTGTGCCCTGCCACGAGCATTGGCTGAAGGAATTCATCGGTTTCACCTTGTTCATAGCGTTGGCGGATTGCCCCCAGTATATCGCTGGTCTGTGTTCCTTTCCCCTGTACGAGCAAGTCATAGGCCAGGCGGATGCGCTCCCAGCGCTTATCGCGGTCCATCGCATAATACCGGCCGATAACGGAAGCAAGTTTTGCGCGTTTGCCCTCCAGAAATTGCAGCAGGTCTTCTATAAAAGCGTAGCCACTTTTGGGATCACAATCCCGCCCATCGGTGAAGGCGTGGATGTAAATTTCTGAAACACCGTGAGCCTCTGCAATTTCGACAAGTGCTTTGCAGTGATTAATATGAGCATGTACTCCGCCATCTGAATAAAGCCCTATCAAGTGCAGCGGACGCTGGTGTGCTTTGGCGTAGGAAATTGTTTTGATTAACGCTGGATTATGGGCAAGCGTGCCCTCACGAACTGCCTTGTTAATCCTGGCGAGCTCCTGATAGACGACCCGACCGGCCCCAATATTGAGATGGCCGACCTCGGAGTTGCCCATCTGACCTTCCGGCAGACCAACCTCCTCTCCATAAGTTACTAAAGTGGCATGTGGATATTTATTCCAGAGCGTATCAAAACACGGCGTATTTGCCTGGGCAATTGCATCGGCACCGGGATTTTGCCCCAGGCCCCAGCCGTCTAAGATGGCCAATAGAAAACGATTTGCTTGCATATTCCTGTATTTGCCTGCACTAATTACAATGAAACGCCCAATTTACGCCATCGGTTGGAACTAAAAGAAGTATAGATACAATTATTATAACTGTACGTGCGTTTTTTAAAGTGGTACATAAAATAACCAAATGAAAATCATCCTGCTTTTCTTTTCCCTGCTCCCTTTAACCGCCACTGGCGATATGGATGCGATTACCCGTGCAATCGCTACAGGCCAGATCGCCATGCTGGAGCAGTATCTGGACAGTACGGTAGAGATTTCCCTTCCCGGTCAGGAAGATATATATGAAAAGGAAAAAGCAGCCGCCGTCCTGAAGGATTTCTTTGAACATTGCGCCCCAAAGGCATTCAATGAGGTACACCACGGCGCCTCCAAGGGAAATGATTCATTATATTACATTGGTACCCTTTATACGAGTGCAGGTAATTACCGGTGGTATATGTTTATCCGAATTGAGAATACAAAGTTATTGATCCAGGAAATACGGATTGACAAGGCATAAAGGCCACCTTAAACCCGGCCCTGTTATTCCCCTGATTTCCCGATTCCAAATAAGGCAAAATCATAGCGTACGGGATCTGCAGCGTCGAATTTCCGAAGGTTGGAGGTAAGCTCCAGTACTGTTTGCCAATCTGTGGCTTTTCGCTGGATAAGCCCCAGTCTTCTTGCCACCCGTTCTACGTGGACATCCAGGGGCATTAATAATTGGTCGGGGCGAATGTGTTTCCACAGTCCAAAATCCACTCCACAATGATCGCTGCGCACCATCCACCGCAGGAACATATTGAGGCGCTTGCAGGTCGAACCCCTGTCCGGTGTCGCGACGTGTTTTCGGGTACGCGGCGAAGAATGGCCGGCCGGGAAAAAAAGCCGATGAAATCCGCTCAATGCTGGACCAACGTGTAGTGCAGCAGGTGGAAGAAACTGCGTAAAAGCAGCTTCAAGGGAATCGGAGTGCTCAAAGTACTGCCGAAAAAACTCAATGAAATACAGGGTATCCTCCCCTTGGAAGGTCCTGTGCTTAAAGTTGAGAAAGGGGAGCAGATCTTTTTCGGTATGCCCACGGATAAAAGCATAGGGAGCATTATCCATCATTGCGAATAATAATTCTGCCTTTTGAATAATCGTCTTGCGCTGCCCCCATGCAAGCATGGCCGTCCAAAATGCCGTTATCTCGATATCTTGAAGAAGGGAAAAGCGATGGGGGATAACGATTGGGTCATCGGGAATAAAAGACGGTCTGTTATATACATGGGCATAGTAATCCAGAAAGGGTTGAAGATTTCTTTCCATTTGAATAGCCTTATTACGATGAGCGGGCATCGTAGGGAAAATACGTGTGATATCGTTCGAAAGGTTAGAACACACTACCCCGGCCACGTCGCCGGGAGGGGCCTTGGTACGGCAAAGAAACCCTGAACATCAAAAGGAAGACATAATGGGAAGTCCGCAAAAACGACGAAGCCCCGGGCGTAAAGAGATGCCCGGGGCTTGTACCGTGTATTTTAGTTGGCGGCGACCTACTCTCCCACCTAAAGGCAGTACCATCGGCGCTGGGGAGCTTAACTTCTCTGTTCGGAATGGGAAGAGGTGGTGCCTCCCCGCTATAACCACCAACTGCTCTTCAAAATCCAGCCCTAACGACCAGATCCCAGATCTTTATTGACTAAGTAAGTGAGAAACTCAGAAGAAATCTAGCGCAATTATGATCCTGATGCTTATTACAATACCAGATCGCTTGATCTTTTGTTTTTTAGGAAGCTATCGGGCAATTAGTACCACTCGGCTCCATGCATTACTGCCCTTCCACCTGTGGCCTATCAACGTGGTCATCTCCCACGGCCCTCAATGGAGTACTCATCTTGGAGTTGGCTTCGCACTTAGATGCTTTCAGTGCTTATCCGTTCCGTACTTAGCTACCCAGCGGTGCACCTGGCGGCACAACTGGTACACTAGCGGTACGTCCAACCCGGTCCTCTCGTACTAGAGTCAGATCTCCTCAATACTCCTGCGCCCGCAACAGATAGGGACCGAACTGTCTTGCGACGTTCTGAACCCAGCTCGCGTGCCGCTTTAATGGGCGAACAGCCCAACCCTTGGGACCTTCTCCAGCCCCAGGATGCGACGAGCCGACATC